>ERZ773074.377-NODE-377-length-19336-cov-24.840931_pt1 | contig 19336 bp, 15 predicted proteins | sample MGYA00580615_ERZ773074 | MGnify/ENA primary metagenome ERZ773074 (study PRJEB29015, sample SAMEA2738126) | human oral metagenome | biome: human oral; feature: human-associated habitat; material: saliva | place: China | collected 2160 ...
GTTACCGCGGATCAGAAAATCTTTAAAACCCTTAAGCATGAGATATAGAATAGCGGCTAATCGATGCTCAAAATAACAATTTGTGGGAAAATTTTCGCCGTAAAGTATGTGTTTTTCTTCACATTGCAAGATTGAGGGGCTCAACCTTAAGGTTTGAGTCACACTAAATGGGGATAAAGGGCCCTCGGGGGCTGCAAATAAGCCGTTTGGGAGTTTAAATATGTATCAAAAATACCGAATTAAAACCGGTTGATTTCTCCCTTTGAGCGGGAAAGTGGAGACTCAGTAGGTACCAAAAATGGAAGCATCTATGAGGCATAATCGGGGGCCGCGCCGGTTCCCAAGAACTCCTCCAGTGTTCCTGCACCGGAGGAGGCGTACTGTGCGGCAAGGTCCTTCCCCAGGTAGCGGTAATGCCAGGGCTCAAAGAGGTAGCCCGTAATGGCCTGCCGACCCTTGGGGAAGCGCAGGATGAACCCGTAATTCAGTGCGTTCTTCGCCAGCCAGCGCCCGGCCCGGGTGTCTTCGTAGCACTCCTCCAAACGACATCCCTCGGGGGAAGAAAAATCGATGGCGAGGCCCGTCTGGTGCTCCGAATAGCCGGGACGGGCCGAAAGCTGATCCGCCAACTGCTGACCGTTGACCGACACCCAGTGCTGATAGGTCTGCTGCTGCACCGCGTAGGAGCGGTACGCGCTCGAGACCGTGAGGGTGACGTCCTCGGCCTTGGCTGCATCCATCATGGCGCGCGCGGCCCGCGCGGCCTCTGCACGCAATTGCTGACCCTCGAAAACCACGAGGTCGTTCGGCTCCCAATCTATCTGGGCGAAGGGGCGCATCTTATTCACCAGGCAACGCAAAGACTCGGGCGATGACTCCACGCTCGGACGAGCAGTCGCCGGAGAAGCAGAGGCAGTCTGCGATTCTGACGGAGAACCGCTCGGCGTCACCACGCTCGGCGAATCCGACGGCGTAGCGCTCGCGGTCGGGGTAGCGGAGCCTGCGGCAGATGAAGAGGAGGCAAGGGGGGAAACGCTCGGCGACGAGGCAGGGGAGGAACCCGTAGAAGACGCAGAAGAGCCCTCGGAGCCCTGGGTGCCACAGGCGGCCAGCAGAATCGAACCGACAGAGCCCAACGCCACGCTCAGAGCGGTGCGGCGGGTCATGATGCTGTGAAAAGACGAAGAGTGGCGATGATGCGGGTGCGGTCCCACGGTAGCTCCTGAAGATAACTATTCGTACGTATTGTGTTAGGCGGGGTGGACTAATTCTTGCGCAAAAGAACCTGATCCACCGTATGCTCCGGACCTTTCTGAAGAATAAGGTGGGCGCGAGCGCGGGTGGGCAATATATTTTGTACGAGGTTTGGCTCGTTCACGCTTTTCCAAATACCCGTTGCTACCTCAACGGCCTGCTCATCATTAAGCTCGGCATATCGCTTGAAATAAGACTCGGGATTCGTAAAAGCGGAAGAACGCAAGGCCAGAAAACGGTCGACGTACCAACGCTCAATATCCTCGGTGCGCGCATCCACATAAATGGAAAAATCAAAGAAATCGCTGAGGGTCAGATCGGAGGTTTCCGGGCCCTCCGTGTGCGAAGGCGCCAGGACATTCAGACCCTCAAGGATAAGGACATCCGGTGCCGTGACCTCAATAAGCTCATCGGGGATGATGTCATAGTACAGATGCGAATACTTCGGTGCCGTGACACGCTCAGCGCCCGCCTTGACCTTAGAAACGAACTCCAGCAGGGCTCGACGGTCGTAGGACTCCGGGAAGCCCTTGCGGTGCATGATGCCGCGTCGCTGCAACTCCGCCTTGGGGTATAGAAATCCGTCCGTCGTCACCAGCTGAACGTTCGGAGTGGAGGGCCAGCGGCTCAAAAGCGCTTGTAGGATACGTGCCGTGGTTGATTTTCCCACGGCAACCGAGCCCGCCACGCCGATAATAAACGGTACCCTGCGCTGGGACAGATGTAGAAAATCATTCGTCATGTGGTTCAGGGAAGACGCCGCGGTGACGTAGAGGTTCAGAAGACGTGAAATAGGCAGGTAGATACGCTGAACCTCCTCGAGGTCAACTGTTTCGCCCAGGCCGCGCAGGGACTCAATCTCCTCTGCGCTGAGGGGAACGGAAATCTCAGCGGCCAGGTGCGACCAGCGAGAGCGGTCGAGACGCATAAAGCGGTCATCGCCGGAAAAATACGGTGCGGAGCTCATTTATACAAGTGTACGAACTTTACGTCCACGGGGAAAATACAATCGGATAAAACCCGGCAAAAGAGAAGCGTAAAGAAATAAGGGAGGGGGTTACAAAAGAGAATAGAAGATGCGTTAGAAAAATAGTTACCGGCGTGACGAATAACAGATTTTCACCCTGCGCGGATAACCTGGACCATGAGATAAACTTATAGCATGTGTGGAATCGTAGGATATGTAGGTCTGGGGTTTGACCCGGACGGTAACAAGTTTGACCACAACGCATACGATGTGGTCCTCGAAGGTCTGCGCCGCCAGGAATACCGCGGCTACGACTCTGCAGGCGTGGCACTGGTGTGCCCCGACGGTATCGAATTCCGTAAGAAGGCAGGCAAGCTCCTGAACCTCGAGAACGAGGTTAAGGAACACCCCCTGCCGGAATCCCAGATTGGTATCGGTCACACCCGTTGGGCAACCCACGGTGGACCCACCGACGTCAACGCTCACCCCCACGTTGTTGACAACGGCCGCCTCGCCGTCGTCCACAACGGTATTATCGAAAACTTTGCAGAACTGCGTGCTGAGCTACTCGCCGAGGGCGTGGAGTTCACTTCTCAGACTGACACTGAGGTAGCCGCCGCAACTATCGCAAGCATCTACAACAAGCTCGGTACCGGTGACCTCACCGAGGCCGTGCGTATCGCCTCCAACCGCCTCGAGGGTGCCTTCACCATCCTGGCTATCCACGCCGACCACCCGGACCGTGTTGTGGCAACCCGCCGCAACTCTCCGCTGGTGATTGGCCTGGGCCGCAACGAGAACTTCCTCGGTTCGGACGTCTCCGCGTTCATCGACTACACCAAGGAAGCCGTGGAGATGGGTCAGGATCAGATCGTGACCATCACCGCAACCGACTACTCGATTATCGACTTCGAGGGCAATCCCGCAGAGGGTAAGCCCTTCCACATCGAGTGGGACGCAGCCGCAGCCGAAAAGGGCGGCTACAACTCCTTCATGGAGAAGGAAATCCACGAGCAGCCGACCGCCGTTGAGCAGACCCTCATGGGCCGCCTCGACGAGAATGGTAATCTGACCCTCGACGAGCTGAACATCGACGACTCGGTGCTGCGCTCGATTGACAAGATCATCGTGGTTGCTTGCGGTACCGCCGCATACGCGGGCCAGGTGGCACGCTACGCCATCGAACACTGGTGCCGTATCCCCACCGAGGTTGAGCTCGCCCACGAGTTCCGCTACCGCGACCCGATTGTGAACGAGAAGACCCTGATTGTGGCCCTCTCGCAGTCCGGCGAAACCATGGACACCCTGATGGCCGTGCGCCACGCACGCGAACAGGGCGCAAAGGTTATCTCCATCTGCAACACCCACGGTTCGACCCTGCCCCGCGAATCCGACGCCGCGCTGTACACCCACGCCGGCCCCGAAATCGCAGTGGCCTCGACCAAGGCGTTCCTGGCACAGATTACCGCAGCATACCTGCTCGGCCTGTACCTGGCACAGCTGCGCGGCAACAAGTACAAGGACGAGATTGCCTCGATTCTCTCTGAGCTGCAGCAGATGCCCGAGAAGATTCAGAAGGTCATCGACAACGACGCACCGGTTAAGGAACTGGGTGTCGAGATGAAGGATGCCTCCTCCGTCATCTTCCTCGGCCGCCACGTGGGCTTCCCCGTTGCTATGGAGGGCGCACTCAAACTCAAGGAGATCACCTACATCCACGCTGAAGGCTTCGCCGCTGGCGAGCTCAAGCACGGCCCGATTGCTCTGATTGACGAGGGTCAGCCCGTGATTATTGTGGTTCCCTCCGCAAGCGGACGCGACTCCCTGCACGGTAAGGTCGTCTCCAACATCCAGGAGGTGCGCGCTCGCGGCGCCTTCACCATCGTCATTGCTGAGGAAGGCGACGAGGCAGTCAAGCCCTACGCAGACCGCCTCATCACCGTCCCGGCTTGCCCCTCGCTGCTGCAGCCGCTGCTGGCCACCGTGCCCCTGCAGATTTTCGCCTGCGCACTGGCTGAAGCCAAGGGCCTGGACGTTGACCAGCCGCGTAACCTCGCAAAGTCCGTGACCGTGGAGTAATCACACGGCTCGAACGCTGTAACGCTTGGGCGGTGGTTGAGTTCCCTAGGGAACTCAACCACCGCCCTTTGCGTTTATCCGAAAGACGAGTACAAGACAACGCGCAGAGCAACCGAACAGGAACATCAGGAGATTTGAAACGCGTCATATTTGACGCTTAGCCGTACAGAAGCGTGGAAGCTCGCTAGACTTAAAACAAGAGAAGCCGCAACGACCGCGGCCGTAGTACCCGCCAAGGGAAGGTGTACCTCATGATCATGGGAATCGGCGTAGATACCGTCAATATTGAGCGTTTCGAACGGATCATCACCGAAACGCCGGCCTTCGTACGCCGCATTTTCACCCCCAACGAGCGAAGCCGTAACGTGCGTTCCCAAGCTGTGCGATTCGCCGCCAAAGAAGCCGTCGCTAAGGTTCTCGGAGCGCCCGCCGGGCTCAACTGGCAGGATTGCGAGGTCGCCACCGCCGAAAGCGGGCAGCCCTACCTCATCATTCGCGGTACTATCGCCGACCGCGCTCGAGAGCTCGGGATCAACCGCATCCACCTTTCACTTACCCACGATGAGCCCATGGCTATTGCCATCGCTACCGCAGAGTATCTGAGCGACGCTGAACTGGAGCACCTGCGGAAGTTCAACCCCGAAAGCCACCGGCTCAGCGTCATCACCGAAACCTCCGCTGACGAGGGGTAGAAGAGGATTCTTCGTGCCATAGTTTAGCCGCAGAACCCACCAGCCGCGCCCCGCGGCACCCCGGTCCATCCGCCGCCACTAAGGAGACAGCAATGAAGCTTATCTACACCGCATCCCAGATTCGCGAAGCGGAAAAGCCCTACATCGAGGCACCCGACTACGACGGCTACCTCATGCAGCGTGCCGCCGACGCGGTCGCTACCGAAGCCATTGGCCTGCTCGATAGCCGACAGGGAGCCTCCGTACTCCTGCTCGTTGGCCCGGGCAACAACGGATCTGACACCGTTTACGCCGGCGCTCGGCTGAGCGCTAACGGGCACCGTGTGGACGCCGTGGTCTTCGAACCCAGCGAAAAGAACCTAGAGCTTATCGCTCGTGAGGGCGGCGAAGGCACGCGGGTGCTCGACCCCGCCAAAGCCCTGGAACAGGTGAAGGAATACGACCTCATCATTGACGGCATCCTCGGAACTGGCTCGAGCGGGGCCGTGCGAGGAGAAGCGGGGGAGTTCCTGCGTACCCTGTGCGCAGCCCAGAAGAAGGGCCGCCTCGGCCGAGTGCTTGCCGTTGACACCCCCTCCGGTATCGACAACAACCGAGGGACCGTTCACGAACCCGTTCTGCGCGCTGACCGCACCGTCACCTTCATCGGCCGTAAGCTACCGCTCGGAACCGTCCACAGCGAGCACGCCGGCGACGTTAAGCTCTACACCCTGGGTGTGCCGGAAGCCCTCAACCGCTTCAAGCCCGCCATGCGCGTCATGGACCGACAAGACTTCCGCGATACCCTCGAGGTTCCCAACGCCCACTCCCATAAGTACACCCGCGGGGTGCTCGGTATGCTCACCGGAAGCCTCGAGTACCCGGGGGCGGCCCTGATGAGCGTGCGCGCCGCGCTCAATTGCGGCGTGGGTATGGTACGTTTTGGCACGAACTCCCACGAGCTACGCCAGCTCATGATTGCCCACAACCCCGAGGCCGTCTACTTCTCCGGAACCCCCGCAGTACAGCGGGTGACTGTATGGGCCGGTGGCTCCGGATCCGGCCACGACTCGCTGGATAAGAACCGCTACCTACTGCACGCGCCGGAGCCGGCCATCCTGGATGCCGGTGCCTGCGACCTGGCCGCTGAATACCTGGCCACCGGTAAGCGCCTCGGACCCCACAAGATTCTGACCCCGCACGCCGGCGAGCTTGAACGCTTCCTGCGCATCGTGCACGAGGTTGCTCCCAGCGATTGGGAAGCTCATCTGGGGGATGCCATCGTGCCCAGCCGCCGCGATATCGACGCTGAACCCTTCCGCTGGGCGCGTGCCGCCTCCGAGCTCTCCGGCGCAACCGTCATGCTCAAGGGCGGATACACGATTATCGCAGCCCCCAACGGCGCCACCTACAGCGTGGCCGGCGGAACCCCCTGGCTGGCCACCGCCGGTAGCGGAGATACCCTAACCGGTATCTACGGCGCTCTGCTGGCCCAAACCATTGCAGTGCTCAACGCCGGCGACGAGCCCATCGAGGTGTGCACCTACTCCGCAGTGGGCGCCCTCGCCGTCTACCTGCACGGTCAGGCCGCCCGAGCCAGCGTCACCGGAAATACCGCAGACCCCCTGGATGGGCCCGCACCCGCCACTCGAGTGGCTCAGATGCTGCCGGAGGTAATCGCACGACTCCTCGCGGACTAGGGAAAGAATCTCCCGCGCGGCCCGCTGCCTAAACGATTGAGGTTCTCAAACGCAGCATGAATACGGCAGATAAACGCAGAAGGGGCGTGAACCCAACGGGTTCACGCCCCTTCGATGCATTTACGTATCGGCGTGCGATGCTCGAGATGCCTGTGCCGGGACAACCTCTCTAGAACGGCATACACGCCGGTGGGAAAACCCCGGCGTATCTTAGTACGCGCCTTCCTTCGCAAAGACCGCACGAACGGTGCGCAGGAGAATGATGAAGTCGCCGGTCAGCGACCAGTTCTCAACGTAGTAGAGGTCCAGGCGAACCGACTCTTCCCAAGAGAGATCGCTACGACCCGACACCTGCCACAGACCCGTAATACCGGGCTTCACCAGCAGGCGACGGTACGCAATGTCCTCGTACTGCTCGACCTCTTCCACCAGCGGCGGGCGGGGGCCCACCAGCGACATATCGCCGATGAACACGTTCCACAGCTGGGGCAGCTCGTCAATCGAGTACTTGCGGATGAACTTACCAATAGGGGTAATACGCGGGTCATCCTTCATCTTGAAGAGCACGCCGTTACCCTCGTTCTGCGCCATGAGACGCTTCTTAACCTCTTCAGCATCGGTGCGCATGGAACGGAACTTCACCATCTTGAACAGCTCACCGTTCAGACCCACACGGTTCTGCAGGAAGAAGACCGGGCCGCCGTCGCGCTTAACCAGCAGCGCAACCACCAGGAACAGCGGGGACAGCAGAATCAGACCCAGGCCCGAAGCGATGACGTCCACGGAACGCTTGAAGAAGGCCGACAGGCCGGTGATGCGCGGGGTCGACACGTGCACCAGCGGCAGGCCGTTCAGCGGCTGCATGTGCATACGGGGACCGGCGATATCGGTCGTAGCGGGAGCCATAATCAGTGAGATGTGAGCGTCCGCGAGCTTCCAACCCAGCAGACGCACCTGATCCGGGCTCAGGTGATGACCGTTCGTAACGGCGACCATGTGAATGTCGTTCTCGCGGATGGCATCCATAATATCGGCCGGGGAGGTGCTGTAACCGAGTACCGGAATCGGAGCGCCGGCCACGGTGGTGCCGGGGGTGAAACCGGGCAGATAGAACGCTGCGGGGGAGAGACCGGAAGCAACCACACCCTCCAGGTTCTTATACAGGTGCTGACCGGTCGTCACATCGGAAATAATCATGACGCGGGTTAGCGCGCGACCGCGGATACGGGAACGCACCAGGCCCTGACGAATCATCCAACGTTCGATGAGCAGGAAGAGAAGGCCCAGCGGGTAAGCAATCAGCAAGTACATGCGGGTGACGTCAACCTTGAGGAAGAACGCCAGAATAATAAGCCCGCAGAAGAAATAGGTAGTACCGCGAGTGATGAGGCGGTACTCCTCGGTGCCGAAGCCCATGATGCGCAGACTACGAGAGCCATTGAGCTGGAGGATAACCCACCAGCCGATAATCATGCCGACGCCCAGGAAAATGTAATCCAGCGCGGGCACTCGGCCGTCCAGAACGTTAATGGGCCAGACATTCACGTAGGGCAGGTCTGCGTTTTCTAGGCCGAAGCGAATAAGGTGGGCAGCGAGAACCGCCAGGGTGATGGATGCAAAATCACCCAGGTAGAGGGCACGCTGAACCTTCGGGTGCCAGCTTCGCTTAACAACGAAGTCAGCACCCCACATTTTTTTGAGACGATCTTGTACTTTCAACGGTGTAATCTTCCCCGGAAATTTGTCCTGTGCTGCGGACAGAGAGCGGCGAATAGGCACATTTACCCCTAAATATCGGTGCAAGGAGCCGTATTCTTATCTTTGTCTGTTGAATGAGTGAACAGTAACCGTGCTGAGTAAACAATGGCAGGGATTACGGTAAAGACGCTGGTGGGGCGCCTAATGGAGCGTTATATCGAGCCAGAAGCACAATAACGTGTTCCGTAAACTATTCTACGGGTTTATGGGTCTTCCGTCCCGAAGAACGATAGCGATATCTGTCGCCTATAGTGATGAAATCAATCACAGAGGGTGAAAGATGTATAAGCTTTCTCGACTAGGAGATAACCGAATGAAAGGCGCTATATTTGACGCCCGCGTGCATCTTTCCTAGGGGATTCTCAGAACAGTTTAAAGCCCGTCCGCGATAGGTCGAGTACGAGGAACAGCGACAACAAATGATAGTCCGGACTTCGCGAGGCGGGAACCTGCGAATCCGGGGTATCGAGTTACACACGGCAGCCCGATCAGCGGGGTAAACCATGACGAAAACGGCGAGAACCTACTAGGGGCGCTCGAGGCCCGCGCGGTCCAGGATGAAATCAATCATCGGCTCGTAACGGCGCGGCGGGACGTTATCGTCCATCGGCACGCACACCGGCAAATCCCCCTGCTCCGCGGCCACGAACAGGCCCGGGTCGTTACAATCGGCGATACCAATCGTCAGCAGCTTGCGCGTCGACGAGGCGTAGCCGGCCATACCGTGATCGGAAACCACCAGATCGGGGACCACACCGCGGGCCTGCAACTGGTCCAGGGCGATGCGCATCGGGCCGGGGAAGTGCGTGTGCTGCAGATTGCCGTACTGCTCGAACATCACGACGTCCATAATCTGGCGGACATCGCCGTCCAGGAAGCGCTCGCCCTCTTCAATCTGAAGGACCTCGGCACCCGCGGCACGGGCCGCCGCGGCCAGCACCGCATAAATTGGGAAGAGGCCCGCCGGGTGACCGGTCGCAAACAGGATACGGGAGCCGGAGCGCACCGCATCACCGAAGATACGGGCGTACTCCTCCAGGGCGCTGATGCACTGCTCCGCACCGATCGTGTCCTGGCCGTGTGTGTGGGAGCGGTCGGGGTTCAGACCGGCGCGGCGAACCATCACCTCAAACACAGAGTCGTAGTCCCAATCGCGGGTCCACTGCACGCCAAACTCGAGGTGCTCGTTGCCGTCAAGGAAACCCTGAATATGGTCCAGGTTGTTTTCGCGGGGGGTTGCCACCTCGCCGGTGATGCGGGCGGAGTCCAGGTAAGCGGCGAATTCATCGCGGCTCATGGAGAAGGACATGAAAGCTCCTTTGGGGAATTGGTGGAAGTAGAAAAGTCGAGGGTGATGTAAGCTTCGCGAAGCGGCTATGTTTCAGCGGGCCGAGGCACCGGCACAGCGGTCTCGTAGACGTCCAGAGTCTTGCGGGCCGTGGATTCCCAGCTCATCGAACGGGCGCGGGCCGCCGCGTTCGCCCCCAGGGAGTGGCGCAGGTACGGGGCGCGCACGAGGCGTTCGATAGCCGCCGCCCAGCGTTCGGCAGTGCGGGGCGCCACGAGCAGACCCGTACGGTGGTTTTCCACAGCAAAACGCAGGCCGTCAACGTCGGAGGCGAGGACCGCCGCACCGCAGGCCTGCGCCTCCAGCGCGACCAGGCCAAAGGTCTCGGACGAGGAAGGACAGGCCACGATATCGGCGCTGCGGAAGATGCGGGCGAGCTCCTCCGGCGGTACCGGATCCTTCAGTCGAACCCGATCGGCGAGGCCGAGCTCGGCGGCGCGGTCCAGAAGACGCTGCTCGTAGTCCGACTCGGAACGGCCAATAATATCGAGCTCCACCTGGAGGTCACGGGGGAGCAAGGCGAACGCCTCCACGAGCAGATGCGGCCCCTTCAACGGCTGGGGTCGTCCGGCAAACACGATGCGGCACCGGGTCTCGGAGGTGTCGTGATCGGGGTGAATGCCGGGTAGCGGGCGGAAGATGTCGGTATCCACTCCCGGGGTGATAATACTGATTCGCCCGGAGAGGCTGGGGTGGCTTTGCATCAGTTCCTCGGCCTCCAGCGGGGTGTTCACAATGTACCCGTCCACGAAGGCCGGTAACCGGTTCTCGATGCTGTGGCGAATACGCGGTTCGGGGGGTTCACCCGGGCCGCGCCGCGCATCCTTGGCGGCCGCGGTGGTGTGCGGGGTGAAGAAAATTGCGACGGCCCTGGTCGAGAGGCGATGCTCGCCGGAACCATCGGAGCTACCGGAGTCGTCGGCTCCGTTGGGAACCCGCTCGGGAAAAATCCTGCGGCCCCACGCGCCCTCTGCCTGCACCGCAGCCCAGCCGGAGAGCCAATAGTGCGCGTGAATCACATCGGGAACATTCACAGCCTGGGCAACGCAGGATTGGGCGAAGTCCTCTAGGTACTCGGCAAGATCGTTCTTTGTCGCTTCGCGCGCCGCGGGAACGTCAATGCAGTGACGTACCAGGCGTGAACCCCACTCTGGGTCCTCGACGTGCGCCCGTTCGGGAGCCTGCGGGGTGCGGTTCAGCGTAAAAACCTCAACATTCAGCTGAGGATTAAGGGCGAGCATGGCCCGCACGGACTGCGCGATGTAGACGTTCATGCCTCCCGCATCCCCGCTACCGGGCTGCGCGAAGGGGTCGGTGTGCATCGAGTACACGTGAACCGTTCGGATTGCCTCGGGGCTACTCATCGACGCTTTCCTCTCTATCGCACAGCGCAAAGACCTACCCGCCTAGTGTATCGCGACAGGACTTTCGCACGTCGGGAGGTCTAGAATTTAGTACAGACCGGCCGCTCCGCGGCGGCCCACGCAAGACCCCCCATGAGAAAGACCTCGACGGACATGACCCACCCCTCCGAGCAGCAGGCCGCACCGCTGTACTGCCCGCCCTGCATCCCCGAACATGAGGAACGCACCGCGTACATTGACCTCGACGCCATCGAGCACAACGTGCGCCGCCTCAAGGAGCTGATTGGCCCCCGCGTGCTCATCGCCATCGTCAAGGCGGACGCCTACGGCCACGGTGCCTACCCGGTGGCTCGTTCCGCCCTGGCCGCCGGCGCCGACATGCTCGGTCTCGTGCACGTCAACGAGGCCCTGGAGCTGCGTGCAGACGGTATTGACGCCCCCCTCATCGCCTGGCTGCATACCCCCTCCACCGACTTTGACGCGGCCCTGCGCGAGGGTGTGCGCCTGGGCGTCTCCGGCTGGGACCTGGAGGCGGTTGCCGCCGCCGCCGAACGCACCGGCGAGCGCGCCATCGTGCACCTGACTGCCGACACCGGCCTGGGCCGCAATGGTGCCACGGTCGAAGAGTGGCCGGCCCTCGTGGCCCGCGCCGCCCAGCTGGAACGCGAGGGCCTGGTTCGCGTGGAGGGAATCTTCAGCCACCTGGCCGTGGCCGACGAACCCCTCCGCTCCGAAACCGCGGAGCAGCTGAAGGTTTTGGAGGGCTTCGTCGCACGGGCTAAGGACGCGGGTTTGACCCCCGAGCTCGTGCACCTGGCCAACTCTCCCGCAACCCTGACCGCCGCCCTGGACGGCTGGCAGGCCGATGAGAGCCTGCTCGTCGACGGCGTGCGCTGCGGCCTGGCCCTCTACGGCCTCTCTCCGCTTCCCGAGGCGACCTCCGCGGACCTGGGGCTTGAACCGGCCATGACGGTGAGCAGCTACATCGCCAACGTGAAGGAAGTTCCCGCAGGTCAGGGCGTTTCTTACGGGCTGCGCTACCACACCGAGAAGCCCACGACCCTGGCTCTGGTGCCCCTCGGCTACGCCGACGGCGTGCCCCGCATCGCGGAGAACGCGCCGGTGCGCATCTACCCCGGCGCACAGGACGAAGCGGCCGGGCGTATCCCCGCGGGACCGGAGGGTAAGAACTACCGAGTGGTGGGTCGCATCGCCATGGACCAGATGGTTGTCGACCTGGGCGAGGCGGGCCTGAGCGACCCCGCTCTGGGCTACCTAGGAGCCCCGGTGGTTCTCTTCGGAGCCGGCGAGAACCCTCCCGTCGAGGAATGGGCCGAGGCCGCGCAGACCATTAACTACGAAATCGTGACCCGCATTTCGTACCGCGTGCCCCGCGTGTACGTGGGCGGCTCCTGGGTGGAGGCCGAACTCGACGGGCTCTGGGGCACCGAGACCGCCGAGACCGCAAACGAAGAGCGCGAGGGGTAAAGATGTCTGAGTATGTCTCCGCCGCCCTCGACCTGGACGTGACCGGGCCCGAACACACGCGCCGCCTGGCGCTCGCCCTGGCGGAATACCTCAAGGCCGGGGACGTGCTCCTACTCTCCGGTGAGCTCGGCGCGGGCAAGACCACGTTCACCCGCTCCCTGGGGGAGGGGCTGGGCGTGCGCGAGGGCGTTATCTCCCCGACCTTCGTGCTCTCCCGCGTGCACCCGAACCTGCCGGAGGGCCCCCGGCCCGGCGGCCCCGACCTGGTGCACGTGGACGCCTACCGCCTCTCCAGCGCCGAGGAGCTCGACGACCTGGACCTGGAGTTCTCCCTGCCGCGCTCGGTGACCGTCATCGAGTGGGGTCGCGGCAAGGCCGAGCACCTGAGCGATTCCCGCCTAGAGCTGGACTTTACCCGCCTGACCGGTGCCGATGCGCGCTTCGCCTACTCGGAGGAATTCAGCTGGGATGACGAAGATGAGAGCGTAGCCGAGGACGGCTCGGATGGCGAGGACCTCGAGGCGGATGTGCCCGAGCCTCGCCTGCTGCGCGTGCGCGCCTTCGGCCCCCGCTGGGAGGGTGCCTTCGAGGAGCTCGCCGACCGACTCCGCGAGGCGTAGCCCCCCACACACAGATATGGTGGGCGGCCCGCTGAGGGATAAGCCTCCCGGAGCCCCTCGGGTACCGCGTATCGCTCCCGGCGCACCCGCCGGGGGCCTCGGCGGGTGCGCGTTAGAATGGGAGGGTGCTAGTACTTGCCCTTGATTCATCCGCCACCGCATCCGTGGCGCTCGCCCGCGTGCACGGCTCCGAAGCCGGTGCGTCCTTCGAAATCCTCGCCCGCTACGAGAGTGAAGATACCCGCTCCCACGCCGAGGTGATGGGCCCCTACGCGCAGGCGGCCCTGCAGGACGCTGGCGTGCGCGGCGAAGATTTGGATGCGATTCTGACCGGTACCGGGCCCGGCCCCTTCACCGGCCTGCGCGCCGGTATTGTCACCGCGCGCGCCCTGGGTTTTGCCTGGTCGGTGCCGGTGTACGGCATGATGAGCCTGACCGCTCTGGCCGAGCGCGCCTACCAAGAACGGATATTCGCTCAAGGCGGGGGAGCCGAGGGAACGGAAGATGCTGAGCTACTGGTCGCCTCTGACGCGCGCCGCCGCGAAGTCTACTCCGCCCGCTACCGCGTGAACGGCGAAGGCTACAGCCTGGTGGACGGCCCGAACGTATGCCCCGCCTCCGAAATTCTGCCCGGTGGGGCTCCCTCCTACGCCTACGGTTACGGTGCCGGCCTGTACGCCGAGGCCCTCGAAGAACACGGCTGGACCATCGTCGAATCTGCCCGCGAGGTTCACCCCCATGCCGAGTACCTGGTTGCCGCCGCGGCACGCCTGGGCGTAGAGAACCTGAGTGAGGACACCTCCGCCCAGTACCTGCGCGACTCAGACGCAAAGGTCCCCGCCGCAATGCTCGCCCGCCAGCAGAAGCAGGCCGCGCGGGCTACCGCACAAACTGTCGGGCAGAGGGAGGGCTAAATGAGCGCAGCCGAGAACTCCACTGAGAACTCTGAAAACATCGTGCGGGACGGTCTGGCCATAGGTGCTCGCCTGCGCGTGGCTGAGCTGCCCGATGTGCAGGCCATGCATGCCATGGAGACCACCCTATTCCCCGCCGACGCCTGGCACATCGACATGTTCCTGGCGGAAATCACCCACCCGACCCGCACGTACTACCTGCTGGAGATCCCCGCGAAGAACGCGGTGGGTGATGACCCGGAGGCCGTTACCGAACGGTACTTCACCGATGGGGAAGATACCTGGCTCGCTATCGGCTATTGCGGCACCATGGTGGTCGCCGATACCGCTGACGTGCAGACCATCGGTGTGCTTCCCGAGTACGAGGGGCACGGCTTCGGCCGGGCCATGCTCGAGCAGATGCACGAGCGCGCCCGCGAGCAGGGTGCCGAGCGCATCCTTCTGGAGGTGCGTGCCGACAACCCGCGCGCCCAGCGCCTCTACGAACGCAACGGCTACCGTGCGATTCACACGCGCCGCGGCTACTACGATGACGGAACCGACGCCATCATTATGGAATGCACGTTCTAAATACTCCGTTGGGCTAAACGGCAATCCCTGCAGTAGGGGTAAGCTTCCGCCGCCCTCTACAGCGCAGTATCTCTACGTTACAGCATTCCTACATCACTGCAACTAGAAGCACTACGCGCAGATAGCGCAACAGAAAGACGAACTATGAGCACTCGCGAACCCCTCGTGTTGGGCATTGAATCCTCCTGCGACGAGACCGGAATCGGCATTGTGCGCGGCGCGCAGCTGCTGAGCAACACCATTTCCTCCTCGATGGAGGAGCACGTGCGCTTCGGCGGCGTGATTCCTGAGATCGCCTCTCGCGCCCACCTGGATGCGATGATTCCCGCCCTCAAGGCGGCACTCGCCGAAGCGGACATTACCCTCGACGAAGTGGACGCCATCGCCGTGACCGCGGGTCCCGGTCTGGCCGGTGCCCTCATGGTGGGTGTTTCCGCGGCAAAGGCGCTCGCCATCGCCACCGGCAAGCCCCTCTACGGCATTAACCACCTGGTCGCGCACGTTGGCGTTGGCCTGCTCGAGGACAACGGCACCGAGGACGGCTCCGACCTGCTGGCCAACGCCGGCTCGGGCGGCCTGGGCGCGCTTCTGGTTTCTGGTGGTCACACCGAAATCCTGCAGGTGCGCGACATTACCTCCGATGTGCGCCTGCTCGGCGCAACCCTGGATGACGCCGCCGGCGAGGCCTACGACAAGGTCGCCCGCCTGCTCGGCTTGGATTACCCGGGCGGCCCCGCCATCGACCGCGCCGCCGCGCAAGGCAACCGCAACGCCTTCGTGTTCCCGCGCGGCCTGTCGAACCGCAAATTCATGGGCACCGCCGAGAACCCCGGAGAGCATCGCTACGACTTCTCCTTCTCGGGCCTGAAGACCGCAGTGGCGCGCGTGATTGAGAGCTTCGAAGCCGCCGGTGAAGAGATCCCTGTTGCTGATATCGCCGCCTCCTTCCAAGAAGCGGTCGTGGACGTCATCACCAAGAAGGCGATGCTCGCCTGCCGCGAGCAGGGCATGAAGACCCTGCTACTCGGCGGTGGCGTGGCGGCAAACTCGCGTCTGCGCGAGCTGCTGGCCGCCCGATGCGCCTCCGAGGGTGTGCGCCTAATCATTCCGAAGTTCACCCTGTGCACCGACAACGGCGCGATGGTTGCCGCCCTGGGCGCCCGCCTGGTCGCCGCGGGCCGCGAGCCCTCGGGCGTGGACTTCACGACGGACTCCTCGCTGCCGGTGACCACCGTCTGCTTCTAAACTGCCTGCTTCTAAAAAAGCTCGTAGAAATGCCTCGGCACAGTCTCATGATGACTGCGCCGAGGCATTTTACGTATCTAAGTTTTCTTCCCGCGAGGGGTTAGCGCAGCGCTCGCGCACGAGACTGCGCGGCCACATCCAGTGCCACCTCACGCATCGAGCCGGTGCGCTCGAACACTGCACGCTGGCGGTCGGCTCCCGTACCTTCCGCAAGGATGCGGCGCACCTGTGCCAGCTCCACCTCGCAGTCCAGGTCGCGGGCCACCGGCTCCAGCTCGGGCAGCAGCAGTTCAAAGTCCTCGCGCAAGGTGCGCTGCTCCGGCGCGTTGGAAACCACGATCTTTGCGTCCAGGCCGTAGCGGGCCACGCGCCACTTATTCTCCTGCGCGTGCCAGGGGGCCAGCACCTCGGGCTTGTCGCCGGCCTCAATGCGGCGGGAGAAGTACTCCACCAGGCACTGGGTGAACGCCACAACCGCGGCAACATCCGGCAGGGAGGCCAGGCCGTCGCAATAGCGCATCTCGATGGTGCCGTAGCGCGGAACCGGGCGCACATCCCAGCGGTCCTCACTCGGGTCGTTAATCACGTCGGTCGCCACCAGTGAATCCAGGTACTCGCTGTACTGCTCCCAGGTGTCGAAGTGGAAGGGCAGGCCGTTGGTCGGCAGCTGCTGGTAGAGCTGGGTGCGGTGCGAGGCGTAACCGGTGTCGATGCCCTCCCAGTATGGGGAGGAGCAGGAGAGCGCCAGCAGGTGCGGCCCGTAGTTGGTGAGCGCGTCAACGAGCGGCAGAACCTTATCGCGAGAATCTACACCCACGTGCACGTGCACGCCGTAGATGACCATGTGGCGGCCCCAATACTGGGCGCGCTCCACGACGCGCCGATAGCGTTCTTTGGCCACGACGGGCTGCTCGGACCAGCGGGAGAACGGATGCGTGCCCGCCGGGTAGAACTCGATACCTAGCCCGTCGGTAATCTCGCGAATGGTGTCGGTCAACTCCTGCAGCTGGCGGCACGCCTCAGCGACGGTGCGGCAGATGCCGGTCACCACCTCGATGGTGTTCTCCAGGAATTCCCCGGTCACGTGTGCCCGGTCGGAGGCGGGCTCCAGCAGTTCGGGGCGGCGCTCGCGCAGGATGCCGAGCACCTCGGCGGCGCGCTGGGTCAGTTCGCCGCTTTCACGGTCGATGAGTGCAATCTCCCATTCCACGCCGAGGGTGGACTGAGGGGAGGAAGCAAAGTCGATCATAGGACCTTTCCTGCGTCTGGAAATAGTGTCGTGCACAGTGCCGACTACGGAAGTTTGCTATCGGTGAGATCTGCCCGGCAGGGGACTAGCTGGTGAGAGCCTACCCGCGGGGGAGTACCTCTACTGGGCAGCATATCTTTATCAGGCCCCGTATCTTTAATTAGGCACCGTATCTAGTGTACGGTCTGGCGGTGCTCAACGCCCTGTCGAGCGCAGAATCCGGAACCGGTACCGTAACGAATCGTCACGAACGGTAACCGAGTACGGTACTGGGCAGCCGGGGTTGGACGAGGCTAGAGCGGACGCACGTGCCAGCCGACGCGGCGGGAATCTCTGCCCGCGCCGATGCGCGTGAAGACCAGCGTTGCCGGGCGGTACGAGGACTCCTGCGCGCCACCAGAAGAATTAGCGTTCTTTTTCTGTTTCTTCTTGGCGGGCTTAGAGCCCGCCGAACCCAGTAGACGCGCACGCAGCTGTTCAGGAACAATATCCACGCCGCGCTTCTTAATCGTTAGCGCGGTAAAACCCTGCTCGCGCACCCATCGCTTCAACTGCTTCTCCTGCAGGGGAATCTCCTCCAGCACCTCGTAGCAGGTGACCAGCGGATGCTCCACCGGCTCGGTTGAGCATAGATAGGCCAGATGCTCGTCCAGCAGCTGCGCGCCGATGCTCTGCGCAAACTCCGCGACCAGGTGCGAGCGCACAATCGCGGGGGCGGGCTCCAGCAGGTACTCACCCGGCTGCGGCAGGGATACCGGAACCTCCACGCTCCGCTCGGCCTCGGCTGCGGTGAGGGTGCTGCAGAAGCTCACCGCCTCGTAGGGCGGCAATAGGTCGGCAACCTTGCCGGCCGCCTCGGTCGCGGGCGATGCCGTATCGGCCGACAGCTCGCGCACCGAGGTCGCGGTGCGGGCCACGCCCTCCTGGGCCAACGCGTTAAACCAGAGCACCAGCTCGGCGAGGGAACCCTCCGACTGAATCCACTCCGCCTCAACGCGCGGGGCGGGGTTCGCCTCCGAGGCAATGTTCTCCGGGGAGGGGATGCCCTCATGCGGAAAACCGGGCCCCAGCTTCACACCCATCGGCATGCCGGTGCGCGCCAGGCCCAGCACGAACGAGAACGGAGGAGAGAATGCCTCCGGGTCGAAGAGGCGCTCCGTCTGCGCCTTCCTGGCCCCTCGCAGCTCGCGGCGTGCCGGGTCCAACCACAGAATGGCGGGGGAGGCGCCCGCGCCATCGGTGAGGGGAGCCTCCGAGCCCGCACCGCTGGCGGGGTCGTAGGCGGTGACATCGCCCGAGTACACACGTGCCCGCGGGCAGAACGCCAGGTTTGCCGCGGCGAACGAGGCGGTCAGCGGATCGAGCTCCACCGCCACGACGGAACCGCGAGCCGCGGCGTAGACGGCAGAATCCGACGCGATACCGCACCCCAGATCGGCCACGAGTCCTGGAACCCGCGCGAGGCGGTCGGCACGATAATGCGCAATGACCGGGCGGGTCGCCTGCTCCGCCGCCTCCTGTGTGAGCATGAGCGTGCGGGCGCGCTCGCCGAACTTGGCACGCGCACGGGTGCGAGCCTGCGCCAGGGAGATGATGGCAGAGGAGTCCTCGGGGCTGAAACCTCGCGAACGCAGGGAGGTGACGGCGCCGAGGGTGTCGGAGCCCAGCGGGTAGAGCTCATCGGCTGCCGCGAGCGCGTTGTCGCTGAGGGGCAGCGGAGGAGCGGGAGAAAAACCGAACGGGTATTCTTCTGCAGGAAGAGCTCCGGGGGATGCGTTAGGGGTGTGGGGCATGTCCCCATTTTACGGGCCTTCGCCCGGGGAGTTGCGCCCCCTGCCGGAGCCCGCCCGCCGGGCCGTCCCAGACCCGGCGTCGACCCCTGTTCGCCTTGCGGTGAAACGCTCCGGCGGAGGGCGGGTTTTCTTGACCGAAAGCACCGGTGAAACTAGAGTTGAGGTAGCACTCGAGACGGCGTTTGGGTGCATCACCGCGCCGCCGTCTCGCATCAAACGTTAATCCACAATCCGGAGGAACCGATTATGGCCATCAAGCCGCTGGAAGACCGCGTCGTTATCAAGATCGAACAGGCTGAGCAGACCACCGCATCCG
>ERZ773074.388-NODE-388-length-19085-cov-6.659012_pt1 | contig 19085 bp, 20 predicted proteins | sample MGYA00580615_ERZ773074 | MGnify/ENA primary metagenome ERZ773074 (study PRJEB29015, sample SAMEA2738126) | human oral metagenome | biome: human oral; feature: human-associated habitat; material: saliva | place: China | collected 2160 ...
GTAATTATGTGTCTGAATACATATTCAATACACAAAATTTGAAGCAGTTTTCTTTGAATCAGATTTTGTATTCTACACTTAGAGAACAATTTGGACTTAGATCGCAAATGGCTCAATCTGTTTTTAAGACCGTTATTGCAAGATACAAAACGATTCTTGAAACTCAGAAAAAGTGGATCAAGCCAAGTTTTAGTAAACCCCAATACGATCTTGTTTGGAATCGAGATTATTCCCTTACGCAAAACTGCTTTTCAGTTAATACACTGGATGGTCGCATCAAGTTACCATACTTTGCGAAGGGCATGTCTAAATACTTCGATCATACAACCTATAAGTTTGGTACAGCAAAACTCGTAAATAAGCGTGGTAAGTATTTTTTACATATCCCCGTAAGTTGTGATGTTGAAGAAAGTAATCTGTCTGACATTTGTAATGTCGTAGGGATCGATAGAGGCATCAACTTTGTTGTTGCTACTTATGACAGTAAGCACAAATCTGGATTTGTAAGTGGTAGAGCAATCAAGCAGAAGCGTGCCCACTATTCCAAGCTCCGTAAAGAACTACAAAAGCGTCAGACTCCATCTGCAAGACGTAGACTAAAAGCTATCGGTCAGCGAGAAAACCGTTGGATGCAAGATGTTAATCATTGCATTAGTAAGGCACTCGTTGAATCAAACCCGAAGCATACACTCTTTGTTCTTGAAGATCTGACAGGTATCCGTAACGTTACAGAACGTGTCAAAACGAAAGACCGTTACGTATCTGTATCGTGGTCATTCTATGACCTTGAACAAAAACTGATTTACAAGGCGAAACAGAACCAATCGACTGTTATTAAGGTTGATCCTCGTTACACAAGTCAATGCTGCCCTGTATGTGGACACATTGAAAAGTCTAATCGTAATAAGAAGATACATCTGTTTACCTGTAAAAACTGTGGCTACAAATCGAATGATGATCGTATCGGAGCCATGAATCTGTATCACATGGGAATCAGCTATCTCAAAGAAGCTCAAGTACCAGATACAGTTACGGTAGAGTAAACTTTATCGTAAAGGGTGTTGTCAACCATCCTATGATGTAACGCCACTTTGAGCAGCAATGCTCATTGGGGTTAAAGGTCGGAGGCGTAAGCCGCTAGTACGACTGGGCAGTTACAAGCCCACTACCTTTAGGTGGTGGGTAGTTGACTTGAGCCCAAAACAATCGTACTTTTGCTGGTTTTCGTCGCTTTAAGCGATTTGAGCCTAAACTAAGTTTTATTTTATCTATTTTCTTTTGTAAAGAGCGTTTACGTTTGTATAAACGACTAAACTGATAATAAGATAAATCTTTTAATGAGCTAAATTTGGTTTTAGCTGTTACTATAATCGCTTTCGCCATACGGTTCGTGATACCAAATTCAAGCATCAATCTTGTTCGATACTTAGATTCTGGCTCACCATTTAACTTATGTTTTAAATGATGTACAGTTCTACGAACTAAAAAATTAAACAACTTGGAGTAGTCATCGAAGTAGTTGTAAAGAGAAAAATTATCTTTCAAATACAATTTAGACTCTGCAACTAAAGTTATACTAGCCATTTTTACCTCCTTTCATCTTATAAAGATTAAGATGTTTTTTAGTTGTTTCCAACTAAATGACATCCGATTCAAACTCCTTTCACTTCCTATATATTATGCTATATTTCAAAAGAAAAGAAGGTTTTTTCGCCTTCTTTTTAGTTTGTGTTATAAAATTCTTCGTCATCGACAACGAATTGGCGTGTCTTCTTTAGTGTTTCTTGTTTTTCTTCATTTTCTTTTGTCTTAAAAGAATCAGCGACATTATTCGTACCAAGGAATCCTGTCTCGTCGTCATCCGTGGCTGCTAGTGCAGTTGTTTCAGCTTCACCAAGTTCTCCAGTAGGAGCCTGATCTGCATCCAATAAAGAGGTTTCCTCTTCTCCTGTAGACAACATTGTTGTTTCGGTATTACCGCTGTCCAATAAAGAAGTTTCTTCTTTTCCACTCTCTAAAGGAAGCGGTTCTTTCTTTATACCTTTTTCTTGAATCGATTTCTTGATATTCTCTACACGTTTAGAAAGTTCTGCGGAAGAGGAATTGGCGTGAGGTTCATTTTTAATCTTCTGCACCTTCTTCTCTTCCTTTTTCATTCTGCGACCATAATTTTTATCTCGTTGCTTCAAGAGAACTTTATATCCCCATGGTTTTAAGATAAACCCAATGGTAATAAAAATGATTACAAGTAATACACCGATGATCATGCACCAGAATCCGATCATTTTTAATAAATTTACAGTTTTCAACATACTCTTTACTTTTTCTCCTGATTACTTCGGTCAGAATATACTACATCAAAATTGCTCTTTGCAGCTTTGATATTTGTCATGATCTGATCATATAACTCAAGCTCATCGTCTTTTAGACCGTGAGACTTTAATTCTTCTGTCTTTTTAGATATTGTATCAAGCTCTGATTTGATATCTTCAATTTTGATACCAGCGTTATAGAAGTTGACACCATTCGTATTTAATTGGAATGTGAGTTCTTTATAAACAACTAATGCTGTTTTGATATTATCCTTCTTGGCAATGTCATCAGAAGAGATATCCATCAATTGCTTATAAAAGTCTTTATAATCAACCTTCGTATCTCCAGCCTTATTTACATTTCCAGATTGAATATAGTAATCTGCAACCTGATAAAACTTGGATGCTCTTTCTTTCTTTTGTTCTTCTAATGAAGAACTATTTCTTGCAATATCAAACCATGGTTTACTCAACTGTTTGTTTCCATCGGTTTCATAATAATAGAAGTAGGCTAACCCCATATTATATGCGAACTCGTCATATCCTTCTGGATTTCCATCTTTGAATCTATCTTGTACGGTCTTCCCATTTGTCTTATAGCCGACAAGACTTGTTAGCTGGTTGGCTTCATCCTGGCTAAAGTTTCCATCCTTCAGATATACGTTATCTAAAAGTTCATCAAACGCCTCTGCTCTTGTTGGATCCAGTTTAATCGCATCTGAGTAATTCTTAATCTGGTCCTCATCTGTTACTGAGATACGTGCGTTTTGAAGTTCTTCATCATAGGTATTGGCTAACAATGAATCTGCGTACAATCTAAGACCAGTTGAAATCGAACATAGTAGAATTCCAACAAACCCAATCGTCATCCATCTATGATACGTTGCTGTCTGCTTCTTTAATGATTCAACCTCAAGCTCTTGATAATGTTCTAGGGCAAATTCCAATTCTTCTACCGTTTGGTATCTATCATCGGGATTATTTGCAATACATTTTAAAATGATCGACTCAAGACCAGATGATAGTGTCTTATCAATTCTTCTAATCGGAAGAAATTCATACGGAGGTTTTGTTGGGTTTTTCCCAGTAACAAGGTGATACATCGTAGCACCAAGATTATAGATATCAGTTCTAGCATCTGATTGATGGTGCTGTTCTCCCTGGAACTGTTCAGGAGCAGCATAACCTCTAGTTCCTAAGAACGTCGTATCTCCATCTTGTCCACCTTTATATTCTCTTGCCGTACCAAAGTCGATCAACATAATATTTCCATCTGGTTTTAACATAATGTTCCCTGGCTTCATATCACGGTAAATGATCGAAGGATTTAGTCCGTGCAGATATTTTAAAACTGAACATATCTGTAATGACCAATCCACAACATCTTCTTGAGATTGTTTTCCCTGCTCTTTCAAGATGTCACTCAATGTTCTACCTTCAATATAGTCCATAACGATCAAGAAAGTATCATCCTGATCAAAGATATCGACAATGCTAGGTAAATGTTCATGTTTTAGATGACGAAGGATATTTGCTTCCGTAACAAGGTTTTGCTTGATGATCTGAGAAGTTGCGGAAGTAGATGTCTTTTTGACTTCCTTAATTGCCCATTGCTTATTTACTTTTTCGTTGATGGCTAACCATACGGTACTCATTCCACCTTGTCCAGTTTGGTTAATAATTTTGTATTTACCATCTACTACATCCCCTATTCGAAGTCCCATTCCTGATCCTCCATTCTAAATGCCAATACCGTGATATTGTCTTTTTCATTTCTTTCTTTTGATATCTCTACGATTTTTTCTAATTGATCTTTTAGCTCCTCATTAGACTTTGTAAATTCATAAGATAGCATGGACGCCATTTCCTTTTCACTTACGACATGAACGAATCCATCGCTACAAACAAGAAAGAGCGTGTTGTTGGCGTATTTGCCAGTGTAGAACTGTGGGGATGGAAGTTGATCTCCCGCTCCACAACACTGCATTAAGACACTTCTATCTTTATGCGTTAAAGCTTCTTCTTTTGTAATAGCTTTAGTATCGATCAGATATTGGACAACGCTATGATCGTGTGTGATCTGTTCAAGCTCTTTAGAACCATCATCCAGCTTATATCCACGGGAATCTCCGACATTGAATGCAATATACATGTTATTCATTACAAACATGCCAACGATGGTTGTTCCTCCTTGTTGTTGTCCGAGTTCTTTTTTAATTTCTGTATGTAACTCTTCAGTTGCTCTTGTTATGGAATCCTTGAAACCATCAACGCTAAATCCTTGTTCAAATAATAAATTCAAATCTTTTACGAACCAATTTTTGAATTTTTCAACTGCTAAACGTGAAGCAGCTTCTCCACGGGACATTCCACCCATGCCATCTGCAACCATTGCAAATACAATAAGTTCTCCATCTAATCGTGCTGTTTTTAATAAGAGGGCATCTTGGTTTGTTGCCTTTTTGATGCCCTTATCTGTACAATATGCTTTGATCATAGAATCAGTCCTCAATAAATAGCTGGAAGCGAACATTGGAGAATTGGATCAGCATTCCATTTGTTAATTTTACTGGTGTGTATTCTGGAATTGGTCTTCCATTGATGTATGTAAAATTCTTTGAACCAAGATCTTCGATACAAATTTCTCCATCTACGATATGGAACGTTGCATGTGTTCTACTGATCGTCGTATTTCCAGAAATACAATAATCCACCTTTGCACGTTCTTTGCCAATAATAAAACCATCCTTGCTGATGTTTACCTGTTCACCAGTGTCTTGTCTGATCATGTACACGCTCTTTGTTAATGGAGAATTTGAAAGCAATGTCGTTCCTTCTGCTCCATCGTCTAAAATATTAGCTCCTTCATCTTCTCTTGCATAATCAAGATCTGTACGAGCTTCTTTTGTAATACGCATGCTTCTTGGAGCAGATTGAACCGTAATGTCCATGTCATCCACATCAACACGTCTACCTGTCTTGTTATCGACTAGGTGTGGATCATTCAAGTCTCCTAATTGTTGTGAGAAGTCTTCTTCGTAATCTTCTTGTTCCTTTAAGATTTCTGCTTCTAACTTTTGACGTTTCTTCTTTTGAGCATTTAATATTGCAACGATAATTGCAATTGCCACTACTCCACCAAACACATAAGGCAAGAATGGGAACTTCTGTAATAGCCCCTTTGTTTCAAGAGCATCTTGTGCGTCCTTGATATCTGTAACCGCAGCATCAATCTTCTTTTGTGTACGGCTGTCATCTTCTAATAGATCCTTACCTGCCTTGATTGCATCATTCAACTTCTCAACGGATTGAGGTGTGTATTCATTAGTATCAATATCCTCAGCAGATTTAATCGCCTTTTCAAGCTCATCAGTATCTAAAGAAGCTAGTTCTTCCTTCTTGCGTTTTTCGTCAAGCTTTTCTTTATTTTCCTTTTCCTTTTCTGTTGAAACTTGACCTTCAGTCTTATACTCGATTCCATTTTCACTTAATACACTTTGGATACGTTCGTTTGGAATGAAATAAGAGTTGTTATCTACGGAAGAGGATACAATTCCCATAATACTGTATTTACTATTTACAATCGGGGATCCTGTTGCTACTGCCGTATTGCCTGCAAAGATGTATTCCTCGCTGGTTTGCGACTTTGCTGTAACAGTTCCATCGAGCGATACGACAGCATTCTTTTCCACATATAAAGCTTTTGCTGGAGCATTTGTTTCTAGTCCTGCATTTGTATCCGTGAAGCTCATGTATTGAGATTGTTTGGATGCAAGTCCGATAACCCCAACACCTTGTTTAAAATTCTTGGTCGTGATTTCGACTTTTGAACCTGTAGCAGTAGAAACCTTGATCTTAATATGTTGGGCTGTTTCCTTTTCACTCTTCAGTGAAATCCCTAGCTTTTCATAAGCATCTCCTTTTTCGGATAAGATCTTCTTGTATAAAAGGCTAGATGTTGTATCATCTGTCAATGTTTCGGTCGTTACCATATCGCTTTCTGAAACCATAGTACCTGTACCAGATGCCCATACATCAAAGGACCCATCGGAAAACTCATATCCGATCTGAATATTCATGATTGCCTTTTCTGGAATTGCTTCAATCGTATCAGCTGTCTTAGAAGTGCCTTCTTCTGCGTGGACCATTGTTGGCATCATCACCAAACAAGAAGCAGCTACAACTTTTAATATATTCTTCTTAATATTGAACATGTTTGCTTTTTCTCACTTTCTTTGTAATCACTTATATTATGCTATTTTCTTTAAGCAACTAATGTTAAATTAACATTTTGTTTTACTTCTTCTGGAGCCTTAAAAAATAATAACATCAGATCAGCATTAAACATGGACTTCAATATATCGCAATTTTTTTCTACTTTGTCACAACGGATCTTTCTAAGAGGGATCGTTTCACCATTATAATTGAAGGCATAGTCTGAAAAAATTTTTTTGTACTTCTCCCATAACTTAACAACTTCTTTCATGAATGGACTTCTCACGCTCTTCTTCGCTTCATAATATTCCTGCTCACTCGTAAAACCACCCATCGCAATCTGATAAGCAAGATCCTGGACGCTTAATGGGTTTGCTTCTACGGCGTAATGCCACATATAGCTTAATTCACGCTCTACGTATGAAATTGTGTTATTTAAAGCAGAAACACAACGTCTGATCCACTTTGACATTGGATAGTTTGATTTCTTCCGCTCGATCATAAGACCTTCGATAATCTTGACTCTATAATCACGTACAGACTGAACAGCGTACTCTAAAAGCTGTTTTCTGACTCTTTGGATATAATTATCAGATCCATCGAATAAGCGTGTCTTCTTAACCGAGAACCATCGATAACTAGGCTTCACATCATTTCTCACGTCACCCTTCTTAAATTTAGCAATAGCATTTGGATTGTTCTTCCCACAGAATTTTCCTGTGACGCTGTCGATATACTGAGTCTTTGTGTAAGTCGGATAAACTTCCTTTTCCATTTCATACATAAAACGATCACAGAACCAGAAGCGAATCATAAAAGCACTTTTCATCGTGTAATGAAAAGCAAACCACTTAATTCCCTTATTTCCATTCGTAACCTTATTAGCAAAGGATAAAGCCACTTTCTTAGTGCTTTCATAATTGTGGAAGCCCCTTGGCAACATTAAAGTTATACAAGTACCATAACGATTATTCTTGTACTGTCCCCCTATTTCTTCATTTTCTTTAATATACTGCTTTAAAAACTGGCTAAAACCTAAAGAATTAAGTGGAGAACAACATAATAAAGCTAGCCCTCTCATCTTCTTTCTTTTCGCTCTTTTCTTACCTAGAATAATATCCTTAGCTTTTCTTACTGGTTCTATTCTTACGAACCCCCTGTACTCCTTATCTGAAGCATTACATAATATTGTCATTGCATCTGAATTAGCATCCATAACCTTTTCTCATTTCCCTTCCTATTTTTGCCTTATTTCCTAATTTGTACTCTAAACTTAATATCCCAGCTGTCATAAATACGCAACATCGTGTTGCTTTTTTCTCTGGGAAAAATTTTTGAGAAAATCCACGTTTTTTGCAGATTTTCCCTTCTTATTCCTAGTATATACTGCTATTTTAAAATTTGCAATAAAAAAATAGGAATTATTTTCCCTATTTCTTATAGCGGATATTCTGGAAATGGCTCGATAAACGTGAATGTCCAATATACACTTCCGTATCGCTCAGCTGACAGCTGTTTTGCTAGACGTCTTGTAATTAGCTTTAGAGTGATAGGATTGATTTCTGTAGATGCTACAGTTGGTACAGCGAACATCCGTAAGCTCCTATCCTCTTTGTAAATCCAGGCAAAACCAGTTTCTACTCTGAGTATATCTAAAATTAAGGCTTCTGGACCATATAATTCTTCATCAAACATTGATTGATAATCTTCACAACGGTCATTGCCTACAAATACCTTTTGTACACCATCAGGCAGACTTATCACGTGTTTTGCCGCAAAATTTCTAAAATCTTTTTCCGTCAACTTGGCTGGAAGATAGAATCCAAATCCCGTCTCGATCATTGGAATCTCTTCTAATTCTACCGTCTTATTTCCGATCTGATACTTATTTGTAAGTGCCTCTTTTAATAGACGCTCTTGGTTAATGTTGTCATCTTTAGGCAAAATCTCTTGACTTGAATATAAGAATTGATAGCCATCTTCAGCAACGAATTCTCCCTTTGTGATCATATCTCGAATCGTTTTATCAAAACCCATTTTTAGAATATCGTTTGTATCCGTAGTGACATTGATTGGACAGAAGCCATTTAATTGCTGTGCAAACATAACACAAACAACAAACTTCTTTAAAGATGTTCCAAATTCACTTGAGACAATAAACATTGAAACCTTGTTTTTGGCAAACATGATCGAAGTCACTTTTTCTACAGATACAGGGAAAGAAAATGTTGATTGCATGATTTCTTTCATGTATATTTCTCTGCTCTTAACATTTTCTTGAATCGTATTGATACTCTCAAGAATCGCCTTCTTCATTGTCGTAACAAATTCCTTTGGATCCAACATTTCTTTCACAGAACTTAATCGGATTTCTGTATCCTTGTTAATCGATGGATAACCACAAGCTTTTGCAAGTTCATTTAACGTTATGTAGTTATACGCATTGTTAGCAAACTTTCGAAGCATCTGCATCGTTGGTTTTGGTCCATTTCCATTCAATAATTTGCTTATACTACTTTTTGTCATGCCACAACTTTCTGCAAACTGTGTAATTGTTCTTGGTTTCATTGCAATTCTTAATAACACTTTAAAATCTTCCATATATTTTTCCTTTTCTTATTCCTTTTCCTTAACTAAAACCTAAAATTCGAATTTTAACGTCCATAAATACGCAGCATCGTGCTGCTTTTTTCTCTAGGTGAAAAATTAGAAGAAAATGCCTGCTTTTTAATGTTTTTGGACGATTTCTTCTTTACAAAAATTATTGTACACCACACCTACAAAGAAAGCAATGGCAACTTGCTTGACAACAAAAAAGAAGAAATTAACTTAGTCTTTCTTCTTCTTTAGTACATTATCCAATACGATCTTGCCGAATCCAACTAAGACGATAAGTCCACTGAGTTCTGCAAAGATGCCATTTGACAATGCAATTCCTAGTAGCATAATGCCAAATCCAATTTCACTTTTCATTTTTTTCTTTTCTCCCTTCTGAATTTTACTTTAACCGATATGATCAGCTATTACAACAAAAGCTGAAAGACAACAAGAGACGAATGCTAAGAATAACATTAATATTCCAATCGCCATATCTTCTTCTTTGTTTGTACTGCAAAACATAGCCACAAACAGATTTGAGCATGGAAATAACAATGTTACTAGCCCGATTGCCAGATTTCCCTTGATAAATATTTCATCACTTTGTAACAAATAGCTAACGATATATATGATGGCTGTGATCAGCGACCACATTATCCAAATAAACTTTTTCTCTCTTGATGTGTCATCCATTACCATTCCCCCTCCTTTTACATAAACTTCTTCGTGAGAATCAATATAATTAGCGATATACCAGCCAATACGGCTGCCGTCAATTCTGTTTCGAATGTGTCTTCGTGTGTTTTCTTATATAACAGAAACTCCAAACCGTTCTTGAATGGGATCGCAGCGAGGAAAACTCCAGAAGCAAAAGCTGTGATCATTAAGAATATTGATTGTTTATACAGTAAAGCAGCTGCAATCGCCAATGCAAGTAACAAGATCCAGATATTTACCAATACCTTCATTTTTCTTTGTGCGTTCATATTTCCTCACCTTCTTTCTATATTTATATTATATGCTATAAAGAAAGTAATGTCAAGAGAAAAAAAGAGCGTTTTATCGCTCTTCTTTTGTTGCTGATTCTTTTGCTTTGTTAACAATGTTCTCTTTTGCTGTTTTCCCTAATCCGTCTACAGAAATCTTCTTTTCTGCATTCTTGATCAGATCTTGTACATTAGCAACCTTGTTAACTGTCTTTGTAGCTTGATTTGCAATGCCTTTGGCTGCCTCTACACCTTTTTTGGCAACAACTACCTTGCCAGCTACTGGCACAGCTACAGCAGCCTTTTCTGTTGCCTTCTCAGCGGCTTTTTCAGCTGTCTTTGCAGCAGTCTTTTGTACCGCCTTGGCAGAAGCCTTCTTGATTGTATCCTTAGCTTTATTGACACCCTTCTTAGCAATTTCTTTTGCTTTTTCAGCTGCCTTTGTTTTTGCTTTATCTACTTCTGTCTTGATAGGACTTTTCTTGTAAATATCTTTTGCTGTCTTACCAGATTGGTGTTTTGCCATCTGCTTTGCATTTTTTTCTAGTTCTTTTTCTTGAGCTTCCTTTTTTAAGCCCTGAAGGGCTTGTTTTGCAAGATCAGAACCTACGTTCTCAATTCCCATGTTATTCACCTTTTATCTTTCTTTTCCGATATCAATATTCTTAATCGGTGCAGCCTTTACTGGGGCTGCCTTTGCTACCTCTGTTGCTTTTGAAATTGTTGAAGATACATCTTTAACAAGTGGTGGCTTTACTTTGTTAGCAACCTTGTTGATGTCACGTTCACCCTTCTTCATGGATGGACCAGACCACATTGTTGCATCATCCTTGCTTCTAGTAATATTCTTATTCTTCATTCGCTTCTTTTCCTGTTGAATAAGTTTTGTTGGATTCTTCTTTAGCTCAGCTTCTTTCTTAGCTTTTTCTTCAATGCCGCCAGCTTGTAAAGCCTTGTTGGTTAATCCTTCTTTCAACTTGAAGGCTGACTTAATTAGTGTAGTCTTAAATTTATTAAGACTTCTTTCGATGTCAGACTTCATTGGAAGTAAGGACAGGTCGTTTGAAATGTTTTTGATTGTATTTCCAATTACTCTTCCAGCTCCCCTGAAGAATCTTCCGATACCTCCAAAGAAACCTCTGTTGTTATTTTCACTCATTTTTTTCTGCTACATAAAACATACCTAAACGTATATTTTATGACTCCTTTCTTTTTTTATGTTTTAAAAATATGCGTTTATCGCTCTTCAGCATCTTTTTCAATTGCCTGATGCTTCGTAGTTAGATCGGGCGATGCAACTGAAAGTTGCAACACTTCTTTTGGTTCTATTTCAAATACTTTAGTTCCATCATTAGATCTTCGGTAAACTTCAACAGATTTTCCAAAAATTTCATCTTCATTTTTCGAAGTACCAATTTCTGATAGCCATTCACCGCCATATTTGAGTTCTCCATTAATCAGAACCTGTTCGTATTCTAATTTATCCAAAGCCCCATATAAAGAATCTTTAAATTCAGGCTCACTTTCTTCTTTTTGAACAGCAATCTTATGCCACTTCACAAAGCTTTCAACCTCTCTCTTTGCCTCTTTAAGAGACGTTCTGTCCAAATCCCAAGTGGTAAAATCGTCTTCAATCATGTTACTTTGTAAGTCGATGGTAAAGGTGTAATCATCATCTTGAAACTCGACAGAAGCATAAACGTCTTTGTCTACATTTTCAATAAACTTTGCAAACTCTTCTACTTCTATGTCATTTGGTATATCAAGTGTGTGTTCTACTTGTTTAGAAATCAAATTAATTAGACTGTCTGCTTGCTTATTTGTTGGCAGCTGGCGTTTAATTTCATGGTTTCTTGCGTCTACTATTGTTTTTTCCCGTAATTTTTCAGGAAGAAGGTCCACCTCTTTACCGTTGACCGTTAAAACAGCTCTTGGTTTAGCGTAAAATATCTCATTAGACTCGGGTTCTCTCCAATTTGGGGGGACAATTCTTCCATAAACCGCATTGCTTTGATCCCTTTGAACCTTTTCTCCTTTACTTGTTCTAATCAAGTTTTCTTTGTAATAATCCACATCTGTTAAAAGGTACCAATTCTTATCGTAGTAATCTCCTGCGTCTTCAATATTTGTGAATTTATCTGCATTCTTTTCTACCCATCTATCTCTTGAACCTTTTTCTAATTTTTCTAATCTATCGTCGAAATCCATTGCCGAATTAGACTCATACTCGTTCTTACGATTATTCACTGGCTCAGTGGAAAATTCAATTCTTCCGAAATCAATATCTCCCAATCCTATTACACGATGTGGAGGAACTATGTCTGCGATTTCAGTTTCTGGTCCCAATCCAGTTCTGTAAAGTTTTGATCCTGGCACAATTTTAAGTTTAACGTGCAGGTATTCATCCTTTTGATAGTCGTCACCATGTATTTCGTTGCTGTTAAACGTCTTTTCCATAAATGTTTCTTTTGGAATCGTGCATTCAAAATTTCCATGTAGGCTAGTTAAAACAAGATCACCTAGTCGTTCGTATTTTTCCATTAACTCAAGATCTCTCATGTCATCATCTCTTTCAAGATAATCACCATTATTCATTTTTTCTACTTTGCTGTCGTTCATTTTTTTTAAAGATATTTTTCCCATAAAATTTTCCCCTCTACCGTCCGATCGGTCTATCAATTGTGCGTTGTGCTTGTTGGAATATTAGTGCGAGCAAGCTATCTGCTTGTCGGTTGTTGAATGGTGCCTCGACTGCCTTAGAGATTACTCTACGTTCAATCGTTTCTCTTTGGTCTTTTGATAATTTCGTCATTTTTTGCTTCATCTTTTCTGGAACTTCAGCAGGAACAGTAATTTTACGATCTTCCCATGCGGCGATCTTTGCAACGACTTCTCTTCCCTCGTCTGAGTCTATCGTAAATAGCTTGTCGTTGATCTTGATAAGCACTTCTGGTTTCATGTAGCAAAAACGCTCATCATAAAGTTCATCCTTATCAATGGGTTCGTCTTTATCTGCACGTGCAAAACGCTCTTCTGTTTTCTTTTTTTTCGCTTCAGCCATTTCTAAGATTCCTTTACGTGGAGGTGAAATTTCGCTTTCTAACATGTTCTCTTTGAAATAATTTACACTTGTTAAGAACCTCCAATTATCCGCATAATAATCTATTGCTTGTTCTAAGTCATTGAAACTTTCTTTATTCGATTTGTACCAATTTTCAAATGATTGGTTTTCAAGTCTATTGATATGGGCACAAATGTCAAAAAGTCCATCACGTTCATATTGATTGATTCTACCTAAATCTCCGAGTTCCACCTGAAGGCAAGGATCGACTTTTAAATTAGGGTCTATCGGATCTGACGGATCAAAACAGCGAGCATTTATTCTAAAACTGTTTGATTCGCTACTTTTCATTGTTTCCATGCCAAGAAATCCTGATGGTATAATCTGTACTTCGATCTTTACATCTTTTCCTGTTAAAAAACTGAGTCGTTGTTTGTTGTTATATTCTCGTCCTGACTTTGTGAAAGAATTTAAAATCTTTTTTGCAAATTTTTCTTCTGGAATAGTAAATGAGAAATCACCGTTGAAATTTTTTAAGACCATATCTATTAATTGATCTCTACTCATATTGTTTCCGACGTATCCGCCTTCTTCATCTCTGACGATCTTGTTTTTGTATCCGTCTTTTTGCATGGCATCTTGAAACTTTTTGATCATTTTAACAGATTCTTCTCTGTTTTCTCGTTTCTCTTTTTGTTTTTCGAACATTGTTTCTAAATTGATTCCGCCCATCTTCTTCATCCGTCCTTTCTAAGAGTGTCTTTTTCTCTTTTTTCTGCTATCTTGTAGTATAAAGTTTGCTTCTTTTAACATGCTTGGATCAAAGCCTTCTTTTTTCTCTACGACTTCCTTTTGCCCTAGGTTTTTATCTAGGTCTACCCTTTTAAAACTGCCATCTGAATTTAGCTTTGATTCACTTAATATCTTGCTATTTTCTTGCGAAGAAAAAAATGCAGTTCTTCCAGTTTTGATGTTCCTATAAATTTCTTGTTTCTTTAATTTAAAATCTACAAAATTGTTTGCAATATACATGGCAGCCTGGAAGAAGGGAATCGGTTCATCTTCATTATTGCAAAGATAGGTATATATCTTACCGTTTTCTTTATCTGCCAATATTTTTATGTAAGATTCTTTATTATCGATCGTGATCGGAACGATTGCTGGCACACCGTATGTGATTGTCATATCACCAAGTTTTGCAAGTTCTAGTATAGCCAAGCTTTCTTTGTTTTCATCAAATTCTTTAATAGCATATAAAAATTCATATTCAAACTTTGTTTGGATCTGCTCTAGTGTTTTGATCATCTTCGCACTGCTAACACATATTTCATCTCGATTGCCTACTTTTACAACGAAGCGGTTATGCTCTAGTGTGTATCTGACCATCATTTCTTCATCATTTGCATCAACAAGATCAATTTCGATTTGAATTGGCTGTCCAATTTCCCTTAGAATCACTCTAATGTACCGCCAATAACATATACAAGATTTCTTAAACATGGGTTCGTTAGTCTTAATGTCAGATGTTGGTTTCCAAGTTTGCATATTTTTCCTCCTGTTCTTTACTTATTATGCCATTTTTGCAAAAGAAAAGAGGTGTGAACCTCTTCTTTTATTGTTTTGTTGATTTCTTTACTAAGAGGTATCCAGCCATCACGAGTGATACAACCGTTGTCACAAAGGATAACACCAAGTTGCCTCGTACTCCAGTTTCGATCTCAGTATGCTTTGTGGCTACTTCTTCTTCTGCATTCTTTGCGAAAACATAGAGAACATTTCCATTTTCATCTACTTCTTTGTGATCGAATCGATATCCATCGAACTCACCTTGTGATCCAATCTGTTCTGCGATTGTGTATGGTTGCAGCATATTTCCATCAACGTCTTCCCATCTAGTAGAATGATATTTAACTAAATCTACTGGTTTTTCAGGTTCAGGTGTGGGAATTGCTTGGTCTACTGGATTTGCAGGTGTTACTGGAGTCGCTGGTTCAGGTGTAGGTGTAGGTTCAGATGGTGTCACAGGAGCCTCTGGCTCAGGTGTAGGCGTAGGTGCAACAGGTGTTTCTGGCTCTGGCGTAGGAGTAGGAACCGCTGGGGTGGGTTCAGCTGGTGTCTCTGGTACTACAGGATCAGTTGGTTGCTCAGGAGCTGCAATAAAGCCTTCTCCTTCTTCGATTTCTCCAGCTGTAAATTGTCCTGCCGTAGCCACGCCTTCGTCTGCCAGAACAAACGTTGGCTTTAGTGCCATTGTGGCTATCATTGTGAAAATAAGTGATGTAGTTGTAATGATTTGAAGCTTTCTATTATTTTTCATAAAAAATTCCCCTTCTTCTATTTCCATTATATTCTTTTTAGCAAATTCAGGTCAAGCAAAAAAGAAAAGATGGAACGTATCCACCAATTCTCCTTTTACTTCTCTAATAAGCCCAGTAACTCTTTGATTGGTCTTTCGCCGAATTTATCTACTGTTTGATTACATACGTATACTTTCTGAGTCTGATCCTGTGTTTTGCTCACCAAGATACAGTAGGCAATATCTGTATTTGTATTAAATTCAAGATGTAGCCTATCTAGCTCTTTTGCTTCGACCTCATAGATGTCATAGGACAATTCCTTAACTCCGAGAAGATTAGCAGCAAACTCCAATGAGGGCTTGATCATTTCAAACTCTTTGTCTGTTAGTAAACCCGATAAAATCTCTTGATTGATGTTCTTTACAAATGGTTCATCTCTAGTTAGGTAAATTTCGACCATTTCCTTATTTCTTTTTTTGATCCAAAACATCCTTATCACCGACTTCCGTTCGCAGTTTCAGAAAGGATCGTTTTCCAAAGGGCATCATCTCCAGAAAGATTAAATGCCTGAGCATAATCTTTGCATAATTGTGAATCCACTGTAATGCCAAGTTTTTCTGATAATGCACGTAATACCATTTCTTTATCGATGTTCTTGAATACGTATTCGTACATCTGGTCATTATATTCTTCTTCTGTTAATTGGGACTTATACTTTTCGATCGGACCAAACTTGCCTTCAATGTCTGCCTGGAACTTATTCTTTAAGTCATCGATTACAGCCTGTGGATAGTATTCGATCTTGGATCCAGAAACAATGGCATTCTTTAGAGATCTTTCGTTAGAGACGATTGCTGAATCCTTATCTTGATCTCTTAACATTTCCTTTGCTTTTGCAATGTCTTCAGCAGATGGTTCTTTTGTTTTGGCAATCTGTACGACCTTTACATGATAGTCTACCTTCAACCCTCTGACATCTTTATTCCAATAATCTTCTGGATAAGTAATTGAGAAATCCTTCTCTTCGTTTTGATGCATGCCCACAATCTTTTCTTCTGCTTCTCTTGGGAGATTTGAACCATTTCCTAGTGCGACATTCTCGCCACCCTTTTTAAAGGACACGTTTGGTAGATCTTCTCCATTGAATTTCGCTGTTACCTGACACCATACCTGATCACCAAGCTCAGCATGGAAAGAATCGTCCTTAACTGGATTTGCATGAATCGCATCATTTAACTTTACATAAACAATAGCCTCTTCATCCGTTGGCTCCTTTACCTTTCTTTTTTCATATTGAATATTTTTAAGATCTGGTAATGTTACGTAATCTGATTTAAAGTCTCCTTCCACAATAGCTGTTCCATTCGGAGCAATAGAATCTCCTTCTTTATACTTCTTTTCTACTGCATCCTGTTTCTTTTCTTCGATTACATTCAAGCTGCCTTCTTCACTTGCTTCCTTATTTTTACATCCTGCAAATAATAGTACCGTTCCTAGTAAAGCAAATTTTCCATATTTAATAATCTTGTTCATATTCTTATTCCTTCCTGTTTTTTATGTTCACTTATATTATGTAAGTTTTGATGTAAAACATTGTAAAAAGAAGAAGGAAAAATAAAAAAAATAGGCTAAAAAGCCTATTTTAACGTTCGTCATAATCGTCTTGTTCGCAAATCCGCTTATATTCGTCAGCGTTTTCTTGTCTAATTTCTTCCTGTTCTAACATATTATTATTATCGACTTCAATCTGAAGAAAATCATTTTGATCATTTCTTTCCTCTTCATCCACGAAATCTTTGTGATCGGACGCATCCTCAATATCCCACTTATCATCTATCTTCTTTTCTTCACGCTGATACTGTCTTATTACATTATCATTTGTTAGTTTTGCATTTTGAGCTAATGTTCTCGCTCTTTGCATTTCGATATCTGCTAGTTCTTGGAGGTTGATTTTATTTGTCATTATGGAAAATTCCTTTCTTTTCTATATTATGCAATTTCCTGCAACTAAAATAAAAACACCCCCAACGACCTGCCAACCAAGGGATGCTTTTATTCTGTAAAGAAATTTTTTGAATAGCTTAGTAGAGATATATGTCTTTACTAAAAGTTTTTAAATAATTAATAATCTATAAGATGATTACTAACTATATATATAATTTAATACAAGTCTTAGGATTTGTCAATTAGTTATTTGCGAAATATTCTGCCCTAAACTTCTTTATTGACGTATTCATGAGCTCTTCTCTACTATAAATACGTTTTTTTAGAAATTTGTAAGCCAGTTCATTCATGACCCCAATGCCCACAAACAATGCTTTAGGGTTATGCCCCTGCACCTTTGTAATCTCTTCGCTGATCATATCGTTTGCCATTGTGAACTCAAACATTTCCTGTACGGAACCATACAATACGATCCGTTCCAATAATCTTCTTTCTATCTTTCTATCCATTGTAAATTCCTTTCTTATCTGAAGAATGTTACGGTATCTGCGGCATCAATATAGGATTTTGCTTGGTTTACAAGCTCCATAGCCACAGAAACAATAATAATGAGAGAAGTACCAAGGAAAGACACATTCACGTTAAATACGCCTTCTAGTGCGTAGGAAGCGATACTTAATAAGATGAGTCCTACGGCTCCAATGAATACAACGTATTTCAATACATTTCTAAGATACTTTTCTGTAGGACTTCCTGCACGAATGCCTGGAATTGTAGCACCAGATTTCTTTAAGTTATTTGAAACTTCTGCTGCATTAAAGGTAATCTCTGTATAGAAGTAGGCAAAAGCAATCATTAGGATAATGAATGGAATCACACCTAATGTATATTTCATATTCTGGATATCAAACCATTTACTCGGTGTTAATACATGAACGATACGAGATAATGTTGTTGGTGCCTTTTCTCCTAGTAAGGCAGATACAAATGAGAATCCAGAGAAAATCGTTGTGACGAAAATTACTGGCATGACACCACCCGTGTTGACCTTTAAAGGAATGTTAGATGATTCTCCTCCTACAAAGCGTCTTCCTTGCATCTTTTGGGAATATTGGACAGGGATCGGACGTTCTGCATCATTTAATACGATCGTATAGGTGATAAATAGCGATACAACAAGAATAATTGCGATAACAGCAATGACTGCCAATACAATAGGCTTATCTGTAACAAAACGCTTGTATAGCACAATCATGTCTCTTGGTAGTCGGGATACAATGTTTAATAACAATACAACAGAAATACCATTGCCAATTCCCTTTTGGGTAATCTTGTTGCCTAAATAAATCAGGATGTTTGATCCAGTCGCAAGAGATACAGATGCTATTGCAATATTCATCCATGTAGCAGGAATGATTCCTTGACGGCTAAAGCCAATTGACATAATGATAGCCTCAATGACAGCCAAGAATACCGCAATAAATTGAGTATACTTTTCTAGCTTCTTTCGTCCAGTTTCTCCATCCTTTGCTAGTTGCTCTAAACGAGGAATCGCAATCGTTAAAAGCTGGATTACGATAGATGCTGAGATATATGGAGCGATGCTTAATGCAAATACCGACATTGTAGATAGTCCACCGCCTGTTAAAGTATTAAACAGTGATAATGGGGA
>ERZ773074.390-NODE-390-length-19001-cov-7.919772_pt1 | contig 19001 bp, 13 predicted proteins | sample MGYA00580615_ERZ773074 | MGnify/ENA primary metagenome ERZ773074 (study PRJEB29015, sample SAMEA2738126) | human oral metagenome | biome: human oral; feature: human-associated habitat; material: saliva | place: China | collected 2160 ...
GACAAAGAAAAATTCCTTGCTCGTAAAAAATTCGCAGAGGAAGTTGCAGCGAAAATTAATGAAAAATATGGTAATGTTGTAGAGTATGAACTATATGACCAATATTACAATATGGGAGATGTTATTAAAGAAGATAAACGCTGTGTTGATGTGGCAGAACAAGCTATTAAAAATGCAGGTGTAACTCCTATTATTATTCCTATTCGTGGTGGAACAGATGGTTCAAAAATTTCATATATGGGTATTCCAACTCCAAATATCTTTGTTGGAGGAGAAAACTTCCATGGTCAATACGAATTTAGTTGCTTAGAACATATGACAAAAGCTGCTGATACAATTGTGGAGATTGCAAAATTAGCAAAAAAGTAGAAAAAATCACACCTTGGTGTGAAAGATAAAGAAATACAATGACTAGACTAGATTATTTTCTGAAATTGAGTTTTGAGTTTTCAGATATATATCTAGTCTAGTTTTAATTTGTACTTTAAATTTCTTAAAAATATTAAAAAATATAGAGAAAAACGGTGCAACAAAGCGAAATATATGGTAAAATAGTTACTGTATAAATAATGAATAAATATAGAGAGGGGTATGTGAAATGACTAAGAAAACATTTTACGTAACAACACCGATTTATTATCCAAGTGGTAATTTACATATCGGTCATGCCTACACAACAGTAGCATGTGATGCACTAACTAGATATAAAAAATTAAGTGGATATGATACATTTTTCCTAACTGGAACAGATGAACATGGACAAAAGATTCAACAAAAAGCTCAAGAAAAAGGGATTAGTGAACAAGCTTATGTTGATGATATGATTAAAGACATTAAAAAATTATGGAAAGCTATGGACATAGACTATAGCAAATTTATCAGAACAACTGACGATTATCACGAAAGAGCTGTTGCTGAAATTTTTGAGCGCCTTGTAGAAAAAGGTGATATCTACTTAGGTGAATATCAAGGTTGGTATTCTATAAGTGATGAAGAGTACTTTACAGAAACTCAATTACAAGAAGTTTTCCGTGATGAAGAAGGAAATATGATTGGTGGTATTGCGCCAAGTGGTAATGAAGTTAAACTTGTAAGTGAAGAATGTTACTTCTTCAAAATGAGTAAATATGCTGATCGTCTAGTTAAATACTATGACGAACACCCTGAATTTATTCTTCCTGAAAGCAGAAAGAATGAAATGTTAAATAACTTTATTAAACCAGGTTTAGAAGATCTTGCTGTAACACGTACAACATTTGATTGGGGTGTAAAAGTAAAATCTAATCCTAAACACGTTGTTTATGTATGGATTGACGCATTAGTAAACTATATCACAGCTCTAGGATATGCTACTGGAGAAGGTGAAGAACTATTCAATAAATACTGGCCTGCGGATGTTCAAGTAGTAGGTAAAGAAATCGTTCGTTTCCACGTTATTTATTGGCCAATTCTATTAATGGCATTAGACTTACCACTTCCTAAAAAAGTTTTCGCACATGGTTGGTTATTAATGAAAGATGGGAAAATGAGTAAATCTAAAGGGAACGTAGTAGATCCTTATATGTTAATAGAACGCTATGGATTAGATGCGGCTCGTTATTACTTACTACGTGAAGTTCCATTCGGACAAGATGGAATATTCACGCCTGAGAGTTTCATCGATAGAATTAACTCAGACCTTTCAAATGATTTAGGAAACTTACTAAATAGAACAGTCTCTATGATTAATAAATATTGTGGCGGTGTGATTCCTAAATTTGTTGAACCAACAACTGAATTTGATAAAGAATTAATAGACTTATCTAAAGAAGTTATAGCAGAATATGAAGAATATATGGAAAATATGCAGTTTTCTAAAGCATTAGAGTCTGTATGGAAATTTATATCTAGAACTAATAAATATATAGACCAAACAACTCCATGGATTCTAGCAAAAGATGAAGCTAATCAACCAGAGTTAGATAAGGTAATGAACTATCTAGCAGAAAGTTTACGTATAGCTACAATTTTAATTTCACCAGCTTTAACAAATGCCCCTAAAGAAATAGCTAAACAGTTAGGAATTAGTGAAGAGCTATTAACGTTTGAAACAGCTAAAACATTTGGTGTATTCGATGGAACTGTAAAAGTTGTAGAAAAACCGACTCCAATCTTCCCAAGATTCGATAAAGATGTTGAAGTAGAATATATTAAAGAGCAAATGTCTCCAAAAGCATTAGCAAATCTTGAAACTGAATCAAAAGAAGAAAAAGATGATTCATATGTTGAATTAGCAGAAGAGATTTCAATTGATAAATTCTTCGAAACATCACTAAGAGTAGCTGAAGTATTAGAATGTGAAAAAGTTAAGAAAAGTTCTAAACTTCTTAAATTCAAATTAGATTTAGGTAATCACCAAAGACAAATAGTTTCTGGTATTGCTAAATATTATGATCCATCTGAGTTAATAGGGAAAAAAGTAGCCGTAGTAGCTAACTTAAAACCTGTTAAACTTTGTGGAGAATTAAGTGAAGGTATGATTTTATCAGCAGAAAAAGATGGTATTTTACGTGTTATAGAAATTAATGCAGACATACCAAATGGAGCAGAGATTAGATAATTATTAATAAAAATCCCTAGAGGTTATCTTTAGGGATTTTTTATTGGAAGTAGTACAATTGAGAAATAAACAATAAATTGCCATTTGAAAACCGCTATATAGATGGTATAATAAAATTAAGAAAGATTTTATTATTTTAAGGGGGGTAATGGTGGAAATGGAAAAAATTTTATTATTTATATTAATTAAAGCTATAACTTTAACTGTAGTGGTATTTACTACAAGATTATATAATGACTATAAATACGGTAAAGATAGTTTAACTTCTGCTGAGTATTATAACGATGTAACTAATTTAAGTTTATATCCTAAAAAAATAAATGGTGTCGATGTGAGAGTAATAGATGAAGGTACTTTTCAAGGATTTCACTTAATTCCTGAAAGAAAGACTCATAAGGGAATTGTGATTTGTTATGGAGGTTCTGAGGGAAGTCCTAATTTTGAAGAAGCGCAAAGGCTGGCAAAAGAAGGTTATGAAACACTAGCTGTATTTATGTTTGGTATGAAAAATCAAAAAAAAACATTAGTTAAAATACCATTAGAACAGTTTGAAGATGTACTTAAATATGTCAATAAGAATATAGAAGAAAAAACACCTATTACAGTTCTAGCAGCTTCAAAAGGAGCGGAATATGCTTTAAATTTAGCAACAAAATATGATGAAATTTCAAACTTAATTTTAATCGCTCCATCAGCGTATATATTTGCAGGATTAGATTTTGATAATTACGGTTCTTCTTGGACTTGGAATGGTAAAGAAATAGAATATATCGATATAAAAAAATCATCTTTCCTTACTTATTTAAAAAATATACTAGTTCCAATAATAATTAAATCTCCTGTTCAATATAAAGCAATATATGATAATGCTGTAGAACAAGATTTAGAAAGAACAAGAAAATTAATTCCAGCTCAAAATATTAAAGCAAATATTTTAATGATAGTAGGTGAAGATGATCAAATGTGGGGAAGTTACGAAATGGCAAAAATTATTCAAAGTTATAATAAAAATGCTATTATTTCATCACATAAAAATGCCGGTCATTTATTCGAGGGCAATGGTGTATTAAATACCCCAAATATGAGAATTAGATTAGGAGGTACTTCAGATGGAAATAAAAAAGCTAAATTAGAAGAAGAAAAAGTTATTAATAATTTTTTAAATCAATATCATTAATTCTACAGTTTATAAAATAAATGACTATCTTGAAAAAGATAGTCATTTATTTTAGTTATTTTTTTTCTGAGTAGTGTTTTGAGTTGTACTATTTTTTTGGTTATTTGAACTATTATTGTTTTCTTTATTTATATCTTTAGAGTTCGCAGATTCACGGTTTACTTCTGTTATACGTACAGGATTAACTGGTACATATGAGCCATCAGAAATATAGTAAATCAATCTATTGTTTTTAGAGATACCATAACCATTTATGTTTAATACAGCACCATTACTCATAGTAACACGTACTTTACTTAATTCTTCATCTGAATAGATGTTTTGTGAAGCTAGAAGTTTAATAGCTACAGGTCTAGAAATTGGGTTAGAAAGTTGATCTTCTTTTTTATCAATGCTAACAAATTTCTCATTTGCAGTTATATATTTACCAGAATGTTCTCCCGATGAGATACGGTACATCATATAACCTGCAGGGGAAACTAATTTATCAACTTTTAGTTTAGTACCTGCTTCTATAACATCTCCAGTATCAGACCAGTTAGCCGATTTAAATGAATGTATTTTCTTATTAACTGTCACTTCACGTTTAACATCAAATGAATATGAAACGAAAGTACCAGCAAGTTTGGCTGTGATTTCTTCATCTTGGGCTTCTGAATCAATACGAGCTGCGTTCGCTTTTTCTTGCGCCTCTAATATTTTTGCTTTTTCTTCAGCTTCTTTTTGTTTTTTCATTTCTTCCGTTGAATCTACTTGAGTAGTTTGAAGATCATCAAAACTAACATAATGTTCTTGAGCAGAAGAAACAAATTTTAGTGTAATTAAGAAGAAAATAGAAAGAAGAGTAGCTAGTATTAGAGAGGTAGCTATTTTTACTTTTATATTACTTCCTGTTTTCTTAATATTATCATAGTTTTCAACATCTTTTTTAAAGATTTTTTTCAAAACAGTTGCTTTAATACTGGTAAAAGCAGCAACAAATATATTCTGAAGTTTGTTGTTAGAATCCTTAACTTTAAATATAGTCTCATCTTCATTTACAACTTCTTTTTTAATACTATTAATTTCTTTTCTAAAACCAGCTAATTTTTGTTCTAAATCAAGTTGTTTTTGAATTTTTTCAATTTGTTTTTTCTCTGCAGAAATATCTTTATTAAGCTGTTGTTTTTCAGCTATAAGAGAGTCCAATTTCTCTTTTACCGGTTGTATTTTTTCTTGCTCTTCATTTCTACGTTTTAAGCGGTGAAGTAACATTTTTTGATCTTCTATTTTGTCTTCTGTAATTAGCAATGAATTTTGAAGGTGTAAGAGATTATTTTCGTGCTCTCTTTTTTGATTTTGTTTTTCAAGTAATTCTATTTTCTTTTTCTCATCAGCTAATTTTTGTGCTTTTTCTCTCTCTTCGAACTCTCTTCTTCTTTTTTCAGCTTGTTCACGTTCAAGACGTTCTTGCTCTAATTTTTTCTCATGGGCAATACGTTCACGTTCAAGACGTTCTTGTTCACGTTTTTCAGCTTTTTCTTTTTCGATACGTTGACGTTCTAATTCTTTTTCACGAGCAATGCGTTCACGTTCAAGACGTTCTTGTTCACGTTTTTCAGCTTTTTCTTTTTCGATACGTTGACGTTCTAGTTCTTTTTCACGTTCAATACGTTCACGTTCAAGGCGCTCTTGTTCACGTTTTTCAGCCTTTTCTTTTTCAATACGTTGACGTTCTAGTTCTTTTTCACGTTCAATACGTTCACGTTCAAGACGCTCTTCTTCTTCTCTTTCAGCAGCGCGACGTTTTTGTTTTTCAGCAATTTTTTGTTGTGTTAGTTCAAATTGTTTTCTTTCTTCTTCTAGTTGAATAGCACGTTGTTTAGCTTCTTTTTCTTTTTGAATAAGCTCTTCATCTTCTATTTGAACATCATTTTCTTTGTATTCTTCTATTTTTTCGGGTTCATGATTAGTAACTTGTTTATTATCATCAATTTGTTCATATTCAATTGATTGTTTACTTATATTGATTTCCTTATTATTAGTTATATGTTTACTTTCAACAACTTCTTTTTTGTCAGTTGTATTTTTGATTTCATTATTTAATTCTTCTTCATCTTCATGATTAGCATCATCATCCTCAAATTCTTCAAAAGCCAATTTTTCGACTTTAGTTTTTAAATTACTTACTTGAGATTTTAAACGCCCAAAAAAAGAAGATTTATTCTCTTTTTCTAAGTCAGAGTTAGATGATTGCTCTTCATTGAACTTTTCTTTTTCTTCGGTTGTCATGTTAATAATCCTTTCACTCACTAGTAGGATATATTATATCATAAAATGATGTTAATACTACATTAAAAGGAATTAAAAACCTAATAAAAAATAAAGAAAAAACTTTGCTACTCTAATTGAAATATGTTATCATTAAGTATATGTATTTTTATGGAAGGATAATGATTATTTAAATCATAAGGTAATTTATAATGAAAAAAACAATTAGCTTTAAAGGTACTAATATTACAATAGAAGATAAAGTAAATGTAGGTGATGTTTTCCCTAATTTCAAGGCAACAAATAAAGATTTATCAGACTTTAATCTTGAAGATTATAGAGGAAAAGTTTTAGTAATTAATGCATTTCCATCAGTAGATACTGGTGTTTGTGCTGTTCAGACTACTAGATTTAACCAAGAAATTAAGAATTATGATAATGCAGTTGTTATAACTGTTTCTAAAGATTTACCTTTTGCTCTTGGACGTTTTTGTGCAGATAAAGGTGTAGATAATGCAGTTACTGTATCAGACTACAAATATCGTGATTTTGAAAATCAAGCAGGTCTTTTAATTGAAGAATTAGGATTATTAGCACGTGCAGTATTTGTAGTTGATACTGAAGGTGTAGTTCGTTACAAAGAATTATGCGAAGAAGTAGGAAATGAACCTGATTTTGAGAAAGCATTAGAAGAAGTAAATAATCTAAGTGCGAGGTAGTAAATGACGGAATTAAAATATATTAATAAAGAAGAAAACAAAAATTTGCAAATTAATGACCTTATCACTTTAGGACTTTACACTATACTTTTAATTATAGTAATGGGAGCTGGAGTAGGTATAGGAACTCTTTTAACTTCTGTAATTTTTGGTGGTAAAGTATATTTTGCTACATATACTTCAGTAGTAGTTGCTCTAGTGTGTGGTGGAGTATATAGTTTAATCTTTAATAAAATTAATAAAAACATGGCGATATTTATTATGACTGCTATAATTGCCTTATTTATGGCACTTTCTGGACATGCGTTTATTGGTTCTATAGCTCTATTTATAGCCGCTATATGTGCAGAGTTTTTCTTTAGAAAAAATAATGAGTATTTATCATATATGTTTTTTAATCTTGGAAATATAGGAATAATTTTACCAATGTTTTTTATGAAAGATAACTATATTAAACATCTACAAGGAAGAAACTTTCCTCAAGAAAAAATAGATTTGGTTATGCAAAGTTCAGATATGAAAACCTTTATTTTTATAGTAGTATTTACTATTATTTTTTCACTAGTAGGTACGTACATCGGAAGAAAAATTTATTTCAAAAACTTTAAAAAAGCAGGATTATAATATGTTGAAGTTAGATATAAGAGTGAAAATTTTAGTTCTTATTCTTGCTAATATCTTAATGTTTAAAATGATGACCTTAAATTTACATCTAGTTATTGCTGTATTATTTACACTATATCTAGGTGTAAATTCTAATTTTAGAAGAATGATGAACTTATTTTTAATATATATGTTTTTTACGGTTTATGAGATGTATTTTTCTCATACAGTAACACTAAAAGTTATTGATAGTTTTTTATTACTAACATCGTTAATGTATAAAACACTATATTTTCCTTTGTGCGCGGGAATAGCATTAGTTAGTAGTTCTAAAGTATCAGAATTAATATGCTTTTTAAGACAAATAAGGTTACCTAAAAAAGTGATTATAGTTTTAGCTGTTTTATTCAGATTTTTCCCAGTTCTTTTGACAGACTACAAACTTATAAGAAACTCATTAAAAATCAAAGGTATAGGAGTTAATAGAGGATATTATTTACTACATCCAATTAAATTTTTTGAATATGTATTTGTACCATATGTAATAATTAGTACGAATATAGCAAATGAATTGTCGGTATCGTGCTTATGTAGAGGGTTAGATAATGAGAATGAGCCTACATCATTTGTGGAATTGAAATTTAAGACACAAGATTACATTTTCTCTATTTTGGTAATTATTGGATTTGTTTATATTATGTTTATGAGGTGATAAATTGATAGAGTTTAAAAATTTTAATTATAAATACATAGGATCTGAAAAATTGAATATTGAAAATTTGTCACTAAATATAAAAAAGGGAGAATGTGTTCTTTTTACTGGAAGAAGTGGATGTGGTAAAACAACGATTCTTCGAGTATTAAATGGTTTAGCTCCAGAGTTTTTTAACGGAGGTTTTAGTGGAGGATTAAAAGTAGCCCATCTTAAGATAGGGGATAGATTAAAGGAATTCTCTAAGGTTGTAGGTAGTGTTTTCCAAAATCCGAAAAATCAATTTTTTAATTTAGACTCAACTAGTGAATTAGCTTTTAGTATGGAAAATTATGGTTATTCCAAGGATGAAATAGCCCAAAGAATGAATAAAATTGTTAAAGATTTTTCAGCGGAACATCTACTAGACAGGAACATACTGGAGTTAAGTGGTGGAGAAAAGCAGCGCTTGGCATTTATGGCAAGTATGATGCTAGATGCAGATATCTATGTACTAGATGAAATAACAAGTAATTTGGATTTGAAGGCTATTGAGCTAATTGCATCTATAATGCAAACACTAAAAGATCAAGGTAAAACAATTATAGTAGCAGAACATAGAATTTATTATTTAAGAGACCTTATTGATAGAATGTATATAATAAGGGAAGGTCAGATAATTCAGGAAGTAACAAAAGATCAATTACAACATTTCGATGGTAGTCATTGTAAAACTCGTCAAATAGACTTAACGAAAGTTCAACTTAGAGAAAAATCTAAGAGGAAATATAAAAAAAATTATCTCCAAATCGATAATTTAGAGTATAAAGTTAATAAAAACATATTAAAAATAAAAAATGAAAGTTTTGATTCATCTAAGATTTATACAATAATCGGTGATAATGGTTGTGGAAAAACTACATTTGCTAACGCATTAAGTGGTTTAATTAAATCAAAAAATTCTGTATTATTAAATAATATTCCATTAAAAAATAAAGATTTAATAAAAAATACGTTCCAGGTAATGCAAGATGTGAACTATCAATTATTTACAAATCAGGTAGAAAAAGAAATTAAACTTGGTAGCAATAATCTTGAAAGATTTGATGAAGTAATAGATAAGCTAAGTATTAGACCATTTTTAAAGAGACATCCTAATACTCTATCTGGTGGAGAAAAACAAAGGGTAGCAATAGCATCAGCATTATTATCAAATAAGAAAATTTTAATCTTTGATGAACCTACTAGTGGTTTAGACTATGTTAATATGATAGAATTAAGTAGTCTGATTGAAGAAATAGCCGAAGAAGATGTAGTAATATTTATTATTACTCATGACTATGAATTTCTATGTACAATTTCGGATGAAGTACTTTACTTTGATGAAAATGGTATTAAAGAAAGAATAGAAGTCAACGAAGAAAATAAAGAAAAAATCTTAAATATAATGAGCTAATATGATTAACATATTAGCTTTTTTTAGTTTGGTAAATAAAATTAGCGAGTAAATATTCAAATGAAAAATTAATTATTAAATATTGTTAGTATTATTCTAAAAAAAATTTTAAAAATATGATATAATTAATGTGGTTATTTGAAAAAATTAGGTTACTTGGCTTAAAGATATAGTTTTTTTATACGCTTAAAAAGTTAAATTCATAAAGATATTATTGAATTTATGTATAGTTACTTAGAATATCTTTGGAAAATATATTGATAAAAGAAATCACGGAGATTTTTAAAAAATATAATTCTTGGAGGAATAGTTAAAATGAATAATTATATGATTATAAAGGGGATTATTTGCTTTTTATATTATATATTTTATAAGGCGTCTGATAAAATTTCATGGGATATAGATTCTGAGGAATTTGTTACGATACTAGCGTTAATATATTTAGGTTGTTTTGAAGTCGCTTTCAATAATATTTTTGATTTATTTATAATATACGTTTTGTTAGTATTTTCTTTAAAGCCAATATTATTTAAGGGTTTGTCATTAATGTTAGCTTTTGAAAATAAGTGTTTTGAAAAAGAAACATGTATAAATAAGTTAGCTGACTTTATATTAGAATAGCCGTATTTAACTAAACGAATTTATAAAAAATATGGTGAAGGTATTATATTTATATTTTTATCAATTTTATATTATTTACAGAAGAAAAAAAATATAATATTTGTTGATTTTAAAAAAGAAAATTTAGGTGGAATATTAGCTTTACTTGTTGGGATTATTGCTATTTATGGTATATTTGTAGCGTTTTTACAGTTTATAAAAGAAAATGATAATTTTTTTTATTTAGGAAAGAGTAAGATTATATTTTTATTAGACAATTCAATATGGCCGGTATTAATTAGAACAAAAAATTGTTATATATTATTATTAGGTTGTTTAGTTTTGCCTATATTTTATCAAGTATACAATTGGATTGAAATATACTTTCTATGGCAATCATTGTTTTTAATACAAATGATAATATGCGTATTTTTACTAAAAACAATTATACAGCTTATTTTCTTAGTTTTTAATTTTAACCTTGAAGTATATAAGGAAAAATATAGTATTTCTAATATACAGAATAATAGGAAAGAGTTGTATAAAAATAGGCCATATGTAGAAAAACTAATTGCAAGGTCAATACAAAGAGAGTATAAAAAAAGGTTTTGGGAAGGATTTAGCGGAAATTCTGAGATATTTATCTATAAGGAATTATTGACCCACTGTTCTAACATTAAAGAAGAAGAAAAAGAGGAATTGATTTTCCAAATATATACTAAGAGTGATTTTCTCGATCTCACTAGTTTTTCTGCTTCCATAGAAGATTATCGTTTAAACAAAGAACATTTAGAAACAAATGAATTGGAAAAATTTTATAAGTATTATTCAAAATATTATGAAGATAAAAGGAAGTTTATAGATGAAAATATAACTTTAGTTGACGATACAATTATAAAGGAATTATTAGATGAAGATGAGCGAATTATCTCTGATTTGGAAAATTATATTAAAATACAGTGTAAATACTAAGATTATAATAAAAAAATAAAGAAATTTAATAAAAAGTTAAAAGATAGTGAAATTTAAGACTTCAATATAATTTAAATTTATTAATTAATAAAACTAATTTTCAAGGAAACTTCTTACTATAAATATAGGAATTAAAAAGCTTGGTAATAGAGTAAAATATAATAGGTTATAATACTTTGATGAAAATGGCATTAGAGAGAGAATAGAAGTCAACGAAGAAAATAAAGAAAAAATCTTAAATATAATGAGCTAATATGATTAACATATTAGCTTTTTTTAGTCTGAAAAACATAAAGTAGTACCTATCAAAAAACTTGTCTAAATAGGTGTATCATGATAAAATAAATAGGTTATATTATTAAGATAGGAGGGGTAAAATTGTCTTACGCTTCGGATATGAAAAAGGAATTAACCTTAATAGAAATTACGCAAGATAGAGAATTTCTCTCGGAATTATCAGCGTTAATAAAGATGAATGGTATTTTGACGATAGCAAATGGTAGGTTAAGTCTTAGCTTTCAAACAGAAAATGCTTCAATAGCTAGAAGGATGTATTCTCTTATAAAGTATTTTTATAAGGTACATATCAATATTTCTGTTAGAAAAAAATTGAAATTAAAAAAGAATAATGTATATATATGTCGTTTAGATCAAGATGTTAAAGCAATATTAACAGATTTATATATATTAAATGATGATTACACTATGAGATTAGATATTGCAGAAGAACTAATTGATACAGAAGAGAAGAAAAAAGCTTATTTAAGAGGAGCTTTTTTAGCTGGTGGTTCAATTAATAATCCACGAACTTCAAGTTATCATATGGAGATTTTCTCTTACTATGAAGAACATAATAAAGAATTAATGGAACTTTTAAACTCATTTAATTTAAATGCAAGAAGTTTAGAAAGAAAAAAAGGTTTTATAGTATATATAAAAGAATCGGAAAAAATTGCAGAATTTATAAACTTAGTTGGAGCATATCAAGCATTGTTCCAATTTGAGGATGAACGTATTGTACGTGATATAAACAACTCTGTAAATAGAATGCAAAACTGCGATATGGCAAATATGAATAAAACAGTTAATGCATCTGCAAAGCAGGTTGAGGATATAAATATAATTGAAGAACGATTAGGGTTAGATAACCTTGATGATAAACTTAGAGTAGTTGCAGAAGCTAGATTAAAGTATCCTGAATATCCTCTAAAAGAAATTGCAGAAATGATAGAAGATGGAAAATTATCTAAATCAGGATTAAATCATAGATTTAGAAAAATAGCTAAAATAGCTAAAGAATTAAAAGAAGGAACTTATCAACCAAAATAAAAGGAGAAGAACAATGAGTAAATGGGATGAACAAATTTTAGTAGTAAATAGAAAAGATCTTTTTAACAATGAAGAAAATCATTTTTATGGATTTTTACCTAGAGAAGATGAAAAAGTAAAAAAAATAGTTGATACATTCACTTCGTATGAAGTAAAACGTCGTGGTGATATGGAGGAAGATAACAGTTATAAACAACTTATAGGTTATGCTATTATTAAAGATCGTAATACAAAAGAAATATTAGTTTATAAACGTCTAGTTGGTGGAGGTGAAGCAAGACTTCACGGGAAAGCATCTGTAGGAATCGGAGGACATATGAATGAAGTAGAAGGAAAAACTATTTATGAAATGCTAAAAATTAATGCAGCTCGTGAGTTGTTTGAAGAAGTAGGTGTTTCTGAAGAATATGCATTAGAAAATCTTCATTTCATAGGTTTAATTAATGATGACAAAACAGAAGTAGGAGAAGTTCACATCGGTGTTGTCTATGAATGTGAAGTTGATAAATCTAATGTAGTAGTTAGAGAAGACGATACTTTAGAAATCAAATGGACTACAGGAGACGATGCACGAAAAGAAGAAAATTATGAAAGTTGGTCAGACTTTTTAAAACCAATTATGTAATTTAGTATATTAGACTGGATTTTATAAATTAATATATAAAGGCCAGTCTATTTAATTTGACAAGTGTAAAAAAATCTAACATAATATTGTAATAAAATTTATTACAATGTAAGATAGATATATAGTATTTAAAAGCTCGGCTCGAGTATAGGTTCGATTTAGAGTTTTTGTTTTTTTATATGTATAAAATAAAATATAGAAAGGATGATTGCATGTTCAATATCAAGATGGATATGATTCAAACAGTAGGTTTAGCTGTTATTATTTTGATAGTAGGACGAATTTTAAGAACAAAGGTTAGAATTTTTGAAAAATATTGTATTCCATCACCAGTAATTGGGGGATTTTTATTCGCAATAATAAACTTAATTTTAAGACAAACTAATTTTATAATTTTTGAATTTGATAATACTTTACAAAGTTTCTTTATGACAGTATTTTTTACAAGTATTGGATTTAATGCTAGTTGGAGACTTTTAAAAGTAGGTGGAAAAAAAGTAGTATTATTTTTACTATGTGCAATAGGGCTAGTAATATTACAAAATGTAGTAGCACTAGGAATAGGTTTAGCAACAGGTGTAGATCCATTAGTTGCACTTTTAACAGGTTCGACAGCAATGACTGGAGGACATGGTACAGCAGCAGCTATGGCACCAATAGTTGAAGATTTAGGTCATACAGGAGCAAAAAGTGTAGCTATAGCGGCAGCTACTTTTGGTCTTATAGCTGGTTCTAGTATGGGGGGGCCAATAGCAAATAGGCTTATAAGAAAGAAAAACTTAAAAGTTAAACCTCAAAAAATTGAAGATAAACAAAAGAATGATGAATTTTTATTTGATAATGATGTAAAAAAATTAGATGGTGAAAATTTTGCAAAAGCATTTTTCTTAATTTTATTATCAATGTTTATAGGTAGCTATGTATCAAGTTATTTAAATCACTATTTAAATTTCCCAAGTTATATTGGACCTATGTTAGTTGCAGCGGTTTTAAGAAATATTTCAGATTCAACAACAAAGTTCGACCTTCATTATGAAGAGGTTCATATATTAGAAGATGTTTCGTTGAATTTATTCTTAGGAATGGCAATGATAAGTTTAAAACTATGGGAATTAGGTAGTGTAGCAGGTCAATTAGCTTTATTATTAATTGGTCAAGTAGTACTTGCTTATCTATTTATATACTTTATTACATTTAAAGTTATGGGAAGTAACTATGATGCCGCAGTTTTATCATCAGGACACGCAGGATTTTCTTTAGGAGCAACACCTAATGGAATTGCTAATATGCAAAGTGTCTGCGATAAATACAAGTATTCGTATATAGCATTCTTCGTTATGCCAATAGTTGGGGCACTATTTATAGACTTCTTTAATGTTGCTATAATAAGTGGATTCTTCTCATTCTTAGCAAGATAATAAATAAAAAACATGTCAAGAAAGTACTTAACTACTTCTTGACATGTTTTTTATATTAAAGAAAGTTTACAATTATTATTTTATTAAACTAATCTCTTTCAATTTTTTCAAGTCCACGCATGTATGGGCGTAGTACTTCTGGGACTGTGATAGAACCATCTTCGTTTTGATAGTTTTCGATAATTGCAGCTAAACAACGTCCTACAGCAAGACCTGATCCGTTTAATGTATGAATAAATTCTACTTTTCCAGTATCTTCACGTTTGAATCTCATATTAGCACGACGTGCTTGGAAGTCAGTACAGTTTGAACATGAACTGATTTCTTTATATGCATTATAACTTGGTAACCAAACTTCGATATCATAAGTTTTTGCACTAGAGAATCCAGTATCACCAGAGCAAAGTGTAATAACACGATAAGGTAGGTTTAGTTTTTTCAGAATGTTTTCCGCATGACCAGTCATAATTTCTAATTGTTCATAAGAATTTTCTGGTTTAGAGAAACGAACCATTTCTACTTTGTTAAATTGGTGAAGACGAATTAATCCACGAGTATCACGTCCAGCACTTCCCGCTTCTGATCTAAAGCAAATACTAAATGCAGTTACACCTTTTGGTAACATATCTTCACTTAAAATTTCATCATTATAGTAGTTTGTTAATGGTACTTCTGCAGTAGGGATAAGAGTTAATCCTTCTGATTCAACAGTATAAACATCCTCTACGAATTTAGGGAATTGCCCTGTACCAAATAAAGCAGTTCTATTAACTAATTGAGGCACCATATATTCTTCATATCCGTGTTCAGTAACGTGAATATCAAGCATAAAGCTAATAAGAGCACGCTCAAGTAAAGCCCCAGCTTTTTTGTAGAACACGAATCTACTTCCAGAAATTTTTGCAGCACGTTCGAAGTCAGCAATATCTAATTCTTCAACTAAATCCCAGTGAGCTTTAGGTTCAAAACCAAATTCGCGAACTTGTCCAATACGACGAACTTCAATATTTTCATCTTCAGTTTCACCGTATGGAGTTTCATCAGAGATTAGGTTAGGGATACGAATAATTTTTTCATTAATTTCTTCAGAAATTTGTTTAACTTCAATATCACGTGCAGTAATATCATCAGAAACTTTTTTCATTTCATTAATTACATCTGTAGCATCTTCACGTTTACGTTTTAATACAGCTATTTCCTCACTACGTTTATTACGAAGTGCTTTTAAGTCCTCAACTTCAACTAGTAAAGAACGGCGTTTTTTATCAAGGTCTAAAAGAACATCAACAACCTCAGTATCTAAATTTCTAGCTGATAATTTTGCTTTTACCATTTCAGGATTGGCTCTAAATAATTTAATATCTAACATATACATTGCTCCTTTATTTTTTATTTATTGAAAATCTTATATTATTAAAAAGGATAAAATAAAAATCCCCTACGTCAAAGACGTAAGGGACGATTCATATACTAACCGCGGTTCCACCCAAATTCAATCTAATAAGATTCTCAAAAGTTTAATTTGATATTGCTATAGTAGAATTTTAAAATAAACAATGAGTGTTTTCAGCTTAGTCACTCTCTCTGAAAAAGTTTTTAGATTAAAACATGTCTATAATCAAATTATATATATTTATTTAAAATCATTTTACTCTATTTCTACTAAATATGTCAAGTATTTACCGAAAATTTAGTAGATTTTTTCTAAGTATAAGTAAGGAATTTGGTTTATCTTAATTTTATACGATTAAAATTATTTGTCGGGTGTACCTGTATTAGCATTTGAATTTGGAGAAGAACCAATATTTGGTTTAACATCTGTAGAAGGATTTGCTGGTTTTTCTACAGAGTTATTAACTGCGTTGTTGTTTTCAACAGCTTTGTTTTCAACAACTTTGTTATTTGTATGTTTATTATCTGCAACTTTATTTTCAACAGCTTTATCTTGTTTATCATTATTTTCAGCTCGTAAGTTAGGAAGTGGTTTAGATAAATCAATAGCGCTAGCAAGTATTACATGAGTTTTCCCATTAAGTGTAAATACTAATGCTTTCCCATTTGGAGTATCAATTACTGAGATTGAAGATGGACTAATACCTAATGCTTGTGCAAGATAATTAACTTTTGCTTGTATATTAGCATCATCATTATTGTTATTACTATCTTTATCTACTGAATTATTTTTGTTATCTTCAGCTTTTTTATTTTCAACAGGAGCATTCTCATCTTTAATTATATATTTTGCTTTTGAAAACTCTAGTGCAGGTAAAAAGTCGCTAAGCTCATCTACAAATTGTTTTGCAGATTTAAATATAGTTTCACCAGATTCATCAATTTCTTGAAGTTTTTTATAGTTAGCTCCGTGCTCAACTTTTGTAGTTGTTGGATTTTCTAATGAGTAGTGAAGTAGATTTTTAGCATTAATTAAACGCTCAACCAATGTATGCATTGGGATAACTGAAATTTTAGCTTCACTTTCATATGTATCTTTTATTAGAGAAGCCATCTCTTCACGTAAGTTATTGTTTACTTTATCACTTTCTAAATTCTCAATGAAATATTTAATATAACTTAAACCAGTAGCTCCAGTTTGATTATCAAATTTTTTGATTTCACTCAATAGGTGAGATACTTGCTCAAATGCATTACTATCTTTTTCAGAGACAGCTTTGTTTAGTCTATCAGTTAAACTAGATTTAGTAATACTATAATATTCAACATTACTTTCTTTTACTTTATCAAGTAATTCATTATAAGTTTTAGTTAATTGATCAGTTATAGTATCTGTAGCTGGAGTAGTATTATTTTCATCTTTAACACCGATGTATTTATCATCAAAATTATTCAACATTTTTAAATATCCAGCTGTTGAATTACTAGGTAGTTCGTTAATTTCACTTATTAATTGATTTAATGCTCTGTTTATTCTATGAGCTTTTTTAGTATCAGTGCTATATATTATATTTGAGTTATTTTTTAATTTTTCAATTTCTCTTAAAACTTTACTCTTATCTAATTCACCCGGAATATAAGTTCCTGTAATATTTGGAAGTTTATTTTTATAGTATAAGTTAGCTCCTTTAGAAATTATTTTAACGTAATGATCGTGATCACCATGAGGAATTACAAATTTATTTCCTTCAACGGTAATTTTATCTACAGGAATACCTGTACGTTTAGATAATGAAAGTAATTCATTTTCGAAATCTAACTCATCATCTCCAGTAATTTTAGGAATTTCTAATTTACTTCTCGGTATAATATAAGGGTGAATATGAGTCGGATCATAAGCATGTGCTGGTTCATTAAATACGAAGAAATCTTTCGTTACTTTTATTGCTTCTTTAGGAACGCCATATACATCTGCAATATAATCTATTTGTTTCTTAATTTCATCTGTTAATTCAACTTCAGTTTCGTCTACATGAATAGCGTTAAGTAATACAGTATGACTATGATCGCCGTGTGGATATGATAATGCCTGACCATTTTCTGTTTCTACTAATTTAATTAAACTAGGATCAATATTTAATATTTTTGCCAGGTGGTTAATTTTTTTTGTCACCTCAGCTGAATAAGTCGGTTTGTCCTCAACTTTATTATTGTTAGTGTTATTAATATCTTTTAGTAGTGTAGTATTACCTTCGTATGATAATGCATCTCCATTAGACGTAGCTACATATTTAAATTTAGTTTTATCAATTTTATTTTTCTCAGAAAGATAATTGATTTTTTCATTTACTTCTTTTTCTAGTGAATTATATTCTTCTTTTGCTTTATCTAAATATTTCTCAGGAATTAATTTTTCCCATTTTGAATTAACTAGTTGTTTATAGAAAATAAAGTGTTCATGGCCATCATGTGAAGCAAGTAGCCCTGTTGAAGTTGGGGTAGTTTTACTATCATCTGATAGGATAAACCCATCACTAGTTTTAAACTGAATTCCAGCAAATGATAAAATACTAGGCTTTATAGAGTTATTATTTTTATCACTGTTATTATCTACTGTAGGAACTGCAGGTTTTGGTGTGCTTGGAAGAGGAGTAGTAATCGAACCATTATTTGGTTTAGGGATATAGTGATAATGGTCATTATGTCTTACTGTATATCCATATTTATCTTCACTTACAATATCTTTTGGATCAAATTTATAATTATCATTGTTATTTGGACTAGTTTGAGTTGTTGCATGTGAAGTACTATGATTATTTAGTAAATATTCCCATTTTGTACCACGTAGTTGTGAATATGGGATAATGTGTTGATGACTCCCATGTTGAACGATAAAACCAAAACTATTGCTACCTATAATATCTTGAGCTCCTCTAAATATATATCCATCACTAGTTGGAGAAGAAATTCCAGCTGTTGAATGAGATAATGAATAATTTACTCCAGATTGTTTCGCCTGTGATAGTTGCGAAGAAGATAGAGAACTTTTTTTGATGTAATGGTAGTGATCGCCATGACGAACAACATATCCATCAGCAGTTTCACTAACGATATCACTAGGGTTAAAAGTATAGTTATCTTCATGTGAGCTACTTGAATTTGAATTTGAA
>ERZ773074.394-NODE-394-length-18924-cov-20.518999_pt1 | contig 18924 bp, 13 predicted proteins | sample MGYA00580615_ERZ773074 | MGnify/ENA primary metagenome ERZ773074 (study PRJEB29015, sample SAMEA2738126) | human oral metagenome | biome: human oral; feature: human-associated habitat; material: saliva | place: China | collected 2160 ...
CCCTATCTTTCATGGGGATATGCCGGTAACTTCAAGTATCTTTAGGGAAGGATAACGGGACAGTTACCGCACGATAGCAACGATTGCTCGGCTGTATCTCACTGTTTCATTAAAAAGAGGTGCAGACCCCGGAGGTCGCAGGTTCAAATCCTGTCCTCGCTACCACCACAGACCCGGTCCCGTGAGGGGCCGGGTCTTTTGCTTGTCACCGGCATGTCAAAGGGTAAGCGCCTTGACTAATCCGCGTCTTGACGCGATAGTATTGGATGTTCGCCATCAGGAACTGCGCCTTCGGGTGCGAGAGGAATTGAGATGAGCACTATTGATCTGTCGCAGCTCACCGCTGCAGACATGAGCAATCCGGCGCTGACAGCACAGGATCTCGCCGATATCACCGCCGCTCGTGCGGATCTGCATCCGTATGTGGCGTCGCACCCGTCGCTGTACCCAGCGCTTGCCCAGTGGCTAGCCAACCGAGGTGTCGTTCCCGCGCAGCCCCCCGTGGCTCAGCCCGCTCCCGCATCTGCTCCCGTACAGCCGACTGACCCCTTCAGCCCCCAGGCCGGCGAGCCGACGGCACAGGCTGCGCCTGTTGCTGAGCCCGAACCGGTGCAGTCTGATGCGTGGGGTGCTCCGCAGGCCGAAGCTACTCCCGTGGTCGAGGAGGCTCAGCCGTCCGTTGAACCCGAGCCGGTCGTTGAACCCGAGCCGGTCGTTGAACCCGTGCAGTCTGATGCGTGGGGTACTCCTCAGGCCGAGGCCGCGCCCGTGGTTGAGGAGGCTCAGCCGTTCGTTGAGCCTGCGCCCGTTGCCGAGCCTGAGCCCGTGCAGTCTGATGTGTGGGGTACTCCTCAGGCCGAGGCCGCGCCCGCGGTTGAGGAGGCTCAGTCGGTCATTGAACCCGAGCCGGTCTCCGAGGAGCCCCAGGTGGCACCCGTGACGGAGACGCCTGTGGATGCGGCGTCTTCGATCTCGGACGAGGACCTCGAACGCACGATCGTTGAAGGATCCGGCGAGCGTTCCACGGCCGAGACTGCCGCCGAAGAGAACGCCGCGTCGCAGGCTTCTGCCTACGGCCAGAATCCGGCCCAAGCTACCGGTTCTCAGCAGGGCTACGCCCAGCCGCAGTACGGCCAGCAGGCAGGCCAGCAGTCCCCGTACGCTGCTCAGAGCGGCCCCCAGGGGTACGCGCCGACCGGTCAGCAGTCCCCGTACGCCGCCCCGGGCGCTCAGCAGGGCGCGTCGACTGGCCAGCAGTTTGGGGCTGCCGCGCAGCAGTTCGGTGCGGCCGCGAACACGGCGTTCAACCAGTTCCAGAACGCTGTCGTCAACGAGACCGGCAAGGTGAAGGGCCGTTCCGTGCGCGCGACGTACGCGCTCATCGGTATGGCGGCGTCCTTCGTCCTGTCGATCGTGTCGATGGTCCTGCCGTTCGCGTCGGTGTACGGCATTTCCTTCTCGATGTTCGGGGCGGGCGGTTACGCCTTCTTCCACATCTTCCTCATGCTGGTCGTCCTTGGCCTGGGAGCTGCCTACTGGTTCACGAATCAGAAGTGGGCGTTCCTGTCCTCGGGTATCGCCGCGATCGTGGTCGCTCTGCTGGGCGTGCTCCAGTTCCTGAGCATTCTCGGTGAAGCGACTCCCAGCATTGGCGGAATTCTCTTCTTCCTCTTCTCGATTGGCCTCGGTGTGTCCGGCGGCATCCTGCTCCTTGAGCTCAAGAACGGCAAGGTCGCGCCGGTGAATAACCCGAACGCTTTCGGTGGCGCTTTCACCGGGGCACCCATGAACCAGCCTGGCCAGCAGCAGTACGGTCAGCAGGGCCAGCAGCAGTACGGTCAGCAGGGCCAGCAGGGTGGTTTCCAGGCTCCGCAGGGTAACCAGCAGAACCAGCAGCAGTACGGCCAGCAGGCCGGTTACCCGGGTGCTCAGCAGCAGGGTGGCTTCCAGGCTCCGCAGGCCACGCAGGGCCAGTACGGTCAGCAGCAGTACGGCCAGCAGGGGCAGCAGGGCGGTTACCCCGGCGCTCAGCAGCAGGGTGGTTTCCAGGCTCCCCAGGCGGCGCAGGGCCAGTACGGTCAGCAGCAGTACGGCCAGCAGCCTCAGTACGGCCAGAATCAGTATGGTCAGCAGGGCTACAACAACCAGGGTCAGCAGGGCGATAAGCCCTACAACCCCTTCGGGACGCGTTCCTGACACGCTCGGAGAATGTAACGGGAGGGCCCGCGGCAAGCGCCGCGGGCCCTCCCGTCTGTGTGGAACGTTTACTCGTCGTCGTCCTCGCTGATATCCACACCCGCGATGCCGTCGAGGTCGGCGAGTGTGGTCACGAGGAGAGACCGCGAGAGGTCTTGGCGAGTCGTCGCCGTGAATCGAGCGGTAGTAGCGCGCTCAGACGAATCCGTGCGGGTCGATACGCCTGAGACGTTCCAGCCGAGGGAAGAGACCTGTCCCAGCAACGTCGAGAGTACCCCGTGGCCTGGCGTGTAGTGGATGGTGAGCGTGACCTTGTGCCCGTGGGTGCGCATGAGGATGAACTGGACGAGCGGGGTCAGCAGGGCGATGACGATGAAGTGCAGGACGGTTCCGGCGAGGGCGAGCCACCACAGTCCGGCGCCGCAGGCCATGCCGATAGCGGCGGTCTCCCAGATCGTCGCGGCGGTCGTGAGGCCTCGGATCGCCCCGTGCCGGGTGAGGATGATGCCCGCGCCGAGGAAGCCGATGCCCGACACGATCTGTGAGGCGACGCGCGAGGGGTCGTAGCGGGTGATTCCGTCGACGAGGATGTCGGAGAAGCCGTACTTGGAGATGAGCATCATGAGGCAGGCGGTGAGGCCGACGATGGCCTGTGTGCGGATGCCTGCGCTCTTGCCTCGGATCTGGCGTTCGAGGCCGATGGATGCAGAGAGGACGAGAGCGAGGAGCATCCAGCCGATGCTCATGAGGGACTGTGTCATAGGGACCTCCTGCGGTGGCGTGGGTGGGTTTAGTGTAACCGCCTCGTGTGTGTGAGGCGCGTGAGGGGCGACGAGGCGGTGGCGAGGAAGGGGGTGTCAAGAGCGGAAATCGGCCCCGACCTCGTTAAAGAATGAGAAAAGAAACTACCAAGTTCGACACAAGCATTTGTGGGGCTAAGATGGGACTCGACGATCGACAGATGAGGAACCCAGTCATGGAAACCCCCACTCCCGACGACATCGCCACCGATGTGCAGGAGCGCTCCAATACAGCGCTGAAGCGCGGCCTGGCGTCGCGTCACATGCAGATGATCGCCATCGGCGGAGCGATCGGCACGGGCCTGTTCCTGGCCTCCGGTAGGACGGTCTCGAACGCCGGTCCGGGCGGTGCTCTTCTCGCTTACGCGGCGATTGGCGTGATGGTGCTACTCCTCATGCAGTCCCTGGGCGAGATGAGCGCGCACCAGCCGGTCGCGGGCTCCTTCCAGACCTTCGCCACGAAGTTCGTCTCCCCGTCCTTCGGTTTCGCGATGGGGTGGAACTACTGGTTCAACTGGGCGGTCACGGTGGCTGCGGACCTCGTGGCATCGGGCCTGGTCATGGCCTACTGGTTCCCCTCTGTGCCCTCGTGGATATGGGCGGTGGGCTTCCTCGTCATCGTCGTCGGGCTCAACGCGCTCTCGGCGAGAGTCTACGGCGAGGCCGAATTCTGGCTGGCCGCAATCAAGGTCGTCATCGTCATCATCTTTGTCCTGTCGGGCGTCTTGATGATCGCCGGCGTGATGGGCGACAACTCTCCGGGCCTGTCGAATTGGACGATCGGGGACGCGCCCTTCCATAACGGTTTCGTGGGCGTCATTGCGGTCTTTATGATCGCGGGCTTTTCGTTCCAGGGCACAGAGCTGGTGGGCGTGGCCGCGGGCGAGTCTGAGAATCCGCGCAGGGACGTGCCTCGCTCGATTCGCACGGTGTTCTGGCGCATCATGTTCTTCTACATCGGAGCGATCGCCGTGATCGGCACGCTGCTGCCGTACACGGACCCGAGCCTGCTGAGCGCGGCCGATGACTCGGCGAACAACATCGCACAGTCGCCCTTCACGCTCGTGTTCGCGCGCATGGGGATCGGCGTGGCGGCCGCCGTCATGAACGCGGTCATCCTCACGTCGATCCTGTCGGCCGGTAACTCGGGCCTGTACGCGGCCTCGCGCATGTTGCACTCGATGGCCCTCAAGCGCCAGGCGCCCGCGATCTTCGCGCGCGTCACCAAGGGCGGCGTGCCCGCCTATGCGATGGCGGTGACGACGATGATGGCGGCGTTGGGCTTCCTCACGCAGCTGGTATTCAACGACGCGTACATCTGGCTGGTGAACATCGTTGGTATTTCCGGCATCATCATGTGGCTGGGCATCGCGGTCAGTCATCTTCGATTCCGCCGCGCGTACCTGCTGCAGGGGTATCGCCTCGAGGACTTGCCGTATCGATCGCCGTTCTTCCCGGCCGGTCCCATCATCGCTTTCGTCATGTGCCTGGTCGTCATGGCCGGCCAGAACTATGAAGCAGTGCTTCACGGCCAGGTCTGGGAGGTTGCCTCCTCCTATATCGGCCTGCCGCTGTTCGGCGTGGTCTGGTTGGGCTACCACGTGGCCCGCAAGGATCGGGTGGTGCCGCTGGCTGAGATGGACGTGGCCCCCGTGGAGATCGAGCCTGTCGCTCGATAACGGGGACGAGGCCGGGGCGCGGCGGGTGGTTCGCTCGAGTGCGCCGCTTGTCACCCCTGGGCGCTGCCCGGCGTGGCGGTGCGTGAGCTGTGCGTGGCTCCATAGGATGGGCGCATGATCAACACGCGACGCATTCTTGCCGTGACCTCCCTGTCGGCTCTCGCCCTGGGGCTTGCCGCCTGTTCCCCGAAGGGTGCTACTCCCGAGCAGGGGTCCACGACCTCGTCCGCATCCCCGAGCGCCTCGGCCTCCCAGAGCGGTATGCCCGCACAGAGCGGCGCGAGCCCGCAGAGCGGCGTGCCCAACGAGGGTAACCAGGCCCCCGAGGTGAATGTTGCCGACAACGATCAGCGCTGCGACCTGTCGAACCTGCAGCCCGCGATCGATAGCACGCAGGAGGCGGGCGGCACGACCTACGTGTCCCTGGGATTCACGAACGAGGGTCCCTCGTGCTGGATTGACGGCTTCCCGCAGGTTGTTTTCTCCAGCGGCGGCTCGGTGCTCTCGACCGCCGTTCGCGAGGGCGAAGACCCTGGCAATGTGTACACGATCGCTCAGGGTGGGCGCGTGGGAGTGACTCTGACGGCCGAGTCGACGGACGGCGTCGACGGCTGCAACCCCGCTGATTCGGAGCTGGTCGATATCATGTCCGAGGTCGGCAGCGGCGCGACGAGCCTGCAGCTGACCCTGCGCGTGTGCAGGGAGATCCCCTCGGTGTCGGTGAGCCCCTTCGAGCCGCTGTCCTGAGTGAGTGTGTGCTGCTGCCGGATGCGCGTCGGGCGTCCGGCAGCAGCACATGTGGGTGCGCGGCTACATGGAAATAGGTGATTGGGCGCACGACTGATACGCTGAGTCTGCTAGAAGAAGGAACTCCTCGTCCTCGCCGCATCGAAGCGAGTTCGTGCGTGTGTTTCCTTCTTCGCCGGTCGACGCGTGACCTGTGCGCGCCGACTGCGCTAATAGAGATCCTGAAGGAGACACTCATGGGTATGCGTTCCACGACGCAGGCATTCCAGTTCAACGTGCCGTTCGAGCAGCTGTTCCCGGCAGCTACCCAGGCCGTGCAGGCGGTGAAGAAGGCGACGCTGACGGGCGCCGACCCGAACGGCCGCGTGATTACGTTTGATACCCCGATGGGCATGATGTCCTGGGGTGAGAACCTCGTCGTCGGTTTCATTCCGAATGAGGAAGGTGTCGTCGTCGAGGTCACCTGCTCGACGAAGGGTATGCCGAACCTCATGCAGAATGGCCTTAACCGCAAGCAGATCGGCGCTTACATCACGGCGTTGTCGAACCTGGTGCAGGCTCCGTTCGTCGAGGTCGCCCGCTCCTGACGCTCCGTCTCACGCTGACTCGGCCCCGGCCTCGTACATAATTGACGAGGCCGGGGCCGAGTCTTGTTACAGCGCACCGGAGCGCTGTCTCCTCCCCGGCTGTGCCCGTGCCGGGGAGTGGGCGTCTTAGCGCCCGGAGACGTTCGTGAGCGTCCAGCGCTGCGACTGGGAGGCGTCGGAGCACTGCGAGATGACCGCCTGCGTGTTCTCCTGCGTGGTGTCGCCCGGAATCGTCAGGCACAGGCCCGACGCGCGGTTCACCAGCTGACCGGAACCGTTGATATCCCACTTCTGGGAGTCGAGGCCCGGGTAGCACGTCCACATGTGTGCGACCGTGCCCTCGCCGGTGTAGCCGCCCACCACGTCGACGCAGCGATCGCCGATGCGCAGGTGCCCATCACCCTGGTAGACGACGGTCTGCGCGGTGCTGCTGCCGGCGCAGTTGCTGTTCCACACGGGAGTGCCGTCGGAGCCCTTCGGATCCTGGGAGGTCAGGCACTGGCCGAGGCCGTTGCGCAGCTGGCCGACGACCGTCGCAGGCACGAGCCCCGCATTGCCCGAATTGGCGTTGCCTGACGTGTTCGGAGCTGTGCGGTCTGCGGACTTGGTGGGGGAGAAGAGCACCATGTCCCACGAGGACAGCCAGCCCACGTTGAACGTGAGAGTCGTGCGACCCTGCTCATCCGTGCCCGTCGTGAAGTCGAGCTGCGTCGGGCGGCCACCATCAGCGTCAGGGCTGACGACAAAGATAGAACCGGGGACCTGCTCGCCCTGCTCCAGGTGGTAGGTGACGGACGTGTCGCCGAATGGGAGGATCCGCTTCGCGGCGTTACGCCAATACTCGTCGTTGCCGTCACTGTCGTTGGTGCGCAGGTTGATCAGGTGCAGGGCCGTGCCCGCGTTGGACGTCATGGTGTTCGCCCAGATCGTGTTCGCGGATCCGTCCGTCGAGGTCGGCAGGCCTACGCCAGCGGTCGAGACCTCGACCTGGTGCTCCTTGCGCGTCAGGTTGTCGCCGAAGAGCAGGTTCTCGTAGGCGGTGGAGATGTTGTAGTAGTTCTTCATCCACGTCTGGAGATCAGCGGACATGCCGCGGCCGGATTCAGGGAAGAACTGGTTGTCCAACATGCGCCCGTAGTCGCCGAGCTCCAGGTGATGCGCGCCGTTCGCAGCGAACGCCGCGTCCGCGAGCTTGACGGAGTCCGAGTTGAACTCGCGGAAAGTGATGCAGTCAATGTTGACGGGCGCGTACTTCTCGTACTTGTCGATCGGGAAGGAGATCGTGTGGGTGCCCGGGGTGAGCTCCACGTTGATGCTGATATCCTCGCGCCAGTCAGAATCGCTCTGCGTCTTGTTGAAGGTCACGTACTTCAGGAGCTTTTGCTGCCCGGTCTTACCCATGTCAATCATCACCTGGTGGCTGGCACCATCGGCCTGAGGGCTCGAGTAGCGTGGTGAGAAGGTGAAGGTGCCTCCCTGGCCAGCGTCAACGGTGAAGGTGACGGCGTCGCCGTCCTTGGCGATACCCGACGCGTAGGAGCCGCCCGACGCGGATGCGTCACCGGACACGATAGTGACGTCGCCGCTCACGCTCGACTGGTCGGCCTCGGCCTCGATACGCACGCCGTTGTCGGCAGCGATTTCGGGGTGCTTGTACTCCTTGGCCGCTGCATCCCAGTAAAGGGTGGTCGGATCGTAGTCGTTCGCGTAGGCGGCCACGATCAGCGGTTGCTTTGCGCCCGAGCTACGCACGCCCTGCAGGTAGGAGGCCACCTGCGCGTTCGTCTCGTTGTTGTTCCACAGCTCGGTGTACAGGTACGTGGACGAGCCGTTAATGAGCTTGTCGTTGCCGGCGCCATCGGGCAGGTTGATGCCCACCGGGGCCTTCGTCTTCTCGGCGGTCTCGTCAACGAGCGACGACAGGCCCTCGGTCAGGTCGAGATCGTTACCGGAAGCGTCCTTCTTGTGGGTCTCACCGAGCGTGTCGATGTGTGTGCCGGTGAAGTTGAACGCCTTCTTCTGGTCCACGTATTGGCCGGTGATGTAGTCGCGCCAGCCCTTGTTGTTGACGTTCATCATGTACTGGTGGCCCGCCGGCTTGTCCACGCCCTCGGGGGTCTGAACCCACCACTGTACGCCGAGTGGGCGGTCCCAGTAGGAGCCGTTCTCGTTGTGCAGTCGCCACTCCTCTTTGATTTTGTTCGTGTCGTAGTTGTCGTTGGCTGCGTACGCCATCGAGTAGGCGAGCGAGGCCGCGCCGACGTTGTCCGCGGTGGTCACGTAGCTGTTGATGGTCGCGGCAGAGGCGTAGTTGTTCTCGTACCAGAGAGGCCACTGCTCCTTGATGTCTCCGGTTGCGACGGGCTGCTCGTGGCGGTACTGCCAGTCGTAGTACTGGAAGGCGTTGAGGTGGTAGTCCTGGCTGAGCTTCGTGACGTAGTCCGACGGGGCGTTGAAGAGGTAGGGCTCGTAGGTGGCGTTGCCCGCCAAGCCCTTTGGAGCGGTGGGCTTGAAGTGGGAGAGGTAGCCCATGCGCGGGAAGCGCGTCCAGCTGGTGGAGGCGTCGATGGCGGTCTCCGCGTGGGTGCCGTCCCCACCGGTCGCGGTGACGAGGTATCCCTGGCCGTCCTCGCTCGGCGTCGTGTAGGTCCAGGTGGCCTTGCCATTGTCGACGGTGGCGTCGCCCGAGTCGATCTCAACGCCGAGGTGGCTGACGGAGAAGTGGACGGTTCCCCCGGTCGAGGCCTCGGCCGTGATCGTCGCCTGCTTACCGGGTTCGTGCGTGGACTTGTCCGTGTAAGCGCGGGTGACGTGTGCCGTGCCCGTGGCGGTGGCCGGTGTGGCGTTTGGCAGGGGTAGGGCCGTGGCGACGACCGCGGTGCCGAGCACGATCGCAGCGGGGATGGTCAGGGGATGTCGTGTCTCCATGACGTGTGTGTCCTCGAAATCGTTGATGAGACTGCCCGGTGGGGGAGCCATGCGCGTGAAACCGCGCCCATTCAACGGTAAAGCGATTTTTCAGTAAATTAACCGACAATATGGTCAAGCTGAGTAAAAGTGTCCCGCAGTGCGGACAAGTAAAATCGTGGGTTGGTTGAATTTCCAAGTATTTGTCAGGCCTTGTAGGTCCACGATCTGCTGTTGTGGTCGTTTGGTCCTGAGGGAACCTGTCGTTATTTTTTGAAAGTGTCTAACTGCTTTAAGGTGGGGGAGTATCCTGAAAAGTTGGGTTTTCTGAGTCCGTTTCGCGCGCGCTGTTCTCATTGACGAGGCTGGGGCTGGGATGGGGGGGAATGGAAAGCGATAGGACGTGACGGGGACGACATTCCTCCTGGAGCGTGGCTCCGGGGTCGTGTAGTGCTCCCGGAGCCGCGCATGGCGCAGGCCTCTGCTCGAATGTGTACCCTGTGTCTGCTCTGTACCCTGTGTCTGCGCTCCGTGATTCATCTTAGGAATTCTCCGCATACGAGTCAGAAATCAATATGAGAGCTAACGGCGGTCTTCTTCAGCTCCCCTGTAGATGAAGGTCTGAGTTGCCGGATCGTAGGTGAAATCTGTGATGTCGCCATTGACGGTCATCTCAATGGCCTGGTCGATCGCATCAATGGGGACTATGAACCACTCGGAGGGATTGTAGATCTCTCCATTGGGGCCCACCTGGCTGAGGTTGAGGCGCACATCGGAGAAGACACGGTGAATCAGGCGTTCCAAAGCGGAGGGGCGCATGTTGTAGACACGATAGTCGGCAACAACCTCAACAGGGGCCATTAGATATGTAGGCTCATTTATGGCGTTTTTGATGCGCTGACTGACCGGGGTTCTCGAGAAACCGATTTTGTGAAGGTCCTCTAGACCAGCGATCTGCGGATCCGTGCTCAGCGAGCGCAACACGTAGATGTGTCCGGTCTCTATATCGGCGTCTCCGAGCTCGTCCAAAGCCAGGATATGATTGGCCGGAACGACTGCCCTACCGTTCTGTTCAGCCAGTCGGATCGCCAATGATGTTCGATACATGGAGGATTCGGTGCCATTCTCAAAAATTACCCGCAGGCGTTCACGGGGCCGATAGGAACCGCCGCTGACCTTATAGTCACGCTCACCTACCTCAGAGACAAACAACATGACCCCGCCCAGCACGAAAAAGCTACCCTGTCTAATGGTTGAGATGCCGCTAAAATTGCGCAGAACTGCGTCACCAGCGGCCAGCTCTGCATGCTTGACCTTGAAAAGGTTCTCAAATTGACTAAAATCTCGTGCTTTTTTGCGCTTAGCTACCTCGACGTCTTTATCGGTAACGATCCTCGAGGGGAGGGACGTGAGATCGAAAATATCGTCGTCGCCGCCCAACAGATCAAGGTTGTCGTGGGCGAGAAGCTCATCAATATTCTTCGGAGGACTCTCGGGGGCCAGCAAGCCGAAATCATCAAGGTCCGCCACTGCATCAGCGCGAACTGGGTCAGCCAGGAAGCCATCCAATCGTGCTCCTAGGCGGCGTTCGGCGATATTGCGAGTCTGGGAGCTTGGGCGGCGTCCGTGGGTGCGGTAAAATTCGGCGATTTCTAGGAAAGCGCGGTCCAGTCGGTCCTCTGTAGTGAGCCTATGTTTTTTTGTTGGTTCCTCTAGGAGTCCGTCCTCATCGCTGGCAAGGGCAGCGTCTAGTAGGGCCTCAAGGTTGCGGTTGTCCTCGCTCATACTCAGTCTTCCTGGCCTGCGCTCTCCTGGGTCCTTCGCTGGTCGCGCTCCTGTTTGAAACGTCGCACTACAAGCAGGCATTCGGCATAGTAGCGCTCGGTTGTATCCTCAGAGCGACGGTCGGGGCGTCTTCCGTTGATCTTCGCCCAGTGCTGGATCTGTGGGAATACCCCCAGTGCTTCTTCGACAGTGATATCCAGGCGCGTAGCGGCGATGGTGTCGGATATCAGTCGCAGCACGTTGGGTGTGACGGTTTTGGAAATTACCTCAAAAGCCCGCTGGAACGGATTGATCGCGTCGATTAGATTAATGTTCAACTCGTCAAGGTTCACGAATCGGTTAGCCAGCTTTATGAAACGTTTGTCTCCGACTTCCTTCACCTCGCCGGTCTTGATGACGGAGTCCACGACTACGTGCTGGCGGACCTCTTCAACTTCGGATTCGGTAAGGTCTGGGTAGCGTTGCCTGATGATTTTAGGAATCAGTACTTTGTTGGTCGTCTGAGCATCGACGCTCCCTGCAGCAGCCCGTGCGAAGGTATCATCCTGAAGGATGACAGCCTTGAGGTCGTTAAGGTCCGACTTGATGATCTGCTTGGTTCGTGCTGTCGAGGGGTCTTTGAAATCTACGATCCGCAGCGTCCCTGGTTTCGGGGCATCGTCATTTCCGTGCTTCGCTTTGAAAGCGAAGTTCGGAGCGAGGACCTGCTCCATGAGTAGTGAGGCGGTGATCGCTTTGAGCATGTTATTTACCGCTACCGCTACATCGTTTTGGCTGGCGTCTGGTTCGGCTATGAGGTTCGTGAACTGGGCCCGGTTCTTGCCCTCACTATCGCGGGTGACCCGTCCGATGATTTGGATAATTTCAGTCAGTGAAGCACGGTATCCCACCGTTAGGGCGTGCTCTGCGAAGGGCCAATCGAATCCCTCTTTCGCCATCCCCAGCGCGATGATTATGTCAACAGCTTCGCGCTGCTTCGCGGCCACGGTCGACAGGTAATGCAGGGTGTTCACGCGTGCATTCTGATCCGTGTCATCGACGAGATCCGCTACACGAATGACGCTTCCGTTATCACGGCGGCGTACTTCTATAATCCCGGTATCGGGTTCGGTCCGTTCTACGGTTCCGATGGTGTCGAGAATGAAACCGACTTCTTCGAGTTTGTTTTTGGTGGACTCGCCAGAGTTCACGTTGGGGATGTGGATGATTGTCTTCTTGTCTAGGTCCAACACCTCGTGGATCGCATCGGTGTAGCGCCCCTGATAGAAGTGGTGGCCGATCCCCAGATGCTTGAGGTACTGGTACCCGTTGAGCTGGTCGTAATAGTTGAAAGTAACCGGTGTGAACTTGGCTTCGTCCTCCGGCAGGAGCACAGGAACACTATCCCCTCGGAAGTAGGAGCCAGTCATCGCGACGATATGGGCTGTTGATTTTGTCATCACGTCACGCAGTAGGGCGCCAAGACGGGACGACTCAACATCGGCAGATACGTGGTGGAACTCGTCAATGGCTAATAGACAGTCGTTAAAGGCTTCCGATGGCAGTTTCTCGAAGGCGAATCGCAAGGTTGCGTGGGTGCATACGAGGACTGAATCCGAATTCTCCAAGAAGTCTACGAATGCCTGCACTTTCGACTGGCTCGAGCCGGGGGTACACAGGTTGTTGCGATCTTCAACATGCCAATCGGCGAAGAACCCATGAGTCGTGAGGTCGGTGCTAGCGAAGGATGCGCCGATGGAACGCTCGGGTACCGCAACAATCACCTTCCTGATGCCCTGATTGTACAGTTTATCCAGTGCCACGAACATCAGGGCACGGGACTTTCCTGATGCTGGGGGTGCCTTCACGAGGAGGTATTGCGAGGTCCGTTGCTCAAAGACCCTAGCTTGCATCTCGCGCATTCCCAGCTCATTGGTATTCACCGAAGAACGATCCTGCGCGTAGGTGACGTCGACGATGTTGGTGAAGTCCTCGATGTGAGCGCTCATCATTGTACCTTTCGGGTCCGGCGGCTTTGTCGTGTCGGTTTCGCAGATTGCTGGGCGCGTGCCTCCTGATCGGTCATCTGCCGATAGAGGTCGAAGAGCAGCCTGAGTCGCTCCTCATCGGAGTCGAAAGGCCGTTTGCGGTAGATGCGGTCCACAACAACGTCCAAGTCTGCGTGGGCTTGGCGCAAATTCTCGGGCATCTTTTCAGCATCGTACAGCTCAGCCAACGTGTACTCGCAATGGTATTCGCGCACATCAAGCACACGGAATGCCCGTTGAGTGAGGGCTTCCTTCAGCTGGTCAGTGAGTGGAGGAACAGGGAAGTTGTTGTAGACCAGGGTATTCGAATAACGGTACCGTGTTTCAAGTTTTCCCCCAACAGTCCCCAGCCAGGCCATGTGCATCCGCGAGGTCAGCAATGCAAACAGCCAAGGCTCGGCGTCGTAGATTGCGTTTGCTGCATCTGAAATCACCGTTTCGGGGCCGAGGTAGCCAATTGGAACATACTCGCGTCGTTCTGAGGAATGGCGCGGAACAATGATTGAGTCGGTGGGCTTGTATGCTCGCTGCACGAACAAATGCGGTCTGTCCGCATACTTGGCAGTGGATGATGCGTCACTGGTCTGTCGGTATTCTGAAACTGCGCGCAGACGGCGTGAAATCCAGGGTGATCTCTGTGCTTCTTTCGCCTGAGCGTCCGTGATCCATAGGCAGTATCGTGGAGTTCCTTCGATGAACTCCTTCGCCCCGCAGTAGCTCTTTATGAAGCGTTCTGCCTTTGGGTCGGTACTTTTCAGCTTGCTGAGATCATCGTCAGAAAGGATGAGATTTCCTCCATCACGCGGCATAGAACCGAACGTCATAGTGGGTAGGTACTGAGTGAGGGGATCTTGTTTACGTGTTCTGATATAGATATTATCAGCGTCAATCAGGTATCCATTAATATTTGTCACCTGTGTTCGGATGTTTTCGAAATACAAGTATTTTTGTTTGTTGGTGATATTGCGCAAACTGACGACCACCACGGTTACGCCTGCGTTGCGCTTAGCGTTGTTTTCCCATTTGAAGGAGGTGTAGGCGTAGCCGATCTCAAGCCCCATCTCGAGAATCATAGGAAACATGAGGCCCACATGTTCGCCTTGGGCCACAGAGTTTGTGCTTACAAATGCAAGTTGTGCTTGGGTTTGGCGGATGTAGGCTGCCCCCTTGATGAACCACAGAGCAATGTAGTCCAGGTTTTTTGAGTAGGGGCGGTCACCGAAAACGTAGTCGTAGTCGTCCTTTTGAGCTGCTTTGAGTTTTTTTGCTCCTCCGTAAGGTGGGTTGCCAATAAGGTATATTTCGGTGCTACCGTCATTTTTGCAGACGGCGTTCCAGTTGATTCGGGTGGCATTTCCTGCATGGATAGCCCCGGCTTCTTTCAGTGGGATAAGTGGGATGGCGGTGCCGAACTTATCCTCAAACTCGCGATTCATCTGGTGCTTGGCGATCCATAGTGAAAGGATTGCCACCTCCACAGCGAAATCGTCGATTTCAATGCCATAGAAGTGCTCGATGCTGAGCACTGAGTCCGTGAACAGGGTGTTGTGGGTGGAATCGAGATCCGCTAGACGCTCTAAGATCGCATGCTCCAGCCGACGCAACTCTTTGTAGGCGATGACCAGAAAATTGCCGCTTCCGCACGCCGGGTCAAATATGCGTATTTTAGAAATACGATCGAGTAGGTCCTCGAGTTTCTTTGTGCTGCCCCATGCTGTGTTGAGTTCTTTGCGCAGGTCGTCAAGAAACAGTGGTTCGATGGTTTTTAGAATGTTGGGGACGGACGTGTAGTGCTGGCCAAGGTCTGAGCGCTTTCCAGGGGTGACGATTGCCTGGAACATGGAACCGAAGATGTCCGGGTTGATCTCTTGCCAGATCAATTTGCCCAGCCCCAGTAACATGGCGCGTGCGGCCTTTGTAAACGTGGGGACGAATAGTGCGTGATCAGTGCTGAAAAGTCGTCCGTTCACATAGGGGAAGCCTGCGAGGTATGCGGGCTTATCCTCCGAGCGTTCAGTGTCCAGTGCTTTGAATAGGCCGGTGAGGAAGACATGGACGTCAGAACCATCCTCTTGGGTGTGAGAGCCTACGGCATTAGTGAACTGGTTGTCTGTGAAAATCCCGGTGTCTTCCGCAAAGAGGCAGAACAACAGGCGGGTGAAGAATACGTTGAGGCCGTGGCGCTGGGTCTCGTCCTTCGTGATAATTGGGTTGGCCTTAAGTAGCTCGTCGAAGAGCTTACCCATCTGTTCTGCAGCCTTAACGTCCGCATGTCTTTCGGCTACGTACTGGGCTTTTTCCATGCCTGCCCAAGGTAGGAAGAACGTGAAGTGCTGGGCGATCTCACGCAAGGGAAAAACGATGTTCTCACCGGTCTTGGCGTCCCACGAAATCAGCGTGGTGTAGTCGGTGACCATGATGAAGCGTGGGGTGTAACGAAGCACGTGAGCGGCGGTGCGTAACTGCTCCCCGGCTTCCAAGAGGGATGTTTCCGTGGCTGTGGGCACCTCGCGGAAATAGACCACGTCTTTCTGGGCGACTTCACAGGTGGGGTCTGCTGCCACGTTCAAGGAGCCGTTGCGTAGGCGGGTGATGGAGCTCTTCGGTTTGCCGTAAGCGGCTAGAAGGTTGAAGAGGAACTCTCGGTCATAGGTGGCCCGGTCACCGAGGGGGGCGATGCGTGATTCAATGTCCTTGAGTGTCAAGCGTGCCATCGAGTGTCCTCCTTGCTGCAAAGATAAGTCTTATTTTACTTACGGAGTACCCTTATCCGCGCGCTGATATACAAGGGTGGTAGCTCCCAGGGAACCTAGACCGAAAAACTCCACCCGGTCACTTGAACTGTGGAACCGCGAACCTCCTTGCCTCCAATCTGTATGGTGCTAGTGCTGTGGTGTCCCTTTGATGAGATTGGTGGCCCGTGGCGTCATACTCGAATGGACCTGCCCATAATCAATCCGACTTATCGGTTGTTGGTTTCTGCGTTTGTGATCGTCGGGGCCTCTGCGTCGTTGGAATCCTTGGGTTCTCACTAGAAGCCCGTTTAACGGGACTGGTGAGAGTGTGGGGCGTGGCAGTGTCTCTCGAGCCCACCGCGTCGATGATCTCGCGCAGTCCCCAGGCAAGGCCTGCAGTGAGGAAACGAAGGGGAACCCATACGGACCGAGCACCCGATTGGAATCGTCGCTGAGGGGCCCTGACGTCAGGCGACTAGACTGAGGGTACGGGCTACGACAGAGGATGCCGCGCAATGTGGCGCAGGAAGGGGAAAATATCGTGTTTGGCGGGAAAACTGGGGGAACAGATGTCGTCCAGTGAGGAGTATCGAGAGTATGTCCTCGAGCTGTTGTCCGGGTTAGAGGAAGTTTCGTATCGCAAGATGATGGGCGAATATGTTCTCTACTACCGGAGCAAGGTCGTGGGTGGCATATACGACGACCGTTTCCTGCTCAAGGTCACGCCCGCCTCCGAACGTCTTCTACCCGAGGCCCCGCGCGCCATCCCCTACGAGGGAGCGAAGGAGATGCTCCTCGTCGAGGTGGAGGACCGCGACGCACTGCGCGACGTCGTCGACGCGATGTGGGAGGAAGTGCCCGCACCGAAGAAGAGGAATAAGAAGTAGGCGTCCGGCCCCGGCCTCGTTCATTCATCGACGAGGACGGGACCAGTTTGCGCTTTTGTCTAGCGGCAGGGGAGTAGCCGAAGCTGCTCCTGAGACAACGGATTACTGCTTGTCGGTGTCGGTGTCGGTGTCTGCTTCCGCGCTCGCAGGGGTGGCCGTCGGGGCGTCTGCACCGTTGGATTCGACCGGGTTCTCGGAAGTGTCCGGCTCGGCGGGACTGGCAGGGGCGCTGGGCGTAGCAGTGAGTCGTGGGCTTAGCCAATGGAAGATCTCGTGGAGCCCCCACGCGCACAAGGCCGCGACGACGTGCGAGGGGAGCCACTCAGCCACGGCGATCCAGGCAGACCCGCTGTCAAATACAACAACCAGCAACAGTCCGAGTAGCCAGAGGACAGCCCCATCGAAGACGATGGCACCCGCGATCACTGCTGCCTTCCATGCAGCGGGCTGATCGAGGAACTTTCGCGATATGGATGCCATCACCTGGGCGAAAGTGAAGAAGCCCATGATGCCAATAGACAACAAAAAGGTGACGCCCGGCAGTAACGGAAAAGACACCAACAAGACGACCATGTAGAACAGCAGGAATCGGACGGTAAATGTCGCGATACCACGAGAATCCCGCATATCAATCATGCCCTCATCCTAACGGGGTTCTGAAGTGCGCAGATGAGCAGCTCAGAGGGCGGAGACGAACTCCGCGAGGCGCTTCGCGTGCAAGCGCGAACGCTCCACCATGTCGGCGCGCGCCGCCTCATCCGTGCGATTCGCGTACGACACCCCGTACAGGGGAAGGCTCCCCGCAAACTCCATGCCCGTCAGCGCACACGTCGCCTTCGCGGGCATCAGCAAGTCGTTGAAATCGACGGAATCTGGCGCGTAGTAAGCCTGAGAAGCCCCCGTTGTTACCGACACGACCAGCTTCTTACCGTGCAGAGCCGTACCCGAAGACCCGTGGCTGAAACCGCGAACAAACACCTCCTCCATCCACTTCTGCAGCAGCGCCGGCCAGCCGTACCACCACAGCGGATACTGCAACACGATGACGTCCGCGGCGCGAAGCTTTTCCTGCTCCGCCTCAACGTCGAACATGTACTCCGGATAGAGGTCATCGAGATGATCGATCTCGGCGCCAGGAAGCAGGACCGCAAGCTCCTCCAGAATCGTCTTATTCGCAACCGAATCATCGCCGGTGCGCGGGTGTCCCGACACAATCAACACGTTGGACATCGCATTTCCTTTCGTTGATGCGAGGAGTCTACGCCCGCCCGCGGGCCCGTGAACAGGGCCTGGACTTCCATTTCGCGCGGGGTGAAGCCCGTCCCCGAGGAGAAAAACGCGCAGTACTACAGTAGAAGCATGGCCAACACCGACTCACTCACCCTGCGCCGCGTCCTCCTCGTCATCGCGACGGGAGTCGGCGCAGGATTCCTTTCCGGACTGTTCGGAGTGGGCGGCGGCCTCGTCATCGTGCCAGCCCTCATGGCGGTCCTCGGCATGGACCAGCGCCGCGCCTCGGCCACGTCCCTCGCCGCCATCATTGTCACCGCCGCCGTCGGCTCGGGCACCTACGCCCTCCACGGCGAGGTCTCCTGGGCGGGCGGCGCGCTCCTCGTCGTCGGCGCGCTCGTCGGCTCCCAAATCGGCGTGTGGCTCCTGCGCCGCCTCCCCGCCCCCTCGCTGCCCTGGATCCTCATCGGCTTCACGGTCTTCGTCATCGTCTCCCAATACCTGCACGTCCCCACGCGTGAGGGAGCCGTTTCGCTGACCCCGGCCTCGTGCGCCCTGCTCATCTTGGTGGGCCTGTGTGCCGGTATCCTCTCCGGCCTGGTGGGCGTGGGCGGCGGATCCGTCATCGTGCCCGGCATGGAGCTCGCCGTCGGCGCGGGAGACCTCATCGCGCGCGGCACGTCTCTCCTCGTCATGATCCCCACCGGCATCGCCGGCACCGTCACCAACCTGCGACATGGCATGGTCGACCTGCGCATCGGCCTCATCGTCGGCGCCTCCGCGGCGGCCACCGCACCCGTCGGACGCCTCGTCGCCACGCTCGTGTCCCCGAGTGTCGGCGCGATCCTCTTCAACATCTTCCTGCTCTCCATCATCGCCTCGACGATCCTGAAGATGCGCCGGAAAGCACGAGCCCAGGGCTAAACGATTCCGTGCGGAATGGCGGGTTAACGTGCGAGTTTCCCCGTGTGATCAGGGAAGGCGTCTGCCGAATCAGCCACTACCGTGGTCGCCCAGAAAATTCGCATGCAATTCCCCGTGCCTCGATCATCGTGATGGTGAGAAAACCGCATGATTCCAACGATCGGATTTCAAAAGTCAAATCAGTTGAGCGGGAATTGCATGCGAAATTGGGGAGAGGGCGGGAAATATCGTCAGGAAGCCTGGCGTCATGCCGGGACTGACCTCATGCATCAAGCGCACCTGCACCCGCCGCACGGATACCTGTATGTGCAAACGGCCCCGACCTCGAAAATAAACGAGGCCGGGGCCGAAGCGTCAGCGCGGCGAGCGGATCACTCGTCGGCGGCGCTGGGGTGCGTCATGTCGGCGGGAACGACCCAC
>ERZ773074.399-NODE-399-length-18811-cov-5.676797_pt1 | contig 18811 bp, 33 predicted proteins | sample MGYA00580615_ERZ773074 | MGnify/ENA primary metagenome ERZ773074 (study PRJEB29015, sample SAMEA2738126) | human oral metagenome | biome: human oral; feature: human-associated habitat; material: saliva | place: China | collected 2160 ...
CGAACGTAAAGGTCGCGATAAAAAACAAGTTTCTGTTTACCCAATCGCAAAATAATTGCTTTAAATAGCATAAAATAAGGCTTTCCGATATATTCGGAGAGCCTGTTTTTTTGTTTTGATACCCACGGTGATACCCATATTCTAAAAACCAATGTAGGAAGCAAATTTGTCAGCAACTTCATTTTTTGCTTTTTGGGTAACGTGAGCATATATGTCCATTGTTGTTTGTATATTTTCATGTCCTAGTCGTTCCTGGACCTCTTTGATCGTTGCTCCAGCCTCAAACAGTAGGGAGCAATGTGTATGTCTGAATCCATGAGGAGTGATACGCTTGAAATCAGGATACCTTCTCCAAACTCGATTCAGCAAGTTATTGACATGTACAATACTTTTAGGGCTGCCTGATTCATTTTTAAATAATAAGCCTTTTGTACTGAATTTGTGCCAATCTTTCAAAATATCAATAGTCTTTGGATCCAGCGATATTGTTCGCTGGCTTTTTTTCGTTTTTGGAGTTTGAAATATGATTTTATTGTTTTCTCCCTTGGCTAGTGTTTGATTAACTTTTAGTTGTCCGCTCTCTAAATCAATATCGGTCCATCTTAATGCACCAACCTCATTCTTCCTCATTCCTGTGAAAGCCAACAGACGGAAGAAAGTGAGCATTTCTATGTCATCAAGCTTCTGGACCATTTCGAAAAAAGTTTTCAGTTCTTCTTTATTATAGAATTGTTCAAGCTCTTCCTTATCTTTCTTTTTTCTTTTTGGTTTTAGAGTTTTTCTCATTGGATTGCTATCAATCAATTCCATAGATATTGCATAATCAAATATCTGATTAGCAATGCTGATGATCCCAAAAAATCTCTTATAGTCCTCAGCCCATTTATTGACCTGAGCTTGGCACATGGATAGAGTAATTTTATTTATGGGCTTATCTCCAAAATGAGGGACAATAAGTCTATCTGCTTTGTCAATTTGGCTAACATAGGTAGATTCTTTAACTGTATTTCTATAATGCTCTTTCCACGTTTCATATACCTGTTTGAAAGTAGTAGTTGTATTTCTGGTTCTAAATGTTTTCTTCTCATAATCAGCCAAACACTTAGCTTCAGCAAGTCTAGCTTCACGTTCGGTTTTAAAACCACGCCTAAGAGTTACAATCTTCTTTCCAGTTAAAGGATCAATTCCATGATAGGCTTTAAAATAGTAAGCGAAACCATCACCTTTTTTATATTTTTTGATCATTGATTTTTACCTCATTTCTTGTTAAAATGGGTATAGTAAAGAGGGCTTTTTAATGCCATTCTTTCTATACAGCACATCCTCACATTTTAGCTTGCAGGCGGTGTGGGGATTTTTATTGCTTTTTGTTAATCTTCGTTGTAAAATAATATTGAAAGGTGGTGCAGTGACATGTTTTCTTTTTTTACTCGTATTAACAAAGAACAAAAACAAATAGAGCAATCTATAAAAGAAATGGAATTGCATCACAAGGAGTTCGCTGATAAAATTCATAAGGATATCCAAGTCGGTGAAGAAGAACTAACTTTAAAAAGAGAGCTGTTCAATCAAAGATATGGTCACTTATTTAGTCCTCGAAATAAATAGCAATAGGTCTTACTAGGTGGTCTCCTACATTAATGACACCAAACGAACTAAGCATAATACTTAGAATTGTAGTCGGTGCGTGTTTTATTATTTTGTTACCATCACTCATATATGATAAGTCGTTAGTTGTTTGTTCGTCAATAGTTGATGAACAAATACCTAACATTTTTATTTTTCTTTTACCTAGTTGCATAAAGCTGAGTTGGATATTTTGAACTCTAAGAAACTCTAGAGGCAAAATACTAAAGGTATCGTTAATCTTAACTAAATTTGTTTCAGGTAATAATTTTTTTAAGTAAGCTGACATATTTTTTAGTATATCAAAATTGTTCCAAGCGTTCGTTTCAAGCTCTTTTTGAATGTCTTTTGTTCTTGCTAAATACTTTTGTTTATCTTTTATTTTTGAATATTCTGAGCGCAGTGATTTAAATTCGTCATATCCTGGGAGCATAAATCCAATTTCTTCAAGGTCGCTTGCTTCAGCTAACTGTTCAAAGTTGAAAGCTGTCAATTCTCCAGATGTAGAAATTAAGTCACCGTCTTTGTAATCAGCTAGTTTGATGAGTTGTTTTGCTTCAAGCCCATTGATAAGCAAATCTAATGAGTAATCATCAAGTGCAGTTTCTACTAAATTTTTGTTTGATTTGGAAAAGACAAAGTTATAGTTATCTATTGTTGTAGAAGAATAATCACCTTCAGCTTTTAATAAGGCTGAAATACCGACTGAACCTTTTTTTGTAGCTTGTTCTGTGCTCCCCTCTGTCCTAGCGTCACTTTCGCCATCTTCGTTCACTAATTTTGTAATCAGGCCTGAGTTAAGTTGTGCTAATAATGAATTAACTAGATTTGTATCTAAATAAATTATTTCTTTCATATTTTCTCCAATATCTTTTGTGAAGGTGATAATAAAAAGATCTAACTAAATAATTTTCTCAAACACCATTGTAGCCTGGATGCGATCTCCTCCACCTAGGCCCTTGCTGCCCCCGTTAGCTGTACTAATGGTATGGAGTCGGTATCCTTTGGCAACTTGTTTGTTAATCACATTTTCAAGTTCAGTGAGGTTTCCAGATCCAGTACCAAATAACTTTTCTTTAAGTGTTACTTGAAGCACAACATAGTTTAATCCAGTTGCTCCTGAAGCTTCAGAAAAAGAACTTTCTTGTTTAACATTATCAAAAAATCCCATAATAATTCCCCTTTTAATTAATTAAAGATTTATATTCATCTATTACCATCGTTTCATTAGCGATGGTTTTTAAATTATACCGTTCCATAAAATGGATGTAATTAAATTCTGACACATCATCCATAGTTTTTAATTCTTCTTCTAATAAATGATGAATCATGCTACGATCAGCTTGAAGTTCACACAACTCCCTATTAACCTCATACTGGACTGGAGTATGTTCTTTATGTCCCAATTCATGTAGGGCTACTTGTTTTTGATCTTGCTCCGATAGATTGATATCGATAGCAAGGACTTTTAATGCTGGATTGAAGAAGCCTGGGCTATGCCATTCGCTTCCATCAAAGTAACATAAGCTTACACCCTCAAGGGCACAAAGCTCTTTCACAGTCATATAAATGCACCTCTATTTATTTTTTAAGTGTGCCTCCAAGACTGCTGTAATAAAATCAATATCTTCTTCAGTAAGTGGTTTACCATCGAACAACATAGATTGTGCAGCGATGTCTCGAAGGTCAAGCGGTGCAGAAGCATCACCGCCTGTTGTAATTTTTGGATTATCAGTGCGTCCCAATAGGTAGTCGGTGGACACGTTGAAGTAGTCAGCGATTTCCGATATTCTCTCAGCGTTAGGTTTTTGAGATTTCAACTTATAGAGTGTATTTCTGCTGTAACCTAAATCCTCTTCTAGTTTCGTGAGAGAAATTCCCCTTTTATCGGCAAGTTCTTTAATTTTTTCGTATGTCGGAAACATTGTTAATTCAACCTTTCAGAAGCATAACAAAAAATATTTCAACTTTTTAGGTGTAAAACTGTTGACAATACACCTAATTGGGTGTAAAATAGTTTTTGTAAGTTAATGAGTTAGTAAAAAACGAAGTTAAAACTTATCTAAAAATAAATAGCTTTGGCGAGCAAGATAATTGATAGATGTAAGGTTTTATCAAGTTTTTAACTATGCCTACATTTTAACCTTTTGGGTGAAAGTTGTCAAGCGTTTTATAAATTAATTTACTAACTCTTTAACTTTGCCCCTTGACAATTGAATAGAGCATGTGAGATAATATAGGGGAATTAAGGATTAGTTCTATATCATGGACTAGAAAAGACCCCAGGCTAACTTCCACATTAAGCTTGGGGTCTTTTTTTGACACTATTTGTCCTTGTTCAGCCATTTATCAGCTAAACGAAGAACGACACCGACCACAATCGGTCCGATGATAGTTTTAAGGATTAGTTCTATCATGGGCTATCTCACCTCCTTTCGCAGGCGGTGTAGAAGTGCCATTAAATATTATATCACATGCTCTATCAGTTAGATAGGGCATTTTTTATTTTCAAAAAGGAGGAAGTTACATGAGCCAACAACATCGCAAGTGGATCGAGCTTGTAAAAGATCGAATTGAAAAACGTGGATGGTCACAGACAGACTTGGCCATTGTTGTAGGTGTTAGTCCATCAGCTATCACACAACTTTTCAAAGATGGAAAAGGTAGCGATGATCTGAAACTACGAATTAACAAAAAGTTACGGATTAACGAATCATGGGAAAAATTCGAGGATTAAGAAGTATAAAAAAGGCACCTAACGAGGTTAGGCGCTCTAGAAAAGAAACTACTAATAGTATAACACAAATTGGAGATAACAATGAATATTCTAAGTGAAGAATTTGAAAATGGAATAAGATCAGTGGTTCGAGTTCAATTTAAAGAATCTTTCACTGAATTCTTAGACCAGGAGATATCAGAGAAACGTTGGTTGTCACTAGAAAGTGCAGCGCACTATGCAGATTGCAGTTCAAATACCATCAGAAAATGGATCAAGATGGGATTGAATCTTTATCAAATTGATGGAACAAAACGAGTTGACAAGAATGAATTAGATCAATTCATTCAAAGTAATATCGTTATTTAGATAGCAAAGGAGATAAAAATGGCAGTTTCTAGGGAAATGACATTATTAGAAACACAGGTGCTAAACACAATCCTACAAAGTGCATCATTTGAAACGCCAATTCAAGCCAGAGTCTTACAAAGACGTTTCAATTTAAGTAAACGAAAATTAGAAATTATTGTAGAAAGCCTTAAAGTAAATTTTGGACATCCTGTTGTTGCAAAAAAAGAAAACCAAATGGGTACTTCTTGCCAAAAACAAAGGAAGAACGAGATGCAGGTTTGGCACCCTACAAAAGGCAAATACTAACTGAACAAAAGAATTTAGCAGCAGTATTGGCAATTGATTTAGATGAATATAACAAGAAATGGAGATCAGAAAATGTTAAATGAAATTATTATTGGTGTATTGGTAATCGTGGTGTTATTTGAGGCGATCATGGTAAGTGCAATTAGCCAACGATGCAAAGAGTCAAAACGGGAATTAAAAAAGTTGCTCAAGGAAAAACAACAAATCGAAGAAGCCCGGCAAGCAATGCGTTTTGGATATCGTAGATAAGGAGCGATAAAATGGCAGAAAAAACAAATATCCTGCCTCACGACTTACTAGCTGAACAGGCGGTACTTGGATCAATTTTCGTTGATCCGGAAAAAATCTTTATCGCATCAGAACTCCTAACACAAGAAAGTTTTTATAAATTATCTCACGGTATTATCTTCAACATTATGGAAGAATTGGCAGACAAGGGAGAACCAATTGACTCTGTATCTGTAAAATCAGCACTTGACTCAATTGGAGAGTTTGAGCGTATTGGCGGAATGGCTTTTCTTGCTAGTTTGATAAATTCAGTTCCTACAAGTGCTCACATTGAACATTATGCAAAGATTGTTGCCGAAAAAGCTAAAGCAAGAGAGGTCATCAATAATTTAGGTAAAGCACTTGAAACAGTATATGAAGATCACCAAGATTTAGATGATGTCATAGTAAGACTTGAAAATACACTAACATCGGTAAGTGCCAATCAATACTCAGGTTTTAGAAATATCATGGATGTATTGGATTCAACTAATATCAGAATTGATGAACGATCTAAGCACGTTGGAGATGTTACTGGCCTTGCTACAGGTTTTACAGATTTTGACAAAATAACAACAGGACTACATGAAGACAACTTAATTATTTTGGCTGCTAGACCTGCTATGGGGAAAACAGCATTTGCTCTAAATATTGCACAAAATGTCGCAATACGAGCAGGTAAACCAGTAGCTATCTTCTCACTTGAAATGGGAGCTGAGAGTCTAGTAGAACGCATGTTATCCGCTGAAGGAGTGATTCCAGCCTATCACATTCGGACAGGAAAGTTATCTGATAGCGAGTGGAGGCGAATGCTCTTAGCACAGGAACAGTTATCAAAGGCTCAACTCTATATTGATGATACCGCTGGCATTAGAATTTCTGACATCCGAGCACGATCAAAGAAATTAGCTCAAACAACAGGAGAGTTAGGTTTGATTGTTATTGATTATTTACAGTTGATTACTGGCAGAGGAAAAGAAAATAGACAGCAAGAAGTATCTGAGATCTCTAGACAATTAAAGATTTTAGCTAAGGAATTAAAAGTGCCAGTAATTGCACTTAGTCAACTTTCTCGTGGAGTAGAACAACGTAATGACAAAAGGCCAGTTCTGTCAGATCTTCGTGAATCAGGATCAATTGAACAAGATGCTGATATTGTAGCATTTCTTTACCGCGATTCTTACTACCGTCGTGAGGGACAAGAGGAAGATGATAATGTGACAGAAGTGATCTTTGAAAAGAACCGTCATGGGGGGTTAGGTACCGTCAAATTATTCTTCCACAAAGAATTTACAAAATTTACAAATATGGAGGTACAATAAATGATTAAAAAATCTGAAGTAGCAGGCTTTCTAGCTTTCTTTAAATTTCCTAAACCATTTATTTATGATAAAAAATATAAAAAACTTAGTAACAATGCAAAACTAATGTATATGTTACTGTTTGGTAGGCTTGAACTATCGGTAAAAAATGGTTGGCATGATCGAAAGGGAAATGTTTTTCAATATTATACAAATGAGCAATTAATGATTGATTTAAATAGCAGTGAAAAAACAATCATTAAAGTGAAGAAAGAATTAAGAGAGGTGGGCTTACTAGAAGAGGTTCGACAAGGAAATAATCTACCAAATAGAATTTATATCAGTCAAGTTGATGGAACTGTAGAAAATACAGTTCTTGAAATGGAAAAAGTACAGCATGGAGCTGTAGAAAATACAGTTCTTGAACTGGAAAAAGTACAGACAAACAAGATAGATATTAACGATACTGATAATAACAATATTAAGTCGATTTGTCAGGAAGTTATTACTTATCTCAATCAGGTTACAAAGAAGAACTTCAACAAAAATACAGCTAGCCATCATAAATACATTAAGGCACGATTGAAGGAAGGTTATAAACTAAAAGACTTTAAACATGTGGTTAATGTTATGGCAGCTACATGGATGGGAACAGATTATGAACGATATCTACAACCTCAAACGCTTTTTGGGAATAAGTTTGATAGTTATCTTAATCGTAGTATGCCGAACAATGTCCGATCATTTGCTTCAGCAGTTGATGAAAGGCTGGGATTCTAATGGAAGCTCTAAAAGATATTGAAAGAAAAAAGCTACTAGATAAAATCTGTGAAGTGCACTCTTGCCAATTATGGGAGAGTCCAGTAGTTATTGCTGGAAAATTGAAATATTTGCAGGTTTGTCCAGAGTGTGAGAAGGAAGAAATTAAACGAATAGAGAAAAAGTTAAATAATGAGTCAGCAATAAATTCAAAATTAGCCCAAACATTTGAAGTATTCAGTCGTTTTAGTTTATTTCCTGATGAATTGATCGGAAAAAATTTAGAGAACTTTAGCACTGATAATCAGAGTGCAGAGCAAGGTTTAAATTTTTCAAAAAGGATGCTGAGAGACTATGTGAAGGGCGAAACTGGGAATGTTATTATCACTGGCCCTCCTGGAGTTGGTAAGAGTCATCTATCAATTGCTTTAGCTTCTTCTCTGAACAATAAATTCAAGGACATAGGTACTCCTAAAAGTATTATTTTTGTATCGGTAACTAGACTATTTACTGAGATAGAAAATAGCTTTGGTGGGAAAGGCGACTTTACAGAAAGTCTTGCTGTAGAAATGCTTAGCAATGTAGATTATCTCTTTCTCGATGATTTTGGAAAAGAGAGCAGCATGAGTGACAATCTCAAACAAGCAAACGAATGGAGACAAAGGGTTCTATTCAAGATCTTGGACAATCGACAGACGACTTTTATAAATACTAACTTATCTAGTAGCGATATCAAAAAAATCTATAACTCAGCACTTGCAGATAGAATTTTTAAGGGTGCAAGTAAACATATTTTTAAATTCCCTGATGGGATGGAAAGCAGAAGGTATTAATGGAAAACAAAAGATTAATTGAGTTAATTAAGAAAACTCAAAAATGGTTTTATGATCGGAATTTACAGACTCAAAATCCTGATAAACAATTTTTAAAATTGTTTGAGGAAATTGGGGAATTAGCTAGTGGGCTAGCAAAAAAACAAGATGATGTTGTAAGAGATAGCATCGGAGACATTGCTGTAGTGTTAATTGGCCTTACTCTACAATTGGGAATTGATACGAAAGAAGTATTTCAACATACAGAATCAGTTCCTTCTACGAATTCTAACAAGGAAGAAGATCATTTTATTTTATTGCTAGATCAATCAGTTGCTGCTTACTTTAATCGTCAAAATTATCAATTTAAAAATGTAGCATTTGAATTGGTTCGAGTAGCTGAGTTTTTGAATGTCGATTTTACAGAGTGTTTAGCCTTGGCATACGAGGAGATCAAAGACCGAAAAGGGCGATTAGTTGACGGTGTTTGGGTGAAAGAAGAGGATTTGTGATGGACGAAAATAAAGTGAAACAGTATGACACTATCAACAATCCCAGCCATTATCATGGAAAAAATGGGATGGAGGCAATTGATGTAATAGAAAACTTCATCGGTGATTTTGCAGGAAAGGCAGGCTGGGCCTGGGGCAATTCAATGAAATACCTCTTGCGATTCCAAAAGAAGAACGGCTTAGAGGATGTAAAAAAAGCCTTCCGGAATTTGGTATGGGTTCTTGAAGAAATCGCAGGTAAAAAAGAATCTTTAGCTTTCCTCAGTTCTTTAGTAAAGGAGTTAGAGAATGAGCAAGTACACAAAGAATCAGATTGAACATGCTAAACAACAAGTGCAATTACTCTTAGCAAGTCGAGGCATGACTAGAAAACAATTATCATTTGAATTAGGATATGGGAGTGATGCAGTTACTTCATGGTTAAATGGTAGAGTGCAGTTAGGAGAGTTTCAGGTTCAATGTCTTTGTGATTATTTTGGTGTTCCACAAAGTTCCATTGTTGGGGATCTCGAAGAGTTAGCAGATTACAAATTGTATAAAGATGGTAGCTACGTCTGTCGAGGGCCACTTAAAGAATTGAGTCGTATTATCGGCAAAGATGCAGGTATGCTTAAGTATTATGCAGAATTACATGTTCAAGGCAAAAAAACAGGAAATCTAACTGTTGTTAGAAGCGAGGAATAATAATGAATAAAGAAGATTTAATTCAAAAATATGAAAGCCTTGAGGGTGTATGGAACGCAAACGGGGCAGAAATTGCCCGTCAATGCTTTTTAAGAGACTTGGAACAATTGAATGAAATAGATACGAAAAAAGTAACAGTCCCCCAGTCCGTGGCGGATTGGATTGGGTTCTGTAAAACCAATGGAATTGCTCTAGGATATGCACTCTATTGTTCAGGACAAGCAAGCGACAAAAAAACCTATGATTGGATTACTGAAAGCTTTGAGAACCAGGAAATATTCGCTAGAGCTTGGCTTGAAGGCTACGAGGTCGAGAAAGAGAGGCGGTATTATGTAAGATTTAAAGGGATGGAAAGTGATGATTTTAATTATTTAAACTTTATCAAATTTCAACACGCTTGGGTGTTATCGTCGTTAAAAATTGACAAGAAATTTCGTACAGAACACACTCGTAAAGAACTAGAAGAAGCTGGTTTTGGCTGGGTGTTTGATTGCCCAGGTGTTGAAGTAGAAGAGGTGGAAGAATGAATAAAAAAGAGCTGATTGAGAGTATCAGTCATTTACCTTCAGATTGTAGCAGACCAAGACCGATGATTGATAAATTAACAACGTTGGAATTGATTAAGTTGCTAGACGAACCGCAGAAAGTCACAGTACCGCAGTTTGTTGCGGATTGGATTGAATACTGTAAGGAACACAATTTCACATTATTCGGATGTCTTGATCCAGGAAATGGGTTTGAGAGCTTAGCTGGTGAAACTTTTGAAGGAGATGTTAGAAAATGTATTAGATGGTGCAGAAAAGAAAGTAATAACTTCGCTCGTGCTTGGCTTGATGGCTACACAGTCGAGAAAGAGAAGCGGTATCGGGTGAAGATGAAGAATATACATAGTTATTCATCTATATTAAAACTTGATGACATCACGGAAGAATACTTCTTCGGAAGTGAAGTACAAATGTGTGCGTCATCAAGCGCCCACACCCGCAAAGAGCTAGAAGAGGCTGGTTTTGGTGAAGTGTTCAATAGCCCACTGTTTGAAGTTGAGGAGGTGACGGAATGAAAGACTTAATGTTTTGGGGAATGTTTATAGCCTGTTTGCTGATTTCAGCTATGACATTTTATATTTTAAATCTACAAAGAATAGTCAATAACGACATAAGAAGAAAATATAATGATTTACAACAAGAACTCAGTCGTGCATTTGGATGGGAAAGTTATGATTGGGGCAAGAATTTCAGTGATTACGCTCGTAAAGTTGAAGGGCTTATCAAATTCAAAGATAATCTTGGACGTCTTGAAATCATTAAGAAAGCATTAGACGTTCAAAAACTAGAAGAATTACAAAAACGTAAAGAGCTAGTTGAACGTGAAATCAAAAAACTTGAAAGTTGAGGAGGTAGAAGAATGATTCCAAGATATAGAGGGTTATCCATTGACGAAAACAGCAAAGGTAAAATGCAATATGGTTATCTGATTTCAGATGGTGAGCAAGCTTTTATTATCAATGAAGTAGTAGAAGCCAATGAACAATACATTACTATAGGCTCTTGGTGTCCTGTAGATCCAAAAACAATTGGACAATTTACAGGCCTCAAAGATAAGAATGGCAAGGAAATCTTTGAAAAAGATATAGTCGATTTTAAAGGCAGAAAAGCTATTGTAAAATGGCATGGGTCTTATGCAAGTTTTATCTACGAGTTTGTAGATGAATTGCAAAATAGAAAGACTGAATGGCAACCGCTATATCTCTCTTATTATCACTTTGAAATTATCGGCAACATCTACGAGAATCCAGAATTTCTGGAGGAGAAATGATGAACTTACAAAACTTTATCTATTTACTATTCGGTCTAGTCTGGCTATCTGGTTTGATTTGGGCCATTTCGGTTGCTGTTCTATCAAATATAGAGGATGATAAAAAAGATGAAATTAGAGACATTAGTTAAAACAAGAAATGCCTATCAAAAAAGACTAGAAGATGAGAAATTGTTCATATCTTTATGTAATCAAATAGGAAAACAAAATGCCACAGCGAACAAAGAATGGATGAAACGTAAAGTTAGAGATTTAGATAAGGAGATTGAAGAGTATGAACAAAAATCAATTACTGATTGTTAATATTGCAGCTCTATTTTTAATACTCTTTCTATCAAGCATAAATTTCAATACACGGATAAGAAAACTTGAAGAAGAAAAGAGGGATTTGCAATGGGAAGTAAAAGAGCACGAATTAAGTATCCAGCGAATGGCTGAAAAAAATACAATGCAGGATACTATTCTAAATAAATTAAATCGTGAATATCAAATGCGTGAGCATGAACGAGCACAGAAGTTAAAAGAAATCGCTGAACAGAACGGAGTAGGAGGATAAGAATCATGATTAATAATGTGACTTTGATCGGAAGATTAACAAAGGATGTGGAGTTGAAACGTACTCCTTCAGATATCGCTGCTGCACAATTTACAATAGCTTGCAACCGGAATTTTAAAAATGCCAATGGAGAATACGATGCAGATTTTGTAAATTGCGTGATGTGGCGTGAACAAGCAGAACGTTTTGCAAGCTGGACCAAGAAAGGGTACCTTGTAGCAATTGTTGGGTGTATCCAAACAAGAAACTATGAAGGAACAGATGGTAGACGTATATATGTTACAGAGGTTGTAGCAGAGAATTTTCAAATTCTAGAAAAACGTGATAATTCCAGCAATCAAAATTCGATGATGGAACAAATGCCACCTTCCTATGCTTCAAATCCAACGGATATCAGTGACGATGATTTTCCATTTTAGGAGGTATATATGATTATATTTGATGATTTCTATCGTGAAGAAGTTCGACGATGCTACAAAGAGATTGAAGCTCTAGAGATAGAAAATGAAAGTCTAAAAGAAAGAATAAATCACTTTCTACGCTGCTCATGTGATAACGAGTGGAAAAAGATCGTTAAAGATTTTAAGATTAAGAAACAAAATCGGAAGTGGAAAGCAAGATAGAATAAGTGATATAGCGATTCAGGAAACGGAGGTGAAGAATGCAGCTTTTTGATGATATCGATGAAAAAGAAACAATAAGGAGGGCTAAGAAAAAGCTCTCAGAATATCCACGCTGGAGAGAAATAGCATGTGATGACCCAATTCAAAAAGTAACGCAGGAATTCACATTTCAACCCAGGGGAGGAGCAGGACCTAATAAAGCTGTCGAAAATTTAGCAGTTCGACGTGTTGATGCAATGATTGAGTTAGAAGAAATTGAACAAGCGGTAAGCAGGCTATTCAATCCTACTTATCGGTATATACTATTTTCCAAGTTTCTTAAAAATCAAAAAGATCTAAACTACGAAATTTACAACTATCTAGGTATAGAGAGGACTAAATTTCAGGAACTGTACAACAATGCTTTATTAGCGTTTGCAGAGCAGTATCGAGATGCTGTGCTAGTATGTAATAAAAAAACGGTATTTTTGCGGTAAAAATACGGTAATCATAACACAAAATATGACTTAAAATAGTATTATCAGAAAATGAAGGCGGTGGCCTGGTAGTTTTTTGTAGATCTCCTAATAGTATTTTTGGTTAGCTGTTCACCAGAGAAATTCGGGGTGGCATGGGTTCGAATCCCATACAGCTAATATTTTAAGTCAGTTCTATTGGACTGACTATTTTTATTTGAAAGGAGTAGGTAAATGCGTAAAGTAGAACCGATTCGGGATACAGATGATATTGAACGCATGAAGGATTACTTAAAGAGTAAGAATGAACGAGACTATGTAATGATGGTTACAGGGCTGTATTCAGGAATGCGAGTTAGTGATATCCTGCCCTTGAAAGTAAGAAGTGTTAAAGGAACTCACATTGAAGTGACAGAACGAAAGACTGGTAAAACAAAGAGATTCGCTATTAACCCAGCTCTAAGAAAAGCCCTGGATCATTATATAAAAGAAAATGAATTAAAGGATTATGATTACTTGTTCCCTTCGAGAAAGAAGGTTAACAATGAAGGACTTAGAATAACACATATTGGTAGAGTGGCAGCATATCAGATCTTGAGGGATGCAGGAGAGCATATTGGTTTAACAAATATCGGAACACATTCCATGAGGAAAACGTTTGGATACCATCACTACAGAAAGAATCAAAATGTTGGGATATTGATGGAGTTATTTAATCATTCTTCACCAGATATCACACTTGGTTATATAGGGTTCAAACAGGATGAGTTAGATAATAGCATGCTGAATTTTGCTTATTAAGGTCACGTATTTAACAAAATGAAATAAAGTAAATTCATTTATTGATGATGGCTCACTTATCTATGAGAGAGTAAGGTGGAAAGTCTTATGGTTCAAATTAACAGAATATAAGATATGTTAAATTCAAAGACCCTCCCCCTCTAATAAAATAACACCCATCAACTTAAAAATACCAGGCCTAAATATTACACCCTCCCTCATTAATTTACTCCCCCCTATCTAACAAAATAATACCCCCCACTATTCAATACCAGGGTATTGATACCGAATAAGGGAACAAGGGTAAGGTGTGCAGGATGATATAAAACAGAGAAGACAATCGAGGTATACAATGAAAGAACTACGGGCAGACCGTAATGGACCACATCGAGTAGCATTTGAAAAGAATAAGAAGATACTACTCAAGACTAAGAATACCTGTGGGATCTGTGGTCAACCTGTAGATAAATCACTCAGGTATCCCCACCCACTATCCCCAGTGATAGACCACATCATTCCAGTTAATAGGAATGGACATCCATCAGACATCAAGAACTTACAGCTTGCGCATTGGCAATGCAATAGACAAAAGTCTGATAAGTTATATGCTGAACAAAATTTTGAAAAAAATGCAATTGTTGGAAATCGCAATTTGCCACAATCAACCAATTGGCTGAAATACCACAGTTGACCCAGAACTGATAGGGGGGTTACCCCCTCCCCTCGGTTCTGGCCGAGCTTCACGCCGTCACTGTACATATTTTCTCGTGCCAAAACGAAAGGATAAGAAATTGGAATTAAGAGGAATTGAATATCTCAGAAGAAAATTAGAATCTTGCAGGACCAGGGTTAATTTGAGGTATAAACATTATGCTATGAAAAACAATGACACTCCAATCGGAATCACTATCCCTCTAAATGTCCGTGCTCAATACAAATCGACGTTGGGCTGGACTGCTAAGGGGGTTGATAGCCTTGCAGATCGTTTAGTATTTCGAAAATTTGAAAATGATGATTTTGAAGTTACTGAGATTTTTGAACAAAACAATCCTGATATTTTCTTCGATAGTGCGATATTATCAGCCTTGATTGGATCGTGTAGTTTTATCTACCTTTCTAAAGGGGAAAATGATGAAGTGAGATTGCAAGTGATTGAATCAAGCAATGCAACAGGAATCATTGATCCAATCACTGGTCTATTAGTCGAGGGATATGCGGTGCTGGCTCGTGATGATTATGGTCAACCAATCCTAGAGGCCTATTTCGAACCAAATGCTACTCACTTTATTCCAAAGGGGCAAGATCATTATTCAGTTACTAACCCAGCTAATATTCCATTATTGGTACCTGTCATTCATAGACCTGATGCAGTTCGTCCTTTTGGTCGTTCACGGATTACTAGAGCAGGGATGTATTATCAAAAGTACGCTAAACGGACTTTAGAACGGGCTGATATTACTGCTGAATTTTACTCTTGGCCACAGAAATACATCATTGGACTAGATCCTGATGCGGAACCTCTAGAAAAATGGAAAGCAACAGTTTCTAGTCTACTAACCATCTCAGCAAGTGACACTGGAGAAAAGCCTAGCATCGGACAGTTTACAACTGCTAGTATGACACCATTTACAGAACAGTTGAAAACAGCAGCAGCTGGATTTGCTGGAGAAATGGGACTGACTCTGGATGATTTAGGATTTGTTTCAGATAATCCATCATCTGTAGAAGCTATTAAAGCTAGTCACGAGAATTTGCGTTTGGCAGGACGGAAGGCACAACGTTCACTAGGAGCTGGCTTCCTGAATGTAGCTTACGTAGCCGCTTGTTTGCGTGATGAGTTTCATTATGAAAGAAGCCAATTCGTAAAAACAACCGTTAAATGGGAACCGTTATTTGAAGCGGATGCTAATATGATGACCATGATTGGTGATGGTGCTCTTAAATTGAATCAGGCGTTACCTGGATACATCAGTGCTGAGACAATTAGAGACCTTACTGGTATTGCAGGTGATATGTCTGCTGTGCCTGTGGTGAAAGAAGGAGATCCAGATGGAACATGATGTCTTACCTGGTATCCTAAAAGAAGTACAGGAACGCTTTGAAAGCGAATATGGGAAGAGCGAGGTTGTTAGTCGAGCTTTTGCAGAATTACAAGCCAAAAAAGCAACTTATAAAACAGCAAATGAGTTTGCGATAGAAGTTGGAGAGATTCTTTCTAAAGCTCTAGGAGCTTCTCTGAGTGCCGATAAATTACCAGATGGTAAAATGTATTATAATATCGCTCAACGTTTGTTGACGGACGTGCTAGGTCGTAATTATGAGATAATAAGCGGTTATACTAGAGATGTTCAGAAAAAACTAAATACAGATGCAAAAATCAGTTTGAAAGTACAAGTTCCTGAATTGAATCAGGATAGGGTCGCTGGAATAGTTAATCGATTGGCATCTGAGGAAAATTTTGAAGATGTCAGTTGGTTGTTTGGTGAGCCAATCGTTAATTTTTCTCAGTCTATCATAGATGATAGTATTCAAAAAAATGCTGAGTTTCATCATAAATCTGGATTACAACCTGAAATTATCAGAAAATCTTATCTCCATTGCTGTGATTGGTGTCAAGAGGTTCAAGGAAGCTATAGATATCCAAGAGTTCCAAGAAATGTTTATAGAAGACATCAACATTGTCGCTGTACTGTTGACTATGATCCAAAAAGTGGAAAAGTTAAAGACATTTGGAGCAAAATTTGGAGAAAAACTGATGAAAGTGATAAGATAGAAGCAAGAAAAGATATCAATGGTAAATCTCAAATGAGCGAAGTGAGAAAACTTGCGCTTCAAGAAGGAATTTCCTCAAACCCTATCAAAAAAAGTCGTAAAAAACTAACAGAGAAGCAAATCATTGATGCGGTTGGTGGTGGAGATAGAACCAAAGGATCATGTTCATCAGCAGCATTTGCTTACATAGGTAATAAAGGTGGTTATACCGTTTTAGATTTTCGAGGAGGGGAAAGCTGTGACTTTTTCTCTAGAAACAGTAGAATCCAAATGATAGGAAACCTTCCTGGTGTCAAAATGCATGTTGTTAAAAATACAAATGACTTTACTGCTGTCAGAGAATTGTTAGAAAAGGTAGAATCTGGGAACGAATATTATTTAGCGGCAGGTAGACATGCAGCTATCATAAGAAAAAATGAAGGCCGTTTTGAATATTTGGAATTACAATCCAGAATATCAAACGGGTTTAAACCATTAGATAACATTGTTTTGAAAGAAAGATTCAAGTGTAAAAAAACACATAGTACAAGACATGGTAAGTATGAAGTGGATAGTTGTATTATCGATTCGGATTCATTGAAAGATAATCCTGAGTTCCATAATATATTGAGTTTCATTAACACAGCCGATTCTAAACAAATGAAAGGAATTGAAGGCCATGAAAGATGATTATGAAGAAATAAACTGGTCTGAATATTGCTATAAAGAAAATCACGATGACAAAATTTGGTGGGTTGATACGTCATGGTTTGCTAGAGGGTTGATGTTATTTACGTTTGATAAGGAAAAGTTCTATAACCTTTTCGAAGATTACCCTCAAAACATGACCTCAGAAGAGGTTGAAATCTTCGATAAAGAAAATCCATTTTGGGCTGAATTCTTTTCAGACCGAAAATAAGAATACTGAAGCACTCGAAAGGGTGCTTTTATTGTGGCTTTGATTAGGAGGTGATCCAATATCTCCCAGCGATAGGGTTATCATGCGATTACGATTGAAAGGTTATAGTATGGCTAGGAAAAAACTTGGCAATCAGAATCCTACTCAATCGGTGATTTTAAAATACGTCAAGAAAAATTCATTAGCAAATGAAGCGATTGATCTTTACGAAAAAACTGGTCTTTCTTGCTATTCTTGGCAAAAAAACCTTCTACTACCTATGATGGCTGTTGATAAAAATGGCTTATGGGTGCATCAGAAATTTGGATACTCTATTCCTCGACGGAACGGAAAGTCAGAACTTCTTTACATTTGTGAAATTTGGGGGCTGCATAAAGGACTAAACATCCTTCACACAGCTCATCGTATTTCCACTTCTCACGCCTCATTTGAAAAGGTTAAACGTTACCTAGAGAAAATGGGATATGTGGATGGTGAAGATTTCAACTCTATCCGTGCCAAAGGACAGGAACGGATTGAATTATATAAAACTGGTGGTGTGGTCCAATTCCGTACCAGGACATCAAACGGGGGTCTTGGTGAAGGATTCGATATGCTGATCATTGATGAGGCACAGGAATACACAACAGAGCAGGAATCTGCTTTGAAATATACTGTAACCGATAGTGCTAATCCAATGACTATCATGTGTGGGACTCCTCCTACACCAGTTTCCAGTGGTACAGTCTTTACTAAGTATCGAGAAACGTGCTTATTCGGTAAAGGGAAATACTCTGGTTGGGCTGAATGGTCTGTTTCTGAAGAAAAAGAGATTGACGATGTGGATGCCTGGTATCATTCAAATCCATCAATGGGTTATCACTTGAATGAACGAAAAGTAGAAGCTGAGTTAGGTGAAGATAAACTAGATCATAATGTTCAACGTCTAGGTTTCTGGCCTACTTACAATCAGAAGTCTGCTATATCTGAAACAGAATGGAACGAATTAAAAGTATCTGATATTCCTGATCTTGTCGGACAATTATTTGTTGGGATTAAGTATGGACAAGATGGTACAAACGTTGCCATGAGCGTTGCAGTGCGGACGAAAGATGGACGATTTTTTGTCGAAGTTATAGATTGTCAATCAGTGCGCAATGGGAATGACTGGCTAGTGGCTTTTTTGCGTAGTGCAGATGTGGCCCAAATCGTTATTGACGGTGCAAGTGGTCAAAAGATTCTAGATGAAGAATTGAAGGACTACAAAATTAAGAATGTCATCTTACCAACTGTTAAAGAGATCGTGGTGGCAAATGCTCTTTGGGAGCAAGGTATTTATCAAAGAAATATCTGCCATGCTGGACAACCATCTCTATCAAAAGTGGCTACTAACTGCGATAAGCGTAATATTGGTTCAAATGGTGGTTTTGGTTATCGCTCTCATTTTGACGATATGGATATTTCTTTGATGGACAGCGCTTTGCTTGCGCATTGGGCTTGTGTAACCACTAAGCCTAAGAAAAAGCAAAAAATCAGTTATTAAAAAAGTAGCAGTCTAAGAACTGCTTTTTTTGATGATAAAATTACCGAACTGCCGGG
>ERZ773074.400-NODE-400-length-18802-cov-57.589374_pt1 | contig 18802 bp, 9 predicted proteins | sample MGYA00580615_ERZ773074 | MGnify/ENA primary metagenome ERZ773074 (study PRJEB29015, sample SAMEA2738126) | human oral metagenome | biome: human oral; feature: human-associated habitat; material: saliva | place: China | collected 2160 ...
AACTCGTGCGCGGCCCCGTTGCTATGCGTCCTGTGACGCTCGGTGCTTTCTGACCTTTTCTTTAGGAAAGAGGTGAGAGTGGTGTTGAAGAGTCTTAATGCGCCTTGTGGCACTTCGTGCTTTCTGACGTCAGGACAACGTGACCGGTGATCTGACTACCGGGATCATATCTAAATGCACCTTTTGGCGCTCGGTGCTTTCTGACGTAAGGCGTGAATCCGGCGGCAACGCCGGTTTTGACACGTCTTAATGCACCTTTTGACGCTCGGTTCTTTCTGACGAGGTTGACTTCTACAACGAGACGATGCCGGGCATCATGTCTTAATGCACCTTTTGGCGCTCGGTTCTTTCTGACCTGCGTGAGCGGTGAGTTCGTCCTCATCCACGACTGGGTCTTAATGCACCTTTTGGCGCTCGGCGTTTTCTGACCATAGCCTGGGGGGTTGTTTTTCGGACCGGAGCCCTGTCTTAATGCACCTTTTGGCGCTCGGTGCTTTCTGACTCGCTCACAAAACCGATCAAGAGCTCACGGATACCACCGTCTTAATGCACCTTTTGGCGCTCGGTACTTTCTGACCAAGGTCAACCAGTCGTTGAACTCGATCCGTAACGTGTCTTAATGCACCTTTTGGTGCTCGATGCTTTCTGACGCGCGAAAGGTGCTCGCCCATGACGTATTGGTTCACGTCTTAATGCACATTTTGGCGCTCGGTGCTTTCTGACATGCAGAGGAAAACTGCAAGGATGCTCCTTAATTAAGGTCTTAATGCACCTTTTGGCGCTCGGTGCTTTCTGACGCAAGCCTGTTTTCATCTTCACCGTCGTGACTGATAAGTCTTAATGCACCTTTTGGTGCTTGGTGCTTTCTGACCAGTACTCAGTCGTCTGGTATCGAAGTGGCGTCTACACGTCTTAATGCACCCTTTGGCGCTCGGTGCTTTCTGACCCGGCCAATGCTCCGCCTTTACAACATTCGCAGATTGTGTCTTAATGCACCTTTTGGCGCTCGGTGCTTTCTGACTACACAGTAGGGAGCAGGCGGTTCACGCTCACCCGCCGTCTTAATGCACCTTTTGGCGCTCGGTGCTTTCTGACGCACAGGCTGTTCGACCGTTGACTGATGCGGAGCGGGAGTCTTAATGCACCTTTTGGCGCTCGGTGCTTTCTGACTTCTCGCATGACATCAAGAGTATCGAGTTCCCCGATGTCAGTCTTAATGTACCTTTTGGCGCTCGCTGCTTTCTGACCATGGGCTGCAAGACCCTCGAGGAATACAAGGCCCTCACGTCTTAATGCACCTTTTGGCGCTCGGTGCTTTCTGACCGCCCGATTACTTGTGGGACGCTATTGATATAGACAGGCTTAATGCACCATTTGGCGCTCGGTGCTTTCTGACCAAACATGGCACGAATCAACACCCGAAACCACGGGTCTTAATGCACCTTCTGGCGCTCGGTGCTAGCTAACCTGTCATGATTCGGGCCTGTCACGCACATGGGTGCTCACGTCTTAATGCACCTTTTGGCGCTCTGTGCTTTCTGACAGTGACGATACGGCTCGCGAGAACGGAGTTGGCTGTCTTAATGCACCTTTTGGCGCTCTGTGCTTTCTGACCAAGGACTACCTGGGCATGAAGGAACTGTTCACCTACGTCTTAATGCACCTTATGGCGCTCTGTGCTTTCTGACTGGCGTTGCGCCGGACGAGATTGAGAAGCTCACCAAGAGGTCTTAATGCACCTTATGGCGCTCGGTGCTTTCTGACGCTCTCCCGACAAGCACAATAACACCCCGTATGACGAGTCTTAATGCACCTCTTGGCGCTCGGTGCTTTCTGACAGGTGATGGACTTCGGTCAGCGATACGGGTATACCTTCGGTCTTAATGCACCGTTTGGCGCTCGGTGCTTTCTGACTACGCCGAAGTCCTCCTCATCGTCAGCCTCGCCGCCACGTCTTAATGCACCGTTTGGTGCTCGGTGCTTTCTGGCGTGTCAGGTTGTTCTCGGCACCCGTCCTCTGGCCTGGTCTTAATGAGCCTTGTGGCGCTCGGTGCTTTCTGACAAACCCTCGTCCCCGAGATGGGCTACATGGCCCTGCGGTCTTAATGCACCTTTTGGCGCTCGGTTCTTTCTGACGCCCCAGTATACCAGGTACGAGGAGCCTGATGTCGTTAACTGCACTAGGTCTTAATGCGCCTTATGGCGCTTGGTGCTTTCTGGCGCGTATATGAATGTTCCAGCGGCGCGCGCGTGTGAGGCGTCTTAATGCACCTTTTGGCGCTCGGTGCTTTCTGACTCGTACTACGGATGGTTCTGGAACCGATCGCATATGATGTCTTAATGCACCTTCTGGCGCTCGGTGCTTTCTGACTCGCGGACGATTACGACCCGATGGAGGACGCGGGCTTCTGTCTTAATGCACCTTTTGGTGCTCGGTGCTTTCTGACACGATCAAGACCCCGCCGCGCAGATCGACGCACTCAAGTCTTAATGCACCTTTTGGCGCTCGGTGCTTTCTGACCGACCATCTACAAGAAGCAGCGTCTCGACCGAGACGAGTCTTAATGCACCCTTTGACGCTCGGTGCTTTCTGGCGCCTCCTGCACCCCTCAGGACATTTCTCCCGGGGAAATGTCTTAATGCACCTTTTGGCGATCGGAGCTTTCTGACTGCGTCCGTGTGGGAGGTTCTCGGCTACAAGGCGCTCAGGTCTTAATGCACCTTATGGCGCTCGGTGCTGTCTGACCAAGAAAGAGGATGGAACCTTGTAAGGAGAAACAGTAATGTCTTAATGCACCTTTTGGCGCTCGGTGCTTTCTGACTCGCCCTTCACCTCGAAATCGTGTACGGCTGGTACGTGTTCGTCTTAATGCACCTTTTGGCGCTCGGTGCTTTCTGACGGGACCTCCGCGTGGGCGGGGAGACAGACTGTTCCGCGTCTTAATGCACCTTTTGGCGCTCGGTGATTTCTGACCGCATTTTTACGTCGCGATCTGGATTGTCCTGTCCGTGTCTTAATGCACCTTATGGCGCTCGGTGCTTTCTGACGGACCGCATCATGAGGGACATTGAAGCTTGGGAGGTCTTAATGCACCTTTTGGCGCTCGGTGCTTTCTGACACTAAGGCAATGGTTCGTGAAGGCTTTAGCCGCCAGCGTCTTAATGCACCTTATGGCGCTCGGTGCTTGCTGACTGCTCATCTGGGTCTTGTATGTGGTGTTCCAGTACGCCATGTCTTAATGCACCTTTTGGCGCTCGGTGCTTTCTGACCTCTCCCCGATACTTCATTGGAATATGAAGGCTGGTGTGTCTTAATGCACCTTTTGGCGCTCGGTGCTTTCTGACTTCCCAGCCGTGTTACGTCGATGAGATCAATATGCTGCGTCTTAATGCACCTTTTGGCGCTCGGTGCTTTCTGACAAGCAATGGAGGACCAGGCACAGAAAACCCAGGACCTGGTCTTAATACAGCTTTTGGCGCTCGGTGCTTTCTGAACAGTGCAAGCAAAGTACGGGAAGTGGAGGCACATGACCTAGTCTTAATGCACCTTTTGGCGCTCGGTGCTTTCTGACGGGTGACATTTCTTTGACGGATGATGAGCGCGGTCGTGTGTCTTAATGCACCTTTTGGCGCTCGGTGCTTCCTGACCCTGGAAAGCCTCATCTAGCAGGAAGGACCAACACACAGTCTTAATGTACCTTTTGGCGCTCGGTGCTTTCTGACACCGTGTGGTATTCACGCGCTATTCCCGGCGGGTTATAGTCTTAATGCACCTTTTGGCGCTCGGTGCTTTCTGACCTGCGCTCACGCCCCGAATCTCCTGTCTCCTGCAAGTCTTAATGCACCTTTTGGCGCTCGGTGCTTTCTGACTCTAAGCAGCGTGAAGTTTCACAGTCCGTTGTCGATCAGTCTTAATGCACCTTTTGGTGCTCGGTGCTTTCTGACTCAGCAGAAGCCGATGCGCTTCGGCAAGCAGGACATCATTGTCATAATGCACCTTTTGGCGCTCGGTGCTTTCTGACGGCACGCATCATGGCCTGGGATTCAACCGATTGCGTTGCGTCTTAATGCACCTTTTGGCGCTCGGTGCTTTCTGACGTGTTGTTAAAGAACAACCGCAATTCCGCAGATGAGAGAGTCTTAATGCACCTTTTGGCGCTCGGTGCTTTCTGACAGATGATGAACGACTACCTAGGCCAGTACCGTCTGCGTCTTAATGCGCCTTTTGGTGCTCGGTGCTTTCTGGCGCGGCTGCTTCGGTTAGCTCTGCGGCTGCGTCAGTGTCTTAATGCACCGTTTGGCGCTCGGTGCTTTCTGACTAAGAACCATGGAAAACGACAGACAGGAGCCATCTACATGTCTTAATGCACCTTTTGGCGCTCGGTGCTTTCTGACGGACACAGCCCATGGCCCGACGCCGCTGCCCACACCGTCTTAATGCACCTTTTGGCGCTCGGTGCTTTCTAACATGTGATTAGGGACCATTCGGCACGTGCGCGTCGTTTGTCTTAATGCACCTTTTGGCGCTCGGTGCTTTCTGACCCGGCCTTCCAGAGGACGCTCACGTCGAAATCACTGAGTCTTAATGCACCTTTTGGCGTTCGGTGCTTTCTGACACAACGACCAGGAGGTTCAAAATGGCAGCACATAATGGTCTTAATGCACCTTTTGGCGCTCGGTGCTTTCTGACGTTGGTGAGCATCACTACTACACTGACCGTCTGAACGGTCTTAATGCACCTTTTGGCGCTCGGTGCTTTCTGACCGTCGTTTCCTGAAGTTCCGCAGGGTTGACAACATTGAGCGTGTCTTAATGCACCTTTTGGCGCTCGGTGCTTTCTGACAGGGCGCCCGAACCGACCTGCGCAAGTAGCGCACATCGTCTTAATGCACCTTTTGGCGCTCGGTGCTTTCTGACTGCCCGGCGTGTCGCACCCCCTGTGGCCAGGGACAACGTCGTACCGGATCGCCAGTGGCCGAAAAACACCTCTCCGGCCGACAAGCACGGGGCCAGATTACCAGACTTTTCGTTGCGACTGCTCGCATCGCCGCGGAACCCCTGCGGGGCCGACGCTGTCCCGGAAATCGCCGCCATCGTCGGCGTGTTGCTCCTCCATAACGCTTCACACGTGTAGAGGAACTGCAAGGTTGTTGAGTCGAAGGACAGACAATGTCGACACCCGCCACGGCCTTGTCCCTGAGAGAAGCGACCAGCCCCGAAGCCCTCACTCGCGCCAGACGCCGACTCCTCACAGCACACCCCGACCCCACCAGAGCTAACACCCCAACGCCGGGAAGCCTCACCGACGAGCAACTCCGCGTCTTCGCCGCCCACGACTGGGCGCCGCCACGCATCGCCGCACTTGACACGAATACTCTCACGACGGCCGACCCCATTACCCGTGCGCTCCTGGCCGAATCAGTGCGCGAAAGCCTCGAACGCCGCCTCACCGCAGAACGCCCCCACAGCACTTACGACGACACGCGCGCAGGACACGACGCATTCAGCAGGGGACTCGTCGACGACTACGACCACGGCAACCACCACCTCGCGCGAGCCACCATCCGCCTGGCCGACCCGGGCCTCGTGACCTGTGCGGGCCTTTCGGCACTGGACGTGCCCGACGCCGACGCGCCCATTATCGACGAACTCGCCCGGGCCTCGGACCCCAACCCGATCGCGAGCGTGCTCGCCGACGCGGCCCTGCTCGATCTTGACAGGTACGCCACTGGGCGAGGCCTGCTCTACTCGCGCGTCGGAACCGCCCTCATGCTCGCGGCGCCAAACGAACAGCGCCTGGCCGACGCCATCGACACCGTCGCCGCCGCGGCCATTGGCGCGGGCGCGCGCGTCACCGACCTGACGACCCAATATATTGACGAAAAGAAGGCGCTCGCGAGCGTCGGCATCGACCCGTGGGCCACCCGGTCCAGCGACGAACCCACCGGCCAAGCCGACCGCATCCTCTACGTCGGCCGCGATGGCGCGCGCGTCCATGTCAAAGCGGGCCGCGTCCTCGTCGACGCGCCCGACTCGCTGCCTGCCACCTCCGTGCCGAAAAACAGCGTCACGCGCATCGTCCTGTCCGGAAACGTCGGCCTGTCCGCCGGCGCGCGCTCGTGGGCGATGCGCAGTGGCGTCGACGTCGTGTGCCTGTCGCGGCGAGGCTCCTACCAAGGCACCCTCATCGGCGCCAACAGGGGAGCGCACGCCAGCAGGCTCCTCGCGCAAGTCGCCCTCGTCGGCGACCGTGAGCGGCGCGCCCGCCTGGCCGCCAGCCTCATCGGCGCGAAAATCCGCGGCCAAATCCACGTCCTCACCCGCATCGCCCGACGCGACCGGGCCGTGCACGTCGCCGACACGACCGCGCACATGCACGCGTGGCGTCGCTCGCTCACGGATGCGCGCACCCTCGACGAGATCATGGGCATCGAAGGCGCGTGCTCCAACGCCTACTTCGACGCGCTCGCCGGGTGTGTGCCCGCCGACGTCACCTTCGACGGGCGCAGCCGACGACCACCCCGCGACCTACCCAACGCCGCCCTGTCCTACGGGTGCGCCATCCTCCTGTCCGAATGTGTTGGCGCGCTCCACACCGCCGGGCTCGAACCACCCCTCGGCATCGCGCACGCACCCACCGACAAGCGGCCAAGCCTGGCGCTGGACCTCATGGAACAGTTCCGTCCACTCCTGGTCGACCAGACCGTCATGGCACTCCTGCGCACGCGCAAACTCCGGCCCGAACACGGCGTCGTCGAGGCCGAGGTCGGGGGAGTGTGGTTGGGAGCCGACGGCAAGAAAATCCTCGTCGACGCCTACGAGGCCGCCTGCCAGCGATGCGTCACCGGCGCCCTGCCCGGATACTCGGGGTCGTGGCGCAGGCACATCGCCCACTCCGCGCAGATGCGGCGCGCGCCATCGCCGAACACGACTACCAGTGGAGCGGGGTCGCCTGGCGATGATCTACATCATCGCCTACGACATCGCCGACAATAGGCGGCGGCTGCGCGTCGCCAAAACACTGGAATCCTGGGGCTACCGCATCCAAGAATCCGTATTCCAACTCCGCCTCGATAGCGCCACGCTGGCGCGAGTGCGTTCTCGGCTTGCCGCCCTCATTTCAGAGGGCGACGACGTCATCCACATCTACCCCATCTGCTCATCCTGCGCCGACCACGCCGACATACTCGGCGCAGCCATAGCGCTAGACGATGTGGGGTTGTGCCGGGGAGTGTGGTGAGGGGTTAGTGGTTTGGGACCCAATAGGAGCCGGGCTTCGGTGTCGGTGCGGGTCCCTTCGGCTTGGGGGTTGAAGACGTATTTTACGTAGCGTTGCTCCTGGCGGTCTGTTGTACTTGTGTACTAGACACTGTTGCGGTTGGGCAGCTCGCGCTCGACGATTCGATATCTTCTTCTTCGAGGGTTATCATTTTGAACCTGTCGTCCTGATCCTCGCCCTTGATTCGCTTCTGCTCATAGTCCTTGAAATAGTCGATGATTGACGACTTCTTATCAGAACTCGGGTAAGGCGTGTACGAAACGGGGTCCCGTTCTAGCTGCTCGTCTTCGTCCTCCTTCCACCCATAAGAGGAGCGCATGAAAGCGAGAACAGCCGGTGAAGGATGCTCTTTAATAGCGTTAAGCGCATTTGAAACAGCGTCGGGAATCTTGTTGGTAGCCTGCTCTTCCTCATTATTGTCTTTGCGCAAATTGTGGCATAGAAGCAAGTCGAGATCTTTGTAGCCATCAGCCAGCGATTGAGAATCATGAAGCGAAAGAATCTCCGCGAAAATGGATACTGTTCCTAGTCCAAGAGGTTTACCTAACCCAAGATGGAAGTATCCTTCTTCACCAGGCTTTTGCTCTGTCTTGGGGACAAGGTTCTCTGGCGTAAGCAGCCAAAGGATAGTTGAGATCTCCTCCGCGGTGAGTCCTTCAAAACGCAATATTGACTCTAACGTTGCACCAGGTTCAATGTATGAGCCAATAAGGACTTCAGAGCCTGCAAGTGCTTGGCCCTCTGTTTTGGGAGTGAGGGTGGGGAGAGCCTTCTTGCTTGTAAGGAATCGGTGAGTGGGGTATGTTTTGCGTATGAGTGAATGCTGTTCTGTAAAGCACTTGGATCGCTCAACGTCAAAAACCCCTTGCCCAGTGATTGAGCGCAGATATGGCTGTGCTGTCCATGGTTTCGGGCTGGCAAGAATTGGCGGAATCCAGCCCTCGTGTTGTGCCTGTTGAAGGCTTCCTGCCGATAAGTAGGCGTTCTCAAGGAAGATCCGCCCTTTCAACGCCGGAGGTGCCTCATCATTCGAGTCTTGGGTGACGAATCCCCAGAGGCGATCGGCTGACGAAGCCTCAACCAGGGAGCATGCCGGAGTGATAGCTCCTCGCCTTGCAAGGTTCTCGGGGGGAAGAGAATCGGGCGATACTGAGCGTCCGAGTTGTGAGAATGTAATCTCCCATTTTCCGCCGGCGTGCCTGCGTGCGAATACGGGGATTCCAGGGCCCTCTTGCCCTTCCTTGAGAAGAGCCTTGTAGACATGCTCTAGTGTTAGTTTTTCCTTTAGCTTCTTCCCTCCAAACTCGCATCGAATGTGATCGATAGTGCGAGAAATGAGTGTATGTTCGCCGCGTGTCTCATTCTCCTCCGCAATCTGATTGCGTGCGGCGATCATAACGGTTGCAATCAGAGCTGAATTGTGATCGAGTGTTATTTGGCTTTTTCGTTTTGGGTATTCAGGGAGATAGAATATGAATTCATTGTACTTTCCTTGGACTAGTCTCTCATTGTCCTTGAGTGAATTGTTTTGATTGAATTTTGTTAGGCGGACTACCCAGGCTTCTGTGTTGACTTTATATGGTTGTGGCCGCTTCTTCTTCGAACCTTTCGATATGCATAGTTTTATGCCGTTAATCTCTGATACGACCGGTATTGTTATGCCCCAGAACTTCCTATCAAATACCCGCAATGAGTTGACTTCGCTGAGGTGTGGTGTTACTTGACGAACGCGCGTAAGCAGTTCCCTGATGGCTTTTTCTTCTTCGTCCGTGTGGTGTATTCTTTTTCCGGGTCCTCTTTTGTATTGAATTCTTCCGTTTTTGCGTTTTGGATTTCCATTACGGTCGACCTTAGGAACCCCGCGGAACCCACCGTAAATGGATTTGTTCTCTTCGCCAGTTGGCGTGAAGGCAACGCCAGCTAATATTGAGTCAGGCAACAGTGCATATTCGTATGGCTGGATGTGCCAGATTATCTTATTGCCCTCATTGCTTGGTTTAAGGAAGGCGGCAGTCCATCCTGATTGTGATTTAGCTATTGGAATCCGTGTGTGGTCGGTTGTGTATCTAAACTGAGGTTGCAGTGTATGGTCTCCGAACACCCTCATGCGTGACTGGGTAATCTCTTCGAAGGCAGATGAAAGCACACCTTTCAGTGAGGTAGCGGGGATTATCGCGTCTTTATCGGCTGTTGCGCCGTTGGGATTACCGCTTGCGGAGGGGACTACGAGTCTTCCGTTGGTGTCACGCCAAGCTGTGATGAGCGGTGTCTTCGTTTCGATTGTTAGTTTGAGAGTGCCCGAGTAGGTGCCTGGAGCCAGGTGGTCTAGTGGCGTAGGTTCACCATCGTTAAAGAAGGATTCCTTAAAGAAGGATTTGTTGTCTCTCAGTGTCGGAATTCCGTTGTATGCGTGGTGGAAGGTGTTCATCGTCCCCACTCTCCTGTGAATAGCTGGTCGACTACGACCGTGTTTCCGTACTTATCTTCTACCTGGATGAACTCGAGTGCCCTCATGTGGCTGACCCCTTTTCCTCCATCGCTCTGGTTCGACTCGTTTTCGGGGGAAGCTGGGATGGGCTTCGCCGTGCTCCTGGTAGAAGGAACGTGTTGCAGATACTGCACCGTGTGCACCCAGCCTCTGTCACCAGACTCCTGTTTTCCGCTCGATTTAGAACTGTCGGTGCCCGCGGTGACCCTCAGCTCAACGGCACCCACGCCGTTCACCCAACGGTACTCGTGAGCCAGAATGTCGCCCTCTGCGGGTTCGTCAGGCAGTTTTACCGGTACCCACAGGCGCAGCTCGAATAGCTTCGTCGGATCGAATTCTCGCCCATCGATCGGCGTGACAGAGAGCTTCGGCTTCTCGGCAGAGGACCCCTTATCGAACCCCAACACGGTCCACGTCCCGTTGGTCGCGAACGCCAGGCCCTGAACGTCCGCACCCGAATGAGTGTGCACATATGCGAGGAAGGCATCCAGGCATGGTGCGTTACCAGAATCCAAGAGGATCGGTGAGTGTGTCAGCATCGCTTTCTGATTCTTGTCAGTCATCGGCGGCTCCCGTCCCTTCAGATTGTTTACGCGCAGCGCGCGTGCCGTTCTCTAGGCGCTTAGACCAGTCCGTTTCTTTGTACTTATCCTTTAAATGTTTCAGGACCTGTTCCGCGAGCTTGCACTGCCCCTCGTAGAGGGTGTCAGTCATGACGCCAGCGCCAGTCGCCGGCTGCTGTAGTGCTTCGCAACCAGTGAAATTCCACGACGGAAGGTCAACACCTTTACGGTCAGCGCCCTCTACCTTGATCGTTGAGACGACAACCTGGCCCAGGCCTCGCGTCGAACGGCTACCCAAGGGGAGCGTGCCCGCCGACAACTCGGCGAGCACCAGCCCGAGCAACACGTAGGCGGCGTGAGCGTAGTCCGCGTGAGTAGGCTTCGACTGCTCGCGATCTTCCGGCCCCTTCTCCGCCTCGATGTTCTTCAAGAGGCGTCGCAGGTCAATATCAATCGTGATCGGCTCCCAGTGAGTGCCCAGGTAGACGGCCTCAGTGAAGAGACCACCGTCGATGACGCCGCCCGTCCACCGATCAATCGCGTTGTGTGTGACCTCGATAAGTTTCCCACGATCAGTCGAGAGGCAATCGTGAAGGGTGAGGGCGCCCCGGTACTCCGTGCTGCCGAACATGTACCGGACCAGGTTCGGCTCCGCGGCGATCTGCTCGTGGATGTCGTGCGAGGCGAACGGCACCGCATCGCCCCGTGCCGCAAGGACCGTCCGCGCGATGCGCGAGGCCCGTGAGCGCAACGCACCACGAATCGAAGTTCCCGGAATGAGGAGTTGGGCCTCATCCCAGGCAACAGACGGGTCCCGGAGCGGATAAACGACCTCGTGAACCTCCTCGTTGATACCCTTCTCCCTATTCTCTGCTTCTTTCGCAGCCTTGCGCTGTTTCGTCAGCTTTTCGTCCTCGGCCACGAAAATACCGGTAGGGGACCACCAGTCGATGGTGATGCGCGCGGGCTCCTCCAGGGTCCAGCCTCCCAGTTCGAGGGGAATCGGCGTCCCCTCCTCGTCCTCACCAATGAGGGCATCGAGAACGTCCGCCGGTGCAGTCAGCGTACCGGCATCGGTCGTTTTGCCGGTGCGACGGAGCTTCGGCTTAATAACCTGGATTGTTCCCTGGCCAGAGCCAGTCCGCCCACCGAGGCATACCGCACCGGATGTCAGGACATCGACGATGACCTCGAGGAGCTTTTTGACGGACTTGGAGGGCGCAGGCCCCGGAATCCCATACGACTGTTTGTCATTCTGTGGCTCCTTGTCATCGTCCTCCTTCTGCTCGCCATCGCGCCCCTCGGCGGTGATACGAATGTCGAACTTTGTGCCGCGGGGAAGGAACTCGTGCTCGTAGAGCGCTCCGTCCGAAGCAGCTCCTGTCGTCCGGTCGATGCCGACGCCGTGGCGGGTGGTCATCGGCTGGTCTGCGGGGAAGGACACCGCGTGGAAGGTGAGCGCGCTTCGGCGAACAGGGAGCACATCATCAGGGGAATTCCCTTCGTGGTGCGCGAGATTGTCGCCCCACAGGGATTCCCAATTGCTGTCGGAGAAGATGCCGTTACCCGCAGCCAAAGGGTCGTCCTTCAGCTTTCGTTCCTCCCACAGCACATTGCAGGCCGCGCGAACCGCGCCCCTGATGGACCTGCCGGGGATCGTAGGCTCCTTGAGGCCATTACGGTTGAAGCGGATGACGGTTCCCTCTCCGTCGCGGTCGGGGACAGCATCGACACCACCGATGTGGATTTCCGACGTCAGCTCGACTGGGATAGTGAGCTCATAGCGTGTGAATGTCACTTCTCTTCGCCTCCTTTGGGCGCCTTCGCCGACACAAAGTGCTCGAGCTTTGCTTTCGTGACCTTAATGGATTGGATGCTGAGAAGGGGATGATCGACGACGAAGCGGCCGTATCCCTGGGGCGTGAGCTCACCGACGCCGATATGCCCGAGTGTCTCGAGTGCCCCCAGATCGTCCGGGGAGAGACACACTTGGACTACTGAACCCGCTTGGATCGCCAGCCGAGTTGCGCGCGGCCCATTGTCCGCGGGCGACCACGAGTCCACACGCCGGTGTCGGATCGCAGTCATAATCCGTTTACGGTTCTTGTCGCCCGAGTCCTGATCGGGGCTCTCCTGAACGATCATGACCGGAACGTTGGCCCGCCTAAAAGCGAGCTCCAGATCCTCAACGGTCCCGCCCGGTCCCAGAGCGCTCGACCGTGCGATCACGTCGGACGTGAACCACAGCGACACAACGCTGGACGAGGTCGTGGTGCCCTCGCCGGAAGCCGTCCCGTTGGCAGACTTGGATGCATCGCCTGTGGGCTGCACGATACCACCGTTACCGAAACGGCTGCGTGCCTTCCGCTCATCATCGGTCTCTTCACGCAGCGTGCAGTGGGCAGACCCGAAGGTGCCCGTCAGCTTGCGTGACCCGAGCCGAGCCTCGCGTGGCTTGTTGAGAAGAGCGGAGACTGAGGCAGCCTTCCAGAGTTCCTCGGATACCCAGGCGTGCGCGCGCATGCTCATGCCTTCGGGCAGGGCCTCGACCAGGACGAGTTGCCCTTTGCTGGCCGCGCCCGTCTCGTGGTTGATGGCGGTCGTCTGTCGCCCGCGCAGGGGAGGCTTACCGTACCAGCCCTGAGTCTTCGTGCCGGGCTCTTCACCGTCGCCTTCCTTCGGGTCGAAGAAGACATATCCGCCGCGAATGGGGAGCTTCCCCTTATTCTCGGGGGAGTCGCCATACAAGGTGATGGGTGAGTCCGAGGTCTTGTCCGTCTTGAGCGTGAGGGGAACGGGGAGTCCCCTGATGTCCCCAATAACGGGCAGTGCGTCCGAGACAAACAGGTGGCCGCCGGTCACGGCGTTGGTAATGACCGCCTCATCCTCTCCGCGCTTATTCGATGACACCAGCCGGTGCAGCCAGGGGAGCAGGACCGTTCCCCGCAGGAAATCCAAGGAGCGGATTTCATTCGAGAAGGGGACCTCGTAGGACACGATGGGCGAGTTGAGCGTGAGGTCGAGGATCAGGTGGTGTCCGCCGCTGTGCTGAGCTGCGGAACCGTCGATGGTCCCGACCTGGTGTTGTGTGCTGCGCTGCGGGGCTGGGAGCGCGCTGACAACGTCTGGCTCGAGAGACTGTGCCAGCTTCTTGAGGCTCGTCCTCAGCTCCTGCGCGCATGACGAAGCGAAGGCGTCGATCTTGGACGTGGACTGCCCGGCTCGCGCCTCAACCTCGTGGTTGGTCACGAGGACCGTGCACTCACCGTCGCCTCCGCTGCGGCCCGAGCCGATGCCTCGGACCATGAGGCCCGCAACCCCCAGGAGGAAGTGCGCGGCCTTGATTGTCGCCGGATTGGAGGACTCAGCCCCGGCCTCGTCGATGAGCGTGAACGTGCCCGTGAGGATGCCGGCCGCCGCGCGCTCCGTGAAGCGCAGGAACTGGGGGCGCGCCGTCCCCGTGGTTGGGTCGATGGACAGGGACACCGTGTCGTGGACATCAATCTGCGAGGCCGGGGTCGCGTCCGAGAAGAGAACGTGACGCGGGTGGGGGGTTGAGCCCTGCTTGCCGTCGGGGTCCTGGCCGAAGAGCCACAGGGCAAAGCTGGTCCACTTCCCGTCCTTCTGTCCGTCGAGGGCCCTCGCCGCCAGCATCGCCTGCTCGCGCAGGACTCCCGTGATGACCGTGCCGCGCACGACAGGGGCATCCCCGGAACGCTCGATTGTTGAGTGTGTGGGTCCCACGTGGCCCACGCCCGTGGACACGCCCCAGTCGGACGTGAACACGATGGTCACGTGGCCGCTTGCGGTAGGAGAAGCGGTAGGTGAATAGGTGGTCACTGGGCACCTCCTGCGATGGATTTATCTGCTGCTTCCTGGGAGCCGACGCAGTCGGCGTCGTCGCTAATCCGTGAAGCGAGGTAGCCGTAGGGCAAGTTCCCGGACAGATCTATCAGGTCTAGGAGCCATCGCACCTGCTCGATGCAATCCTCAGTGTGCTCGTCGGGATCGTCGAGGCGCGTCTTCGAGGGCAGCGGCCCCAACGCCTTCACGAGCGCCTTCGTACCCCGCGCGTTCTCCTGCGCATCCGTCCACTCGAGGCGGATCGCGCAGATGGGGTGCTTGCAGCGCTTTGTTATCCTCTTCGCGTCGTCTGATTTTTGCTTCTCGTCGTCTGACTTTTGCTTGTCGTTGTCGATCTGCTCCTGCGTCGCGAACGCCTGTTCGTTGTCCTTCAGGACGTAGCCGAGACACTTGGATCGAGCCTTATCGTCCTTGGGAACCGTGACATATTTCGCGAGGAGCTTGACGATGCGGTTCGCGCGGGCACGCGGGAACGGGTCACCGGTGGTCTGCGTGGGGTCGTCCGGTTTCTTGCCGTCGAAGGATGCGACCGCCTGAAGGATGCGCGCCCAGGAGGACAACGGCTGCGGCGTCGCAGTGGGTGCTTCTTCGGACGAGGTCGTGGTCGCGTCCCCGGTCCGATCCGGCGCGTAACATCCGACCAGGAAGGGGCGCTGCGAGCGGCCCTTGTACTCGTCCAGCGTGTCGTCCGGGTCGAGGACCGTCGCGTCGCGCAGGACATGGAAGTTGATCGTCGAACAGGGAACCGTCCCCGGCTTCTTGCCAAGCTTCTTTCCTCGCGACACCAGCTCTTCCGCCAGGTCGTAGGCGATGTGGAACGGGAAGTTGCGGCCCACGATGGCCATGCCCGCCGAGGCCGTCAGGGGGCCCGGTTTCTTCGCGCCGGCGACGACGGCGAGTTGTTTCAGAAGCTCGTCCTCGCCGGTCAGCTGCTCATAGTGACGAACGTACGATTCTGCGAAGGGAATCGCGAACTTTCCTTCGACATAGACGGTGAGGTCGTCGCCTCCGACAAGCACCGGGACAACCGGAGGAGCCTGGCGTCCACGTGCGTAATCCTCCACGTCCCTCCAAGCAGCAGCTACAGCAGCTTTGACAACACCGTCGAGACGGTAGTTCACCTCCATAATGAACCACTGAAACGGGTCCTTGTCTCGTTCACAAGGGTTATCTTTGCACTTATATGCAGCGGATCTAAGGGAATCAAGTTGGGACTGAACCGTGTCGTATGACTTACCGAGGTTGCGCATGATCGCGCCAACGCCATTACCGTCAACATGGACCACACCAACTGAGGACAGTAGAGGGGGAGTGGTCTCCTGGATTGGTTGTCGGTCCTCGGGTGCTTCACCCTCTTGGACAATTTCCTGCTCTACGACTTCTGTCTCCTGAAAGGCCGCTTCCAAGCGGGTCGGATCGCGATAAAGATCAGCCATGGAAGTTTTCAAGTGACCAGAGACGTCGTCGAGCTGCTTGAAACGCGCAGGCAACGCCCACGCGCGCTTGGAGCGTGCTGGAAGAGATAGCTTGTACTCGGGTTTCGCGTCTTCCTCCGTAGCTGTGTATAGGAACGAATTGAAATCAATGAGAACTGTAGACTGCGAGCCCTCGGCGTTTTCTTGCTTCTTCTGTTCCTTGAGCTTTGCGCGCCCCTCGTATGACTCCTTGACTCCGACTGCACGCGCAGTCTCGTAGATTCTTTTCGTGTCTGGATTTGTCAAGGGCGTGACAGCTGGAAGCGCCGATTCGTCGGCCCGCTCCAGGAACGGGAGCTGCGGGAAGCGTGCCGCTGCCGGACGGCGGTTCAACGAGTACTCCAAAAAGACACGATCAAGCTCTTGCAGGTCGTCCGCTTCTACTGTGCTGGATGACGCCTCGATGAAGACACCCGTGACGTCGAGGCCCGGGGCATCAGTCAGAGCACGGAGCGTGACCTCTCGGATCAGTCGCTTCGCTAATTCCTTTGGGTCGCCATCAGTCTCGGTGAATCGGACGATCACTTTGCCGGACGAGTCGGAGACCCAGAAAGAGGTTGGAAGAGGCTTTGGCTTGAGGAGCTTTTCAGCTTCCTTCTTCACCCAGTGGGACAGCAGCGTGATCTCGAAGGATGCGCCGATCTGCTCGCGCAGGCGAGGAGACGAGAAGATGAACGACTGATTGCTGTTCGTCTGCAGCATGACAAGAATGCTAGTCGAAGGTGTTACTGTCATTAGTGCTCAGCTCTTTGTGATAGGTAGAGTTGTGAGAAGAGAGAAGATGTCTGTCATCATGCGACCAGGCTGATTCACTACCACAGTGAAGGGTCGTCTAAAAGCTATGGCATTCTCGTCTTTCAATGAGTTAACAGGGCAGAGGACAATTACTCCAACGACGGGCTTATCTTCCTTGATAAGTTGCTTGGTTGTCGACGGACTGCCAACTATCTGAAGTGTATTTTGTAGTATCTTGGACTGATCTTCATCAAGGAGGTCAAAATCCCGACCTGTTAGTGCCAATATTACTAGATCGTACTTTCTGTAATCATTGTCAGTGTAGCTATTTGAGTTGGTTATGTTGTCCATCTCGAAGAGATTTGAATATTTCAGTTGCTTTTCGATGTTATCGCGTTCGTCTTTGGGGCCGATGATGACGATTTTTCGGTCTTTCAGACCTCGATTAACGCGCTCGCGTAGCCTGAGTAGTGTTTTGACGGATGCCTCACCTGCCCAAATCACGGAGAGTCCTCCAGATATTGCTGCTATTGAAGGGAAGAGTAAGTATTCGCACCATGTTGTCCATGGGGCGATATGTATTGTGAAGTAGAATACTGAACTAAATATAGTCACTGTGATGATGATGCATACAGATGTAATTGCTATGCGGTGAGGAGAATTTTTGACTTTATCTAGCAAAATTAACACCTTCTTATGCGGCCACAGCGTCTATGACGCCCATGCCGAAGCTCGTGTGTGAGCCGACGTTCGTGTATGCGGACAGCGCCATGAGGCGCGAGAAGACCTGGGTCGCTTCGGCGCCCTCGACGCCGCTGATGCGCAGGTGGCCCTCGTGGGCTGGGATGCGCCGGGAGCTCAGGCGGCCCTGCCCCGCGTTGCGCGGCATCGCCAGCGACACCATGGAGGAGCGCGTGAAATCCTGCGTCGCTAACACGCTCGCCATGGCATGGCGATCAATCCGCGGGGGAGCGAGCCTCCTGTTCCATGCCCACCAGCGCTGCTGCAAGCTCGTCGCAATCGTCGCTGGGGAGAGGCTCGGCACGTGATTCCCCTTCGATGAGAATGCTGTCGGTGTCACCAGGCGCACCTCCCACGCGGTGTCCTTATCGCGCTGCGCTAACTCCTCCCACGACTCCTGCCCGATAACCTGCCCCTCACGGGCGATCAATATCGCGTCATCCTCGGTGCCAGCGCCGAGCCGCATCACTCCACCCCACGACAGCCATGCATCCAGCGTGTCCACCAGCCGGTCGTCCAGGAAGCGAACCTCGACGCCGAACATTGACTCCGAATGGCTCAACTCGCCCAGCGAATAGGGTTTCACACCGCCCGACCCGTGAATCGGCCGGTGCGCGAGCGTCGGGAACTGGGCGGCGCGCGCTGGGCTGATGCCTGGTGGGAGGTCAAGAATCGCTGACAGGGCGGCGTGAAGCCGTCTGGGCGTCGCTGGCACCCCCTCGGGGGCGTCAAAGCTGACGTAGACGGATGCTGGCATCGGTGCCTCCCATCACTCGCGTGTGACTGTCGTCTCTGACGCTACCACATTTGATCGCCGGAAACATGGCCAGCTGTCAAGTTGTCTGTTGAATTGCCGAAGCTTGAGATAATGTCTGCCGGGCAGCGCTGGCGCGACGCAAAGTCTGCGTGAAATTTCGAATTCTGAAAGAGTGTCAAGTTAGCTGTTGGACTTGGTGTGGCAATTTGGCTGGGTCTGTCTCTGATCTGCGGGGAATGGTGTGTGCAGTACAAGAAAGCCTTGGAAAATGGGTCAAGACTTCTTAAAATGTGAAACCCTGTGGAACGTTTGTCAACAACCTTGGGATCATTGTGACATGGCGCGCGCTCTAGGCTGACCTGGTGGTCGCGTCTCCATTAGTACAGAAACGAGGAACTCTGATGCATCAACGCACATGGAAGGCCCTCATCGCGGGAGGAGCTGCCCTCACGGTCGGCTTGACACTCACCGCGTTCGGGGCCCCCTCCCACGCCGAAGGCGTCGCGGGAATCACCTCTGAGGCGCGCGCCCAGGACGAGGTCATGAACTACGCGGTCAACCTGCCCGCCACGGCCTCACGCTACGACTTCAACGCGGCCGTCTCCAAGGCCTCGGAAGGTGGCGTCGTCCTGGCCCAGTACCCCGAGTTCAACTCCTTCTTCGCCCAGTCCGTGAAGGCCGCCTACGCGCCCGACCTGGGCAAGAGCCTCGTCGCCGCGGGCATCTCCTACGACTCGATCGGCCCCACCCGCTACAAGACCGTCACCGGTGACGAGGTCCGCACCGAGCAGCCCACGAAGACCGAGGCCGAAGCGGCTGCCGTCAACGAGGCCGCCGCCGAGCATGAGACCGGCCTGTCCGCCGACTCCCAGCTCAACGACTTCACCCCCGACGAGGGCG
>ERZ773074.401-NODE-401-length-18776-cov-3.048021_pt1 | contig 18776 bp, 26 predicted proteins | sample MGYA00580615_ERZ773074 | MGnify/ENA primary metagenome ERZ773074 (study PRJEB29015, sample SAMEA2738126) | human oral metagenome | biome: human oral; feature: human-associated habitat; material: saliva | place: China | collected 2160 ...
TTTATTGTAGTAGAAGATGTTTGTGTTATACTTCTCCATGAGTTTTGTGATATAGTCGCTAGGCACGGTTCTATCATCGTGAGCCATATGCGGGTAATCTTCTTGGTATTGTTTTCCGTTATTGAAGTTTTTACCACGGATTGATGAGTAGAAGTTATAAACTTGCATCCATGATTGGTACGCATCTGTTGTGGGGTCATCTGTTACATTTTCAAGGAACCATTTGTGGGTGTCTTCTAAAACGTCGAATTGTTTAATTGTTTTTCCGGTTAAACGTTTGATACGTTTGATTGCGGATTTAGATGGGTACATGAAGCTAACTGTTTCGTTATCAGTTAGTGCTTTATATGGTGATACAATGAATTCTACGAATTTTGCAGATGTAGAGTCTAGAGTTAAACGATTTGTACGAATGTTGTTTGGATCAATTTTTGGAGTAATTTCATCTCCGTTATGGTTATAGATTGTTTGTGGGTAACGCTCCAATAATTTTCCGTGTAATTCGTAAGGGACTGAGTAGGCTTTATGTTCAAGGACATATCGTAAGTTTACTACGTCAGATGCATTGTAGATGATACGGTCAATAAGGTCGTTCAAGTCTTTGACTCTCACGTTGTTTGATGTATCGGCTTCTTTGATGGTTAGCCCGAGATATGACATTACGCGTTTCAATGCAATTTTTGACATTTTCTCATTTAATCGAGATACGTCTATAAATCGGTTCGTTAGGCGCCAAGCTCGTTTTGTTGCATTTCTATCAGAGTTATAGTTGCGTCGCATATACTCGTTTCCGTATGCATTGATTTCAGGTTCATATTGTAGGAAATCAGGCATACGATCTTTGTGATTTTCGAATAGTTTGTCGTTTATTTCTGATCGAATGTATTGAGCTGTGATGTCAAGTTGGATGTCTTTGAATCCATTTTGTGCGTGTAGTGCAATCATTTCTGAAATGGTTTTGTCGGAGTTGATTGCAAATACTTTTTTCAAGCAGGCTAATAATTCGTGAATGACGGCGGATGTGACGGTTTCGTCATAGTTTGTTGAGTTATATCCGAAGAAACGACCGTGGGTTTCTGGGTTATAGTCGGGGTCTGTATCTTTTACAGGGTAGTACCAATACTCGTCCCAGCCTGCGAATTCGCCAAGGGGTCTTAGAATACGGTAAAGGTGTTCATTATCAATTAGATTTTTTTGGGATGGTAGTTTGGTGCGGTCAATGATGGTGTCACTGGTTGCAACACCGTATCGTTTGATGTAGTTGATTGCACCGGCTACTGTTTTTAAATTGTAAAAACGAATTTTGTCTATATCTAATTCGTGATTGATGTTAAAGAATTCCACAAGTTTTTGTGAAATAGTGTACTGAACCATGGGGTTGTTTAGACCTAGATTATCATCGTCAATGAAATCTACTTCTAATGATTTTGTTGTTGGATAGTAGTAGGCAACTGTGTATATGTTTTCAAATGATTCAATATCCCAGAAATTATCCAAATTAAAATATTGCATGTAGGTGGTTTTTCCTTTCTAAATAAAAAAAGAGTGTTCATGATGAACACTCTTTCGTTTAGTAGTTAAAATCGATTTTAAACGTAATCTGTCTGAAACAGATTTCATTTTTGGATATTTTCTACAAAACAAGATGAATAGAATGACGATTCTATTCGATTTTATATGAGCGTTCATGTTTTAATTATATCATATTTGGCATCGAAAGTCGATGCGAATCTTAGTGCAAAACACTGTCAAATTAAGCATTTTTATTTGATTTATGTTATAATAAGACTATATGAAAATACGAACGCAACGATTGTTGATATTTGGATTTGTTGCGTTAATGTACGACTTGGTCGTACATTTAGAAAGATGAATAATGACTAATCGTTTAATTGATGAATTTAATATTATCACGAATATGACGCCTGAGCTGTATGATCAATTGGTTAATTCTAAGCCAAGTGATTGGCATGATGGTAGTTTGTTACACCGTTCTCGAGAATGGATTGATTTTTTATATACGTTGCGTGGAAAGGTTATTACCGTTATTCCTGACTATGATGCAGATGGATTGATGTCGGGAGATACAATTTATGCCGCACTTTATGCGTTGGGTTGGACTACAGTTAATATATATTATCCGACGATGGCTACAGGGTATGGGTTGTCTGAAGAAAGTCTTGAAGAGGCGTTGGGTATGTTTCCTGACACGGAAGTTATTATTACAACCGATAACGGAATTAAGGCATACGCTGGTGTGAAGAAAGCTAAAGAGTTGGGCTTATACGTTTTGGTGACAGATCATCATCCGGGTGTTGAGTTGGAACCTGACGCTGATGTTATTGTAGATCCGAATTCGTTTTATGACGATACGTATCCGTTTAAGTCTATTTCGGGTGGGGAGGTTGCGTATAAGTTAATGGTTTATTACGCTCAAACTTATGGAACGGTTGAGCAGTTAGAGTTGGTTCAGGCTCTTTATCCATTTGCCGGAATATCTGCGGTTGCTGATATGATGGAGATGTTAGATGAAAATAGGTTTTTGGTTAAGGAAACTGTTAAGTTTTTGTCTAATTTTACGGTGAATCAACATGCGCCGAAAGAATATTTGCGACCATTTAAAGGACTTTGGGCTATTTTGGAAGAGTTGCGAGATAACGGTAAATTGAAATATGGTGTGGATGCTGATACGATTGGATTTTATATTAGTCCGATGTTGAATGCGTCACGTCGTGTTATGTCTACTTCAAAATATGCGTTTCAGGTATTTATGCAAGACGATGTCTTACAAGCTAGATCTTATGCTCGGGAATTATGGCGTATTAATGAATATCGAAAGGCTCGCTCGAATGCTTTGAGTCAGTCTGCAATTGAGAATTGGTCTGGATTTGATTCATTGGTTACAATTATTGATGCCGGTGTTGGGTATGCGGGGTTGGTTTCTGGGAAATTAACAAATACATTTGATTTGCCGACGGTTGTCTTTTCGCATGAATTAACGGGTGATGGATTATTAGTTGATGATGCGATGATTGAATCTGGATATCATCTGCATGGTTCAGGTCGAGCGCCAGAATGGTTTAATTTGAATGCTGCGATGACGAGAATTTCAGAGTTGAATCCCGAGTGGTTTGTTTCATGGGGTGGACATGAGGGCGCACTTGGGTGTGTTATCAAGTCTGACTATTTGCATGAATTTCGTTTTGCTTTAGCTCAGCAAGTTGGTCGTGTGATTGAACAATTGAAACAGTCTAAAGTGACACTTGTTAAAAATGTGATTGAGTTGCACGATAGTGATGCAGGTTTAGTGCCTGAATATTGTGAGTATATTGGAAAGTTGGAGCCGTTTGGGCAAGGTTTTGGTAGAGTTCCTGTGTCATATGAGATTGAAATGGGTACTTTGTTAGATATGCGATTGATGGGCTCTGAAAAGCAGCACTTAAAATTGAAAACGCAAGGTTTTGATGTGTTAATTTGGAATTATCGTGAAAAGTTGAATATTGAGAAGATTACGAGTGGTGCGCGTGGATCCATTGTGACCGTGATTGGTAAAGTGGGTCTCAATGAATGGAATGGAAATGTGACCTCGCAAGTTTTGGTTGATAGTATTTCGTGATTGTTGTATAATGGACGTATCAAATTGAGAGGGCGTGTACGTATGTTTGTCACGGTTGATTTAAAGGATATTCTCAAATTGGTCTTTCGTGTTGTGCGGATTGTTTTTGCTTTTGTGTTGTTGTTCGGTAGTATTTATTGGATTACGCACGGAGGTAAGGAGCAAGTGATTTTGTGGTATATGGGTTTGTGGAGATGGTCTGTACAGATGTATGATGCGCATAAAGTTGAGATATTGTCGACGGTCGGCGCTGTCTGTATTGGGGCGTTTGCAGTATTGATTATCACGGATGGTGACTTTTTTTGAGAGTGAGCGGTACAGGTTTGTATCGCTTTTTTTTGTGCGATGAATTTATGGTTTTTCGTGTGAGATTTTGTGGTATGATTTTTGGGTGGTGTACACGATATCTTATGCTCTTACCCCCACGAGCACCGTCCGCGACTCTCGCGCACGAGACACGCACAAGTTCACGCATACGAAGCACTTGCACATTGTCTGCACAATTCACTATACGAGGCACCATTGTACCGCATCCTCTCCGTGATCGCACCTGTTTGATAGAGTGCACTGTCACGAGTTTCGTATTTGAATATACTTGGTCGAGTGCACTGTGGAGAGCACTGTACAGCCCGCCAACGATTACTATCGAGAAGCACTATCACGAGTTTATTGCGCGAATTCTGTAGTCGAGCGACGTTTTTACGAGACATCGTAAAAGCTTCGCGATACATGCACTTATCAGTGTTGCGGGCGTATACTCTCGAGTGTTTCGCCACCATATACTCACGCGAAATATCAGTACGGATGGGTGTCTCCGAATACGACCAAAAATCACTGTGTGTACCACGGTGGCGAAGGATGAAAATGATGCATTTTGCAGGTTGCTTGCGAGGGGGTGTCCCCGCGAATTCTCGCGCGAAGTTTCGCGAGAATGGCCGCGCCGATGACTCGGATACGAGTCACTATCCGAGGGCTCAGCACGAGGATAAGGCGCGTGTAGCGGGGATGAGTGTGCGCATGTGGCTCTTGCAAGAGGCACCGAATCGAGGAACGTAGGTGTGTCACGGACTCGTGACACGACGGAGTGTATCGATTATGCGCACACCCGCGGGGCTGTGAGTATGCGATGGACCGAATCGATCGAAGAATCGATAAAGGTCCTATGCACGGAATTGTCGTAGAACACGTGCACGAAGTAAACGTATTCGGAGACGATGAAGTGCATAAACGCCGACACTTTAGTGAGGCGTGCATACGAGCAATACACGGAACTTGCACGAGCATCGGACCGATGTCGTGCTAGTGAGTGTATAATACCACGATAGTGGTATGTCCCGCGACCCGCACCGATTACGGGGTGTGTACTTAATAGGTGTTACTTATGCGATACACGTACACGTATTCTGCACGGAACCCTTTGCGAGAAAAAAAAACCAGACCACGAGGGTCTGGAGCTTAGATGGTGCAGTTTTGGACGAACACTTGTTGGATAGTTGCAAGTGCGTCCGGTGCGTATGCTTGTAGGCAGGCGATAGGTGTAGCGAGTGTGATGGTGTCTGTGACATCGAGTTGGAGTTTGCATTGAGTGTTTTCGAACCGGATTCCGTTAGGAATTGGCACGATAGTGTCTAGTTGGATGGTAACGCCTTTAGCTGTGGCTGTAGGGATGTTTCCATCGAGCGGGATTGTAGCGATGATTTCTTTTCCGAATTTAATTTCCATTAGGATTCTCCTTTTTTATGCATTTTCTTTTTTTATAGCAGAGCTTGGTCAGACGCAGGTCTGACCGATAAAAAAATAGCTCCCACAGCATATAGCTGTAGGAGCATTAGCCCTGTGCGAAACAGGGCTTCGTTCGTACGCGTACGTAGCAGAGCTTGACTCTGCTTCGTATTTCTAAAAGACAAGACGCTCACGTGGCGACGTGAGAGACCTATCACGTTAGGATGATTTAGTCATTGTATAGCACAACATTCGTTGTGCTCGTAAAGTAGGTACGTCCATTTTTCAATGTGATACGCACACTATCTGTTTTTTCTTCGCGAGCCCATTCTTTAACATCACCATCGATGATTTCGCCATTGGGCAGTTTGATTGTAGCGTGTTCGAATGTATAGGTCATTCCAAAGATGTCTTTATTACCGCAGGCTGTAAGTAGTGGCACTGCGATGATTACTAATGCGATTACTTTTTTAAATTGCGTCATATGAGTTCTCCTTTAATAATTAACCAAGTACTCCGTATTTTTGTTGGAATAGTTCAGCTTGTAGACGCAAGACCATTCCTAGAAATTGTGGGTATTCGATATCACTTTGGTCTAAACCATATTCGTTTTCAACGTCTACGAAGTAGTCGTCGAGTGCAGTGTCGATGATTAGTCCGATTTCAGCCATCGTGAGTAGTTCAAAGGTCGGATTACGATAGAATGCGAGGAATGCATGTTCAGCTGAACCGTGCGATTTGATATGGATTTCTCCAAGAGGCATTTTAAGGACAGCTAGGGTTGTTGGTTGTGACATGATGTTTTCTCCTTTTAAAAAGCTAACCTATAATATTATAGGTTAGTATACTGGCATGGTAGCGACAAGAGTTGCGTCGAACAATTCTTGCAAGTTCTGACCGCGACGGTCAGCGTCACCGAGGCATTCAGCGATAAGGCTGTAGTCGAATGATTGTCCGTCGCTTTTGACGAATGTTAGCATAAATTTTTTCATAGTAGTATCTCCTATTTTTTAGTTGAAATCATTTGGTTGTATGCAACCAAGCGATTGTACTCCTCTTCTTGTTTTTGACGAATAGCTTCTAGACGTTCTTTTTCGCGTTTGCGTTTTGCGATACGATTAGCTTTAGCGGTATCGAATAAAGCTGAAAAGAATGAGCTGACGAGTATAATGGCGATGAAACTGAATGGAATGATAGTTTCAGGAAATAGTCCAAATGTAAGGCTGACTATTTTGATGGCGATGGTTACAAGTATGGCGAATGCCACTGCTATTTTAATTTTTTTCATTTTGATTCTCCTTTTAGAATATATTTATTCGTAAATGAATATGCCATACGCGTAGGCGTATGGAGTTTGCGGACATAGTCCGCGTTCTGTGAAGAAAAAGACCAATACTCGGATGAGTATTAGTCTTACTGTGCTATTTTCTGAATGGCTTGATGTCTTTCTTGTATACGAATGCACCCCACATTACAACTGGGATGAGTAGAGCGATGAGCACGAATACATTAATTCGTGAGAAGATTGCGAGAGCGATCCATCCGTAAATCAACACGTCAGCGACAATTGCTCTCGGATGTTGTTTATATTGACGCCACGCGAATACCCACGCATGTTTGTTAAAGAATTTCTTCATGAGTTTCTCCTTTAAGAGTTATTTTAAAATACAATGTGTGTTTGCGTAGGCGAACAATAAAAAAGAAGATTCTCGAAAGAGAATCTTTTACTGATAGATGAACGAAGTCGGATACGACGTATTCGCAACAGGTGCACTATCAAGAGCCTTCTTGATAGCGTACTTGACCGTTGTTTCTTCTAGTTCAGGGAATGCGTGGTATTTGTCATCGATTTTTCTAGTTGTTTTAAGATCGCACTTAAGCGGGATGATGTCACCTTTGAAGTATCGCGTATTCACGTGATAGTTTCGGTTGGCGCCGCGCGGTCCGATCGTGATAGAAGCTTTTCTGTAGAACTTCAGAATAGTTTCTGGGTTGTAATCGATACGTTTACCTGCGCGTGTGCGGGTAAGAACGATTTTAATTTCGATAGCTCCTTCGAGCGGCACAATCAGCTCCAAACGGTTATCGTGATAGGGGAGGATTGTGTTGGTGTTGAACGGTTTACCGTTCAAGGTTGCTTTTTGGATTTGACCGAGGATATCGGGGATAGCTGATGCGATGACCCCAAATTGATCAATGCATGTCATGATTGGTTCCTTTCTAGTATTTTACCAGGTCTTGCGCCGGGTACTGTATAGTGATTAACCTAGTGTATGGATTCCGAGATATTTGTAAGTATCATCGGTTTCGAGTACGGGTGAGACGGTAACTTCAAGGTCTTTCATACCGTTGGTATTGATGAGTTGTGCGTTACCTTTGACGTCTCGATAGAAGATTTTATTACCGACTCGCTTAAACGAATCTTTTTGGATGACAAAGACCCAGTGGTAGTCTGACGGCTCATAGGATGCGAACGGTGAATAGTTCCAAACGTCAACACGTAGGATTTCTAATTTAGTTGCATCTGTTGTTGTGTGGGAATCCTTACGGAGTTTGAGTGAATTCTTATTAATCGCTTTAGCCGTAGAGTTTTGGATGTTATCGAATGCGGTGTTTTTCGCAGGTTTGATTGTGAGGAATAATCCAGCGATAACGATAAGAGCAGCGAATGCGGCGATGATTCTTTTTGAAGTCTTGTCCATGATATATCTCCTAATCTGTTAGTTCATTCCACGAAAACGAGTAGTTCACGGGAATTTGCGCATAGTTTTGGATGATTTCTTGTTCAACGATTTCATCCAGTTGTTTTTCTTCTGGCATAATGGTCCTTTCTATATAGAAAAACCCCTAGACGAATGTCTAGGGGTGTCGTGCGATAGGCTTACTTACGTCCTTCAGTAACTGCTTTGCTTTCCAACAAGTTTACCTTGTTGACAAGAACTTCAGTCACGTAGTGAACTTGTCCATCTTTTTCGTATTGGCGAGTGCGAAGTTCACCTTCGAGTCCCACCAACGAACCTTTAGCGGTATGCTCTGCTAATACCTTAGCAGTTGCACCCCACGCCACAAAACCGATAAAATCGGTTGGACGTGATCCTTCTTTGTCTTTGTATGAGCGGTTAACAGCGATTTGTCCGTTTACGGCTTCTTTGCCTTCACCGACAGCTTTCAATTCAGCTTTTGCAGTCAAACGACCAACGAGAGTCACAATATTCATTTTAGTTTACCAAATTCTAGTTTCTTGAGTTACTAGAACCTTTCTATTTATTTTTTTCAAAATTCAACACGATTGAGCGAAGGCTCAATTAGTGCCGTGTAAGATTTATCTTACATAAAAGAAGATGACTGCTATGACGATAGCAGTCAAATAATGTTCTCATATGATTTATTGTTATTTAACATGTCGTGTCGTTATATGGGATATTGTCACGAAGACATCTAAAAAGAAAACTCTATCGAGTGATTCGATAGAGTTAAGATCAGGATTTGTGTGGCGAAGCAGCACGGCTGCAATCCTTGAGATCTTTATCATTTTTGAGCATCAAGTATTGCATATAGGCGATAGCGGCCAGAAATAGTGTGATGACAATAAGAAGGGGAATTGTGATGAATAGAGCAAGTGCATTCATAGGAATGTTCCTTTCTGTTTTTGGATTTAGCTGTAACGCCTATTATTGATGAGATAGAACCCCTCACGCCGCGAGAGATGGCATGAGGGGCGGAAATAATAGAAGGTTCTGAGCATAGCTCGCACAAACACCCGAAGACATCAAATGGAGAAATTCATGGTGGACCATCCGAAAGGAACCAAGATGATCCGAGCTACGAAACGAATCGATACGAAAATTAAGGAGATATTCTGAATTCTGAGTAGTAAATATGTCTTCGGGGTTTTGTGCCAACCAGCCAGGAGCTGGTGGTCCTTGTCTGGTCAATGCGGGAGCTGCATTTTGGACCACCCAACAAGGAATCACAGTCGAAGGTCTTATAGAATTTTGATTCGACGACTGTATGGTATCGGAGGCCGATACAAAAGAAAACATGGCTTGGCGCTTGACGCCAATGCCCAAGCCATTTGATCAATGACGCGAAGCGGTATTGAAAAAACATCCCATCGAGAAGTTTCGATGAGATGTGAAAAGGAGATCAAAGGAAAGTTTTTGGTGCACATGCACCCAGGAAAACGGCCATTAGCCAAACCTGTACCTATTCGTTCGAAGACGCAGTCACTGTCGGGCGGTAAACCCCCAGCCTATGTTATGCTCGTTGGTCATAGGCAACCCTACCGTTTCGGCTTAGGAACGGAAAACCCCAGTCCAGTTCTCTGGCATATCCATTGAGCGCAGGGCGATATACTGCTTTTTGTTCCGTGTTGACTTCCAACTAGTTAACGGACTTTGTTGACAGTATTCGTTCATCCCGTCGATATACATCGATACACTATTGCTCTTTTTTCTCGCATAATGGCTGCGTCAAGTGCTTCTCCCCACACTTGAGAGGGTTGGGTTCAAGGATTGACCTTGCTCGTCTCTTTAGTGAGTAACTATCCCACAACGAGCAAGGGGTACCTATCTTTTCTTTATGGCGACCCATTTCCAGAAATCAAGATGAAAAGCAGACGTGCTTTTCGACACCTTAATTAGAATGATTCTAAATTAGATTCAAAACACAAAACCATCAGCGGAGGTGGGCTGATGGCTTTATGCGGAGATAAAAATGAAATGAGGAATATTAGGAGGAGGTGCTCACGGATAGACGAATAAGGGACGTTGGGTCCGTTGCGTGTACGGGAAGGCCTCGGCTGCACACACCAGTACTCGTCAACTCATCCGCTCGAGTTAGACCTTTCATAACAGAAGACGGAAAGCGGAAGCGCTTTCCATAAAGAAGCAACCTCGCCGAATGGCGAGGTCGTGGGCGCGTAGGGTTGATTAGTTGAACGGAAGGTCGTTCATATCAACCATTTGTGCTTCTTGTGCTGGTTGTTCTTCAGCTTTTGCGTAAGGGTTTGTTTTATTTAAACCCTTTGCGAAATACATTGCATGGATGAAGATATCCTGTGGTTGCTCAACGTCTTGGCCTTTTACTTTACGTGTAGGTACGCGGTCTGTGCGCACATGTGCGTTAAAGTATTGACCTGGTTTGACACCTGCGTAGAAGTCTTTCAAGTTTGTGCCAGCCTTTGCAAAGGCATAAGCATTTCCGAAGACCTTAGCGTCTTTGTGTGGAAGTGCTTCTGCACCTTCAGGCATATCTTTGTATGGCACCATTGTTTTGATGCCATCAATCATAACGTATTTCATGTTGTTCCGACGTACGCGGAACGCGATGTTGTGACCGATGATTTGGCCGTTTTCAGTAACTTCAGTTACTTTTGGTGGCATAGCAATACCGTTTGCTTTGAATGGTACGATTTGTACCAATTCATCTCGCAAATTCTTTTCTGCGAGTTCTTTTTGGATTTGTGCAACACGGCGTTTCTTGCCAGTTTCAGTCAATTCAGCATAAGGTTTTTTGTTAGTCATGATAATGTCCTTTCTTTACGCATATTAGCGTTCTCCTCAAGGGGTCTATCTCAAGACCCTGTGTATCTTTAACATAGAAGAAATTGGGGGTGCGAAGGCGCCCCGCCTATATCGTAATCTTTTCGGGATCGAAGATCCCGCGTAGTGATGATTCGAAAGATGCATGTCATCTGCACGACATCGTCACCGAAGTCATCGTATAAGAATGCAACATGAGGGATACTATCGCGAGATGCAATAGAACGGATAACCAATCAATAGACTGTTATATTTCAATTGTAAAGCGCGTGATAATTAACTGAGAACTATACATTTTTATAGTGCAGATTGATAGATAGTTTCGTGCTTGTTTTATATATTTACGTGGGAATGTCCGTGCAGATACAGATACCGAAATCTTGTATAGCGCAGTGGATAGTGAAATAGAGAGAAAACGTGTGTCGGGTGTGATGGAAGTGATAACGGACATCAACCCCGAGGAGTCAAGGGTTGCGTCGTAAGACGCCTAGCGGAAGCCCCACGCAATAGGTATCTCATGGTTAGCGTGTGCGTCGAAGAATGAGACCACGCGCAATTGGAGACCGTAAAGAGGGCGTGGGCGGTGACGCGTCTGTGCATTGACCACATGTGTTTCTCTCAAACGGACTATCAATTGTACGATACAGTTGTTCTGTAGATATGCACGGACAGATGAGTCCTAAGAGAACGAAGAAGACCATACGCGAGGTCAAGTTACGACGAACGACGAAGGCGTTCGAATTATAGTTCAAGACGGCGTATGCGTCGCGTTCTCGCAGGGCGAACTGACACGGGCCGTAACCGTGTCTGAAAACAACGAGTAGAGCGAAGATCTACGAAGTTGCACGGAAGCGAAGCCGATACGCTTAGGCTGTGGAGGCAAGCGAACGTGGATTCCTGAGCGACTTGTGAGGTGAAAGCTCACGGGAAGCGAAGAGCAAAACGCATGTCGTTTTGCGTGCGAATGCGACCGAGCGGAATCACGAGGGCGCGTTAGATAGAACGTACTCGCGTTTGCGAGTACGAACCGAGATACGAGCCTTAAAGTAGAACGTAGGCGAGTTTGCTAAGTAGGCCGTTATAGGTCAATAAGAGACCATACGCGAGGTCCAATTGCGACGAACGACGAAGGCGTTCGAATAGCTATCCCAGACAGCGTATGCGTCTATTTATAACGGTCGATATAGCGAAGAACGACGACAAAACGTTGAGCCGAAGGGAACCTCCCCACAACCGACATGCTCCGGTAGCGAGTGCGTCGAAGAATGAGACCACGCGCATGTGGTGTCCGTGAAAGGGTGGGGACGGTGAACCGGCGAAAACGTGTCGAGAGATGAGCGGTCAATATCTTGAGCGAAGCGATTCAAGCGAAGCCTGTTAGCGAAGCGCGTATTAGTGAGACTCGCTGTTACGAGTCGAGAGGGCGTTTATCGCCCGGCACTCGCCCGAGGAATCACGAGGGCGTCACTGTTGGTCAATCTAGCGCAAGCGCTGACGAGAGTGTTAGTGCAAGAAACCGCCCACAACAAACCCGCTCATCGTGGGCGAGCGTTGAGGGACGAGACCTCGCGCATGTGGTGCCCGTCGAAGGGTGGGCGCGTTTTTGCAACGTTAAGACGCTCGAGGAATGGGCGCGATGCGCGGATAGTGGTTCTCCGCAGGAGGACCGCTCGAAGACAGTTGACAGATGTATTCGGAGAGAGATTCTGCCAAGGCGAAGCCCAAAGGAAGCCCCACGCAAGGAATCCGTCATGGTAGCGTATGCGTCGAAGAATGAGACCATGCGCATGTGTAGACCGTCATAAGGCGTGGGCGCTGAACGGGGCAGAGCTGGCGTGAGAATCTCTCGGAGATACTGTCTAGTGGAACGAGCGAGTTCGAGGCGGCGGATGCCGGTGAGGCGGAGCGAGTGAAGAAAAAAGAACACTCGCCCCATAAAGGAGTAAGTGATTCTTATGCGTGGTAATCTAATTCGAGTTTACTGTAATCGGTATCTTTTTGGTTAAGGGCTTCGAGAATTGTGAATACTTCTTGACGTGTTTCTTCAGATGGGCGTTTGTTGTGTTTTAATTGAATTTGACGGGCGTAGAACTCACCGGCTCTTTGGCAAAATTCGATAGTGACACGGTCATCTCCGATTTGCGCTTTAGAGATGATGCAATGTCCAGCATTAACGTCATCGATGTAGCTTCCGACGCAGTGACCCATTTCATCGCCTTCTTTAAGAAGACCTGTAGCGCGTGTAATGAGTTCAAAACGTTTGTCTTTGCTGAGCGTCTTAACAAGCGGTTTATATTTATCGTGAATATTGAGGATGTTGGCTTTTCCTGTATATTTGCGACGATGCAACATAGCGTTGTGTTCACGCATGGTGGTATTGTGAAGACGAATGAGTGCGTCTGCGTTAACGATTGGCATGTCCAACCGTTTTTTCATATTTTTGAGCATAACGCATGTGTCTTTGACGTAGCCAACTCGAATATAGTGTTCAGTACCGGCTATATGTTGCAATAGAAATGTGATGCATTCAAATGGGTTAGTGCTGTATTTTGCTCCGTTATGGAGTGCTTGAATGAAGCGGTCTGTTTGTTCCCATGTAATGTATGGACGCATATTTTTAATGGCGTTTAATTGGAAGACATTGAGTTTTCCTTTATTGACAGATAGCGCTTGGATTTTTTTCCATTTCGTTTCCTTGATTTTTTTAATGGATTTTGCATTAATAAGCTCCGTCCATGATAAGGAAACATGGAGTTCTGTCATTTTATTAGTAAGTTCAAGAGCACGTTCGAGTTCAGCGATATAGTCCATAACGCCGTAACATTTCATTTCAAGAAGTGTGGCGATGATAGGCTCTTCACGGAGCGTCTCAGGTTTCATAATAACGTGTTTAGAGCCGGCGATATGATTCCACGGTTGGTTGACGCGCATTGGGATTTGTTTTTCTTTCATGCGTTTTTCGCCGATATAGCCATTAGGCACATCCCAGCTAATTGTACGAATTAATGTTTCTGCAAAGATTTTAGCTCCTGTGAAGAAGCGGTCAATGCAGTAGATTTCTTTTGTGACATACAATCCCTCAATTGTATAGACTTCAAAATACGCTTTCTTTCTATTCGGAATTGATAGCGTGGTCGCACCTAAGAACTCCGTCATTTGTGCGTAGTTTTCGTAATCGGACATTAGTTCATTAAAGTTTTCAGATGGTACGACGAGTCTGTTGCTAGGAAGAGAAAGTCTAACGTTAGGGCATTTTCGTTAAAATCTTTTCCCGAGAAAACACCGTCGAGTTTGTTAATTTTTTCAGTAATGATTTCTTCAACTTTTGCAAATTCCATGATAAATCTCCTTTATTATTATATTTTTCGATGAAAAATACGGACACGCGAAGGCGAGTCTTGTTGTGAAAAAATAAGAACCACTCTTATGAGTGGTTCTTTTTAGATGAGTTCAATTGGTCGAATTGAGTCGAAACGTGTTAGAAATACTTCTGTGTCTGTAACGATGTTATGATATTTCACGAGATATTCGACGAGTTTGTCTAAATTTGAATATACGCGAGATGTGTCGTTAGATTCTACTAAAAATCCGAAATCTTTGTTATTTTCGATGAATTGTAGAAGTTTGATATAGAGTTTTGCGAATTCGAGCATAATTGTGGATTCATCAGAATAGTTTCGTAAGAATAATAATGTGTTTGCACGTTCTTTGATAATTTTATCTGATGGTTCGTCAGACATCATTAGTTCAAGTTTATAGAATTTTTCGAGTTCATAGAGTTCAATGTTTTTGAACCCAAAAGTGTTACCAATTTCGGTCATGGTTTCTGTGAATGGTTTTAATAATGTGATACGATCTAGCGCTCTTTCGATGATTATGTCTGTAAGGTCGTCTAATTCTTGGTCAACAGCTCTAATTTCGTCTAAAGATGCGTCAATGAGAGCGTCGTTTAATTGTTTAATAAGTGCTTTTAATTCCATGATGGTTTCTCCTTAAAAAATTTTTATGGCAGTGTGTGGTCAGACGAAGGTCTGACGTAAAAAAAGAAACACTCAAAGGAGTGTTTCTTAGAATGGAAAGTCAAGCTCAGCGATTTCGAGAGCAATTGTTTCGGAGTTATTAACTGCTTTAGGTTGGACGGATTTGTCAGGAATGAGTTTTTTGTAGATAGGTGCTCGATATTCAACGGGCATCAATTCAATTTCATGATGCCGTTGTGCATTACGATTATGTGCGTGGTATGTGGACATGTATTGGCTATAATCAACGGATTCACCATTAGCTTCATCGAGCATTTTGTAGACCGCGTGATAGGTTTCAGGTGATGGTTCAACATTGTATTTCATCTGAACCTGACGTACGACGAATTTATCAATACGTGATTCTCTACAAAGTTCCATAGTAACGCGCTCATTACCAATGAGTCCTTTAGCGATGATACATGCGCCACGATTAACGTGTCGGATGTAGCTTCCGACGCAGTGATGCATAGCATTGCCTTCATCGATTAATCCGTTTGCTGTGCGAATGAGGTGGATATCGGGATGTTTATCGATAATCTCAACAAGAGGACGATAACGGTCATCAATAGAGAGGATGTCTCGGTGCCCTTCATATTCACGACGCAGTTCTGCATTGTTCGTGATGGCTGTTAATTGGTCATGCAGATTATTAATAGACCGGAAAGTTGTCTTTTTATTAAAGTCAAGGCGACGTTTGATAGACTTAGCCATATTCATAGTATCGGCTAAAATTCCGTCCATGCGTGTATTGATGCCGACTTCTTGGTGTAAGATAATATACATGAACAGGTATGGGTTTGTTGAATACATGATTTTATCTTCACGGAGCATTTGCAGGATACGTTGGGTGAATTCCAATGTAATGTATGGACGGATATTTTTAACGGCATTTAACTGGAAAACGTTTAGTTTTCCTTTGTTGACGTTCAATTTTTGCACACGAACCCAGCGTGAACTTTTGATTTCTTTCATGGAGCCTGCTTGCATGAGCTCAGTCCATGTCAAGTTAACGCGGTTATCGATAGGGTTACCGTTAATCCATGAATGATTGCGGGTAATTGCTTGTTGAACTTCTGCAATATAATCTGATACAGCGTAGTATCCTAATTTAAGCATCAATTTAACAAATGGGTCTTCAGTCATGAGTGGATGTAACGCGTCGAACGGGACGACTTCAAGTCCGATATCTTTGGGTTTGATTCTTGAATGAGCCGTTCGTAGTTGGTAGCTGAATGTATCACTTACGCGTACAGGTAGCCATTTATCACCGTGGCATTGATAATAAAAGCTTTTTGTTTTATGGTTGTAACGAAACGTACGGATGGTGGTATATTCGAATTTTTTTTGGAATGCATTGTAACCAGTCACATATAAAAGCTCTTTATCAATGATAGGGTTTGCTTCTTTGAACGTATCGTCGAGATAACATTGATTTTCGTACATATGATATCGTTCCGCATAGAATGATTTTGGTAGTTTAATGTAATCGACACCTAATAATTCACATGTGGCTTGCAACGATTCAGCGGTTTTGACAACATCGTTGAAGTCACCGTCAAATACAATATGTGGGCCTAAATGAGCTGTTCTTTCGTGGAAGTTTTTATTTTCGCGAAGAATCTCCAACATAGTATTAAAAACTTGATTCATAATTTTTCTCCTTTTAATATCTTTTTTATACACAAATAAAAATGTACGTGCGACGGCACGTACATGATTTAGTTTAAGTGAACTGCAACGAGTTCCTTTCTAGTTAATCCCGCAAGCTTCTTTAGCGAGTTTGTCCACAAGTTCGTTGCATAGAAACCCTTTGTGGCCACGCACCCAGATGAAATCGATGCGTGTGATTCCGTGCGAAGATGCGTATGCGAGAGCACGGTCATGGAGCTCAGCGATAGGAGAGCTGAGTCGATTTCCCCAGCAGGCTTTATCGCGGACGATGACCGATTTTGGTGCAGTCCAACGGAAGAGTCCTTCGTAATCGACAACGATTGCGATTTCGGTTAAGCCCTTCTTGACAGATTCAGCTATCGCGTGACTAAACGCAACAACTTCACCAGCAACATTGTTAGCAGATGTGTATTCGGGCTTATCACCGTGCATGCGGTAAGTATCACGGACGTTGTTATCTTGGTCGAAGAAGGCGATACCGCTTCCGTATACCAGTGTTTCTGTGTTGAAGCTTCCGTCAACAGAGACACGGGTGGGAGCTTTTGTGCGGACGGTAAGTGGATCGATGCTACTGTCGACGACGTGGATATCGCCACTTATGCGGTATTTGTCATTTTCGTAAGAAATGCATGGTACGGTAGCGTCAAGATTGTTTTCTGTATCGCCATTCAACCAAGCACGCGCGTCAGCTTCAGACTTGAAGCTTTTGTACAGTGCTCCCTTAACGCCTTTGACAAGTGATTCGCATACGGACCACTCGGTCGTGATAGTGTCAGGTTTGATTGCATAGTATTTCATGATAGTATCTCCTTTATGTGTTTATTATATCGTGATTCGATACGGACGCACGAAGGTGCGTCTAGATATAGTGATTTCGTAAAAGAAGAACCGATGCGGATGCATCGGTTACGAGGGTTCGCTAAAGTTTCAATCGACGAGCCCATTTCACAGTGAGTACGTCGCAGAATGTCGCGTACGCTAACGCATAGGCTTCGTGTAAGTTTCTGGCTACGACGGATGCGGTACCGTCTGGTATGGTGATGTGGTAAAGATGCATTTGAGGGGCTCCTTTCTAAAAAGGTAATACTGTTGGATAGAATGTATTGGTTGTTGACGGGTGGAAGACTTGCATAGACGCTAGTTCTAGGATTTCGTCTTCAGTCATAGTGACAAGTTCTTGAAACGGAACTTCAACGCGACCGTTACCTTCAACAATACTACTTTTTGTACGGATGCCATTTACGAAGAATGTATGATGGCTCGTACGAGTAACCTCGGCGAAGTTGCCTGGTGTGAAGTATTGTGTTTCGATGGTCTGTCCGATGCCTAATTCAGTTATCAATTTAGTTTTCATGTTAATATCCCCTCTTATGTTTTTCGTGACGGCGGTATGCTTTGCCGTTTTTCGTTTTCGAAGCTCCTGTGCGTGCCATTTGTAGATGCGCTTGCAGTTCTTCTGGCGACATCTTCGCCTGGTAATGTTGTTTGGGTTTGATAACGATTTTCATTTGAATTTCTCCTTTTTAATATATGTATCATGGATATAAACGGATGCGCGGAGGCGCATCGTGAAAGTAACATCAACGTCTCGAAGAAGGGACCATACGCGAGGTCCAATTACGACGAACGGCGAAGACGTTCGAATTATAGCTCAAGACAGCATGTGCGTCCCCGAGCCTTGGTCAATATAAATTAAAAAAAACTCGATACCGAAGATTCGATACCGAGTAGAAAAAAGACACCCGGAGCTTATAGGTGTCTTCATCATAAGGAGTAAAAAAAATGAACACTTTAAGTATAAACTAGACAGAAACATTTGTCAAGTGTTTTTATGCAGAAAAATTAAAAAGCGAGTAACGCTAATTACCCGCTCAACTAAAATAAAAGAAAGGAGGTAAGCCCTAAAAAATCAACGAAAAAGCTTACTAGAATCATTATAACATATTAGACACAAATGTCAAATAAAGGCATCTTATTTTTAAACTCACAATCAATCTGAACAACACTTTCTGACTGTATTGTGTGGGGTTGGGGCGTCAGCCCCGTTATAGTGGGCACGGGCGAGTAGCCCGTATCAAGAAAAATGATTTTAATAATACGGCATAGTATGGTTTGACAGTTTTCTGTCGGGAAGATGGACGATAGTTGAAACGCGCCATAAAACTATAAGAGCGACCTGAGAGGGCCGGGGTGAATTAGGCT
>ERZ773074.402-NODE-402-length-18744-cov-3.973300_pt1 | contig 18744 bp, 14 predicted proteins | sample MGYA00580615_ERZ773074 | MGnify/ENA primary metagenome ERZ773074 (study PRJEB29015, sample SAMEA2738126) | human oral metagenome | biome: human oral; feature: human-associated habitat; material: saliva | place: China | collected 2160 ...
ATCTCAACGTAGGTGAGTTCAAGTTATCATTTGATAAATCAGATGGATGGAACAACTTGATTCAAGCACCTGTAGCCGATTGTGAGTTCAATCACAATGGACCAGCAAAGCAAGGTATGGTTGTTGGCGGCGATGATAATAAGTGGAAGGTAACAGAAGCTGGTACTTACACCATTGTATTCGACCTTACAAAGCATGAAATCAAGGTGACGAAGTTCGAGGCTGATGCTCCTGCTCCAGCTGCACCAACCCCTTGGGACACTGAAAGCGTCTATATGATTGGTAGCGCAACTCCTGCTGGTTGGGTAACTGATAATGGCGTTGCTTTCACGAAGTCAGGCAATCATATCTTCTCTGTTGAGGTTCAGTTGGCAGAGGGTGAAATGAAGTTTATGCTTGATAAAACTGGCTTCTCTGACGAAAAGCCCTACTTCTTTGCGCCTGCAGAGAATACGGAAGTAAATGCACAGGGCGTTGCTAACGATGCACTTGTGTATGGTACAGAGAAGAGCTATGGCGACAAGAAGTGGAAGGTAACAAAGGCTGGTAAGTATAAGCTAACGCTCGATTTGAAGAATAAGAAGTTTAAGGCAGAGTACTTAGGCGCATAACTCCACTAATATGATTCGGTAGCTGCAATCATACGATTCCCTTTTCTGACACATACGAGTCACGTGCTTGACACGTATGTGTTACAGGGGATGACACATAGGAGTCAATTCGTTGACACGTATGTATCAATAGAAGTGAGACAAAATATCGCTTTTCGCAGCTACCATTTACTAATTACTTATGACAGAATAAACAACAATGAAGAAATATATATTCGCTAGCTTGGCATTCGCAGCATTGCTCTCTAGCTGTAATAGTAACGAGTGGGACGTCACCAGCGACTTGAGTGTTGACAAGCAGGATCCTACTGTTGGACTCACACCTGTTGCTGAGAAGGAAGGAATGGATTATGCTCCTCTTTATTGGAGTGTATATGGTAACCTTCGTGCACAGGAGAAGGCTGGTTCTTTCCCTAATATCTTTACAGAGGATGACTGGGATGAGACCATCGATTATGTAGTGACCAATCTCAAGTCACATGGTTATGATATGCTTGTTACCGATGGTTTCGCAGCTATGGGCGGTGATGATGGTTACATGACACGTTATAGTCACACAACGAAAGATGAGGGTTCTCCTGAGATTCCTTTAAGCACTATCGTTGCTAAGTTGAAGGCTAAAGGTTTGAAGTTAGGTGTGTATGACAGTCCTTTCTGGTTGCACTATTCTAACCCTAATGCTATCATTCCAGGTACTGACAACATCACAGTAAGCAGCCTTGCTTATGACCCTGCAAAGGATAAGGATGTGAAATATCCTACAGCTAAGGAGCAGTTTGGTTGGGTGATGACCGACCATCCAGGTGCAGAGCAGTTCTTTGAAGGTTTCTTCAAACACTATGCTGACTTGGGCGTGAAGTTCGTGCGTATGGACTTCCTTTCTTGGTATGAGGATGGTATGAATTATACGGATATTATCGACAAAGGCTTTGGTCGTGAGCGTTACGTGAAGGGTATGCAATGGATCAACAAATATGCACAGAAGTATGGTGTATATGTGTCTCTTGTAATGCCACACTTGCGCAATGACGCAATCATAGAGAAGTATGCTGGTAACATGGTACGTATTGATGCCGATGCGCTTGAGGGTAGTTGGTATCGTTTCTCAGATAACAACCGTGGTAGTCTTCGTGGTGGTTGGCCTAACTCCGAGAATGCTTTTGACGGCTTTATTAACTGGTCGAAGATTTCTGGACGTAAGAAGATTCGCCTCGATGGTGACTTTATCCGTATTGGAAGTTACGCTGATGACAATGAGAAGATGTCTGTTATCTCTCTTCCTTTGATGGCAGGCGGTCCTATCTCAATCACTGACTTACCAACAGGAGATGACCTCAAGTTCTTCCAGAACGATGAGCTACTTGCATTGAATAAGGATGGTTTCGTAGGAAAGCCACTAGCACGTAATCTGTGGAATACAGATGGTGAGGTATGGTATGGACAGATGAAGGACGGCTCTTACGTTGTAGGTCTTTTCAATCGTGAGACAGCTGCTGCAACCCGTTCTGTAGAATTGTCTAAGTTAGGACTATCAGGAACTTATAAGGTGCGTGACCTTTGGAAGCATGCTGACGAGGGCGAGGTAACCGATAAAATAGAGGCTGTTATCCCAGCACATGGTTGTAAGATAATCAAGCTGACAAAGTAAGTAATGACAACTGCTGTCCCATCATTGGGACAGAGTTATTATAAGAATCGAACCAGTTGGACGTATCCAGCTGGTTCGATTTCTTTATGTCCTATTCGTAATAGAATAGGTTTCTTTCGTAAAGTAAATAGGTTATCCGTGTGCCTTCATCACCTTATTATATATGCTAACTCATCTCTATTGTTCCATCCTTATTAACCTTCAAGCGTGGCTTAGGCGTTGGCTTAGGTTGTGGTTGAGGATTGGGCTTAGGGGCAGGAGTGGGCTTGCGTTGTGGAGCGGGTTTAGCCTTAACAGGTCTCGGTGCTGTTGGGCGTTGTCTAATGGGAGCTTTCCTTGTAGGTTGATGAGTAGCCGCATACTTCTTGTTGGGTACTATTCTGCTCTTCAGTTCACCACCAACATAAGTACCATTAGGTCCTTTCGTCCGATATGCATAGAACGTACCTTTAGGGAGATATACAGTATCTTCGATACATAGACCCTCATCGTAACGTGCGTGTTCGATAATCTTTTGCCCGGTATCATCGTACACGTAGGTCATTCCCTGTAGTAGTCCATTCTCGTAGTTCTCAATGTATTCAAGATAAGGATTTGCATTGGGACGATTCATCTTTTGGTACTTGATGAGCTTCCCTTGCTTCTTCCCTTTGCTGTAACTCACAATGCTTTCGATGTTACCAAATGCGTCGTAATACTTCACCTGCCCATCCCTTAGACCGTCCTTATAGTCTTCTTCCATGAATAAGCGACCATCTTCCATATAACTAACACAATGCCCTTCTAGTAGACCCGTCTCCTTATTTTCATATGTAATCGACTTTATCTGTCCGTTGTCATAAGACTCTACTATCTTCTGTACCTGTGCGTTACTTGCTAAGGGTAGTGCGATTAGAGAGAGCAGAAGTAATTTTATCTTTATCATATTATATTCGTATTTAATACTTATTACTTTGGAACCTTGTGTTTAGTTGTAAACTTATATTCGTATTTCAGATAACCTTCCTTTAAAGTAAGGCTCGCTATATAGTCTTCGTCTTCAGTATTATCGTTATCCTTGGTCGCTCTAAACCATATCTTTTGATTATCTCGTATGATGCCCTGAATCTTCAGTGGAAGCTCAAAGGCGTGTGTCCAAAGTATAACGCCATTAGTGTTTCTCAGCTGAAGAATCGTTGGTGCATCTTCCGAGATACTAGCATTATACTCTATAAGGATATACTTCGAGTCTTGGTAGTCAATCTTTGAGTTGAAGCCAGTAAACCAATCTGTTATTGCGTTGTGACTAATCATTCGCTTGTCACCACGCGGAGAATCAGTCACACCATACAGGAAGTAACCAGCGTCTTGAGGGTCTCCTAAGTGATACATGAAGCGTATTCTCCATAAGCGGTTGAGGCTCTTTTGGCTAGAGGATTCGCTCGCTTCCTTACGATCTAATATATAAAATACACTATCCTTAACCTCACCATTAAGCTCAGAAGTGGGTAGTTGCTGGGCGTATTCATAGGCGTCCTTCGTATAAAGACGGTCTGTAGCTGGGAAATAATAATAGGTTTCTGCCAAATTGTTGGTGACCTTGAACCCTTCACCTACGCCCGCCGTACTTGCGTGGTCTTCGTAGGTATCAGAGATAAATTCTACTGATGAGATACCACTTGACATTGCTTTCTTCTTGGCGAAGATAGTCTTTGAGACATCCTTTAGCGTGAGTGTCTGTGGGTCTATCTCAAGTATAAACTGGCTAGGAATCGTGATATACCACTTCTTGGCTTGGTTCAGATGTTGTATCTGAAGCATGTGGAAAGCTGTCATACCAACCTTCCTTGCATCGTCATCACTGATGAAAAGTTTGTCAGCAAATACCTTCCCACTATCTGGATCGACGAATCCATAATAGTAACCTGATGGTGGTGTCTCGTCGTCAGAATACCAGTTACTGAAACTACGGTCGGTTAAATAGAAGAAACAAACACGTCCGTTATACTTTACTGGGACAATGGCTTTATATGAATCATCTACGCTGATAGAGTCTTTATAACTAGCGCTTGGCTTGGAAGAGTCTATGCTGAAGAACAATAACATGAATAGAAAGAATAACGAACCACCGATGATAGCGAATACTTTTATAACATTAATAGTGGAGATGTTTGCGTCTCCTTTGGTGCGTGTGTAGCCTCCATAATCAAATTGATGCTTGACATTAATGTTTATGTCGTCATCATCTAGGAAGTATTCTGTACCGCAGTTTTTACAGCGATAACGCTTTTCATCCAACTGAAGATGCTTCTCACTGCCACAATTCGGGCACTTTATGGGTCTTATCTTTGTTGACATTGTATTGCTTTTTCTGTATTTGTTTTATCTACTTATTGCTTCCTTACGTTGTGACTAGTTGCAAACTTATATTCGTATTTTATGTTACCTCCTTTTAACGTAAGGCTCATGATATATTCATCATCATAGCGATCTGTGTGCTCTCTTGTTGCTCTGAACCATATCTTCTGATTGTCTCGTAGAACACCACCAATCTTTATTGGACAATCAAGAGAGCGTGTCCAAAGGATTCCTCCATTAGTGTTTCTTAGCTGAAGAATCGTTGGTGCATTCTTCGAGATATTTGCCTTATACTCAATACATAAATACTTTGAATCTTGATAAATGAGCTCTGCATCGAATCCTGTGAACCAATCTGTTATTGGCTGATTATCGACAACTCGCATGTCAGAATATACAAAATCATATTTACCATTGCGAGAGTCATTAAGGTACTGAGGGTTTCCTAGGTAATGCGTGTATTGTACTCTATTTATTATGTTTTGACCTTTTTGATTGGATGACCCACTTGAGTTCTTACTTTCCAATTCATACATTACATCCTTACGTAGCTCTCCTTTGAGTCCAGAAGCTGGTAGCTTTTGGGCATAATTATAAGCTTCCTCCGTATAAAGATGGTCTGTTGCAGGAAAGTAATAGTAATTTTCTGCCAAATTATTAGATACTTCGAAGCCCTCACCTCCCTCTAATGAATTAGCGTGACCATCGTTTATTCTAAAGATAAAATTCACAGATGAGACCCCACTTGACATTGCTTCCTTATGAGCAAAGATAGTATTTGTGACATTACTCATCGTGAGTGTTTGTGGGTCAACTTCGTATATAAACTGTTCCGGGACTATGCAGAACCACTTGTCTGCTTGCGGGAGATGCTGCAACTTAAGCTCATCAAACGAGTACATCTCAAGGCTTTTGCTCTCTTCATTACTGATGAGGAGCTTATCAGCTAACACTTGTCCAGTCTGCGCATCGACGAATCCATAATAGTGACCATCTACTAAGGTCTTATCATCGTTAAGCCCGTAATCGTACCTACGATTCGTTACGTAGAAGAAACAAATACGTCCTTTATGCTTCATAGGGTAGATGGCATCGTAGTCATCTGCCACCTCTACAGAGTCGACAGAGAATAAATCACTTACACCAAAGAGCTTACTTACTTTGATATCTCCGCCCCAAAAGTGCTTAGCTGCATACAGAAAGAGAAAGACAATAAGTACAACCGCTAGGTTTCTTAGCGTATTGCTCATGGTGATGCGGGGCTCTTCTTTGGGCTGCGTGAAGTTTTCGTATTCGAAATTATGCTTGATATTAATGGTTATATCATCGTCATCCAAGAAGTATTCCGTCCCACAATTTCTACATTGATAGCGCTTTTCATCCAGTTGGACATGCTTCTCGCTACCACAGTTTGGGCACTTTATCGGTTTTATCTTTGTTGACATTGTATAACTCAATCAGTACTTTTTATTGTTTCTTATAATGTATGGTTAGATAACACAAGATAGCTTCTATGGCTGTAAAGATAGCGAAGAGGATAATCCACCAGTTGTCTTTTACGCCACTCGGTGCTATCATTCCACTAACAAACTCTATGATTCCTGCTAAGAGGAAGAGCATACCAAGACTCAAACGATGCGAACGCTCTGCACCAAGGGCAAATAACATCACAACCAATAGAGTGTTGACTATAATGGCAACACTTGTGTAGAGCATGTTTACCAATGGATAGATTGATAGAACCAGACCTGCAATGATATTGACAAAGAGGACTGCTATGGCGGGGATTAAGACTTTATTCATAATTTAGAAAGTATTTCGTTCTTCTTTTGTTCGTATTCTTCAGCAGTGATGAGTTGTTCCTCTAAGAGCTTCTTGAGCTTTCGTAGGCGTAGAGTAGGGTCACTACTAACATCGTTCGACTTGAATATGTCTTGTGCTAACTGTAGTCCTGCTCCCATTTGCAAGCCAGCTCCTGCCAGTCCACCTTCATTCTTTGCAGCATCACGTAAGGCTCCTAACTTCTGCAATCCAGTGTAATCAAGGTCTACCTCGGCTGCTGCATACTTCTCAGTAGTCATGTTTGCAATCCTACCAATGCGTTCCATCGTTTCGTCATCGAATGTAACAGAAGTGATACGGAAGTCGGTTAGCTCCAGACCTAAGCGTGATAACTCCTCTGAAGTCTTCTCTTGTAACTCCTTGGAAAGCTCACCTATGTGGCTATCCACTTCTCGGTAAGGGTAGGCTTTGACTGCAAGAAAGGCTGTGAGTGGCGTCACAATACGTGAAGATACGAGTTCTTGCACATCCTCTGCATAATAGTCTGCGACCGTTCCAAGCAGTGTGACGAACATTTGAGATGCATCTTGTATCTTTACAGAGAAGTTTCCACAAACCCCGAGAGCCACTGGTAATTGATAATCAGGCTCTATGTATTTCACTGGCGAAGCAGTTCCCCAAAGGATGTTCACCATCTCCGCTGTACGGAAGAAGTAGAACCTCATCTTATGGTCGCTCTCTGCTTGCTGAGAGATGTTAAGCAATGTGGTGATAAAAGGATGGTTGTCAGACTCCATCTCATACACTCCTGGCTCCGTAAGTGTGGCTCTCACCTGTCCATCATAGACGATAATGCAACCCTGACCAGGTGCAATAATAAGTTTACTAGCGTCCTTTATTTCATCAGTTGTTGTTTCCAACTGATGGAAAAGTAGCTTGCTGTCTTGCTCTTTCCACTCTATGACACTTCTTAATTGCCGTTTAAATAAGTTCTTTATACCCATAGCCACTGTTGTTACTTGTCAGTAAAATGTATTTCAAATTATCGTATAAGACGTTGTAGTTAAACCTCTTAACACCCTGCAAATATAATGAATTGTATTGAAAAGAACAAGAGATCCTTAAAGAATGAATACTTTTTAGCAAATGAGAAGGGCGTTTCTTTATCGTGAAGAAACGCCCTTCTCATAGCAAGGAAACGCCTTCCTCTATTGGAGAAGGGCGTTTCCTTGTTTGATCTCCAGCAGTTTCAGCCAACGATGTATTACCTCGTTACACACTAATCAGCCTTTTCCTGGTTAGCTTCCGTTAGGCGCTCCTCCCCTTTGGGGAGGCTGGGAGGGGTAGTGAGGAGGTTGTTAGGAGGTTTAAAAAAGGGGAAGAACCATCATAGTTCTTCCCCTTTTCGAGTCGGGATGACCGGATTCGAACTGGCGACCCCTACGTCCCGAACGTAGTGCGCTACCAACTGCGCTACATCCCGATAGCCTTTGCAAGCAGTTGCAAAGGTAGTTAATTTTTCGGAACTAGTGCAATGTTTTATGCTCTTTTTATGATATGTTTAGAGCAAGTTGGGCAGTTCGAAGAGCCTTATTCCATTGCTTCCTTTAATAAGGATATAATGGTCTTCTAGTCGATGAAGAGCTATTTCAGCCTTTACCTCATCAACATCTTTAAACTTACGGAAGTCTGTGTTAGTCTTTTGAAATTCCTCACCAACAAGCCAGACATTGGTTAAGCCTGCAGCTTTGAGTAGTTCAACAACCTTTTGATGTTCCTCTGCAGAAGCTGCGCCAAGCTCTCTCATGTCTCCGAGAATAGCCATCTTGTGTTCAACCTCCATAAGTCGGAAGTTCTCAATAGCAGCTGCCATGCTGGAAGGATTGGCGTTATAAGCATCTACAATGAGCTTGTTGTGGGCTGTTTCTGTGAGCTGTGAACGGTTGTTATGAGGGATATAATTCTCTAAGGCATGGTTTATTTGCTGTGGAGTTACACCAAAGTGTAGACCGATGGTGATAGCTGCCAACATATTATCAAGGTTGTACGAACCAATGAGATGAGTCTGTACTTCGTATATCGTATTGGCTGGTTGCTGCTTATTAAGGCTTGATGACTGCCATTCGAATTTGAGGAATGGAGCACAGTTGATTACTTTTCCTTGTACGTCGGCAGTATCATCTTGACCATAAGTGATAATGCGGTCGAATTCACGTTGTGCCGCCATTTCTGTGAGATCGGCGTTGCTTTCATTCAAGAAAAGTAAGGCGTCATGTGCTTTTAAGAAGTCGTAAAGCTCTCCCTTGGTACGTTTTACGCCCTCAAAGCTGCCGAATCCCTGTAGATGAGCACGACCAACATTCGTTATCAAGCCGCAGGTTGGTTCAACATAAGTTACTAGTTTCTCAATGTCCCCAGGGTGTGATGCTCCCATCTCAATGACAGCTATCTCATCATCAGGGCGTATGCCAAGTAGCGTGCGAGGCACACCAACGTCATTATTATAGTTTGCTTCGGTGTGATGAACCTTATATTTCTCGGCCAAGACAGTAGAGATAAGCTCTTTACTGGTGGTCTTTCCGTTCGTTCCAGTAATTCCAATGACGGGGATGGAGAATTGTCTTCGGTGTTCACGTGCTAGTTCTTTGTAAGTAACGAGTGCATCGTCAACTAAGATAAAACGCTCATCAGTGGTATCAACGTATTCTTTTTCGTCAACAATAGCATAGCTGCAACCTTTGTCCAAAGCGGCTTTTGCAAACTTGTTACCATCGAATGATGCTCCTTTTAATGCTATGAAGATACTTCCTTCAGGGCAGTTTCGGCTGTCAGTGGTCACTGTTGGGTGACTTAAATAAATCTTGTAAATCTCCTGTATATCCATGATTTCTACTTTATTCTATGGTGCAAAGATAGTCTAAAAGGTAGACAACACAAAGTAAAGATGGGCTTTTTAACAGATGGATTATCATTGTTCTTCATTCGTGTTAAGCGTGGTCGAGGATGCAGACTATCGGTGTCCTATATATATAAGGTGTAATGGCTATGATGCTATTAAAGCTTTGAAATGTTATTATAAATTGAATATTTATGTTGTTTCGTAACGTTATTTGAGTTTAAAGTACAATTTAGTTACAAATGTTTTGGTTTGTTAAGTAATTCTTTATACCTTTGCATTTATTTAATAGGAAATAGTCATATTTTATAGATTAAGCTTATGGTTAAAAGATTATCAATGGTTTTAGCGGGTCTGTTCCTATGCTTAGGCGTAGCATTGGCACAGTCAGAGATTTCTGGAACTGTTGTGTCTTCTGAGAATGGAGAGCCTGTTGTAGGTGCATCCATACTCGTTGTTGGGACACAAATGGGTACAGTTTCCGATATTGATGGTAACTTCCATCTCTCGGTTCCAGAGGGTAAGAATCAGTTAAGAGTACAGTATGTTGGACTCAAGACTGTCGTTGTTCCTGTAAAGAATGGAATGAAGGTTGTGATGAAGCCAGACGCTGGCTCTCTCGATGAAGTTATCGTTACAGGATACGGAAACTTTAAGAAATCTAGCTTTACAGGTGCTGCGGCAAACGTAGACCCAGGTAAGTTAGCAGACGTACCAGTAGCCTCTGTGCAGGATAAACTGTCTGGTTCTGTACCTGGAGTAACGGTTACTAGCTCATCAGGTGCGCCTGGTGCTGTAAGCAATATACGTATTCGTGGTATGGGATCTATCAATGCTGGCAATGATCCATTATATGTCATTGATGGTACACCAATGGTATCTGGTGATATTAATGCGTTCGGTCAAGGTCAGTTCAATGATACTGGTACGGACATTCTATCCACTTTGAATAGTAATGATATTGAGTCAATCACCGTCATCAAGGATGCTGCTGCAGCTTCTTTATATGGTTCTCGTGCAGCTAATGGTGTAGTCGTTATTACAACAAAGAGCGGTAAGAAGGGTAAGACGCATGTTGACTTCCGTAGTGACTGGGGCTTCTCTAACATGGCTATCAATTATCGTCCTATGCTGGATGGTGACGCTCGTCGTGCTGTTCTCTCACGTGGTTTGGAGAACTATGCCATATATAAAGAGGGCAAATCAAAGGCTGATGCAGCTGCATTCGTTAAGGATCAGATTGATGACTACGCTGCTAAACCAGTCGTAGGATACGATGCTAATAACAAACCAATCTATGGTTGGACGAATTGGAAGGATCTTCTCTTCAAGACGGGACACCATCAGAACTATCAAATAAGCCTTAGTGGTGGTAGTGATAACACCCAATTCTATACTTCTTTGTCATATATGAAGCAGACAGGTATCACTGCGAACCAAGGTTTGGAGCGTTTCACAGGTAATGCCAACCTTACTCATAAGTTCGGAAGATTTACTTTGGTTTACTCTGGTTTGTTCTCTAAGATGAATCAGCAGATGGCTAATGAGGGAACTTCTTATACAAGTTCTATCGCTCACTATGCATTCTTTGATAGTCCTTCTGCCATTGCTTATCTCCCTGATGGCACATTGGCTCCAGGTACTCAAACTGGTTCTTATGTACAGCTCAACCCTCTCTATGAATACAAGCATTCAAGTGATAAGAACGACGTAAGACGTGCTTTCAACTCATTGAAGCTCGATTGGAACATCTGGGATGCACTCCATTTGAGTGAGAAGTTCACTTATGATTATACTTCATCAGTAGAGAATGTACTCTGGGATCGCTTCTCTAACGATGGTGCCCCTGGTGGTACTCTACAGCGTGTAGTAAGTGGTATTACTCAATTAAATGGTCAGACGCAGCTCTCTTATGTGAAGTCTTTCGGCTTACATAACCTTGATGCACTTCTTGGATACGAGACAGAAAAGTACACCTACAAGTACAATTATCTCCAAGGAACCAATTATCCTGGTTCTCTTTATGAGTTTTCTAATGCTGGAACGACGAGTAGTTCTAGTAATGCAACAGGCTACACGATGGTAAGTTGGTTAGGTCGTTTGAACTACAACTACGATAACAGATACTATGCAGGCGTCAGTTTCCGTCGCGATGGTAGTAGTCGTTTGGCAAAAGCTAACCGATGGGGTAACTTCTGGTCAGTATCTGGTGCATGGCGATTCGGTGCTGAGAAGTTTATGGAATCAGCTAAGAGCGTGCTAAGTGATGGTAAGTTGCGTGTTAGCTATGGTGTGAATGGAACATTGCCAACTAGTCTTTATGCTTATTTGAACCTCTATCACTTCGGTGAGTACTATAATGGTCAGTCTGGAATGGGTATCGTTGGTATTGGTAACCCCGACTTGAAGTGGGAGAAGAACCGTGCTTTTAATGTTGGTTTAGACCTTACCTTCTTTGATCGAATCTCTTTGACTTTCGATTATTACACACGTACAACATCAGATCTTATCTATGATCTCCCTGTATCAGCTGTACCTGGTTATTATGACGGAGAAACTTATAAGACCACAACACCAATGAATATTGGTTCTTTACGCAATACAGGTTACGAGTTTACGCTACAAAGTAATAACGTTAACACAAAGGACTTCACATGGACAACCATGTTGAACTTCGGTCATAACCACAATAAGATTACTAAGCTCAATGGTAGTCAGGATGAGGTAATCAGTGGTAGATTGATTCACAAGGTGGGTCACACTTATTACAGCTATTACGCTCTTGAGTATGCAGGTGTAGACCCTGCTACAGGTAAGGAAGCTTATTATCTCAATGATGGTACAGCTAATGCACGTAAGACAACAACTGATCCTGCAGCTGCAAAGAAGGTTATCGTAGGTGACCACGAGGCTACTATAGAAGGTGGTTTGACGAATAATATCAAATGGAAGTTTATCGACTTCGGTTTGAACTTCACCTTCTCTTTCGGTGGAAAGGCTTACGATGCAGCTAGATGGCAGCATAGTAATGGTGGTAACTTCCTCTATGGTGGTGCTGTCCCAGCCTATTATGATATTGACAAGATGTGGACAGGTCCTGGCGACACAAAGGCTAGTCTCCCTGCTTTCCAATTCGGAAACAACCCAACGATTGAGTCATCTCGTTGGTTAATGCCTACTGATTACTTGCGTTTGAAGAGCCTAACACTTGGTCTCACAGCACCTAATAACTGGGTATCTAGACTTGGTTTGAATAAGGCAAGAGTCTATTTTGCAGCATCAAATCTCTTCACATTGAAGTCAAAGAACCTCTATGTTGATCCAGAGATGCCAGTAGATGGTCTATGTGTATTCCAAACTCCAGCCTTAAGAACATTCACTTTCGGTATTGAGTTAGGCTTCTAAATTATTAATTGAAGAATTTTTGTTTATGAGAAAATACAATAAAAATATATACGGCTTAATGCTCGCAGGTGCAGTCCTAATGGGTATGTCATCATGTGGTGACGACTTCTTTGAGCAGAAACCAGCCGATTCTGTCCCTGCAGAGACAGCCATCCAGAGTAGTAGTGACCTTGCTTCGGCTCGTGCGGGTATGTATGCTGTCTTTAAAGGAAATAGTAATATGGTCGATTACTATGGTCAGCAAATGTTCCTATATGGCGAGTTGCATGGTGAAGACTTAGTGTATAATTCAACTTACGGAAGTAACCGTGCGAGCTTCTATTATCAGATGTCTTACACCACAGCATCCGACTTTGATCGTTCGAAAGCAATCTGGCAATCTCCTTATGCAGTGATAGGTCGTGCTTGCCGAATCATAGAGGCAGCCGATGGTGGTAAGTTGTCTGATAAAACTGAGGCGGCTGATGAGATAGCACAATATCGTGCAGAAGCATTGGTTCTACGTGCTATGGCGACTTTCGATTTGACCCGCGTTTATGGTAAGACCTATACCGAGGATAATGGTGCCTCGCTAGGAGTTCCACTGGTAACAAGTTCTTTACAATCAAATGTTAAGCCTGCTCGTAGTACTGTTGCAGAGTGTTATGCTCAAGTTATAAAGGACTTGACCGAAGCAATTAGCTCTGGTAAGCTCCCATCAGAGACTACTCCTGGTTATGTTAGTCTCTATGCAGCAAAGGCTCTCTTGGCACGTGTTTACTTGACAAAGGGCGATTGGGCAAATGCTCTCAGTACTGCAGAAGATGTTATCAATAACTCTGGTAAGAGTCTATGGACAATCTCTGAGTATGTGAATGCATGGAAGAAAGACGATGCAGCACACGCCAAAGAGATGCTTTTCGAGATACCTGTTACCAACACAAAGGATTGGAATGACCGTGAGGGTATAGCCTATCTATATGCAGAGAATCGTCCTGATGTTCCTGGTTATGGTGAGGCTGTTGCCAACAAGAACTTCCTTGCTCTTCTGGCTCAAGACCCTAACGACGTGCGCGCAGATGTGTTCCTTGCACCTAGTAATGACTCTAAAAACATATTCCATGGCGCAAAGGTTTATCTAAACAAGATGCCTGCTTACAATGGTGATCCTCGTTATGCTAGTGTGCCAATATTACGTTTGTCAGAGGTTTATCTGATAGCATCTGAAGCTGCATTTAAGGATGGTAACACTGCAAAAGCAGTCCAGTATTTGAATGATCTATTGAAGAATAGAACGTCGGATACGTCTCGTTTGGTAACAGCGTCAACTATCACGGCCGCTCGTATATCACTCGAACGCCGCAAGGAATTGGTTGGTGAAGGTCAACGTTTCTTTGATGCAATACGCAACAATGAGACTATCACACGTTATACTAACGAATCCGACCGTGGTTGGAGCGCTGTTCTCCCAGCAGATGTGCGTAGTTACAACCGCGATTACTTCAAAGCTCTTGCAGCTATACCAAGCTATGAGATAGATGCAAACAAGAATATTAAGCAGAACGATGGTTATGGTCAATAACCCGTTCGGAGTCGCTTAACAAACTAATATAAATGCGAGGGATGTGCCTAGATGGGCACATCCTTTTTTCTTGTCTACTGTTCCTACCATTTATTAAGAATATCTTTTACAAATTTAATTATCAATATAGAGCCAAATAGGAAGCGATATTCTTCAAAATAAAAACGTATATACCTTTTTTAGAAAATGTACCTCCGTTTTTATAAAAACGTACCTTCGTTTTTGGTGAAACGTATATACGTTTTAAGTGAAATGTATATATGTTTTGGGTGAAATGTATATCCGTTTTTAGTGAAACGTATATACGTTTTTGGTGAAAAGTACGTACTTTTTAGGTAAAAATAGGCTATTTTTTCCATTGATGGTCGGTTACTTTCGATTGAAAAGAATGTAAGATTTACGTAAAACATTGGTTATTAATGAGTTATACGATTGTTTGCAAACTTCTTCAAAACGCGCGTATTTGACCCAAAGGAGGGTGCTCTTCGATAAAAACGCAGTTATAAGCATAGATTTTAGCAGTATTTCTTTACAAATATAGTAGGTCATTTCCGCTGGTTTCGTCCTATCTATACCATTGGATCGAATGCTCTTTTCGTCCTTTCTGAAAGTTCGATTGAAGTTGAATCGTTGGTGAAAAGCATTGGAACTATCGCCTGTTTGCCTACTGAAACTTATGCTTTTCGCTAAAAAGGTTGGGCTTTTCTGATATAAATGTGCAATAATTACATTACCTTTGTGCCTATGGAGAAAATGAAAACATTGGGTGATGGAACGCCCGTAAGCTATACTATCAACGTTTGTGGGCGTCTCATCGACTTGGGCGAACCGCTGGTGATGGGAATCATGAACGTTACGCCCGACTCATTCTATGCTAATAGTCGAGTGCAAACGGCTGAAGCTATCCGTCAGCGAGCCCATCAGATTGTTGCTGAAGGGGCTAAGATTATTGATATCGGAGCCTGTTCTACACGTCCCGGAGGCGTTGTTGTCAGTGCAGAAGAGGAGATGCAGCGATTAGCTTTCGCTCTCCCGATTGTCAAAGAAGCCGAACCTGATGCCATACTATCCATTGATACTTTCCATGCTGACATTGCCCGAAGGACGATTGAGGAGTTCGGTGCAGATATAATCAACGATGTTGAGGAAGGCAAAGACCCTGAAATGTTCCGTACAGTAGCCGAACTTGGGGCACCTTATATCCTTATGTCTACCGCAGCTAACCTCCATGATATGCTTATCGACTTCTCTCGTGAGGTGCAAGAATTGCGTGATTTGGGGCAAAAAGACATCATTCTCGACCCTGGTTTCGGCTTTGGTAAAGAGCCCGTAGCGGGTAATTACGAGCTATTAAGCGTCATGGAACGGTTGCAAGTCATGGAACTTCCCATCCTTGTAGGCATTAGTAGGAAGCGAATGATTCATCAACTTTTGGGGATTACGGCGGCAGAAAGTCTGAACGGAACAACCATTTTGAACACCATCGCCCTATTGAAAGGTGCAAACATACTGCGAGTGCACGATGTTCGTGAGGCGGTTGAGGCTGTCAAAATAGTTGGTGCAATGCGACAAAATACTGTAAAGTGAAATAATAAAGCTCTTCTTTTATGTTTTTCCCATTTGGTATAAAGGATGTAATCGACATCGTGCTTGTGGCATTGATGCTCTATTATATTTATCGTGTGATGAAGGAGTCACGCTCACTGAACATCTTCATCGGAATTATGTTGTTTGTTATCCTATGGCTTATCGTCAGTCAGGTGCTAGAGATGCGACTTTTAGGTGGTATCCTTGATAAGCTGGTTTCGGTGGGAGTCATTGGTCTTATCGTTCTGTTCCAAGAAGACATACGCCACTTCCTGTATAGTCTTGGCGCACATCGGAAGGTAAAAAACATTATTAAACTATTTACGAGAGCAAGCAAGGAGGAGGTTGATAAGGAAACAATTATGCCTATCGTCATGGCTTGCATGAGTATGAGTCGTGGCAAGGTGGGTGCTTTGATAGTTATAGAGCGGGGCGTGATGTTGGAAGACATAGTTGAGACTGGCGACTTGATAGACGCCCGCATTAATCAACGACTGATTGAAAACATCTTCTTCAAGAACTCGCCTCTGCATGACGGAGCGATGGTTATCTCCAAACAACGCATTAAGGCGGCAGGATGTATATTGCCAGTAAGCCACAAGCAAGATATTCCTAAGGAGTTAGGTCTGCGTCACCGTGCTGCTATGGGTATCTCGCAAGATTCGGACGCATTGGCTATCATCGTTTCAGAAGAGACTGGTCGCATTAGTGTTGCCATGCATGGTGAGTTCCAACTGCGCCTTTCTGCCGAACAACTGGAGAGTATCTTAACAAAGGAGATGGTGCAGTCTGTATGAAAGTAGAGGATGGGTCGGTGTGCAACGAGGTATTGATTCGTTAGATTGAACCATCGGAACGAGAATAAGGAAACGCCCTTCTCAATGCGAGAAGGGCGTTTCTTTGTTTTGAAGAAGGCGTCTCCTTGTAATGAGGAAACGCCTTCTTCTATTCGAGCTAACCTAATTCAACATTAGATTCATCTCTAGTTTGTCATCCTTGAAGATATAGTCTACTAGCTCATTGATTGTCAATGAACGTGTGTTCGGCAGTGGTTGATTCGTATGACAAACGTGTCCTTCCTTTATTTGGAAGTACATGTTATTCTTCGGAATATCCGAGTCATTATATATACGGAGGTTCTCTATGCGGTCAGGATGCCGTTGAGCATAAAGCTGCAACGCCTTTTCAGCATTGATAACACGTATCATTCCTTGTATATTCTCCGTCTGTCTTTTCGCATTCGGGTCGATAGAAAGCGCAATACGATAGTCCTCCTTGATAATATCGAAACCCTCGGCATCATGCAATAGAACGCAATCTTTGGAACGTTGCCACTTGTCGAACGAATCAAAGTCCATGTTGTCAACATCAGTAGGCGGTGCCGTTACCATGATATGTCGTGCATATCCGCATCGTTCATACCAGTCGTATAGCCACTCTTCGGCAGGTATTAATGTTGCAAAGACAGCTCCCTTGTGATAGAGTTGGAAGTGAGCTTGCGACATTAAGTTGCTTCCCATGTTCTTCTTTCGGTACTCCTCACGCACACTAACACCAGAGATATAAGCTGTGCGCACCTCCTCATCGTAGTATTTCATTGTATAGGGTAAGGCTTGAAGGGCTGCAACAGTATGCTTATCAGCCTGACAAGTGATGTTATATTCGGGCTTGAATACACGTGAGAAATATAGCTCTATGAATGGTTCCACATCATGGAAAGTGTCTCGCCATAGGCTGATTGTCTCCTCCTTAATGCGTTGCTGATCCTCTTCTTGCGCTAAGGGATATTTCTCCATGACCACATTCTTCTCTAAAAGAATGTCTGGTTTGTATGAAAGTTTGGCGTATCTCAAGCCCTCAATACCAAGGTCTTCCTCACGATTCATGTATTCGTATTGCTCAGGGAGGTGTCTGGCGAACTCCTGATTGATGATAGAAAACGCTCCTTCGTAGCTTGTATCTGCCTTTTCAACGCATACATCGAACACCTTGTTAGTGATAGGCGAACCAAAGGTGAAGGCAATCAACTTATCATCTACCCATATTGTGCCACCAATAGCACCGATTTCATCCCATAAATCGAAGACACGTGTCATTGAACGAAGCTCTTCCGATAATTCTTCATCGCCCTCGGTATCCTCCTTTGTAACCTCTCGCCAGTTCTCTTCCACAGCTATACACTCTGGAATCATATCCTTTGTTAAGTCCTTATATACGTAGTTTGGGAATGTTTTGCGGAACTTATTACAGTGGTTTCGCTTACCTTGTAACTTCTTACCGGATAGTGTTGCGAGCTTTTCACGTGAGTAGATATAATCGAAGTGGTCACGGTCTGGTTTGATATCAAAGGTGTTGGGGAAGGTTGTCTCTAGTATTTCCGCCATATAACTGCATACACCTAACATTAAGAAAGGGTGCCCTAAGGTGATAGAATCATCCCTCATCTGTCGGACAACGGCTGCAAATCGGTCGCGCATAGCCTCATCCCATGCACATTTCCATACTGGTGCCATGTATGCGAGATGGTGCCCTGTATAAAAGCGGAACACTAAGAAGCCATCGACTTCAGCGATTTGTGTATTATAAAGGAACCTCCATGAGATGATATTTGCAAAGCTTAAATCACAGTTCTGACGGTCTCCACAAAGTGTATAACTTTGTATTAGTTCGCGATCAGACGTCTTTACATCGTGGAATTTAATCATGTTGTCTATAATCTGGTTAGGCTACAAAGATATGTAGAAAAGCTGGGATAGCCAAGAGGATAGCTCTTTTCTGATATAAAACAAGAGTCTTGTTTGGGATTATGAGTTAATTTAGCTATCTTTGCAGGTAAACAATTTAAAGACCGAAGTACAATTATTACAATAGAATAAGAACTATGGATTTATTAGAGCAAATCGTTGCACGCGCTAAA
>ERZ773074.403-NODE-403-length-18698-cov-20.986322_pt1 | contig 18698 bp, 24 predicted proteins | sample MGYA00580615_ERZ773074 | MGnify/ENA primary metagenome ERZ773074 (study PRJEB29015, sample SAMEA2738126) | human oral metagenome | biome: human oral; feature: human-associated habitat; material: saliva | place: China | collected 2160 ...
CGGCCGCGACGAGGGAGCCGCCGGGCAGGTTCTTCTCGTTGACGGCGAAGGCCATCGCGGCGTCCGCGCTCTCGGGGGAGGAGACGGTGGCGCGCTCGTCGAAGTGCTTGCGCACGACGGCGAGGCTGTGGCGCTCGCTCATGGCGCGGCCGGCGCGAGCGGCGGCGGCGTAGGCGCCGGAGTTGAAGCCCTGGAGGCGGCGGTCGAGGGCGACGGCCAGGTCCTCGAAGGAGGCGTCGCTGTCAGCGGCGAAGCCGGGAACGTCGGCCACGGTCATACGGGCCTTGCGGGTGTCCTCCACGGAGGTCTCCTCAGTGATTGCAGGTGCGGGGGTGTGAACGTGCCGACGGATGCCGGACAGCTTGATGGGGCCGCGGGGGGCGGCAGCGGTGACGGCCTCAGGCTTGGCGTCGATCTCAGCGGCGGGCTCGACGTCGGCTGCGGCGGCCTTGGCCTTCTTCAGGGCCGGGGCCTTGTCAGCGGAGTCGTCGTCCTGCGCCTCAGCGGGAGCGGAGTCGTCATCGCCGGCGTCATCGCTGCTGTCAGTGTCAGCGCCATCGTCAGCGGGGGAGTCGTCCGAGTCATCATCGGCAGGGGCGGCCTTCTTGGCAGGCTGGTCAGCGCCGACCTTGGCGGCCATCTCGGCGGCCTTGGCGGCGCGCTCGGCGGCGGCCTGCTCGCGGGTGCTGATCTCAGCGGAGAGGACCTCGATGCCGTCGGTCAGGGTGCCGAGGGTGGCGAGGTCCTCGTCGGTGAACTCGCCGTTCGCGTAGAGGGTCTGGAAGGCGTCAACGGCCTTGGAGCGCAGGTCACCGAGATCGGCGGCGCTCAGGTCGGACAGGTTCTCGGGAATCTCCAGGTCGAAGGTCTCGACCGGGGCGTCGTCAGCCTGGTCGGCGAAGACGGCGATGTCGAAGTGCTTTCGCATGTTGAGTGGTCCTCCGTGTTCGTTGCTGGGCAGGGTTCCCGTCCCCAGCGGGGTACACACGAGGCCCTGCTGCCATGCCGTTGGCTTAAAGGATACACCTATGAGTGAGGAAGGCCCCATAGGACGAACAGAACCCCCGCACCGCCATGAGCAACGGTGCGGGGGTTCTGCCTGATCCACCCAGCGTCAGGAGTCCATGAGACCTCTAACGGGGACCATCATAACCGATGACGATGAGTGGCGCGAAGGCTAGAAGCGAGTGATCGGGGAGGAGTCCTTGGAGCCCTCTCCGGGCAGGGTGCCGTCGGCCAGCGGCCGGGGCTCGGTGCCGACCGGAGGGGTTGTAGTACGTCCACATCCGCATCCCATGATTCTGTTCCTTTCCTCAGATGGACCCGAGACGGCGCGCCATCTGCGCCGCCTTCGCCAGTGTACCTGCGCGCTCGACCCGGGCACGCATCTTGTCCGCGGCCGACGCGCGCTGAAGGTCGCGCCGGCGCTCGGACTCTGCCAGGCGCTTGAGGTACGAGATGTCTCCAAGCGTGAGGCCGTTCGAGCCGATGGGTCCGTTCGAAGGGTGCGCGGCTCGGGCGGCGGAGTCGTCGTGAGCCACGACGCCGGATGCCTGCAGGGAGCGGACCTCGCCGGAGGCCAGGAGTCCCTGAGGACGAGGCACCGGAAAGCCGGGCACGTTGACGGCGAGCGCGCCGACCAGCTCCAGGGAGCCGCGAATCGTTCGCCAGTCGCCCGAGATCGGCGCGGAGCGGGCCACCCGGACCTGCTCGGCCGTGATCCCGGGACGGAGGGAGCCTGCCACCCAGATGCCGTAGGCGTCCTCGCCCGCCGCCACGTCAGCGAAGACGGTGCCGGTGTTGTCGTAGTGCTCGGCCGCGGCGTTGGCGGAGTCCCGCGGGCCCGCGTGCCCGGTACCCATTGTGAGATGCCCCACAGCCACGGAGGTGCCTTCAGCAGTCCGAAGCGCCCCGGTGCGGAAGTAGGCGTAGTTCGAGGGGGACGTGGGCGGCTCTACGCACTTCCCGACCTGTCCGATGTGGCAGGTGCCCCAGGCGGCGATGTGGCCGTAGACGCGGCCGTCGTCCTCGACCACGAGGGCGGTGGGGCCGGTCAGGGCGGGGTCCTTGAACCACGCCTCAGGCGGGGCTGTGGGAATGGCCGCCGCGGTCAGGGAGTCGCGGCTCAGGGGGTCGGCATCTGCTGAGCGAGCCATTTTCTCCCCAGAATCGGCATTTTCGTCGAGCTCAGCCGGCTTGGAGGTGCTGGGAGCCTGCCCGGCTGCGTAGACGCGGGCCGTGGCGAAGGCCGGGACGGCCACGAGGGTGGCGGCGCGGAGGCGGGCCGACTCGATGACGGTCAGCTCGTCCGAGGACGACATGGCCGCGACCTTGACCCGGCCATCGGGGCCGGCCTCCCCGCCGTTGCCGGAATCTGCAACGTCGGCCTCGGGCATATCCGCCTTCGCCATGATCCTGAACGTCACGTCGTCCGTGTCGATGGAGACTCCGTTGGACATCTGCTCGGACACCTGGCGGAACGCCTCAGCGCCGACCGCGCTGCCGAGGTCGAAGGTGCCGGTGGCGTAGATATCGCCGCCATCGCGGCGCTCAACGGTCTCGATCCGGCCGCAGACCTCCGCGCCGTCGTGGCCGCCGACGTCCTTGAACGCGACTCGCAGCGGGATGGGGAGGTCGTCCCAGCGCAGGGCGCCGTCCTCAATGAGCCGGCCGTCGCCGGTCATCTCCCCCTCGCGGGCGATGACGCCCTCCCACCGACCGTCGGGTGCGGCGTCGGCGGGGGCGGGGACCGGGTCGCCCGCGGGCTCCTCGGTACGGAGGTCGGAGAACTCGCCCACACGGCGGGCCGTCTCCTCGATGCGGAGCTTCATGGCAGTCCTTTCGATGGCTGAGAACGGGTACTTGGCGTTGACGGCGACGTTGACTGGGGGCCGGGCGTCGGTCGGAATGAGGATGCACCTGCAGTTCGCCGTCTCCTTGAGAGGCCCCGCGGGGTCGCCCGGGTAAAGGAGATACGCATCCCCGACGTGGAACGGGGTACCGATGTCCTGAACCTGCCCGTCGGCCTCGACGTGCGTGGGCCGGACGCGATTGTCGTGGACTGTGACCCAGCGCAGGCGGCCGCGCTTGCGGGCCAGGTCCGAGGTCGCCACGCGGTGGGCGGCGTTAGCGGTGGCTGCGGTGCGGGCCAGCGTGCGCAGGCGGGCCGCGTAGGCGGTCGTGGCCTCCCCCTTGCGGCGCGAGGTGCCGAGCAGGCGGCCCAGCTCGATCTTCGTCTTCCGCTCGCCCCATCCCTCGGAGGCGGCGCGCTTGAGCAGGTCGCGCACGTCCTCGTAGACCATGACCGGCAGGCCGGAGTCCTCCAGGATGCGCTGCACGGTCGCGTACTGGGGCAGGCGACGGCGACCGCGGCCGTCACGGATGAGGTCGCGGATGGCGGCCTGCCACGCCGATCGGACCGAGGTCCAGGCGAACGGGTTCGGCACCCGGTCACCGGCCGCCAGCAGGACCGGCGAGTCGAGGGCGTCCTCGGCCAGGGTGCGGACACGGCGCAGGAAGGCGTTCAGGACCGGCTCGGCCAGGTCGAGGTACTGCTCCTCAATCTCGTCGCGCCAATCCGACACGACCGCCGGGTCCTCCCAGTCCGCCGGACCTTTGGAAAGGATGTCCAACGCTCGGACCATCACCGCACCTCCTCCAGAGATGCCCGATTCAGGCTGGGCGTGCGGATGAGGGCGTTCTCCGGCAGGACGTAGCGAAGAGCCGTCACGAGGCGGTCCAGGCGATGCGGTACTCCGTGCGTTGCGACCTGGGTCACGTAGGCGTCCAGCAGGGTCACGACGCGCCCCGACTCGACGCCCGGGCAGCCGTGATTGTCGAGCAGGGCCGGGACGACGTCCCAGGCCCCCCTCGTGGCCTTGCTCACTGTGAGGACGTCGGTCGGCCACAGGACGTGGGCCTCGTGGAACGGGCGGCCCCTGAGCGCGTTGAAGCGGGCCCGGTCGGCGCGCACGATCCGCTTGCCGACGGCCTCCAGGGCCTTGACCACGAGGACGTCAACGACGGCGACCAGCGCCGTGGCGTCAACGTCCTGACCGTGAGCAGTCAGCCGAGCGCCCGGGTTGCGGCGCTGGGCCGGGATAGCGGCCGACGCCGCCGCGTAGGCGCGGGCGGCGTCGGCTGTGGGTGGGGGAGGTGTCATAGGTTCTCCTAGGTGGGTGAGGGTCAGGCCCCGGCCGGGGCCGTGGTGGATGACTCTGGGCGGGCGTCGCCGGATGAGATCGGCGCCTCGCTACCCGGCACCCTACCCGGCTCGGCAGCGTCCGCGCCACTCGGCGGACGGCCGGGTCCGTCCTGGTCCGGCTGGGGGGCGGAGGAGTCCTCCTCGGCAGGCGCCGTCGGCGGCACGGCCAGGGCTCGGAGGGCCTCTGACGGAGCCGAGTAGTCGCCCTCATAGGCCTTGAGAATCTCCTGGGTGAGCGGGCCGATGCCGATCGTGCCCATCAGGTCCGGCCGCTTGGTGACCATGGCGAGGGCCTGCATGAGGGCCCGCTCGTCCAGGGGCTTCGCGTCGGAGTCGTCGAAGCCGGAGGCCTCGCGCAGCGCCTCGTCGGACACGGCGCCGGCGCGGTGGAGGTTCAGGGCCTCCTCCGACCGGTTCGGCCGGGCCACGAGGGCGGAGACGTCGTACCCGACGGAGAGCGTGCGCACCTCGTCCTCGCTCAGGCCCGCCGAGAGCAGGACCGGGCGCAGGTACTGGCTGGTCAGCGCGTCGCAGATGAGGGCCAGGACCGGCTCGATGTGCGTGGTGACCGTGTCCTCGCGGGTCAGCCACGCGCCCCAGTGGTTCATGGCGCCGGAGCCGAGCAGCAGCTCGGGCGGAGCGTCCTGGGCCAGGGCCAGGCGCCGGATCGCCTCGTCGCGCAGGTCGCGCGCGCCGGAGTCCAGGGCCGAGGAGAACGTGAGGTGGCTCATCTTGTCCGCCGCCTCGTCCGGCACGGTCACGACGAGGGGCACGACGGCGGAGGCGTCGTCCCGGTTCTCGATCGGCCGCAGCATCGAGTCCATGAGCGCAGCCACGAACGGGTCCGGCGCGCCGTAGGCGTTGGAGTCCGCGGCGTCCGAGGCCAGGGCGGCCGAGGCCGAGGAGGGGACGACCAGGATGCCGGCGCCCGCCAGGCGGGAGTCGATCTGGGCGCTGATGTGGCGCGTCAGGCCGATCAGCTCGCGCAGTATCGGCAGGCACGCCCGCGTCGGGGAGTCCGCCTCCCAGTAGCGGGCCGGGTGCGGGCGCCAGACGCGGACCATGTAGACCTCGGAGGACAGGACTTCGACCGGCGCCGATCCGTCGGTGCCCAGGTTCAGCCTCACGGTTCGTCCGTCCGAGCCGACGGAGGACACCTCCGTGACGGCCAGTACGCGCCACACCAGGTCGGTCAGCGCCGGGTCTGGCGAGGGGGCGGTCACGGCCGGGGCCGCCGACGGGGCGGCCGCGTCGATGACGTGGCGTGGCACACCGACCAGCCACCCCTCGCCCGCCACGAACAGGTTCGTCGCCAGGCGCTGGAGCATCTGACCGAGGTCCTGCTGGGACGCTCCGAGCGCCGCCAGGACCGCCTCAGCCAGCTGAGCCGTGGGGCCGGTGGCGGTGTCCGTGACGTCCGTCGGGTCGTCACGCAGGGACGAGTGCGGGCCGGTGGCGGGCTTGTGCTGGACGTAGAGGCGCGCCTGGCTCAGGCGGCCGGCCAGGGTCGAGGCCAGGAAGCGCTCCTCACCGACCTCGTCGTAGGCCGCCCACGCCTCAGCCTGCCACGAGCGCGAGCCGAGCGAGGACTGGGGGCGGGAGGCGGCGTGAGAGCCTGCCGCGGCCGACGCGGCCGTCGCGGCGCGGGCTGGGCGGGAGGCCGCCGCGGTCAGGGCTGAGGCCGGCGGCTGCTGGACGATGACTCCGCGACGGGCCAGGGCGCGGGACCGGTAGGCGTCGAGGCTGGAGACGGTGGCGGGAGAGGCTGTCACTTCGAGTCCTTCGCGGAGGGGGTAGGTGCGAGCGGGGTGGGCTGCGGCGCGGCCGAGTCGATCCGGTGGGAGACGTGGCCCACGACGTAGGCCGCGCCGAGCGTGGCGCAGGCGGCGCGAAGGGCGCGGCCCAGCGGGGAGCGGCGCCGGGTCCGGGAGGACGTGAGGGCCAGGGCCGCTCCGATGGCGAGGGCGGACTGAGTGCCTACGCAGAACGGGCAGTCGAGCGCGGAGACCAGCCGGTGCAGGGGCGCCGACGGCGGGGCGAGGTAGCCGAAGGGCTGCCCGGGCTCGCGGCGGTCGGCCCACTGGTGGAGGGGGTCCGACAGGGCCCAGCCGCCCAGGACGTCGGTCGTGGCGAAGCGGGTGACGCGCAGCGCCGCGCCAGCGGTCAGGGCGGCGTCAACGGCGAGCAGGGCCGCGTCGGCCAATGCCTCGCAGGCGCCAGAACCGCGAGAAGTCGGGGCTGAAGGTGACATGTATGCTCCCATACAAAAGGTTGAGGGTGGTTTATACGCACAGATTATAGGGGGGTTAAGCCACCCGCCCCCTATCGATCTCTCCGTGAACATCGGGAAACCCTATCGGTCCGGGGCCGCCCCTCGGTCTGGGCACGGGCAGTCGGTGCAGGGCCGGTGCGGGGACGCCTACCCACCCCATCGGACTTCCCTATGAGTGGGCGGCTTCGCGCTCGCGGTCCTTATGGGCTGGGAGGTCGGCCGGCCGCCCCCGTCCCATCACACATGCCTATGTATAGGGGCCTACTAATAGGGGCCCTGCCCTGCCCTGCCCATAGACCGAGGGGCCCGCCGCCCGCCCGCTGCCCAGAACGAGGGGGCGCCCCACCTTCGCGCCCGGCCCGACCCGGCCCCGCACCCACCCGCCGCTGCGGCCCGCTTCACCTACCCCGCAGGGCCGCCGGCTTGCACCCCTACGTATGACTGCATACAGTAGAGCCATGAGCAACCACTACAGCCGCCCCGCCGCCCGGCCGACCCCCGCCGCCCGGCCCTCGACCGACCGCCCCACCGCCACCTACCCGACCAGCTACCCCGGCATCCCGGCACGCCGATCCATCCGCGCGGCTGCCGCCCCCGCCCGGCCCTTCGCCGGCTGGCGCGGCCAGGCCCAGACCGAGGAGCTGCCGGCCATCGGCGGCAGCGCCCACGCCCACCTCGCCTGCGGCGCCAGCCGCTCCCAGAGCCACGACCGAGCCGTCGCACGCCGCCCTCGCCGCCACCTGCGCGCCGCGCTGGCAGGGCTCGCGCTAGCGGCCATCCTGCTTGGCGCCCTACAGGCCTACGCCGCGGCAGGCATCTCCTCGGCCCGGCAGGCCGCACTGGCCGCCGCGTCCGCCGGATCGAACAGAACCGAACAGGCCTCCGCCCCCCAATCGGACAAGACCGAACAGGCTGAGGAGGCCGCCCCCTCCCCTATGTCAGGACAATCAGATGTCCGTTCGGACATTCAGAATGTCCGTTCGGACTGGGTGACCCAGGACACCGGCGCCCCATATGACAGGACAAACCCTCACGCATCTCCGCTTCGCGACCTGCCCCGGTGCACCACGTCTCCGGACACCCCGATGCCCTGTTTGGCGCATGTTTCCGCCAATTCTCACCGCGCCGTGGTCCTCGAGGAGGACGGCTCCCTCACCGCCGTCGTCCGCCGCTGAGAGCCCCATACACCGCTCACACACCTCTGCCCGTTCGGACATCTGGATGCCCGTTCGGACGCGCGCAAGTTACCACACCCGAACACACCCGCACACACCCGAACCACTTCGACAAGGACCTCCAATGCGCTCCCCCGCCCCTCGCCACCGTGCCCCCCGTCACCGGCGGACCCGCCCCCTTAACGGCCTCCCGTACCGCCGCATCAGCCGCTCCGAGCTCCTCTTCGCCGCTCTGGTCGGCCTGACCCTCCTGGCAGCCGCGTTCACGGTCGGCGGCCTGATGGCTCACCCGTTCGGCTGACCGGACTCCAGCGCTCAGGCGCTCCAGCTCCTCATCACGGCCTGTCACTCATGTCACCGAGGGCGTAGCGGGCACCCTGAGCCCGGGGCGGCTGGCGAGGCCGAGCGTCAGCGAGGACCGAGCCACGTGCCGCCCCGAGGCGAACCGCCCCGCACAGCCCTCCCCTGCCTGGCGCGTGTATGCAGCTTGCACCCCCGGAGCCCCTAGGCGCAGGGGGTGTCTTGCTGCATGCACGCTCCCAGGAAGGGCCTGCACGGTCGAGGGGCGAGTGTCCGAGGCGCGTGTATGACATCGCTGCGCACTCATCGCCCAGGCGCCGCGCAGCGAGCGCCGTAGCGATGGGGGTGCACCGTGTCATGCACCGCAGCGAGGACGCTCGCGCGCAGCCGCGGCCGACCGGCAGGCCGCTAGGCCGGTCGGACGGGGGCAAGCAAAGTGCGGACCGCCGTCGGGAACGGGATCGAGACCGGGCCCTGCCCCGCCATCTTGTGTGACCCGCTCCACGCCTAGCCTATAGACCGGAGGCGGCACCGTGACCCGGCACACGGCTTGCCTAATTCCGTCCCGGGTTTCTCCGACCGTTGGGATTCCAACGAAAAGTCCGTTATGACGGCATACATCGTCCGACTTTTCCGCTAGATTCCGTGGGCGGCCCCCGGGCCTCCTCGCCGGTGGCCGACTCTGCTGTCGTCCCGGGAGTCCGGGCCCCGCCAGCGACGGCGCCGGCGCGGTACGTAGACGTCCCCGCCCGGTCTGGTACAGGCTCTCCAACCCCCGGTCCGGGGCGGTCCGATCGTCCGGTCCTGGCCGGTCCCGGCCCTCTCGGGTCCGTAGCGGTTCCCAGGGTTCTCCCAGGTTTCTCAGGGTTCTCCCAGGTTTCTACCCCGCTGTACCTCCAGGTATGTGAATGCCGTCACTCAAATTAATTTCTCAAAATGACGTATGATGGCGGGCAAGAGATCTACGTCACATGTAACTTGTCATACACTTGCTACCGTCTAATGTATGCAGAGCATACGTACTTTCCGTTGGAATGACGCGGTTGTATGCTAAGTTACATATTCTCTAATAGGCTTACTCCCCCCGTAGGGGGGAGTAAGCCATAGATATAGAAAGGACCTGTGGCTGGGACCACACTACGTTCCCAGGTTTCTCCCAGGTTCCCGGCCGGGGCAGATTTTGCCCCCAGACTCGTATGAGTGCATACTCCTACCCATGAGCAACCGCTACTCCCTCAGCCAGACCGACAGCCCTCGCACCGCCTACCGCGTCATCGACCACTCGCTCGACGACGAGATCGCCCGCCACCCCGCCACCCTGCCCAGCGGAGCCCCGCACCCGCCGGCCGGCCAGCCCATCAGCGTCGTCACCTCCCCCTCGCCGGCCTCCTACCGCGTGCAGGGCGAGGGCCGCGCCAGGACCTGGGCCGAGCTGGGCGGGTACGCCGTGGCCGTCATCGAGCAGGTGCCCGCCTGGGCGACCGCCCCCGCCGCAGCGGTCCTGCGCGAGGACCCTCACGCACTCGACGGTATCCCTGAGAATCTGGTCTCCTCCCCCGCCGGCGGTCTGTCGGTGAGGACCTGGTTCGCGACCCTCACCTACACCCGCGCCCACCAGCTGCCCCGCTGGCAGGACCGCTACGCGGCAGCCGCCGTCCACGCCCCCTCGGCCCGCCTGGCGCTGGAGCGCCTTCAGGCGGCGCTGTAAGCCCTCCTGACGGCCTAGCACCTACGCCCCGGTACCAGCACCTAGGTACCGGGGCGCTGTGCCGTCTACGGGGCTTACACGGCTTCTGGGCCGTGCCCCGCCCGCGGGCATCCGCACTCGCCCGGGGACGGCTCCCGGCGCACCGCGCATCCCTCCTACGGGGATCGCCACCTGTGAAGCCGTGTAAGCCTCTCTGACGGCCTAGAACCACCCCTCCCATATGACGGCCCTGCCCGGCCCTGAAAGTCCGTCAGAGACGCTCCTAGACCACTCCACGGGCATGAAACGGCCCCGCCCACCTCCTCAGGTGAGCGGGGCCTTGTCCGAAGCGGCTCTCTACGGCCGCAGGTCAGGCGGGCAGGGGTGCCTCGAAGTGCTGCACGAGGGCGGCCATCACGTCGGCCATCTCGCCGGCCACCTCGCGACCGCCGCGCTCGCGGCCGGTCATCCGGGCCACGACCTGGCCGTCCTCGACCCTCAGGCGGGCCTGGAGCGGGCTGTGCTCCTTGATGAGGCCGATCTGGCCGGTGCGCCACTCGGTGCCATGAGCCAGCCCGAGGGAGGCGGAGGCGGTGGCGGCAATCACTTTCATCTGGTCGGTCAGCTGGTCGGCGGTGAGGGCGGTGTCCTGGGTCACAGTGGGCTCCTGGGTGGTGAGGTGGTCGGTGGGCTGCTGGGCGGTGCGTGAATCGATCATAGCTACAGCGTATGCCGTCATACGGTCTGGAGGCAAGTCCTCGTGTCTACGCAGGTCAGGCCCGGGAAGGGCCTTCCTCGCCGACCCAGCCGCCGCGGCCGGGGGCGCGGCCGGGCATGTCGGCCGGGCCGATCTCGTCCCACTCGCTGTCGAGCAAGGTCTCCGGGCCGTCGGGGGCCGGTCGCAGGGCGTGGCCGCCGCGGGTGAGGGACAGGCCGCTGCCCCCCTCGAGGCGGCATCGGGGCGATGAGGGCGACGCGGCGCAGACCTTGGAGTCGGCTCCCCGGCCGACAGAGGGGTCGAGCAGCCCGGCCGAGGACGGCTCGGCCGCACCACGGGAGGAGACCGGCTCCCCGACCTGCGAGGCGGGCGCCGTGGAGGGCTCCTCAACGCCGCGGTGCGGGTAGGCGCCGGCGGCGAAGGAGGCCAGGGCGATGACGAAGGTGGTGACGATGAGGGCCGCGACGGCGGCGATGGCGGCGATCTGGGCGGAGGGGGCGGGGCGGTTCGTGCTCATGGCTATAGCGTATGCACGCATACACCCCGCCTGCAAGCCGCAAGCGGGGTGTATTTAGTGACGCCCGTCACATTAGAAGATCTTGGCCTGGTACAGAACTTCCCGCACCTGCCCCGCGTCCCGGCCGTGCACGCGCAGCGCGCCGTTGTCAGGGTCGATCTCGACGGTGGCGACGTTCCTCACCCCCCACGCGCAGAGCTCCCGCAGGGTGATATTCGGACTGCAGTCCTCGACGGCGCGGCCGGCCGCCTCCAGGGCCTGACGGGCCCGCTCCAGGCGCTCCTCGGCCAGCCCGAGGCGGACGACGAGGGGGAGGACGTAGGTGAGGGTGGGGTGCTCCTCAGGGTCCTCCGAGCAGCCCATGCGGAGCGGCCCGACGGCAGCCCACTGCCGGCTGTCTCGGTCACCGTGAGTGAGCCGGGCCGAGTACTCCCGCACGGCTCCGGAGTCGGTCAGGTGCGCAGTCACCTCGACCCGCCCGTCCTCGCCGTCGCGCACGGTGACCTCGTGGTCCCCGTAGCGTGCGTAGGCGGCGCGCGGCTCGGGCAGCCGGCGCTCAGGGCCGAGGGTGTCGCGCAGGACGTCCAGCAGCTCGGCGGCGATTCGGTCAACCCTCTCGGCGTAGGTCTCAGTGTTGCTCATGTCACTGTCCTTTTTGTGAGTTGGGTGGTCGGCTACGTACAAGATAAGACTAGCGCCGCCCCCAAGGACGGCGCCAGCCCATCTATCCCCACATTTCAGTGATCTCAGTCACTCACCTCCCCGACTCAGCTGGGCGATCTGGCGGTCCAGGTACTGGCGGGCCTTGCGCAGGTCCTCCAGGCGCTTCTCCTCGCCGCCCTTGCGGCCCTGCCGCAGCAGGTACTTGCCGCAGTTCCACAGCAGAGGGTCCGAGGGGAAGGCGGCGTCGAGCACGTCCCACGACTCGACGTTGGCCGCGTCACTCAAGCCGAGCGCAGCGAGCGACTGCCCGAGCCAGGTGTAGTGGTCCGGGGACTCGACGGCCTCCCCCGGTCCGGGCTCGGTCTGAACGTCAGCGGTCGGAGGCTCGTAGTCCCAGATGTCGAGGTAACGCCGGCTCGGTGAGCCGTACGCGGAGAACCCCTTCTCCCGGTAGGCGGGCTCCAGGCTCTCCGGGACGTACAGGGTCAGGTCACCTTCTCCGTAGGGGTTCTGGGAAGGGTCGTCCAGCCCGTTAGGTGGGATGACCGAGGACCAGTAGAGCCGGCGAGGCCGCCCCGCCGTCGGAGACTGGTCCAAGGCCTCGACGTACCCGTCCGGGAGGGTGAGCTGGACGTTGGGGGTGAGACCCTCTCTGACCTCCAGCCAGGCACCCTCCCCCAGGTACAGCTCGATGTTGGGGTCTAGTGCTGAGCCGCTGGGGCCGTCTATGACGAAGGCCCCGTCTTCTAGGAGGATGCGTCCTCCTCCCTCGGTCAGGGTCCGCCGATAGGCAGTGACGAGGGTGCCCTGATCTCGGGCGATTCTGGTGAATGCCCCGTACCTGTTCATGGAAGGTCCTTTCGGAGTGGTGAGTTGGGAGGGCGGCTCAGGCGGCGCTCCTCGCGCTCGCGGATGCGCTCTCCGAGCGCGAATATCGGCAGTCCGACGGCCAGGGCGACGACGGTGGCGGTCAGGGAGGCGATCATGCGGCCGCCCCGCCTCGGGAGGCCATCCACGTCGTCACGGCCTCCAGGGCCGAGGCGCCGAACGTGGCCGGGATCGTCATGCCGGTCGGGTAGACGCCCCAGCACCGCTGACCGCAGCGCTTCAACTGGGCGACGGCCTCGCCGTTCTCGTAGACGAGGCACGTGCGGGCCTCATGAAGGGTGTTGGCGTCGAGGGGCTTGATTCGCGCCTGGGGGTGCTGGAAGACGCGGGTCCAGGTGGTCTGGGTCGGGGAGGTCTCGGTGCTCATGGTTCCTCGCTAGGGGTAGGCGGTGCGGGCTTGCCCTAAGCGTATGCCGTCATACGTCCTAAGGCAAGCCCGCAGCGGTCAGATCAGAGTGATAGGCGTCTCATCCTCCGGGCGGGCGATCTTCGGCGGCTTGCGCTTCCACTCGCCGAGGACGCGGTCCACGGTCTGCCGGGTCATGCCGGAGACCTGGCTCAGGACCGACTTGGAGATGCCTCGCGAGTAGGCGGCCAGGACCTCCTGCTGGAGCGCCGCGCGGGCCAGCTTCGCGTCCCGACGGGCCTTGCGGTCGAGGCGCGCGGCCTCCTCCAACGGGTCGTCGAGCGGCGGAGCCGACACGAGGTCGTCGGTCTGAGAGGTAGGAAGCCGCTGCTCCAGGGCGGTAGCGCGCTCCTGGGAGTCCTCCAGGGCCCTCGCCTGTTGGACGGTCAACGAGAGGAGCTTGCGAAGGTCCTCAACCATGCCGCGCTCGGCATCGATCCCGAAGCCTCCGCGGTAGCCGCCCCCGCTGGCCCACTTCTCCAGGCACTTGGGCAGGTCCGCAACGTCGTTGAGGGATGTCATAGGTGTCTCCTATAGGAACTGGGTGAATGAGTACTGGTCGGTAGACACTACAGCCCACCAGAATCGCCGAGGGCGTTGGTAGTTCTCCGCCGTCGTCCTGACCTTCCTCAGGACCTCGCGCATGTCGGTCAGGTCTCGGGTTACCTTAGGCGGCCGACCATCCCGAAGTATCCAGAGATCGAGGTGGTCGTGAAGTCTCTCCAAGCGGATAGAGAGTCCACCGTCTCTGAGGACTACTGAGCGTCTCCCAGCCTCCTTAGGGCAGGAGGAGACCTCTCGCCGCAGCCTAAGACCGTTCCAGAACGCGATATACGCGAGCTCGACTGCTGCCGAGTAACTGATCTTCAAGTGCTGGGCGACGAATATCCCGGTTAACCTGGGTAACACGTTCAGCATCACGCCTCCCACCTCTCGGAGTACCACTCCGACAGCTCAACCTCGAACGTATCCCTCAAGGCCTGTCGGATGTAGGGTCCAAGCCGGTCCGGGTTCGGCTCGTCCATCACGATCTTCTCTACAGTCCCGACGGGCCGTCCGTCGGCATAGGCGACATCGAGCCGGTAGGGGTCGGGAAGGTGTCCTACTTTGGCGCCCATCTCACTCACTCTCCCCATCCATATCGGACTGCAGTCGGGCAATAGTGGCTTTCAAGCTGCTCACTTGCTGCTCAAGAGAACGGATGTGATTGACCATCACGTACCAGTTCTCGATCGCTCCGGAGAAGTAGTCAGCATCTAGGCAGTCCTTCACCTTGGCAGCAACCTTGGCGGAATCGCTCATCTCTCACTCCTCCCCGTCATCCAGGTAGCGAGTAGCCCAGGCCAGGGCCAGGGCGATGACCTGAATCACCTCGGACTCGAGGTTTGAGTTGTGGCCAGTCTCGGCGTCGTTGTCATAGGTCAGGCAGGCCGCGACCTCTCCGATCTCCTCCGCGAGGGCGAACAGGCGAGTGGCGTCGGAGTGGCCGTCGCACTCCAGAGTCATGCCCGGGTGCTTCCGGGTGGAGCGGAGGTACTCCTCCAGGGAAAGGGCCAGTACGTCGAGGTCCGGACTCAGCAGGTTCGACGCCGTTAGGGCCATCTTCCACAGTATCTCCCGGACCGCGGCCTTCGGCAGGACTCGAGCGCTGTAGAGCTGAGACGCGTAGAGGAGCATCCAGGAGAGCTCCTTTTCGGGACCGGCCTCCTCCGAAGGGAGCGTCCAGTCGCGGTGCTCCCTGAATCCCTCCTCCCACACCGCGATCATGCGGTTTCGGGTGATGATCTCGGCCGGGATCGGGACGGCTGCCGCCTCCAGGAGAGCGTCCAGCTCGGACAACTTCCCGGTGGAGTACCCCCAGATGTAGGAGGACTGGAGAGCCTTCTCCAGCTCCTCAACGCGCCGCTGAGAGGCCCGGAGCAGGGCGTCCGGGCAGTTGTTCTGAGGTGACTTCACATCGTCTCCTTACGTAGTAGGGGTGGACGTATGAAATCATACGTCCACCCCTCAGGAGATGCAAGCCGTCAGAAGCGGGGAATTGCTCCCGCCAGAGAGAGACCGCTCACAGCGCGCCGAATCGTCCCCCGGGGTACGAACAGGGACGCCTGACCGACGTCCCTCAGCCCGAGTAGCCCCATGCTCAGTGCGTCCACCTGGTCGTCGTGGCGGCCCGACGGGAACGCCCGCATCTCGGAGATGAGCTCGTTCACCCACCCGTTGCCAGGGTCCGATGGGTGCGGGAGGTAGACATTGCCGGACTCGATCTCCGGCGTGACCGCCCGGGCACGGACCTCCTTGGACGAGCGCGGCTTGATCGGCTTGATGCCGGCGACCTTCTTCCGCAGAACGTCGATGGCCGCCGTACCGTTGGCCGCGTCCTCCACGAGGCGCTGGTGGACGAACGATCCGCCGGGGCTCGCCTTGTCGTCCAGGTCGCCGGCGTTGCACCAGCGCAGCATCTTCTCCAAGGTCTGAGTGAACGACCACTGCCCACGCTGCTGCGCGATCAGGAATCGGTCCGGCCCCTGCCGGCACCAGCGCTGGCCTACGGCGTAGTCCGACATCGAGCTGCCCTTGAAGGTGAGGTCCCACGAGTCGAGCCACTGCCCGCGCTCCAGACGCTCGCGAGGCAGGAGGATCACGGAGTCGTCCCCGTCCTTGACCTTGGACGGGTCCGTCGTCCAGAACCGCAGCCAGCCGAGGTTGAAGATAGAGCCGTCCGCCGGCGTCGGATGCTGCTGGTACAGGGCCTCCCACATGTACGAGCCGACTGAGCGCTTCAGCGAGTCCCAGCGCTCCAGCGCCTCCTCGCGAGTCTCCTCCACGAGGGGGCTGTAGAGCGGGTCTCCCGGCTCCCTGCCGAGGGGGTCGTCTTCCTCGGCGATGGCCGGGAAGATCACGTTCTCCCACTTGTCGGCGTCGGGGTTCTTGGCCGGGTTCAGCAGGCGGCCGATGAAGTCGTCCTCGTGCCAGCGGGTGGCGATGGCGATACACAGGAACGGAGGCTCGAGTCGGGTGACAGCGTTGGCCTGCCACCAGTCCCAGATAGCCTCACGCTTCGACTCGCTGTGCGCGTCGGCGAAGTCCTTCACGACGTCGTCCATGAGCATGACCTTGAAGCCGAGACCGGTGATCGACTGGCCAGGGGCCGAGCGGGAGACGATGCCGCCGCCCCGCGTCGTCTGCCACTCGCTCACGGCGCCCGCGTCCGACGCGATCTTGATTCCCCATTTCTCTCCGTCCTCTTCGACGAAGCGGCGGACCTGCCGGCCCCACGCCGTGGCGAGCTGTGGCGAGTGTGAGATGAGGCCGATCTTCCAGTCCGGATGCTGGCGCAGCAACCAGATCGGCAGGTTGATCGAGGTCAGCGTGGACTTCCCCATTCGCGGCGGCATCGAGATGGTCATGTACCGGTTCTCGCCGTTCTCAACGGCGCGCACGGCCTCTGCCAGCCGATCGGAGAGGTACTGGATATGGGGGCGGCCGGCGTATGCCTCGTCGAGCTGCTGCGCGCTCTCCAACGGGTCGGCCGCCTGCCTGTAGGTCGGGTCGTGCGGGTACGGCGCGCCGGCGTGGGGGCGCCCGTCGCACGAGGGGCGGTCGCACTTCGGCTGGTGCTCCAGCCACGCCTGACGCTTGATGAGGGCTTCCAGCTCCTCCTCCAGCTGGGCCGGAGTCATCTCCCACGGCTCCAGTGGCTTCTTCACCTTAGGCATAAGCAACTCCTATCGCTGAGGTGGAATCTCATATGGATACAGAATACCGCCACCCCTCATCCCAAAGGGTGGCGGTATCTCTGCCCCAGTATCCCGGGTCAACTCTACTGCTCGGCGTCGATCACCTCAACTTCGGCTGGACCTACGTCGATGAGGCCCTGCTCACGTTTCCGGCGCTCTACCTCCGCGACCAGCTGCTCGATTCTCGACGTCGTGGCCGAGGCCGTCATCTCGGCCAGGTTGGAGGAGACCTCGATCTGCACCTTGGCCGAGTCGGCCCCGGCGCCGGCGGCCTCCCTCTCGATGCGCGCCGCGACGTCCATCATCTGGACGATCCCGTTCGCGCTCATCCGGGAGATGCGGTCCTCGGTCAGGCTGTCTAGCCACATCTCGGCCTTCTCCAGGGCCTTGCGCCCGAGGGCCCGGTGGCGGTCCCCCATGGCGATCCGGTAGCGGACGAGCTCGTTCGCCTCATTCTCGGCCATGTGCTTGTCCCACGCCTCGACCCGCTCCTTCCACGACCAGCGGGCCGAGTAGGAGTTGCCGTTGGGGGCGTCCCGCACCCGCCGGCGCTCCATGTCCCGGTACGTCTTGAACGACGCGTAGGCAGCCTCGGTCTCGCCGTCCTGGCGCTTCCAGATGGGGCGGGTGTAGTCCAGCGGGGCCGGCTTGCGGGGAGCCGGCGGCTTCGCGGTAGTCACAGCCCCTCCAGAGAGGAAGTCCAGTCCTGGGACGGTGCCAGGGATCTATTCACGAGGGCGCGGGCCAGGTCCTGGGCGAAGGTCTCGGCGAATTCCGGGCTCCAGCCCTGCTCGCTGACCATGCGCGTACGGATGCCGGCGCAGGCCGCCGTGATGGAGAGGATGGTGTCACCTGCGATCATAAGAGCGTCGCCGGCCTCAGCCACTCCACTGTCATGCTTCCCCGGGATGTCGTCAATCCCGGCTCTTGCTGCGGTACTCATTGAGCATGTTCTCCTTCTCCTGACGCTTCCTCTGATCGACCATGATTCGGTAGATCCGTGCCACGGTCTTGGCGTGCCAGCACGACGCCCACCGCGAGTTCTGGCCGTGCTTGCAGGTGCACGTGAACCTCGGGTACCCGTGATCGGACTTCAGAACCACGTGATGGAACTTCTTCCCGGACCCGTCCCGGACCTCTCCAGAGTTGCGGGCTGAGTAGGACCGCACCCACCAGACACGAGGGTTCACCTCGTCCTGGTAGACCGAGCCGGATGCCCAGGTCTCTCGGGCCGACTTCAGCTGGGCGGGGGACATCTCCTCCCACTCCAGCTGGCGCACGAAGTCGAACTCGGTGTTCGTCAGCCTAGCCCTCGCCACTGAGATCGCCCCCAGCCCCTACGACTGGGTACATGCTCGACAGCGTCGATCCGGTCAGTGCCTCGCGCACTGCCCACTCCGCCTCGTCAGCGTCCAGGACCGTGCAGGCGGCGCCGCCGGCTGCACGGACGCGTCGAATCTGGCGGACCTGCTCGACTGACGTGCGGGCCAGGGCGTGGGCCCTTGACTCGCCGGGCTTCTGGTGCTTGACCTCCAGGAAGATCAGGCGCCCCTCGATGCAGATGAGCAGGTCGGGGATGCCGGCCTCCATGTAGACCGAGCCGTGCATCTTCCAGGTGACCGACTCAGGCCATACCTGAGCGATGCGGCGCCGGATGGCGTCTACGACGCCGCTCTCCTTGCTAGCCATGTCACTCCTTTCTGTCTAAGGGGACGGCCCCGCTACAGCGGGGCCGTCTCACGGTTCGTACCTCAGAGGTCCAGGTCGTCGATGTCAAGGGCGTCCACGTCGAGCTCGACGGCGTCCTCCACCGTAGCGTCGAGCTCCGGCTTGGCTGGCTCGGCCGGAGCCTCGGCAGGCTCGTCAATCTCGTCGGCCATGGGGTCGTCCTGGGGCTCGGCCTTGGCGGGCTTCGTGGCGCGAAGGTACTCGCGCACCTCGCTCCTCACTCGACCGTTGTACGGCTCGCCGTCCTCCACAACGATGTCCACGGGGCGGCCGATCAGGCTCTTCGGGTTCAGGGCGATCTTCTTCTTGGCGATCTTGACCCCGAGGGCCTGAAGGAAGGCGGCGGACCGGAACATCGCCTTCTCCGTCTGCGGGAGGCGGTCGATGATCTGCTGGCCGGAGT
>ERZ773074.404-NODE-404-length-18691-cov-5.165969_pt1 | contig 18691 bp, 13 predicted proteins | sample MGYA00580615_ERZ773074 | MGnify/ENA primary metagenome ERZ773074 (study PRJEB29015, sample SAMEA2738126) | human oral metagenome | biome: human oral; feature: human-associated habitat; material: saliva | place: China | collected 2160 ...
CCCCTCTCCGAATGGAGAGGGGAGTGAATAGTACTGTTTGCTAAGGGGTTATGGGAAGGATTTATTGGTAGTTGGATAGTGGTTAGATAGAGGTCTATCAGGTGTTTACAATATAATAAAGATGGCTCAAAGGATATGTCATTAAAAGAATATGTCTCTCTGGCATTATGTCTAAAGAATATGTTACAGCATCCTTCATGTTCCTTTGTTACTTTGTCTTAAAAACTCGTGCGTTACTCTGTCCTAAAATGACAGAAAGACTAACCTCACGGCCAGTCTTCCCTCTCATCAAAAAAACCATTGAAATGAAATTTAGATTTTACTAATGATTCCTTCTTCCGTAGCTCGCACGAAGTCGACGATATTGCGAATCTCGTGCGAAGCAGGTACTTGTTGTTCTATCTGAATGCAAGCATCGAAAACTGACGTCTGACCATGGAACAACAGACGATAAGCGTTGGCAATGTGCTTGAGAATCTTCTCATCAACACCAGCTCGCTCACCGATAGTTGTATTAACACCATGATACTCAATCGGTGCTCCGCCAGCGATAATATAAGGAGGAACGTCCTTCGAGAAGGTAGTACCTGCCTGTACCATGGCATATTCACCTACTCGCGTGTTCGCTTTCTCCACAACGTTTGAAGAGATAATCGCTCCCGTTCCAATCTTACAATCGCCTGCAATCTTCGCACCATAGCCAAAGACACACTTGTCACCAACGACGGTGTCATGGCTAATATGTGCACCTTCCATAAGGAAGTTATTCGAGCCGATAATGGTTTTGCCGCCACGGTGTGTGGCACGATTGATAACCACGTTCTCTCGAACAATATTGTTATCACCCATCACCAGTTCGCTTTTTTCACCCACGAAATTGAAATCCTGTGGCAAAGCGGCAAGCACCGACCCTTGGTGAACCTTGTTTCCACTTCCCATTCGAGTACCATTCAAGATGCTAACAAAGGGGAAGATAACGCAGTTATCACCGATGACGACATCGTCTTCTATATATACAAATGGGAATATCTTACAGCCGTCTCCAATCTTTGCTTTCGGAGAAACCTCGGCTTTTGGACTAATTACGCTACTCATACTCTTGAATACTAAGAATTAAACAAACGATTTACTTAGAACCACCACCAAGTGCATTATACAGATTGACGATAGATTGTAGCTTCGTAAACTGCTCTTTCACTTGTGATATTTCTGCGTTAAGTAAGCTCTGCTGAGCGGTGATAACTTCAAGATAGGTGCTTGAACTTTGTGCATAGAGCATCTGTGTGTGCTCTACATTCTGCTTCAGAACATCTATTTGTTGTTGCTGTAACTTCTCTTTCTCATCAGCTGAATTATAAGCAACAAGGGCGTTGCTCACTTCTGAACCAGCCTTGAGAATACTATTCTGCCATGTGTTATATGCTTGCTTATACTTATCTTCAGCAACACGCAAACCTGCTTTTAATTGTCCGCGCATGAAGATGGGCTGTGTCAAACTACCAACTACACTCAAGAGCAACTTACCTGGGTTAACCATGCCATTGCTATTGGTCCACGCACCAGTAGGTGATATGTTCAATGCTGGATAGAAACGACTGCGTGCCTGCTGAATATTATAGAAGCATTGAGCTAACGCCATTTCGTTTGCATGTACATCAGCACGATTGCTTAGAAGTTGTACACCGATACCACCTGCGAAGTTCGCCGGTAAGCTCTGATAGGCTAGACTGCCGCGTGTAATACCTTGCGCTGGTTCACCAAGAAGAAGACTAAGAGCGTTCTCGGTCTCACGTATCTGACGACGGATGTCTGCGCCCTGTGTCTGTACACTATAGTAAGCAGCTTCTGCACTCTGAACACTCGTTGAACGAGCACGTCCATACTCCATTTGGAGTTTCATCATGTCCCAGGTGTTCTTTGTCAGCCCAGACATATCATCGACAATCTGCTTCTGACGATCGAGCATCAGTAATGTATAATAGAGATTGGCAACGTTGCAGATAAGATTTGTCTGCACAACTACCCTGTAATCCTTCGACTGAAGGAGCATCATCTGGGCTGCTTTCTTCTGGGAACGCAGCTTTCCAAAGAGATCAACATCCCAACTTGCAGAGACTGGGAGTGTGTAAGACTGGGTGGAAGGCGTGTGCGAACCAAAGTGAGAGATCGTACCCGTCGGTGCGAAGACCACAGATGGTAAGAACGCCAACTTTGATGTCTTCATCTGTTGTTCGGCAATATCAATATTCAAAGCAGCATTGATCAGGTCGGGATTATTTGTAAGAGCTCTTTCAATAAGAGACTGCAAATGTGGGTCAGTAAAAACACTGCGCCATGGGAGGTTACCAAAGTCATTGGCTCCCTCAAGTGTTGCCTTGTCATCAACAGGGTCTCTCACAATCCCACTCGTCTTCACATCGGGACGCTCGTAATTGCCGTAGAGACTCTTACAGCCTGTCAATGACAGGGCTGCAAGGGCTATGATGATTATATTTTTATTCTTCATTATTGATCTTTTAATATAGTACTACTCTTCTACCTTATAATCATGTGCAGGGCCTTTCGCGTATTTCTCGAGTTCCTTAATGACGTCGCGACTAGCCTCATCTTCAAACTCAATAGGCTTAATACGCTCTTGTAAGTACTGGAAGCCAGCGAACAGAGCTGGTACAACAAACACCTGACAGAGTGTACCAATCAACATACCTCCAACGGCAGCAGCACCCAATGTCTGGTTACCATTATGACCTACACCGCTTGCAAACATCAATGGTAACAATCCAATGATCATCGCTAAAGACGTCATCAAGATAGGACGAAGACGTGCGCCAGCACCTAAGATGGCTGCATACTTGATTGCCATACCTGTTCGACGACGCTCAAGAGCAAACTCAACGATAAGGATGGCGTTCTTGGCCAACAATCCAATCAACATAATCAAAGATATTTGCATGTAGATATCATTGCTATGCCCGAAGATCATCGTGAATATGAACGCACCTGCAAGACCAAATGGTATTGACAAGATAACGGCTAATGGGAGGATATAACTCTCATATTGTGCACTAAGAATCAAGTAGACAAACACGATACAAAGGACGAAGATCATCGCTGTTGAGTTAGAAGACTCTTGCTCTGAACGTGTCAAGCCAGAGAACTCATAGCCATATCCCTGTGGTAATACTTGTTTTGCCACTTCCTCTGCAGCCTTGATAGCTTGACCTGAAGAGACTCCATTGGCTGGTGTCGCATTAACGGCAATAGAGGTAAAGAGGTTGAAACGAGTGATATTTGACGGTCCATAAACACGCTTCAACGTGCAGAACTCACTTACTGGAGCCATACCTGCTGCTGTTCGAACATAGATATTATTCATGCTCGACTCATCCATTCTGCTCTCTGCTGTTCCTTGTATCATCACACGGAAGAGCTTACCGTATGCATTAAAGTTGGACGCATACATACCTCCATAGTATCCCTGCAATACAGAAAGAATAGCTGCTGGTGATGTACCTGCCTGCTTTGCTTTCGCAACATCTACATCCACCATGTATTGAGGATAGTTCGGGTTGTAAGTGGTAAGTGCTCGGCTAAACTCCGGACGCTTGTTCAAAGCAGCGAGGTAATCCTGTGCTACCTTAAAGAATTTATTCAAATCGCCACCTGTCTTATCCTGTAAAGAGAAGGAAAGACCATTCGACATACCATAACCAGGAATCATTGGTGGTGCAAAGGCAAGTATCTGTGCGCCCTTAATACTAGCTGTTTGCTTATAAATCATACCCAAAATCATGTTAGAAGAGGTTGGGTCAATGAACAATCCAGCAATACCAGCACCCGTGAATACTGATTTAATACGATCAAACATACCATATTCACGCTCAGCAAAAGGCTTCAACTTAACAATAAAGGTTGACTGGTTAGAACCCTGTCCAGCCAAGAAGTTGTAACCAACTATCTGCTCACGACGTTCAATGTAAGGATTACTTGCCAACATCTTATCCACCTGATCGGTCACTTTCTGGGTCTCTACTTGTGATGTCCCAGGAGGTAAACTAATCATGGCAAACAAAGTTCCAGTATCTTCATCTGGCACAAGTCCTGTCTTAGTAAACGTCATTGTAAGAACGAGAGCCACGAAACCTACAACAACAGCAGAGCCTGCTATCCAACGATGGTTGATAATCTTCTCAACTTTTTTCTGATACTTAGCATTGATCTTATCATACTGTGTATTGAATGCCATGTGGAATCTATCAATGCGTGAAAGCTTCTTATGTTCCTCATCATTGTCATGTGGCTTCAAGAAAATAGCACATAGTGCAGGTGACAAGGTCAAAGCATTCAGAGCAGAGATAACGATTGATACCGCCATTGTCACACCGAACTCACGATAGAAAGTACCAGATGTTCCACCAATAAATGATACTGGCACGAACACTGCTGACATCACCAAAGTAATAGAGATGATAGCTCCTGAAATCTCATTCATTGCATCAATGGCTGCAGTCATCGCGCTCTTATAACCTAAGTCGAGCTTTGCATGGACAGCCTCAACCACCACAATGGCATCATCGACCACAATGGCAATCGCTAATAACAATGCTGACAAGGTCAAAAGGTTGATGGAGAATCCGAACACCCATAGGAAGAAGAATGTACCAATCAATGCCACTGGCACAGCAATCATAGGAATTACTGTCGAACGGAAGTCTTGCAAGAAGACATACACAACGAAGAATACCAACACAAGTGTGATAACCAGTGTACGAATAACTTCCTCTATAGATGCAAAAAGGAACTCTGTTACATCCTGTTCTATCGTCACTTTCATCCCTGGAGGCATCTGTTTCTGTGCATCAGCCAAGGCTACTTTTACATCATCGGCAATCTGTGTAGCATTTGAACCTGCCACCTGGTTAACCATACCTAATACAGCTGGTTGACCATTGTTACGCATGGCAACAGAATATTGCAAACCGCCTAATTCCACCTTTGCAACATCACGTAAATGTAATGTCTGCCCATTTGTATTGCTTGAGATAATGATATTTCCATATTCTCCTGGCGTCTTCAAACGTCCCTTATAGCGCATAGTGTACTCAAACTTGAGCTTACTTTGCTCACCAAAGGAACCTGGTGCTGCCTCAATATTCTGTTCTGCAAGAGCACCAGAGATATCAGAAGGGACAAGACCATACTGCTTCATCTTATCTGGCTGGAGCCATATACGCATTGAGTAAGTCTTCATACCAGGCGTCTGTACGTCACCCACACCATTGACACGCTTCAACATTGGAACGATATTGATGTTGTTATAGTTCGTCAAGAACTCATCATCATATCGTCCATCATCTGTTGTTAAGGAGTACATGACCACATTCGAACTCTGACGTTTCGATACAGTCACACCCACACGGGTAACTTCAGCAGGTAACAAAGCCTGTGCTTGTGACACGCGGTTCTGCACATTGACTGCCGCCATGTTTGGATCAGTACCTTGCTTAAAGTAGACTGTGAGCATCGCCATACCAGCGTTAGTTGCAGTCGACTCAATATAAGTCATATTCTCTACACCATTGATACTCTCTTCCAATGGTGTTATAACTGAATTCAATACGGTCTGCGCATCAGCTCCTTGATAGGAGGTTTGAATGGAGATCGTAGGTGGTGCGATGTCCGGATACTGCTCAATAGGCAGTGACATCAAACCGATTATACCCAAAAGTACGAAGAAGATGGATATAACCGTTGATAAAACCGGTCGTTTAATGAAATTCGTAAATGTCATAACGATTATTCTTTTGAATCATGGAGATGGGTGAAAAATAGCCTAAGAAAACTTACTTATCACAGAGAACAGCCCCTCTGTCTCCACTCATAACTCCTAATTCCTAACTTCTAATTACTTACTTTCTCCCTTCATAGTCTTTAAGAAACCTGAAGCAGAGCTCTGATTCTCACCCAACTTCTCAGCTTTCTTAATGGCTTCTTCATACTCTGCTGGAGTCAATGCCTTTATCTTTGCACCATCTTCCAAACTTGAGATTCCCTTGCTAACAATGCGGTCACCCATCTTTAATCCACTAGTAACAATGTAATTGATACCATCATTCTGTGGGTTAATGGTTATCTCGCTGTAATGTACCTTATTATTAGCATCCACCTTATAGACAAATACCTTATCCTGCACCTGAGTGGTTGCCTCTTGTGGAATCAACAATGCATGATTATTGTTCTTAGCAATAACAATCTGCCCACTACCGCCACTCTTCAATAAGTGCTCAGGGTTGGGAAAACGTGCAATAACGCTGATTGTTCCTGTTGCTGGGTCAATGATACCACTCGTCTTGACAATGGCTCCCTCATGATTATAGGTTGAACCATCTGCAAGCAACAAACTTACACCTGGGAACTTCTTAATGGCATTACTCAAACCATCACCTGCACGGCTCAGTTTCAACACGTCAGCCTCAGTCATAGAGAAGTAAACTTCTATTGTAGAAGTGTTGCTAACGGTTGTTACTGGCTGTGCAGAAGAGGCACTTACCAAGGCTCCCTCTTTGAAAGGAAGACTACCGATGTAACCAGAAGCAGGACTCTTTACATAACAGAAGCCAAGGTTATCCTTTGCAGTTGATAGCATTGCTTGTGCTTGACGAACACCTGCTTGCGCTTGACGAACAGAAGCTTGCGCAGAAGCGACACCACTTTGTGCTTGGCGAACAGCAGCTTGTGCCGTTTCAAAACTATTCTTTGCTGACTGCAACTCATAGTCGCCTATCACCTTATTATTATATAGGTTCTTACTATTTGAATAAGTCAAACGAGCGGTAGCAGCCTGTGCATTAGCCGAATTAAGACTTGCGTTAGCCTGAACAACACCAGCTTCAGCCTGTGCCACAGCACTCTGAGTCGAGTTTACTTGTGCTTCAGCCTGACGAACAGCAGCCTGATAAGTGGAGTTATCCACAACGAAGAGCACCTGACCAGCATGCACATACTCACCCTCATGTACGTATAGTTTCGTGATAAAGCCGCTCACCTTTGGGCGAACCTCTACATCCTGAACACCCTTAAGCGTAGCTGGATAAGTAGTCTTTAGCTGTGCATTAGATGCACCAATCGTAATTACAGGATACTCATCACTTGTAGGAAGCCCCTGCTGACCGCCTCCACAACTGGTCAATAACGCCACAGTTGCAGCTACGAACAATAAGATTTTATTCATTTTCATACCTATTTTATATATTATATTCATTCTTTTTATCTTGCCATTCACCTCTTTCGCATAAGAGATGTACATATTTCTCGTATCAAACTAATCTCTTCATAAAAGTAATGCATACTAAAAACCAAAGTATAATACTTGAGTTTTTCAGTATGCAAAACTACTCATTAATCATTAAAGATACTTATTTTGCAAATAGCATTTAACAATTATTACCTATAAACATACCATTTATGGCTCTTATATATAACCTCCGTTAACAATGGGTATCATCTTTCTTCATTCTTAAATCAGCCCCAATTCACTTGCCTTATTGCGCAAAAGTTCCATTAAAGGCTCTCGTTCGTTTGCCACTTTATTATCAAGTACGGCATCTTTCAGCGTCTGCTTCAATATACCCACCTCTCTACTAGGTTTTAGATGGAACATATCCATGATTTCATTACCATCTATACAAGGCTGCAACAAGCGTTTGTAGTCACGCTCCTTCAAGTCTTTTAGTTTCTCACGAACGATTCGGAAGTTATCAAGAAAGCGTTGTTTGCGGGCAACATTCTTACTCGTTATATCCGCCTCACACAGAGTCATCAAGTCATCAATGTCTTCGCCAGCATCATTCATCAGTCGTCTCACAGCCGAGTCGGTCACTTCTTCATCAGCAATAACAATCGGACGCATGTGTAAGTCTACCTGCTTTTGCACATACTTCATCTTACTATCCATCGGCAACTTCAACCTTCGAAAGATATTAGGCACCATCTTCGCACCAACATAGTTGTGGTTATGAAAGGTCCATCCCGCTACAGAATCCCACCGTTTACACTTTGCTTTACCCACATCATGCAACAATGCCGACCATCGCAACCATAAGTTATCCGTATGCTTGCAGATATTATCCAACACTTCTAAGGTGTGATAAAAATTATTCTTATGCGCTCGTCCGTTCCTAGTCTCCACGACATCCAAAGCAACTAGCTCTGGTAAGATAATTTGCAAGAGCCCACAACGATACAAATCGATAAATCCCTTGCTCGGTGTTGGCGTCATCATAATTTTGTTCAACTCCTCTTCTATGCGTTCCCCACTAATAATCTTTATTCTTTCGGCATTGCGTTCCAATGCCTCGAAAGTCTCATCATCAATAAAGAAATTTAATTGTGTAGCAAAACGAACGCATCGCATCATACGCAATGGATCGTCAGAGAAGGTTACATCAGGGTCTAAAGGCGTGCGAATAATACCATCCCATAGGTCGTCAACACCACCGAATGGATCGACTAACTCCCCAAAGCGAGCCTTATTCAAGCACACTGCTAGGGCATTAATGGTAAAGTCCCTACGATTCTGATCATCCTCTAGTGTTCCATCTTCTACCACTGGTTTCCTACTATCATGGCTGTAACTTTCTCGTCGAGCACCTACAAATTCAACCTCCGTGTGCTTATATTTCACTTGAGCAGTACCAAAGTTGCGGAACACCGAGAGGTGAGCTTTCTTACCAAGAATGGCTTTCAATTCGCTAGCTACCTGTATACCACTCCCCACCACAACAACATCTATATCATTAGAAGGGCGTTCTAAAAACAAATCACGCACATAACCGCCCACTACGTAACACTCCAGTCCGAGTTTATCGGCGGCATTGGAAATATGATGAAATATATCTTTATCTAATAATTGTGCCAATTCGGCATCTGAAAGATCTCGCATAATTAAATGTTATCTTTGTATGAATAGCAATGCAAAGATACGCAAATTTGTTAAGTCATACAAATTAAGTATCATGTAAAATAAGGTAAGCTGAGCACATCCTCAAGCTGAGTTGTATTTGAAGGAAGAACGAGCAATATTTAAAGGAAGGCTTAGCTATATTTGAAGAGAGGCTTAATTGCATTAGAGCAAAGGCTTTCTTTTAGGTAAGAGGAGCGTATGTTAGTTTAACACAAATACTTAGGTAAATAATAGAGAATTTTATATACCGATACCACTTTTTGTTAATTATCCTTATTAAAAGGGCTTTTTCTTATTCGTTTTAGTACTAATTACAGAATTAGCAGTACCTTTGCGCCCCACAAAAGAGTAAAAGGTACATAGATTTTATTCAACACTATAAAAACGAACGAGGCCGCAATAGCAATAACAACTGAGTTTGTATTCATTTGCATTGCCCATTCTTTCCTTCTTAATAAAGGAACTCTATAAATATTAGAGAGGATGGATGATTGCCGTAAAAACAATCAAGTCGGTGACGACAAGAGGCAGAAAGATTTATACAAGACAAATTAATATAAAGAACAAGACAAATGAAGAGAGTATACGAAAAACCCTCGACAACAATAATATTCATGGAAATAGAGGGCAACTTGTTAATGGATAGTGCGCATGGCGCAAGTCATGAAGGTTTCACTAATAGTAATAACACCCCCCCTACAATTGATGATGGAACTGATGATGAGAGTCCATTCTAAGGGAAAATAGGATTAAACGAATATCGAAAAACGAATAACAGCAATATGAAGTATACAAATCTATTAAAGACTTATGCCTTATGTATGGGTCTTGCTTTAAGTGTTGTGTCTTGTTCCAAGGATGATTTTGGAGATGGCGACACAACAGATGAACAACTAGTAGAGATGTCTTTCACATCCACAGGATTAGAAAAGCCTTCAACAGAAGAGACTGCATCTCAATCTAATCAAATAAAGACTCGCACAGTATTAGGTTCAGACGGCGCAACTGTAACTTGGCAAGCAAACGATAAGATTGGTATTGGCTTTAAAGGATACCAACCCAAGAATTATCCTTTCACCACTCCTACCTCAGGAAGTGATGTGCGTTTCTGGGGACAAGCACCTGATGTCAATAACGTATCATACTTCATGATGTATCCTTATCAGCAGGATGCGAAGATTTCAGCAAACAACAACACCCAAGCAATATACGAATACAACTTTCCAAAGGAACAAAATGCTATTGCAGGCACATTTGATCCAAAGGCGAATGTATCTGTTGGTATCATTCCTAAGCGTGGAAAACCATTCGTTGCATACAATGTTGGTGGTTTGCTCCGCTTTACCATCAAAGGAACTTCAAACGTAAAGCAGGTAAAGTTACTTTCTATTGGGCAGGAGAACCTTGCTGGTAATTTAAAGTCAACCATCACTTTTGCTAATGATGGAAAGATTAGTGCGGCTAAAAACGAGTTCACTAAGGCTTCTCCTGTGGTAAACCTCAAAGCCGAGTCTGGCAATCTTGAGGAGAACAAAGCATATTACATAGCACTCCCAGAACAAAAGCTTTCACAGGGCTTGACGCTTGTCTTTATCATGCAGGATGGTAAAGCTATCTTGAAGAAGGTTAAGCAAGAAATCAACATTCAGCGTGCCAAGGTTTACAACCTCGGTGAGATGACACTTGATGCATCTAAGGCTAAGGCTTTCATTCTCAAAAACCAGGGGCTGATTGAGGCTGTTGGTGCGAAAGTTTCAGGCTTAATAAAAACCGCAGATGGTAACTTGGATATTTATGCGGCAGACAACTTGGAGAAGATTCTTTCTTACAAGGGAATGTTAGAAGTCAATAACAAAGACAACTTCACGTCAATTGATGAGCTACAATACTATCGTAATATTAATGGACTGAACCTTCAAGGTAACAAGAATCTTGCAGGAGAGCTTAATCTCAACAAGTATCCACAGCTCACTGGACAAATAGTAATTAGTGGTAGCCCATTGGTCACCAAGATTAATGTGACTGGATTGGATAAGATAACACAGTTACAAACACATCATCTAGATGGAATGACAGAAATTGTAACTGGTGGTAACACGAAGCTCAACTTATTCGCATTGTATAATAACAACAGCCTTCAGTCGGTTGATGCAAGCAATATGCCTTCATTAACAACCTTACAGACATATTATAGTCCAAATATACAGACTATCAACACCACTAATTCACCAAACTTGAACGACTTTAATGGTCTCTCTAATGGTAGTCTTCAAAACTTCATAGGGTTGTCAGATAACTCAAAACTACAGAGATTTTGGGCATCAGGTTCAAAGATTGAGAGCTATGACTTCAGCAAGATGACAAATCTAAGGAATGTCAACCTTGCAAGTGCAGCAGTGAAAGAAATTAAAGGATTGTCTGCTGCTGGAGCTAACTTACAAGAACTCCAACTGTCAAATACCCATGTAGCTTCATTGGATGTATCAAACAATCCAAACCTCACCAAGCTTGACTTGTATAATGTAAAGGAGATGACAACAGTGGATGTAACGCATAATCCAAACTTAACATATTTGCGAACTACCTTCCTTCCTTTGACAACACTTGACTTATCAAACAATACAAAGTTGGTAGAATTAAGTATTGCCCATAACAAACTCTCGTCATTAGACATACGTCACATGACAAACTTGGCGAAATTTTACGTTGGTAGTCAAAGTCCAAATGGTTTCTTGGCAAACATTACAGTCACAATGACTGCTGCACAAAAGGCTAAACTGGAACAAGTAAAGCCATTCAAAGAAAGTGCTAATGATGACAGAGCCAATCACGATGACACTAATAGCTGGGTAAAGGTTGTTGTAGCACCATAAGACAACACTTCTTTTTACACATAAACTAACAGAGCGGGAATACCTTTAACAGGCGTTCCCGCTTTTTATATAACCACTCTGTTGAAGTAAATCAAATAAAGAGATAGGTTTTGTAAATGATAACGCCTTATCAAATGTCTCCTTGTTAGGTCTTTAACTCACAAATTCATACCCAGCGAATAAGTCCTTTCCTACCCAGCGGTTGGGTCTCATCGTACCCAGCGAATAGGTAGACTTCTACCCAGCGAATGGGTAGACAAGGACTTACTCGCTGGGTACAATACGACCCATTCGTTGGGTATAAAACAAGTAATAAAAGGATGTTTTAAATATCAAAAAGCCTATCCGTTGAAACACAAAGATTCTTCGCGAAGAAAATCAAAATTGTTCGCGAACAATTCCCAAATTCTTCGCGAAGATTTTTTAATCGAATCTATGCTTATCACGGAAGTAGGACTTGTAAGGCACGGGAGTACATCTTGTGGGGCACGAAATGTACTTTCGTGCCCCACAAAAGTACATTTCGTCGATGTTAACAGTTACGCCCCTCGCCTTAACTATTGTTTACATATAGGATTGCATAAAACACCTAACGTGCATCTCCATCAACTGCCAATAGGTTAGAAATTCTGCACAGATAGGTTACAATGCACTTCCATGAACTCCCGTCAACCAGCGGAACGGATAGTATTAGTTGTTAATTCATTCGTTTATTACAATGAAATTAAGTATTTTTGCAGGCAAATCGATTCATAACAATGGCAAGTCAATTGACAAAGACACAGCAAGAATTTAAAGACATACTGGCTGAATGTAGAGAGCTCTTTGGTAAGAAGCTCCATGATTATGGTGCCTCATGGCGCATTTTACGCCCCTCTTCCCTCACAGATCAGCTTTTCATTAAAGCCAAACGCATACGCTCGTTAGAGGTTACAGGTGAGAATCTCGTTGGAGAAGGAGTACGCCCCGAATTCATCGCATTGATTAATTATAGTATTATTGGACTGATTCAACTATCCAAGGGCTTTGTTGATAGTGTTGACATCACGCCCGACGAGGCTCTCAGTCTTTATGATACCTATGCCAACGAAGCCTACGAACTAATGGTAAAGAAGAATCATGACTATGGAGAGGCATGGCGAGATATGCGTGTGAGTAGTTACACAGACCTTATTCTCACTAAGATTGAACGTATCAAGGAAATCGAAGATCTTAATGGAGAAACACTTGTCAGTGAGGGCATAGATGCCAATTATATGGATATAATGAATTACGCCGTTTTCGGTGCTATCAAGCTACATGAATAAATTAAAGACACTATTAGTAAACCTCAGTCGTGCGCTGTTAGCCTTGACGTTTATCTTTTCTGGATTTGTTAAGGCTATTGACCCACTAGGTTCGCAATATAAGATTGCGGAATACCTAGAGGCAGTGCAATTATCGGCTTATGTACCCGATTGGGCACAGCTAATGGTGTCGATAGCCCTTTCTGCCATAGAATTTACGCTGGGTGTAATGCTCCTCTTGGCCATCCGCCGTCGATTAGCTAGTAAGATATCCTTGCTTTTCATGGCTGTGATGACAGCTGTAACATTGTGGTTGACTGTAAGTAATCCGATACAAGATTGTGGTTGTTTCGGAGATGCCATACACCTAACCAACACGCAGACATTTATCAAGAACATTGTTTTGCTTGTTGCAGCAATCATTCTCACACGCTGGCCTTTACATCAGATGCGCTTCGTTTCAAAGACGAATCAGTGGATAGCCTTCTATTTTACTATCGTCTTTATCTGTATAGCGTCACTATTGAGTCTTTATCATCTGCCCATCTTTGATTTCCGTCCTTATTATATCGGACAGAACATCAAAAAGGGTATGGAGATTCCAAAGGGGGCTAAACAAACAACCTATAAGACAACCTTTATCTGTGAAAAGAATGGTGTAACAAAGGAATTCAATGAGAATAATTACCCTTATAACGACTCTACGTGGGTATTTAAAGATACACATCAAGAGATACTTGAGCAGGGGTATGAACCACCCATACACGATTTCTCTATCACGAACGAACAGACAGGGAACGATATTACGGATAGTATCTTGACCCATAAAGGATATACCTTCTTACTCATAGCTCCTGTATTGGAAATGGCTGACGATAGTAACTTTGGTGATATTGATGCTATCTACGAATATGCAAAAGAGAACGGCTATGGATTCTACGGATTGACTGCTAGTACAGATAAGGCTGTACAGCATTGGAGGGACATTACGGGTGCGGAATATCCTTTCTATACGACTGACGGCACAACACTAAAAACCATCATTCGTAGTAATCCGGGCTTGGTACTGCTCTACAAAGGTACTATCATCAATAAATGGAGTCATAACGATTTGCCCAAACAAGCCGAACTCAATGCCCCACTCTCCCTCATTGAAATAGGGCGCGAACCGGCTAATAACACATGGACAAAGATTATGCTCATCATCGTGTGCTACATCTTCCCCTTGTCATTCCTTATTGCCGCCGACCGCATTTGGTCATGGACAAGATGGGTAAGGAAGCGTGAAGAGTGGCTCAAACAGAAGGAAGATTGGGTGAAGCAAAAGGAACAATCAAATAAATTATATCAACTTTTAAAACGTAAAAAACAAATGAGAAAGAAAATCGTAGCAGGTAACTGGAAGATGAACGAGACCTTGCAGGAAGGTGTCGAGCTAGCAAAAGAGATTAACGAGTCACTCAAGGCAGAGAAACCTAATTGTGATGTTGTTATCTGTACTCCATTCATTCACCTCGCAAGTGTTGCTCAGGTGTTAGATTCAAGCGTTGTTGGGCTTGGTGCAGAGAACTGTGCAGACAAGGAGAAGGGTGCTTACACAGGTGAAGTATCAGCTGCAATGGTAAAGAGTACAGGTGCACAATATGTTATCCTTGGTCACTCTGAGCGTCGTCAGTACTATGGAGAAACAGCAGAGATTCTCAAAGAGAAGGTTCAATTAGCACTCGCTAATGGTTTGAAGGTAATCTTCTGCTGTGGTGAAACTCTCGAAGAGCGTGAGGCAGAGAAGCAAAACGAGGTAGTAAAGGCAGAGTTGGAAGGTTCAGTATTCAACCTCTCAGCAGAGGAATGGAAGAGCATTATCTTGGCTTACGAACCAATCTGGGCTATCGGTACAGGTAAGACAGCTACTTCAGACCAGGCTCAGGAGATGTTAGCCTACATCCGTTCTATCGTTGCAGAGAAGTATGGTAAGGAAGTAGCAGAGGACACTTCTATCCTCTATGGTGGTAGCTGTAAGGCTAGCAACGCACCAGAGTTGTTTGCTAAACCTGACATTGATGGTGGCTTGATTGGTGGTGCTTCATTGAAGGCAGCTGACTTCAAGGGTATCATTGATGCTTGGAAGAAGTAATCCATACAAATATTAATGATGAGAGGGAGTCACGTTTTGTGCTCCTCTCATCACTTTTCAATTAGAATAAAAGACATGAAAAGACTCCTTACAATCATAGTTCTCATATTGACAACCATTACAACAACTTATGCTCAAAGTTCGGTAACTATAACGCAGAGTACCGATATTGACGCATTAGTCAATGGTAAGAAAACAGCAAAGAAAGCTAATAAAGAAAGCAAGAGAGTAGAGAGTCAGCGTGAACAATCACGCCAGTCAATAGGCTCAAAGATTAAGACTCCAGATACAAAACAACTGTCAGTTCCTAAACTGAACGACCACAAACCAGAGATTACACGACCTGACAATAACACTTTACAGCCCGTTAGACAAGTTGGAACTAAGCTAGTGAAACGTTTAGTAAGAAGGCCTCATGATCCAACTTTCGATGATATAGACTATGGCAAACAAATTGTAACCAAACGTGTAAAGAAAGGCATTAAAAAGGTTAGAGGATTCCGTGTTCAGGCTTATAGTGGTGGTAACACACGTGTATCTCACCAACTAGCAGACAAAGCGGGACAAACGGCTAAAGAGTTATTCCCCAATCAGCCCATCTATGTTCACTTCTATGCGCCACGTTGGATGTGCCTCGTCGGTAACTTCACAGACTATAACACTGCTAAAAAAGTAATGTTGAAGTTGCGTAAAGAAGGCTTTTCACAGGCGAATGTTATACGCATGATGGTTAGTGTGAAGACGTCATCATTTTTAGACAACTAAATGTAGTCACACCTTATATATTATATATACACCCAAACAACACCCTTACTAGGGTAAAAGGCTACGCCCTTATATGGATAAAGCTCTATACCCTTACGACCATATCGGGCAATACCTTAAATAGGGTAATAAGTCCACTTCATAAACAGCAATAATCAGAAACAACATAATATGACCCCAGAAGCACAATTCCGTGATGGTTTAGACGAACTCGCGGCACATTATAAAGAGATACTAACACTGCTTGGTGAGGATCCAGCAAGGGAGGGTTTAGAGAAAACTCCAATGCGAGTTGCTAAGGCAATGCAGGTTCTTACACGTGGATATACACAAGATCCTCATAAGGTATTAACGGATGCTCTCTTTGAAGAGAAGTATAACCAGATGGTGATAGTCAAGGACATTGACTTCTTCTCGATGTGTGAGCACCATATACTTCCCTTCTATGGCAAGGCTCATGTGGCGTATATTCCAAACGGAAAGATTACAGGTTTGAGTAAGATTGCACGTGTTGTCGATATATTCTCTCATCGACTTCAAGTACAGGAACGCCTTACCGAACAGGTAATGCAATGTATCAACGACACGTTGAAACCACAAGGTGTGATGGTAGTCATCGAGGCAAAACACATGTGTATGCAGATGCGTGGTGTAGAGAAACAGAACTCTATCACCACAACAAGTGCTTACAGCGGTGTGTTCGAATCAAGTAAAACCCGCAACGAGTTTATGAACTTACTGCGTGGAGAGACCAAACGGATATAATAACGACTAATATTTAAAAGGAGAAAAGTTATGAATAAGGTTTTAAAAGTAGCCACACTAACATTCGTGGCAATCGTTACAATCAACTTCTTTACGGCATGTTCTAAGGAGAAAGATACACCAAGTATTAATGTTGAACAGCTCTATCAGAATATCAATGGCAATTACATTGGTACTGTAAAGCTGAGTAATAGCAATGGTGACTTGGGCTCAAAGAATACGACATGGACTGCTAATAAGGAGGTGATAAGTGTTAAGAATATCAATGGTGACGAACTTGCAGCTGGCGTAAAGAACCACTCTTCAAAGTTATATCAAGCTCTCTTGAATGCTACGAATGGTAAGCTAGAAGTCATTATAACGAGTTTTAATCCACAGGAACAAATGATTTCCTTCAGTGCATCAGCTAAACTCAGCTTCACCATCAATCTTGATGGACAACAGGTAGAGGTGGTTGGAACAGGAGGCTCACTGCCTTTCTCTTGTTTCTATGCAATGCCTACGCAAAAGATGCACTTTAATTTCACCATTAGAGACTTGAAGAAGAATAATGGAAGAGGTGGTTTCACTCCCCTATCCACCGATTACAACTTGCCTATAACATTTGAGTTTGAGTCACAACAAAAGAGTTAATAATACATTCAAGACGATAGAAAGGAAGATATATGAAGTTTATTTCATGGAATGTAAATGGTCTTCGTGCCTGCGTGGGCAAAGACTTTGAGCAGCAATTCAAGGACTTTAACGCTGATTTCTTCTGTTTGCAAGAGACGAAGATGCAAGCTGGTCAGCTTGATTTAAGCTTTCCTGGATACGAATCATATTGGAATTACGCTGATAAGAAGGGTTATTCAGGTACTGCGATATTCACGAAACATAAGCCATTGAGCGTTACTTATGGTATTAATATTGATGAACATGACCATGAGGGACGTGTGATTACACTCGAGTTGGAAGACTTCTATCTCGTAACTGTCTATACACCGAACTCGCAAGATGAGCTTCGTCGATTGGAATATCGCATGAAGTGGGAGGAGGACTTCCAATCCTACCTACACAAACTGGATGAGATTAAGCCTGTCATAGTATGCGGTGACATGAATGTTGCGCATCAGGAGATCGACTTAAAGAACCCCAAAACAAACCGCCGAAACGCTGGCTTCACCGATGAAGAGCGTGAGAAGATGACCCAACTATTGAATAATGGATTCATAGATACCTTCCGCACGCTATATCCAGAGCAAGTAACTTACTCTTGGTGGTCGTATCGTTTCCGTGCAAGAGAGAAGAATACGGGGTGGCGTATCGACTACTTCCTTATCTCCGAGCGCTTGAGAGACCGATTGGTAGACGCTAAGATTCATACAGAGACTATGGGTAGCGACCATTGCCCAATAGAGATTGACTTAAAGTAAAGCAGCTCTTATGTATGCCCAAATCAAATCATTGTTATTGATGGCTGTAGTTCTTGCAGCCATCATAGCCTATGCTTTCTCTCCAAAAGAGATAACTTTGGGCAGCTACACAATAAGGAAGATAACACTTACAAGTATTTTCCAATCTCCTAAAGAACCACTGAAAGAACACAAGAAGAAGTCTAAGACAATTCATCGAAACCAAACAATTCTCTTCATAGGAGACTCTATGGTGGAGGGACTGTCACGTCGCTTGGGTGATTACGCAGGTGAGAATGGGCATAAACTATACTCTGTTATATGGTATAGCTCATCCACTGAACGATGGGGTACGACGCATACTCTGGAGCATTATATCGCTAAATACAAGCCAACCTACATCCTTATCTGTCTTGGAAGTAATGAGTTATTCATCAACGACCTCGCTAACAGGGCACAATATGTCAGTGAGATGGTTAAGAAGATAGGCGATATTCCTTTCGTTTGGATTA
>ERZ773074.405-NODE-405-length-18680-cov-3.028134_pt1 | contig 18680 bp, 9 predicted proteins | sample MGYA00580615_ERZ773074 | MGnify/ENA primary metagenome ERZ773074 (study PRJEB29015, sample SAMEA2738126) | human oral metagenome | biome: human oral; feature: human-associated habitat; material: saliva | place: China | collected 2160 ...
TTTAACAATGATTATTTTTCATCACGTTTACGAAGGCCAAAATATGACACTAAACCACCAAGCCCCACAACTGACAATAGTGCGACAATCACAGTATTGCGTTGTTTCATTTGCTCACTAGTCTTAGGTAACTCTTTTGGTGTATCTTTCTTTTCAACCGGTTTGTAATAATGAATTGTATTACCTTTGTCGTCTTTCGTTTCAACGAATTCATATCCTGGAATATCTTTCTTAGGTTGTTTACCATCTTCTTGTTTCGAAATCTCTTCTCCAGTTACAATATTAATGTATTTCGTAATCACTTTTTCAGATGGTTTTTCAACTGGCTTGTAATAATGAATAGTGTTTCCACCTTCATCCTTTGTTTCTACAAACTCATACCCAGGAATATCTTTCTTAGGTTGTTTACCATCCTCTTGTTCAGAAATCTCTTTTCCTGTAACAATGTTAATGTGTTTCGTAATTACTTTTTCAGATGGTTTTTCTACTGGTTTATAATAATGAATAGTGTTTCCACCTTCATCTTTCGTTTCAACGAACTCATACCCCGGAATATCCTTCTTAGGTTGTTTACCATCTTCTTGTTTCGAAATTTCTTTTCCTGTCACAATATTGATGTGTTTTGTAATTACTTTCTCAGATGGTTTCTCTGATACTTGCAATCGACCCGGTGTAACCTCAATACTCAACGGCACCACAGGTGGCTTAGGGTTAGTTGATTTAGATGGATCCACAGGCTCAGAACTCAAAAATGGTGATGGCGCTACCGGTTTTGGAGGAAGCGTATTCGAACGAACTTCTGAATTGAATTGGAACCATTGACGTTGAGTTCCACGCGCAGGGTTTGCTGTTGGATGATTACCAATAATAAATTCCACAGAACCAGCCGTCGCTTTCGCTGTTGCTTTTGCAGCACCCGCCCCATAGTAAGAATTTGGATTATCAGCCGTCGAATCCCACTCACCACGTTCAAATTTAGAACCTTCACTCTTCGTATTATTAGAAGATGTTGCTCCTAATTTACCATCTTTGTACACAACAGATGACCCTGTAATTTGAATTGGTTGAAGCGAATCTGTAAGACCCACATACTCTTGTTCATTAAAACCTTGGTTTGTATAATTCAAACTTGCAAAACTAAACAAAGCACTACCATCAGCCAAGTTCACTTTAGAACCATCTTCATAATAGAACGTAGCCTTCATACGAATTTTCGTATCAACACCTTGTTTATCACGATTTGTACCAAAGTAAATTGTAATCGTTGGATCCTGATAAACAACCGCTGTTACGGTATTATCATTTGATGGTGAACTTTCAAGAGTATAATCATACACAACTTTCGAAATCTTACGACCTTTAAATGTTGAGTTTTGTAAACCATCATAAGTAACTGTCGTTGTTTTACCTTGTTCCAAACCAAGAACTGTCGCGCGTGTCTGACCTGATTCACCTGAACCACCACCAACAGCTCCTGGGTTATTAACCATTTGCCATTGAATTTCCGGACGTTGACGACCCGCATCAATATGACGCTTCGCTGAAGCATTAATAACACCCATACCACCAACAGCATCAGCGGCGTCTAAATAAATAGTATTACCGGAAACCGACAATTTTGCATTAGGTTCTCGTTTAAAAATCAAATCTTGACTTTCAGGTTGACTCAAATAACCGTCTTTTTTAGCATTTTTAGTGGCTTCATCTAAAGCTTTATTATATTCAGCTAATTTCGCATCATATTCTTTCTTAGCTTGATTATATTTCGTAAGACCTTCATCATACTCTTTTTTCTTAAGAGCATATTCAGCAATAGCTTTCTTCCGAGATTCAGCGTCACCTTTAACAGCCGCATCTTGTTTTGCAATAGCATCTGTCAATTTCTGAACTTGCTCCGCCATGTGTTTATCATATTCAGCTTTATCCGTAAATACCTTCTCCGCTGATTCAATTACATTAATATTTTTAGACTTAGCTTCTTTCAAAAGATCAGCATATGACCGTTCATTCGTAGCATTTGCCACAACTTCATCCGCAAATGCTGTAAGTGGTTCCGCCAAAGGCGCAACAAAACCAAAACCTGTAACAGCTAACATTGCATACGTTGTTGTTTTAAATAGTTTATTTTTCATTAAAAAAATCCTTTCAAAATAATACAATCTCATTATACCATAAGAATCATCGTACAACAAGCACTTAACAATAATAATTTCAATCTCAACGACTCGTGTGAGAAAACACATAACCTATGATATAATAGAGATAACGAGCCACGCTCGTTATCGTACACTAATAAATATCACTAGAAAGGGCGCTGTTATGCCACTCACAAACGAACTTGAGCGAAAATTACGATTACTGCGCTCTCAAAAGAAAACCTTAAAAGAAATCGCAAACGAATTGAATCTCTCACGAATCACTGTATCGAGATACTTAAAAGAACTCAATTTGCAACGTAACCCTATCGAAATACCAATTGAAGATATTCTAACACTATACAACAAAAATTATTCTATCAATGAAATTGCAAACCACTTCAACGTGAGCCATAGTGTCATTGCAAAAGCACTTAAAAAAGAAAACATACAATTTTCTCGAGAGAAAAACATCAAAAAGCACTTTGAACGCACGCATCAGGCATTGTGGCCGAGCATCGAACAAGATCTCAATAACGGACACTCCAAAGTCACTATCGCGAAAAAATACAAAATGCGCATCGATAGTATCACCCGATTGATGAGCCGTAATAACTATGTCAAACAATTTACAGGCTCACTAGAACCACTTGAACAAGCATTCATCGAAGCTCAAGACTTACACGGTAAACAAAAAACAACACGTCTTCGATACCTAAATGCTATCAAAAATTATATCGAAGAACACCAAACACTACCGTCTAAAAGCAACCTCGCGCACGTTCTCGATATCGCGCCCATAACCGTATCTCTGTATATCAACACCTATCAATTAAACCATCTCGTGAGCCCCACAAGTCAATCAAACCGAGTAAAATCAGTTATCCTATTATTAAACCATTTGTCAATACGATATGAACTCAACAATCGAACACTTTTACAAAATAAACAAGAAATTGATATATGGTTACCCGATTATAACTTAGGTATAGAGGTAAATCCGGTATCAACCCATACAATCGACGACCCCAAATGGGGATTCACATCAAAGACCTATCATCAAGATAAATCATTACAAGCTCGTAAAATTGGAATTGCACTATTACACTTATACGATGATGACTTTGAAGACTCTCGCAAATGGACAGTCTTAACAGAACAACTATCCTGTTTGACAAAACCAAAATTAAAAATTGGAGCTAGATCTTGCACTATCAAAGAAATTGAAAAACAAACAGCACAAGATTTCTTAAATTGCTACCACTTCCAAGGCGCGGATCAAAGTTCACGCGTAAAACTCGGCATGTATCACGGTGACGAATTAATAGCCGTATTTACTTGTGGTAAATCTAGATACACGACACATGATTGGGAACTATACCGTTATTGTGTTAATCCGCACTATATTGTGCACGGCGTCTTTGCTCGATTCATGCGATACTTCACAGATCACTATGCAAAATCCGGCGAGAATCTGATCAGTTATATGGACTTGAACAAACGAATGACCGTGTCAAACATTTATGAACGAGAACACTTTGACTATAACGGCGTCACAAGTCCAAATTACATATGGGTTCAACGAAACACATTCGAGTATCTACGACGGTATGAAACAACAAAGAAACACTTAATCGAGCAAGGCTATGATGCATCTAAAACAGAACGTGAAATCATGCGTGAACGTGGATTTTACCGTGTTTACGATGCAGGAAGTCTTCGATACAGTAAAAAACTCTAGCATTCGCTAGAGTTTTTCTTTTTAAAAATCGGTATCTACATCTTCTTCAGAACCATCTGAATCAACTGTATTCGCACGTCGATTCATAATATCGCGAACTGTTTTATCAAAAGCGCCATTCGCAATAGACTCCCAAGAATCTAATTTAGCAAGATACTCATAAAATTCAGGTTCCACGCGATATCCTTCAAGTGCAGTACCCTCAGCATCTTCCAATAAAACTTTCGAATTCGGGTCTTTCCCCGCTTGCTCAAGTTTCTCAATACTTGGGTCATATGAAATATAACGCATTCCCGTTGAACTTGATAAAATTTGTTTTTCATCATCCCAACGGAATTTATTATCAGACATAAATTGAGATTTAGTCTTCAAAAGAGCTTCAATCATTATAGCATCTAAACTATTACCTGTCCGAACCGCTTTACCGTGAGGGCTAACTAATAACTCACGAGATATAGTACCCCCTGCATAAATAAATTCACGATAATTTGGAACTAATTGAGCCTCTGCTTTCGCAGTCGCATCATCATATTCTTTATTCTGACGAACAGTTTCTTCTCGAGCAACCGCCATATCAGTAAACATACGAGATGTATCACCCGGCATCATGAATTCTTCTTCATCCTCAAGCTCTTTCTGCATCCGATAATTCAATTCCATGCTATACAATTCATCGTTTACAGCATCCATAATTTCACGAGCATAAACATCTGAATCCATAATATCAATATCGTGTTGACTATAACCATATGCGCCACGATATTTCTTCTCCATAGAGGCCACTAAACGAGCCTGAGCCAAACGTTTTTCAAGCATCGCATAAAAGTTCGGTTGGTTCTTTTCTGGGTCAAATTCAAGCACTGACGACATCGTAGGAATGGTCTGCAATGAATATGTAACACCCGGCTCTTGAATTGCATCTTTTTGAAGAGCAAACACCGGAGGTAATGCCGAACTACCATAGTTATAAATTGGATTTTCACCGGCACGCATAACAATCGCTTCAAAACGTTTAATATACAAGAACGCATTTCGAGGAAGTACATCTTCTTCTAAAACAGACTTCGTCTTAGATACACGTCCATCCATCTTCTGAACACGAGCTTGTAAGTTCTCTGACACAGTCATACTATTAACACGCTCAACGTGTGTTTTCCCTGCAACAGATACAAGTTCATCAATCATTGTCACATCATTCGATTTTAAGAATACAAGGTTATTCGAGTTACCAGAAATAATCTTATTCTTATCACCACCATACACAGCCTCAAGCTGTTGCATCGTTTGTAAAATCAAATGGAAACGTTGGTGTGCTGACAAACCGATTGACAACAAAGTCTCCAAATCATTAATACCATGACCATCCGATTGCAAGTTACCTAACTCATCCAACATATAGTTAGTGCCATAGAGTGGTTTTTGATCAGCCTTCGTCAAATACGCACTAGAAAACGCAGAGTCTGTTACTTGTTTAACAAGAATTAGAATCAATCGAGCATACGGAGTCAAATGCGGAGGTGTAATAAAGTTAATAAACTTCGGTTTATCCGTATATTTTAACTTCAAATCTGAAAATGCATGAACTTCGATTTCCTTATCTGGTAACGCTCGACCACCTTCGGTATAACTAGTAAAATCTTTAACTTTCTTCGTAATCATAGTATTACGAGGAACAAACTTCTTATTTCCATTGCGGTCTTTAACTAAACGCAATTCCGTCAACGTACCATTTCGAAGAATTTTTTCTTTCGTAACAGGATTTTTAATGAATGATTTTCCATCAAGACGCGTTAGATAATCCAAACGCCCTTTAAAATAGAACGTCTTCATTGGAACGTTATTATCCGGATTAACAATTTCCATTTTCACATATCCATCACGACCCTTGAATTTACCATCAAAAGCATAATGCACCCATCCATCTCGACCTATATTAAACGAATGTCTAAATAACTCGGGGTCTAATTCTTCTGTAAAACTATCATCTGTCCAAGCAGACCATCGAACCATCTTACCTGCGTATTTGTAACGAGTCATCCATTCGGATGTAAATCGAACAGCAATACGACGAGGGAATGATAATGATTCAATATCAAAGTTCTGAGAAGCTGTACCTGAAGTCAAGGCAATAATTGTTGGATCGGTAAAGAAACGCATTGACGCAGTAGCGATTCCGTATACAGAACTAAGCATTTTTTCACTTTGCATCATGGATTTCAATGTTTTATTTGAAGAATCTAGCAAATCACGCATACGGTTTTTCGGTAACGCTTCAGTCGCATCAAAGAACAAATCAAGAAGCACTTTATCAACTGGTTTTTCAGCTGGGTCTAACACCTCTTCGTCTTTTTCCTCGTCATAAACCGTAGCCGGTTTGTCCTCTGCATAAATCCAAGTTTTCAACGGATCAGTTTCCTTCTTAGAAACCAAACTAGAGAACATCTTAAACACATTATATAGAGTTACTTTACCCCACATATTATTAATATCTGCGGCAAGTAAGTGAACATTTCGACCATCAAGCTCGGCCCGACGTCGCATCTCCATCTCTTCCTCACGATAATAGTCAATCAAAGCCAAACAAGTTCGTTCAAACGCTGCGGACGCTGATTGAGGCCACACAGGGTCTTCTCCACCATCTTTCGGGAAGAATACCGATGATAAGTTTGTTAAATATTCGGCCACTTTTTCCATACGACCATCACGTGCCGCTTCAACCGCATAACCTAACGGATTGAAGATATCCGTCTTCATAGGATTAATCAAGTTAAATTGAACTATATCATAACCACGCACCGTCGCTCGAACATAGAACTTAACCAACAATTCACCTTTCGGGTCATTATTGACAATATTCCATTGTCGTTTTTCACGAGTCCACATGTCAAGAAGTGCTTCAATATATGTTTGTCCTTTACCCGCACGAGTAATTGCAAGAAGCATAACGTTTACAGGTGCAGTATCCACAAAATAAATACCTGTTGGTCGTTGCTGTTCATATTCAGGTATCTCCCAATCCTCAGCCATTAAGTCAGTTAACTTTTTACACGGAGACCATTGGTCATCGCTTCGAGCCGAGTCTGTAGTATCAAAAACCAATTTACGTGGGTCTAAAAAAACACGTTGAGGATTGCCTTCAAACAAAGCCATCTTATCAAAGACTTCTCCACCCATTTTCATATCAATCATTGGTTTCTTTTCCATAATTGAGTCACCATGTTCATCTAAAACAGGCTCTCCTTTATAGAAAAATTCTGATTCTCCATCAGGATCATCCTCATTAGGAATCTCTACGTCTTCAGTATAACGTTTAGTCATAAGAACAGTCGGAACACCTTTCGCCTCTAACATAGCATGACTAATAATACCTGACGGCTTCACAGCACTGTGAGCGCCCCGGTCTGGGAAAACAGGAAATGATTCAACAATTTCTTCTTGAAAACGAATATGCCCATCATAATCATAGTCATTTAATTGACCATCTTCTTCAAGTACACGATCCGCTCCTTGTTTACGTTTCATTTTATCGTAAACAATCATTCCGACCAACAACGATGTTAAAACAAGCGCGAACCATAACCACCAAGGCATCCCCCAAGCAACGGTCTTCGTAGATCCTTTCATAGTCGCCGTAAGAACACGAACCATATAGGTAACAATAAATGCGCCCAATCCGCCAAACAACAATGTTGCCATAAACGCAACAAGACCCCAAATTTTGGACGAATCATATCCTTGTGTATTACGAATTTTACGCCCCATTTGTTGGTTATTAATTCGATCTCGATATCGTCCATACTGGTCTTGTGGTAATGATTTCATTTTCTCAAAACCAGACTGTTGACGCACCTTTAATGGATTTTTAAATTTACCCATTTATAATATTAATCCTTTCTGCTGTAATATATTCATTATATCATAATATCTAACAATTCGACAATACTAAAAAAGAACACTACCTCTATAATTAGTGTTCTCTCAATAATATTATTTTATTGAGCTAATGTTTGAGGTAGTGTCCGTATATTAGGGTTGCTGTTGAGGTTGAGGTTGGTTTTGCGCTGAATTATTACGCTCATTAATAACCTTGGTCAATCCATCAATTTGTGCTTGTTTTTCATTAATTTCAGATTTAGCATTACTTGCTTCGGTTTTTGCTGATTTAGCATCACTCTTGGCATCATCTAAATCACGCTTCAATTGACTTATTTGCGACTGATTCACACTATTTGTATTTGCTTGTGATTGATTCATTACAAACACTGTAATCAAAACACCGGCAATCGCAGCAATCAATGTCAACAATGCCGCAACAATCCAACGATTGCGATTTCCAATTTGAATATCTTTTTCACGTGCATCAAGACGACGCTCCAAAGCTTCAACACGGTCATCCGCAACTTTAAGACGATGTTTGTATTCTGATTCTTTCTTCTCATCAAGAGTTTCAAACTTCTCAGTCATACGCTCCAATGATGCTCGCAATTCTTTATTTACAAGACGCTCCGCTTCAAGTTCACGATTCAACTCTTCCTTGATATTTTGAATATCTAATGTTGATTGTTCTTTTAGAGTCTTATAATCAGCATCTGATTTATCACGTAACGCCTGAATTTCGGCATTCTTCTCAACCAATTGAGCATCAAATTTATCTTGCAATGCTTTCAAATCAGATTGCATATCCATTTGTTTTTGAAGTGCGTTTGCACGCATAACTTCAGATGCAAAGTTCTGTTCAATATAACGATTGATTTGATTACTTTCATTCAAAGCAATTTCATTCGCCTGTTTGTAAACCTTCGCCATTTCATCACGATAATGAATTAACAAGTCTGTAACAGCTCGATCCATAAACACATGTGCGACATCGCGACGGCGACCATGCAATTCTTGAAGACCTTTCGCTTCAAAATCTTTACCTTCAAGCTCAAGTTTTGCAACATCAAGTTCAAGATCTTTCTCAAGTTGTGCGCGATGTTCATCATCAAACTCACGTTCAGCTTGCAACTGACGTTCCTTAATAAACTTCTCTTTGCGTTCACGATAATCGGCTTCGATATCTTTTTTCTTAGCTTCATGTTCTAAAATTGCAACATCAACCAATCGAGCTCGTTCAGATTTTAGTTCTTTAAACTTACGACCAGCATCTGTTTCTTCATCATGATAATCCAATCGTTTTGTCAACTTATCAGCAAACGTACGAAGCGCTAACAAATATTCACTTGCAAATAATGCTACTTTTTCGTCTATAAATCGAAGAATTTTCGTATTCGCAAGACTTGACATCTGAGCCACATGGACATCTAATTGATTATCTGGGTCAGCCGGTGTTTCATTAAACAGTTCAATTGGATGCGCATCCTGAGCAAACACCTTCACAAACTCTTCATCCGTAATATTAATATCTAACGAATCAGAATTCAACTGTTTCAATAACAATTCTTGTACATTCGCAAGATTTTGAATATCCAACTGCTCTTGAGTTGTAACTTCAGACTGAACTTGTGGTTCTTCAACAAGATACTCCTCTGGCTGACTCATAAACACATCTTCATTGTAATCATACGCATCATCAGAATCAGACTCATATGCGACAGGTTCATCGTCATAAATAGGCTCGTCCTCGTATACGACTTCATCATCATATACATCGTCTGTATCATCAACAATCTCTTCGTCGTCGTCTTCGATAACATCTTCATCATAGACTGATTCCGTATCAGCATCAAATTCATCAAACGCTTCAACCTCAGCATTGTCTTCTACAGACTCAGCTACCGACATTTTCTCTAAATCCTCAATTTTTACAATTTCAGCTTCATCCGGCTCACCATTTTCATCATTTTTAATAATAACAGTCATATGTCCATTTTTAATGTTTTTAAGCTCATTAACCGTGATTGTATCACTTAACAAAATAACACCATCCTGAGCATTAAAATCAGGAGTTACAACCGCTAAATGAATTGGTGTCTTCTCAACAAATGACCATTCCGTCATATCTGCAAGAGTATCAACTGTTGGAATTAACGCAAGAATACCTGATTCGAAATCCCCTTCAACAAGAACCGCTTGAATCAGACCATCATTAATCGATGCGGAAAATGCACCAACCTCTTCGTTCTTCTTGAACTTCTTACCGAATGATTCCATTAAATCATCAGCTTTCATTGCAATAATAACATAATTATCACGACCATTGTCTTCGTATTTGACAATCGCTCCTCGTTGAGCTTCGTCTTCATACAATTCTTTAATGTTATCATACACTGTTTCCGCAACTGTTTCATTAAATTGTAATTGCGTAAACAAATTTTTCTTACCAAATACCGCCATGGGTTATATTACCTTTCTGCTTTCATCATTTCTTCATAAGCTTGTTCATCAAGCCACTTCTTAATTGCCTTTTGATTTTTATTCGACAACTCAATAGCTGTAATTGCATCACCAACATATATTACAGATGTATCATCTCGGTGACCTTTATCCGTAAACTGCATATCCCTTTTTCTTGAAATATCTGGTTGTTGTGGATCTGGGTCAACTGCAACATAAATCGAATCACCATCAACCTCATTCTTATTAATTACACGAGCAATTGCTGATAAGAATGATTTATTAATAGTATTAACGATACCACGAGCACCACCAGCTTCTGTTGCCTCACCGTCACCTTTTTGATGCACTAACCATGTTACTACTTCTTTACCAATTTGCAAATTATAACCAAATTTATATTTAATTTCTTTTTGCAATTTCTTCAATTTGGTCTTAGCAATACGTGATTTAGTTTCATTCAACAGTGGTCCAAATGGAATAAATCCATTAAAACGATTCACCAACTCATTAGGAAACGATTTGCTATTAAGCAATGCTTTTAATAACAATGGTTTATATTGATTCAACGCATCACTAAGCGATGCACCACGACCACCCAAATACGGTGCCAATTCAGAATACACTGATGACCCAACGTTTGTCGTCCCAATAATAATCGTATTTTTAAACGATTTTGTCCGACCATTTTGGTCTGATAACATACCATCATCTAACACTTGCAATAACAAACGAGTACATTCAGGATGTCCTTTTTCAATTTCGTCCAACAAAATAATCGCAAATGGTTTAATATCCACTTCACGAGTCAATCGCTCACGAAATACGGATACTCGATCTTCACTTGAATACTCAGACATATCAAAACGAATCATCGCTTGTTCGTCACCAAACAATAGAAATGCTAATGCTTTTGCCAATTCAGTCTTACCAACCCCACTAGGCCCCGAATAAAGGAATGATGACATTGGTTTTGACTTATCATATAAATCAGCAACAATAATTTGCAAATGCTCTTCAATAGCAACTAACGCTAATTCTTGGTCATACACTCGTTCAGCCAAATCATCATACAATCGCTCAACATCGACATTTAACACCGTGTTTACACCAATCGTATCATATATCTTTTCAGCCAATAGCTTTCTAGTAATAGGCACACCCCGATATCGAGCCGCACCAATCATAGAGTCTAACATCATCAAACCTTTACGTGGTTGTGATGACGCTGGAATATAACGATTTGTATACTCAACAATCTGTCCAAAAATCTCTTGATGCCTAAACTTATCTTTCAACGATAAATCATGTTTAATAGCATCATCCGCAGAACCCTTTAAAATCTTCACAGTCTGCTCATCAGTAGGTGGTTGCAATTGTAACGTTACAAACCGTTCAATGAACGGAACGTTATCATCAATACGATACTTATAATATTCATCGTTAGTTGTTGCACCAATTACCCGAATATTTCGTTTAACAGAATCCGCCAAATCCGGTTTCATTGCTTCTACCGCAGATGGCGATAATTGAAATAGCAAGTGAAATTCATCGATAAACAATACAATATCTAACATCACATCCGCTAACTCACGAGCACGTTTACCAAAATCTTTAACTTCATCTAACATTGCTTGCATACGACGAGCAATAACAGAATCCACATTCTCACCATTTGATTCAACAGATGTCATTTTAGGCAAATCAACTTCAAAGTACAAACGATTAATATCATCATTAATCATGGACCGAACTAACGTTGTTTTACCAACTCCGGCAGGACCTCGTAGAAAGATATTCGAAACAGACGCACGCGCAAATGTTTCTTGAATAAGCCCTTTTTCATGATCACGGCCTTCAACTTCAAAAGTCAACGGAAGAAGTCCTTTGGCATAATCCCTTAACATTGGGAAAACATAGACATCTTCTACAACGGCTATACCTTTATCGTTTGTAATAGTTTTCGATTGTTTGAGATTCAAGAGTTTTTTTTCTAACTCAAAACGATCCATATTACCTCCAATAAATTAAAAACCCAATCCATCAGGCATATCTAATGTGGAACTCAATGACTCAGCACGCTCACGAGAATTAAATTCTTCTTCAGTTTGTCCGAAAAGCCCAGCCACATCCGCAGTGCGATCAACATCTTCTTCGGCCTCAATTGTTTCTGGAAGAGCATCAATAATAGCTTGATCTTCCTCATCTTCAACAGATACTTCAGTAGATACTGGTTCTTCTTCGACATCTTCTTCCGAAATCACCTCAGTTTCAACAACGTCGTTTGGTTCGTCAGAATCAACTTCGTGAACAAGTTCCTTCTCAGATTCATCATCATCAGCATCAACGTCATCCACTTGATTTTCATCTGTCTCAGGCAATGTTACAGGTTTAAACAATAAATACTTATCTTCGTCCAACTCACCTGTTTCATCAAAAAAAGCATTCAATAAATCACGAGAACGATTTGAGCGTTCAATGTTTTTAAGAATCAAGTCTTTCATCAAACCGGTCAATGCTTGTGATAACTCATCAGATGCACTATCTGACAAATCACTAACTGTCGTCCACGCATCTAACAATGCAACTGTTTCTTCACTTGTAAATGCGGTCATTTCTTGTAATAATATATTTTTACGTACCGCGGGATTATATTTCATGGAATCTATCCCTTTCTGTCTAATTTTAATCTATGCTATCATTATACCAAAGAAAAAGCGAAAACGCAAAGGTTTCCGCTAAAAACACACAATTTTTATAAAGATAGTTCATTATGCAAGGATTCTAAAACTTCAATATCAGTATCCAACGTTATAGTTTTTTCCAATTGTTTCCTGCGAGTTTCCTGCTCAACTTCCAATTTCGGAATTTCAAATCGACCTTCGTATAGTTGCTCAACCGTATCTCGCATTTTATACAAATCTTGCTCAGTTGGCTTTAACAATACAGTGTCTTGATTTGTTTCTTCCAAATAATCACGAGCTCCAACATACGCAGAAAGTCGCATATTATACTGGTCCGCAAATTGCTCAACCACCTGTCGATTAAAACCAACACGACTCTGTCCATAATAATCCACATCTAAGTCATGCAAATCATGTGATTTTATACGCTCAAAATATTCTTTTGAATATAAATCACTCATTGCTTGTGGTGGAAATGGCGCTTGTTCATTATTCCGAAAAGCCTCGACTAACATCGGAGCCGAAATCTGACCCTTTTTGTATGCTTCAACCGCATATAGTTGATTCGCTAACTCATACTCTTTCCGAACCGGTTCAATGTGTTGTTCATAGACTTTTCGACCCGTATTCGTCAACAATAATGCCGCATCAGAAACACGTGTATCTAATAAAACACGAGCATTAAATTCATCAATATGTAGTCGAGCATCATCAACAGACTCATATCCATACTTATTTAAAACATCATCTAACGGTGTTTCTAACAACTGTTCTCTATTTTTTAACGTTTCATACGATTCTAAAACAGACTCATACATATCACGAACATCACTATCTCGTTCAACACGCCAAGCAAAAAACGAACGATATTTATCACTTGTTTCTGCATGATACAACATTTCTGTTTCATAATAAACAGCCATACGACTCGCATCAACAGAGTGTTCACTCGCATTATAATCAATCAACGCTTTCGCATTATCTTCAACAATCCGTGTATGTTTTCGAATTCGATTATTATATACCCGTGTTCGCAATTCAAACCCAAATGGATCAAACTCTTCTAAACGCTCGCCTCGCGCTAATATTGCTCGTTTCAATGCATCATCATCCATTGACTGCACCTTTAATAAATCAGTTTTAACAGATGTATCATTATCACCAACTTGCTTGATTTGATTGTAAAGTGCGTCCACACCACGGTCAATTAATTCTTTACGACCATTCTCCACAAATTCATCAGAATCGGCAATATCCACAATTCGCTGAAAAGCATCTTTATATCCAGTTTGCTCCGGATAATCATTATACAATCGTTGCACAAAACCTCTAGCAACTTCATTTGGATATTTCATACTACTATCTCTAGAATCACTAGTCCACAATTCACGATCAACGGGAAGCGACCCCATCACTAACTGTAATTCTCGATTATATGATGCTTCATGAAAATCTAAATCCTTAATAAAAGCAATAACATTCTCACGATCCTTCTGATTTCCTTTATGATGGAACGAATAACCGCGCGTCAACTCTAATTGATGGGCAATACCATGCCTAAGTGCTTCTTTTTCAGCATCCCAAATTTTACCACGATCATCACCTTCTGCTCGAGATCTATCGGGTGAAAACTCTTGATCGCATAACGCCAAATGACAATGTAAGTGTGACGTATCAACCTGCAAAGTAGCAACCCACACAGGATCTGCATAACCACCCACATCTACCATTTCTTCAATACCATTATTAATGGCCATTCGTAACTTCATTTGGTCATAATTATTCTTATACGAACCATCACCCCTATAAACAAAATCATCATCTAAAACATCATAGTCTCGTAAGAATTTCTCAGAAAACGATATAACCATCAACTGAACCGCATGATTTTCCTCAAACGCATTTTGTATTTTAGACGATTCAGCTTTTAACTCTTTATCAGACATCGATAGATTTTTTTTACCAAAAGCTCGCCCGCCAAGACCATCAATCTTTTTAAAACGACGTTTAATATCTAAACCATCATGATCAAGCATCTCAGCTTTAATATCATCTACTTCCAATTCACGCGCTCTATATCGCAAAGTATCTTTATTAAATTCATCCCGAGAATCCAACATAAATGGCGCTAATGGTTCTGTCGCTCCTTTCTCATCACGACTCATATATCGAGTCACAAATTGACCCGGCGTTGCACCCCGTGTGGCAGACCCATCGGAACGTTTTGTGGTAAAATGATTTGAAATTACAATATCTTTTTTCATATAACCATTATACCAAAAAAAAGGACGCAATAGCGTCCTTTTATCTAATTAAAAATCACCAAAATCCAAATCATCTTCTTTTTCAGACTCTGTTTCACGTGAAACAGAATTGTCTTTTGCTAATTCTTCTTGTCGTTCTTTCAATGTTTTCTTTTTAATTTCTGGTTCTTTTTCAACTACCGTTTCTTTATTTGTCGATGTTGATTCACCAGGCAACTCTAACGTTGAACTCAATGCTTCAACATCATGAGACACAATGCGATCTTCCACCTCGGCATCAAAACCAACTTCGTTCACATCATTTTCTAAATCAACATCGGATTCAATCACCGCGTCCTGTTCGAATTCTTTTGCAAAATCACCATGATCTAATACTTGCTCCAAAGCAACTGATCGAGTGCTTTCATACTCATCATCTTCAAATCCAAAATTACGATCTAAATCATTCGTTGTTTGAATTAATTGGTCAGCCTTATCAATTGAGAACATTGCCTCATCAAGCGCAATTCCAAAACCTTTTCGATTTCCACCAGCATTACGACTATCCGCATAATCAACAGGCAAGGTTTCAAAATTATCTAATAAAATATAAGGAACCGCAACACCATCATAATTCAATTTAGCACTATACACTTTCGATGTCGTTGTTTCAACAAACGGTTGATTATAAAGAGCTTTTGCCAAATCGCGTTCAAATCCACGATCACGATACATACCTCGAGCAATCAACTCTTGCAACTCATAATCGTCCAATTCATAACGATAACGCATATTTACACGGTCATTCTTTGCGAACCGAACCGTGTCAACACCTTCATTTTCAATAACCATACCTGTAATTTCAACATTCATATCCAAATATGGACGACGAATACGACCTTCACTATCCTTTTGGTCCGGCACTCGAATTCGTGTTGATTTAATTTGAAACTCAGTATCTGTTTTAGAATGATCCATATTTAATAAATCACCAAAAGTACGTAAAATCTCACGACCCTTTTGAGTATTTACGTGATGTCCAAATGTTTCCATTGTTTACCTCATGTATATTCTTTTAATAATATCCTCATTATAACACAAACTAATTGAAAATACAAGAAACGAGCTAAAACCGTTCTATTCCAATTCTAATTCTTTATCTGAATGTCGTTCCGTATTAGATCCTTCTATAGACTTTTCTTTTTTACCAAATCCAAAACGACTCATAATTGATTGAGCCCGCATCCACTCAGCCCGCTCAACTCTAGATAAAAATTGTGACTCAGACATGTATCCCGTATTACGACCCCGCGACCAGTCTGACAACGACGTTTTCCACGCATACATCTTTTCCTTTAATGGTGTTTTTTGCGTAGAATTCAGTTCATCATCTTTTATGACAGACCATTTTGCATATTCTTCTTTTAAATTATTTCCCCATTCGCCAACTTTCTCAGTTAATCTATATGCTCTAAACATTACATCTTTTGCAGTAACGCTTAATGCTTTACCTGTAGACGATAATGCATCCTTCCAAAGTTGATAAACCGATTGAACCTCTTTCGTCGTCTCAACATGCTTATCGTAATCAAAATCAGTAACAGCTTTTAACGTATTCGTATCTAAGCGATACTCGCCATTTTTTGTTCGAACTAAATCGGATTCCAATGCTTTTTTATCAAAATCATCCATCTTATAATCAACAGGCACATGTGTTACATTTGCAACTCTATCCATTTCACGTTGATTGTACCATTGATTTGCCGTGTTCAATTTTGGTTTGACATAAGCATCCATTGGATGTAATCTATCATTTGCTAATGACAATGGTATGTTATATCGATACTCTCCCGTTGTTTCAGTTTGAACTTTTTGTGGTTCGCCATCAATAAACAACCGCTTACCTTTACGATCAGAAGCATCAACCTCCCCAGATTCAATCAATAGTCCATTTTCATCCGTAGGAACCTTAACCTCACTAACCGGATCTAACTCAGACTCTACAATTACTTCATCTAATTGAGGTTCAGACTTATCTACAACCTCAACAACCCCATCATCAATTCCAATTAACAAATTTTCCAAAGGAGGTGCGTTCTCATAATCAATATCCAAGGACGCAAACGGGTCATGTTCTAAATCCTCAACATCATCGTATACCGGAATAACTCCAAACCCACCATCAATAGATTCCGGAGACTTATCTTGAACACCAAACGCCTTCATTTCATTTTTAAAAAACAAATTATACAGAGTTCTATCACTATTCGGAATATCTGCAACATCACCAATCCGACCCATAATTTCATGAGGTCTTGCATCAGCATATTCGTAATTTCCACTATTTAACGCTTTTTCCGCATAAAACAGCGATTCCATATCATTCATTGCATCAGGACTATCATAATCATTCTCAGACAAAAACGCAATAAGCGACAAACTAGATGACGAATCCATCGTCATACTTAAAAAGTCATCCTCAAGTTGTTTTGTATTTTCGAAATGAAGTCCATGATTAATCCCTATTTCAGAACGAACTGCGTCATCAACATTTATATGATAATACAACCGTTCTTTTTGACCGTCCGTCATTTCTTTAATGTTCGCATCAATTGCAATACCACCCAACGCATCAAACATATTCTCCGCTGTATTAGATTCAAATGAAACATCTAACTGTCGAGCCAATATTTCTAATTCATCCAAACTATAAGTCATCATTTCTTGTCCACGAGGTGATTCGCTATAAGCAAGACTTGTATTTATAAATTTAGGTTCTAAATCATTTGCAACAATAAAATTCACAAGATAACGATCTGGAACAACTCGACCGTCCGCATCCATACTTTCCTGTATAGACCCAATATAAGTTCTCAATCGTTCATTCCTTTGCTTTTTAGTCAAATAAACCATAATCCACATCCAATCCATTATACAAAAACAAAGATGGACCAAGTCCATCTTTGCACGCACACCAACCCGTATTAAAACGGAAGATCATCATCTGTGACCTCAAGACCCTGAGCTTCACGAGATTCAAGTTCTGGTGTATTAGTATCAACAACAGCTTCTTTTGCCGCTTTTTCTTCTGCCAATTCAGCAGTACGTGCTTCACGTAATTCACGAGCTCGAGCCGTATTTGCATCATGAGCCTCTTTATCAAGAGGTTCAGCAGCAGCCAATCGAGACGCCGTATTAACACGAAGTCCTTTATACGTTTTGCTAGGATTGGTCATCAAATCACCTTCGAATGTTTTACCACGAAGATCATCCAATTTGAAGTTTGCGTCATCTGGATCCAATCCAACTGCGCGAGCGATTTTGTTAACAGATGTCATTTGATATGGAATTGAATGATCATATTGAGTTTTACCCTCTTTATCAGGATATGCTCGACCAAATCCTAAAGATGGACGATCAACAAAATCTTTTTCATTTTCGAATTTATCATTCGCCACACTAATATTCATCCATACACGATCTGTATCTTTACCATCTTTATCTTTAATACGATAAATCGGTTTGTCAACAACATACAAAC
>ERZ773074.408-NODE-408-length-18569-cov-28.344820_pt1 | contig 18569 bp, 10 predicted proteins | sample MGYA00580615_ERZ773074 | MGnify/ENA primary metagenome ERZ773074 (study PRJEB29015, sample SAMEA2738126) | human oral metagenome | biome: human oral; feature: human-associated habitat; material: saliva | place: China | collected 2160 ...
GCTCCTCGAAACCGGAGGATTCAAACCCCAACTACACCCCCAATTATGAAGAGCCCCTTATGCCGCTCGGTGCTTTCTGACAACGACCCGCGCTCCACCACGGAAAAGCTGAGCAGCTTCGTCTTAATGCACCTTATGGTGCTCGGTGCTTTCTGACCGGGCACAGGTAACCAGTCCACACCGCAGGTTCGAGTCCGTCTTAATGCACCTTATGGCGCTTGGTGCTTTCTGACACGCGGGGGAAGGCAGCGCCTCTACGACCGACTAAGTGTCTTAATGCACCTTATGGCGCTTGGTGCTTTCTGACACGCTGCTTAGCTCAACGGTAGAGCGGCTGCTGGATCGTCTTAATGCACCTTATGGCGCTCGGTGCTTTCTGACGCCATGCTCCACTCTGGTAGGCACCTGGACATCGCACGCTTGTCTTAATGCACCTTATGGCGCTCGGTGCTTTCTGACCGGGGATTCGGATAGCCTGATTCGTGCTCTCGCGTTGTCTTAATGCACCTTATGGTGCTCGGTCCTTTCTGACGACTGGACAGCTCCATTTCCTTGTGGATTCGCACGCGTCTTAATGCACCTTATGGCGCTCGGCGCTTTCTGACCGGAGACGATCCAAAGACTCCCACCATTCCACTTCGCATGTCTTAATGCGCCTTTCGAGGCTCGGTGCTTTCTGACATCAGCATCAAGTACTCGCGGGGTATCCTCCAGGAGGCCAGTTCTTAATGCACTTTATGGCGCTCGGTGCTTTCTGACACGCAGAGCGAGCATACAAGCAAGGCATTGATTTTTGCTCTTAATGCACCTTATGGCGCTTGGTGCTTTCTGACCACACACAGAAAGGCTGGACATGGCCCCACCCCGGTCTTAATGCAACTTATGGCGCTCGGTGCTTTCTGACTCGTCATCGACATGCTCATGACGGGTAATGCCGTCAAGCGGTCTTAATGCGCCTTATGGCGCTTGGTGCTTTCTGACCCATGCATGATGACTGGGTTCACGGCCTCGGTTTTAGGTCTTAATGCACCTTATGGCGCTTGGTGCTTTCTGACGGCAGTGGTCGAAGAAGATGGTCAACACGGATTATCCACTGTCTTAATGCGCCTTATGGCGCTCGGTGCTTTCTGACTCGACGACTGGGCTTACGCCATCCGGGAAATCTTCATGTCTTAATGCACCTTATGGCGCTCGGTGCGTTCTGACGTGTCGTCGTCCGGATACGTGTACAAGCTGGACCTCAAGTCTTAATGCACCTTATGGCGCTCGGTGCTTTCTGACACGGTCGCAGCCCCAGCCTTGGCTGGTCTGATGCTACTGTCTTAATGCACCTTTTGGCGCTTGGTGCTTTCTGACTGGGAGTGGACGCGTGTCGGGTGTGCCCGAGCAGTACGTCTTAATGCGCCTTGTGGCGCTCGGTGCTTTCTGACGGACCCGAAGCCGACCCCGGACACTCCTCCGGTCACGTCTTAATGCACCTTATGGTGCTCGGTGCTTTCTGGCACGTTGACGGCATCCCCGTCTACGACCTCGAATACACGGGGTCTTAATGCACCTTATGGTGCTCGCTGCTTTCTGACTGACGTGCTGAAGGTCTACCAAAAAATGTACGAAGCACAGTCTTAATGCACCTTATGGCGCTTGGTGCTTTCTGACCCCATCGAGGTGCGCACGTCAAAGCCGGTTGAGGCCGTCTTAATGCACCTTATGGCGCTTGGTGCTTTCTGACCCGTGCGAACCGACTCAACCTCGTCACCACCCCCACCAAGTCTCAATGCACCTTATGGTGCTCGGTGGTTTCTGATCGAGTACAACCTGGAGGTCCTGGACGGTTACGTCCTGTCTTAATGCGCCTTATGGTGCTCGGTGCTTTCTGACTTCTTATGTGGGCACTGGTCAATATGCTGTCATATGCGGTCTTAATGCACCTTATGGCGCTCGGTCCTTTCTGACATCTGTGACTCTGGTAATGCGAAGACACCTACTGTGTCGTCTTAATGCGCCTTGTGGTGCTTGGTGCTTTCTGACAGGCTGGTCATGCTGTGCAATTCACCAAGTCTGGTACGTCTTAATGCACCTTATGGTGCTCGGTACTTTCTGACGGGAACGAACGACAACCGAGATAGGGGGACTGATGCATAGTCCTAATGCACCTTATGGCGCTTGGTGCTTTCTGGCACGACGCTCGATTACCTCATGAACGTGGTCGCTGGGCTGTCTTAATGCGCCTTATGGCGCTCGGTGCTTTCTGACGAGTGCGGTAAAACGTTCGAGGAAGCGCATCGTCTGTCTTAATGCACCTTATGGCGCTCGGTGCTTTCTGACCTGTCATCTTCATCGCGACAACGAACGGAAGTATCTTCCGGTCTTAATGCACCTTATGGCGCTCGGTGCTTCCTGACGTGACGGTAACGTGATTGCCGAGTTGTGGGATGAGAAGTCTTAATGCGCCTTACGGTGTTTGGTGCTTTCTGACCCCGCGAAATCGCGGACGGCATGGTCAAGAAGACACTGTCGTCTCAATGCACCTTTTGGTGCTCGGTGCTTTCTGACTCGTGTCCGACTGGAAGAAGCAGGGGTATGTCGAGGCGTCTTAATGCGCCTTATGGTGCTCGGTGCTTTCTGACACCCCCTCCTACAGCAAGCAGGGCAACGGCTACAACGGGTCTTAATGCACCTTATGGCGCTTGGTGCTTTCTGGTTAGAGATCCACCAGGAGGCTATCGAGCTGTCCTACACGCGGTCTTAATGCACCTTATGGCGCTTGGTGCTATCTGACTCGCTCACCACAACCAGCGGCAACCTCGTCGCCTCTGAGTCTTAATGCACCTTATGGCGCTTGGTGCTATCTGACACCCGGCAAACCCACCCTCGCCCAACTCGGACTCTAGTCTTAATGTACCTTATGGTGCTCGGTGCTTTCTGACTTCAGAAGCACGCAAATCTATATCTCGTGCAGGAAGGGTCTTAATGCACCTTTTGGCGCTTGGTACTTTCTGACATTTCTTCGACATCGAGGTGTTCCCGAACCTCCTTGTGTCTTAATGCGCCTTTTGGCGCTCGGTGCTTTCTGACCTTCCCGAGACTGAACACAAGAAGGCTCTCGCTGATGCGGGTCTTAATGCACCTTATGGCGCTCGGTGCTTTCTGACGCCCCATCCTCGATGCGGATGTGGACCTGTACGTCACGTCTTAATGCACCTTATGGCGCTCGGTGCTTTCTGACGAAACCTACCTCGACGACCCCAACTCCACGTACCTGTAGTCTTAATGCACCTTATGGTGCTCGGTGCTTTCTGACGAGAAGCGAGTGAGCTACATCGATCAGCGGGGGCATCGCGTCTTAATGCACCTTATGGCGCTTGGTGCTTTCTGACTGCAGAATCGGCGCTACCAGGTGAAGCTCATCACCAAGAAGTCTTAATGCACCTTATGGCGCTTGGTGCTTTCTGACTCAAGAAGTTCGGGGCTGAGTCGCAGGCATTCGGCGAGTCTTGATGCACCTTATGGTGCTCGGTGCTTTCTGACCCTCTTGGATGATCACTTGGATCGCGGAGCCCGGAACGTCTTAATGCACCTTATGGTGCTCGGTGCTTTCTGGCCTGGTGCATTCAACTGGTCCAATCTTATTCGGCCTGGTGTCTTAATGCACCTTATGGCGCTTGGTGCTTTCTGACCCATGAAGGTTGGCATCAATAAGCTCAACGGCATCGTCTTAATGCACCTTATGGCGCTTGGTGCTTTCTGACCAAGATCAACGAGGTCTCCAGCTTCGACCTCGAAATGCCGTCTTAATGCACCTTATGGCGCTTGGTGCTTTCTGACCAACAAACATGGCAGCACCACGCAAGCCGAAGAAGGTCCGTCTTAATGCACCATATGGCGCTTGGTGCTTTCTGACGTCGCTATCTCGTCCGGTAACGGCATGATGGTGGAGGCCCGTCTTAATGCACCTTATGGCGCTTGGTGCTTTCTGACCATGGATGACCTCGTTGTCGAGTCGTCCGGCTCTGCGTCTTAATGCACCTTATGGTGCTCGGTGCTTTCTGACGCGAAGCTCGTCGGCTTCAACAATCGCCGGTACGACAAGTCTTAATGCACCTTATGGTGCTCGGTGCTTTCTGACTCGGTTACACGAACCGCGACGGGTCTATTGGTTGGGGTCTTAATGCACCTTATGGTGCTCGGTGCTTTCTGACTGGGTGGGTCGTGTTTACGACAACGGAGCAACCCTGTATTTGTCTTAATGCACCTTATGGTGCTCGGTGCTTTCTGACTGAACGACCAGAACGGCATCAACGCGGCAATCAATATGTCTTAATGCACCTTGTGGTGCTCGGTGCTTTCTGACAACACGCGCTGCGAGTCCCTGGTGTGGGATCTCACGTCTTAATGCACCTTATGGCGCTCGGTGCTTTCTGACACGCGCCCAACGATTACACGTACGCGATGCTCTGGCCCGTCTTAATGCACTTTATGGCGCTCGGTGCTTTCTGACTGCCCGGCGTGTCGCACCCCCTGTGACCAGGGGAAACGCCATGTCGGATCGCCAGTGGTCGAAAAAGCACCCCTCCGACCAGCAAGCACAAGGCTAGAATATCAGACTTTTCGTTGCGATTACTCGTATCGCCACGGACTGCCTGCGGGGCCGGTTTTGCCCCGGAAATCGCTTCCCTTATCGGCGTGTACCGGGCCGTAACACCCCATACTTGTAGAGTAACTACAAGTATGTTGAGTGGAAGGACAGACAATGACGACATCTGCCACGGCCTCGTCCCTGAGAGAAGCGATCAACCCCGAGGCCCTCACTCGCGCCAGACGCAGACTCCTCACAGCCCACCCCGACCCCACCAGCTCGGACACCTCCGCCTCAGGAAGCCTCAGCGACGAACAACTCCGCGACCTCGCCGCCCAGGACTGGGCGCCACCGCCAATCCCCACCCTCGACACGAACTCCATAGCAACGGCGGACCCCATCACTCGGGTGCTCCTGGCCGAATCGGTGCGCGAAACCCTCGAACGGCGACTCACCGCGGAACGACCCCACGGCACCTACGACGATACGCGCGCAGGACACGACGCCTTCAGCAAGGGAGTGGTCGACGACTACGACCACGGCAACCACCACCTGGCGCGAGCCACGATCCGCCCGGCCGACCCGGGCCTCGTGACCAGTGCGGGACGCGCGGCACTGGGCCTGCCCGACACCGACGCCCCCATTATCGACGAACTCGCCCAGGCCTCGGACACGAACCTGATCGTGAGCGTCCTCGCCGACGCGGCGCTGCTCGACCTTGACAGGTACGCCACCGGACAAGGCCTGCGTTACTCGCGCGTCGGAACTACCCTCATGCTCGCGGCACCAAGCGAGCAGCGCTTGGCCGAGGCTATCGACGCCGTCGCCGCCGCGGCCATCAACGTGGGCGCGCGCGTCACCGACCTGACGACCCAGCACATCGACGAGGAGAAAGCCCTCGCGAGCGTCCGCATCGACCCGTGGACCACCCGGCCAAGCGACGAACCCACAGACCAGGCCGACCGCATCCTCTACGTCGGCCGCGACGGCGCACGCGTCCACGTCAAAGCGGGCCGCATCCTCGTCGACGCGCCCGGCTCGCTGCCAGCGACCTCCGTGCCGAAAAACAGCGTCACGCGCATCGTTCTGTCTGGAAGCGTCGGCCTGTCCGCGGGCGCGCGCTCGTGGGCGATGTGCAGCGGCGTCGATGTCGTGTGCCTGTCGCGGCGAGGCTCGTACCAAGGCACCCTCATCGGCTCGAACAGGGGAATGCACGCCAGTCGGCTTCTCGCGCAAGTGGCCCTCACCGGCGACAACGAGCGCCGCGTCCGCCTGGCCGCCAGCCTCATTGGCGCGAAAATCCGCGGGCAAGTCCACGTCCTCACGCGCATCGCTCGGTGCGACGAAACCGTGCACGTCGCCGACACGACCGCACACATGCACGCGTGGCGTCGCTCGCTCACGGTGCGCGCACCCTCGACGAAGTCATGGGCATCGAAGGCGCGTGCTCCAACGCCTACTTCGACGCGCTCGCCGCGTGCGTGCCCGCCGACGTCACCTTCGACGGGCGCAATCGACGCCCACCCCGCGACCTACCCAACGCCGCCCTGTCCTACGGGTACGCCGTCCTCCTGTCCGAGTGCGTCGGCGCGCTGCACGCCGCCGGGCTCGAACCGTCCCTCGGCGTCGCGCACGCACCTACCGACAAGCGGCCCAGCCTGGCGCTGGACCTCATGGAACAGTTCCGCCCACTCCTGGTCGACCAAACCGTCATGGCACTCCTGCGCACGCGCAAACTCCGGCCCGAACACGGCGTCGTCGAGGCCGAGGCCGGGGGAGTGTGGCTGGGAGCCGACGGCAAGACAATCCTCGTCGACGCGTACGAAGCCGCCTGCCAGCGATCCGTCACCGGTGCGCTCCCCGGATACTCGGGCTTGTGGCGCAGACACATCGCCCACTCCGCGCAGATGCTGGCGCGCGCCATCGCCGAACCCGACTACCAGTGGAGCGGGGTCGCCTGGCGATGATCTACATCATCGCCTACGACATCGCCGATAACAAACGGCGGCTGCGCGTCGCCAAAACACTGGAATCCTGGGGCTATCGCATCCAAGAATCCGTGTTCCAACTCCGCCTTGATAGCGCCACGCTGGCGCGCGTGCGCTCGTCTCTAGCTGTCCTCATTTCTGAGAGCGACGACGTCATCCACATCTACCCCATCTGCTCATCCTGCGCCGGCCACGCCGACATACTCGGCGCGGCCATAGCGCTGGACAATGTGGGCTTGTGCCGGGGAGTGTGGTGAGGGCTAGCGAGAATAGGTCCTGGGGCCAGGTTTCGGGGCTGACGGTCGTGGAGCCAGTGTTGCGGAATCATCTGAAGACACTGTTCCCTTACCGCTGCTATAGGGGCGCGATTCATCCTCGGATGCATCAAGACATTGCGGGCTTATATCCTCCTCGTCTTCTTCGAGAGTGAGCATCTTGGAATCGAACTCTTCATCTTTGATTCGAGTTTTTTCATACTCGGTGAAGTATCTGATGACGTGCGAGATGCCGCGCTTCTTGGGGTGGAAAGTGTAGGGACTGTAGGCAACAGGGTCCTTTTCTGCGTCCTCGTCGCCCTTCCACCCGTACGCAGAACGGACGAATGCTTTCACGGCAAGTGATTTCTGCCCAGAAATCGTGGGGGGCAGTTTCTTCTTTATGGAAGCGATCTCTGCGTCGAGACTATTCCGCTCTGTTTCAGAACGCGTAGATTTGTCGAAATTCAGTACGCTCTTTAGATCTCGATAGCAGCCTGCTAGCGTCTTAGAAGAGATGAGCGTGGACACCTCAGCACGGATACAGACCGTCCCGAGCCCCAGGGGTTTTCCTAGTCCCAGATGAAAGAAACCAAGTTCGCCCGCAGCTCTTTGATGCTCTGGGACAATCTTCTCCGGATCCAGAAGCCATAGGAGGACAGAGAGTTCCTCTGCGCTGAGTCCTTCGAAACGTAAGGTCGATTCAAATTTTGCTCCTGTATCGACGTACGAGCCAATAAGGGTTTCAGAGCTAGACAATTGCCTAGCTGGTGTTATTTGCTTAAGAATGGATTGCCTCTTGTTAGTTAGCAGAAATCGGTGTGTTGGGTAAGTTTTTCGAATGAGTGAATGTTGATTAGTGAAACATTCAGACCGTTCAGTATCGAAGATTCCTGACCCGTCTGCGTTCCGGAGGTATGGCTGAGCTGTCCAAGGTTTGGGTCCTGCGAGAATTGAAGGAACCCAACCTGACGATCCTTGTCTATGTTGAAGATGCTTCTTTCCCTCTTGTGGCTGCAAGAAGGCATTAGTAAGGTAAATTCGTCCTTTGAAAGCCGGTGATGTGTTGTCGCTTGAATTTTGAGATACAAATCCCCAGAGCCGGTCAGCGGCGGATGCCTCTTCAATTGACTGGGCGGGCGTGACGTTTCCAATCTCAGCTAGCCGCGATGGTGGGAGACTTCCGGGGGTAGCTGAGCGGCCCAATTGGGAAAACGCTACCTCCCACTCTTCGTTAGAGCGCTTTCGAGCGAAGACAGGTATGCCGGGGTCGTGTCCAGCTTCATCGAGTAGGAATTCGTATATGTTCTCAGGGGTTAACCTCTTGGACAGATCCTGATCTTTCCCATTCTGTTTAATGTGACTAATTGCTCTATTAATGAGAGTGTGATGGGCACCCTTATTTGTCTTGGGATTGCTCGCAATGCGCGCTGCTTCTAGTATTGTCGCGACGAATGCGCTATTGACATCGAGTTGAATGGGGTGGGCTTTGGGTGTTCCTTTGTCTGTGTAGAAGATATACTCGTTGTACTTTGTGCTCATGAGTCTATCTTCATTGGTGAGAAAACCAGATTCGGGAACAGTTGTTAAGCGAACGACATAGCCCTCACACTTGATGGACTGTGGTGTTGCTTGTTTTGGTGACTTTGAGGTGCATATGTTGATATTGTGAATATTGGAAACAATTAGCTTTGTTTCCTTTCTCGTTCCCTTTTTTGGTCCATTCTGTGTTTTGTTGGGGAGCTCCTGTTTGAATGCTTCGAAGGAATCTACTTGGCTGAGGTGTGGTGTACTCTCTCGAAGAGATTTCAGTAGATTCTCCACCTCTGTTTCCTTAACTGCGAAGTTAACCTCTGCATTGATTGAATCAGGTAGGAGGGCGCATTGCTGTAGATGGATGCTCCACTTGTGACCCTCATCTCCAAGTGCTACTCGTAGAAATCCAGTTTTCCAACGTCGAATATCATTTTTTTGCCACCTTTGAGGATGGTCGGTCGTGTAGCGAAACTGAGCCTGGCGCTCGTCGTTGTCGAATACTCTAAAACGTGATTGTGTTACTTCTTCATATGCTGCTGAAAGAATTCCCTTAAGGGAAGTCGCGGGGATCATCGCGTCTTGATCGGTTGTCGCGCCGTCAGGATTACCGCTTGCGGAGGGGACTACTAGCCGATCGTTGGCGTCACGTGACGCTGTGATGAGCGGCGTCTTCGTTTCGATTGTGAGTTTGAGGGTGCCGGAGTAGCTCTCTCGATTTAGGTGGTCCAGTGGCGCAGGTACACCATCTTTAAAGAAGGGCTCGTTGTTCCTCAGTGTTGGAATCCCGTTGTATGCGTGGTGAAAGGTACTCATAGTCCCCACTCTCCTGTGAATAGCTGGTCGACTACGACCGTGTTTCCGAACTTATCTTCTTCTCGAATGAACTCAACTGCCGTCATCGGCTTTGTAGTGGTATGTGCCTGGTCCTGTTCTTCCTGACCGGTGGTTGGTTCCGAGGCGGAATCCGCATTATTGTTCGTAGTAGACTCATGCTGCAGATAACTCACCTTGTGGGCCCATCCGCTGACACAGGGCTTTCCTGACTCCGAACCTTCGGATGATGCCTTGGGTGTGACCTCGGTGAGCATCAGCTCAACGGCACCCACACCGTTTACCCACCGGAATTCGTGAGCAAGCGTTAAGTCTGCGTTGTCACTGCCAATGACCTGCCAGAAACGTATCTCATAAGTGCGTTCGTCATCGAGGTGTGCGGATTTCACATCCGGTATTCGACGCGCGCCGTTGGTTGCCCACACAATGCCGACGAATTTCTGCTCGGTGAACTTTGTATCGATGTGCGTAGCAAGCGCACTAGCACTATCGATTATGTGATTGATGGTCGTTAGGAGGCAGGGGACTCGGTTTGCTGCGGTTGCGCAGTTATCGATATTCGTCTCATTCATTGCTTGTCGCTCTCGTTAGAATCTGAGGCCTCGTTCGTGGGATCTTCGAGCTTTTGTAAATGATCAGCCCAACCTTCATATGAGGGTTGTTCCTCTGTCTTGTTCCTCAGATATGCCAGAAGTGCTGTTACCCCTCCGCGCGCATCGTGTTCACTACTATCGTTGCGTTTCCACAAAGTCGGTTCTCTTGGAGTATTTACGACTCGACCGTCAGTGCCAAACATGCTGATGCTGGTTACCTCAACTTGGCCGTGGCCACGGGTTGTCCTGCCTCCGAGGGGAAGCGTGCCCGCGCTAAGTTCTGCTACAGCGAGACATAGGAGACACCAAGACGCTCGAGCGAAGCGTAAACACTCATCGAGTGATAGGCCGCCGATACCCGACTCGATCTTCACGTTCTGAAGAAGGCGTGCCGTGTCAAGCTCGATGACGATGTCGTTCCACGTGGCATGTGGATAGGTCACCTCGTTGAAAAGCAATCCCTCAGCGACCCCTCCTGTCCACCGATCGATTGCGTTATGAGTGACCTTGAGGAATGGCCCTAGATCTGTTGTTGTGCAGTCCTTGATCCTGATTGCACCGCGATATTCCGTCGTGCCGAACATGTAACGCACCAGATTAGGATCGCGGGCAAGCTGCTCATGGATGTCGATGGGACGGTGATTTCCTTTTTCGTCGGCCGCAACGAAACTCTTTTCCTCAGGCGGTCCACTCTCGGCATACAGCACCGTTCGAGCGATCCGCGAACACCGGGATCTCAGTGCACCACGAATAGAGGTGCCGGGGAGCAACAGGGGAGCTGTGCTGTCCTTCGTGCTTTTACCAGCAGTCTTAACCCTCAGGGGATGTTGGGTATTTCCGTCATCTGAGTGAGGGTCGTGTACGAACACGCCGGTTGGCGAGTTCCAGCTGATCCGCACCTGCGTCGGCCGAATACGTTGAGCTGCAGAGCTCTCATGATCGTCATCGGATTCTGATCCCGCCCACTTCCGAATCAGATTGATTGCTGTGTGCTCTGCCGCTGCCGCCTCCGGGCAGCTTTCGGTAAAGGCAGAGATTACGTTCGTCAGAATGTTTTGGGCAAATTCTGTTCGAGCCTCGTGCACCTCGTGAGAATCTTCGGGGTGCGTGGGTGCTTTGAAGCGACTATGGACTGATTTCTGCTTTCCAGGTAGCCCTTCGAAAGACACATGCGAGACCTCAATGAGTCCGAGTCCTCCGCCTGTCCCTCCACCAAGAGGGAGGACTCCCTCGCAGAGGTCGGTGACGGCCATGGTCAGGAGAAGAATAGCTGCTCGCAGGCGGATCTTGAAGCTTGGAAGCTCATAATCCTTGTCTGATGACGAGGGGACTGGAAGCACGAAACCACCAGGGTCCTGGCGAATATTTCGGCAGAGTTGGGCGTGGTCAACGTCGATCTGAATCGAATCCCATGTGGCATGTGGATACAGCAGCTCCGAATACAAAGCTCCATGGGCAGCGCTTCCGGTAACACGGTCAATTGCGTTGCGCGTGAGTTTAAGAGGCTTATCCTTTTCCGCTTCTGTCGGTATCTGCCCCTCGCAGTCGTGGACGTGGACCGCTCCCCGGTACTCGGTTGTCCCGAACAAGTAACGCACAAGGAGTGGATCTGCAGCGAGCTGCTTGTGCACATCCTCTGCCATCGTGAGTTCTTCGCAGCGATCGCTGTCACTAACGATGCTGTGAGCGATGCGAGAACAGTGGGACCGCAACGCCCCGCGAATTGATGTGCCCGGAAGCAGCAGCGAGGCCTTGTCCTCATGTGCGACTTTCGGATAAGTAACATCCCCGTGATCGGCGCGGTGCTTGTCATTGAGGTGCCAGTTGCGCAGTGGTGCTGCGGGTACCGTGTCCTCTTTCGAGGCTTTGATGCCGTCGGGTTTGTTCATTCCGACGAAGAGACCCGACTCAGCCTTCCAGTCAATCTTGATGTTGGTTGATACAGATTGACGGTCCAGCTTCTGCTTAGGCTCTATGTCTACAGACGAGTGTTTGCCAAGTACTTGGGCAAGAAAGCTAGTTGAATCCGCGCTTTCGCTCTTTGGACCTGGGATGACTACCAGCTTGCACTTATATTCAGCATTCTCGTCGAGCGGCTCGATACGGCCCCACCCAGATCCTGTCCTGCCTCCGAGGCTGATGAACTTACTGTGTAGGAGCCTCACAACCGCTTGCAGGGCTTTCTTGACGAGAGCAGGGGGCGCAGGCGGTGTCCCCTTTGTTTCCTCGCCCTGTGTTGTGGACTGTGCATCCTCGTTCTTTGGGGAGTCTGGGGCCGGTTCATGGGCCTCGGCACTGACACGAATCTCGAAGGTCGTGTCCACAGGCAGGTACTCGTACGCGAAAAGTGCGCCGTCTGCGGCCCCGCCGGTGGCTCGGTCAATGGCTGTGCTCATACGGTGGGGGAGGTCACCGCTAGCGCGGTCCCACACCACTGCGTGGTGGAAGGTAAGAGCACTGGCCCGCAGCGGGAGAGATTCTTTGCTAGTACCGACGTCCTGACGCATCTCACCGCCCCACAGGCTCTTGAGCTCTTCCTCGCTGAAGCGAAGCTCATGCATGTGTTCTTCGAACGCAGCACGAATGGCTCCCTTGATGGAGCGACCCGGCAGGATTGCCTCGCCCAGCCCATTGCGCACGAAAGCGTTCGGCTGCACAGTCCGGCCGTCTTCGTCGGTTATGGGGCGTTCAGGTACCTCATCGACGCCGCCGGAGTGCAGCGCAGAGACAACGCGCACGGGGATCGACATGTCGTAGCGGAAAATGGTCATGAGGCAGCCTCCGTTGATGCTGTAAAGCTCTTACTCTTGGTCTTGAACAAGGGCAGCGTCGCTTCCGCCAGCACGGGGGAGTCCACGAGGAACCGACCGTATCCCTGGGGTGTCAGCTCACCGACGCCGATATGCTCGAGTGTCTTGAGCGACTCAAGATCGTCCGGGGAGATACGCACTCGGATCACGGAACCTGCTTGGATCGCCAGCCGTGTGGCGCGAGGCGCGTTATCCCTCGGCGACCACGAGTCCACGCGCCGGTGTCGGATCGCAGTCAGAATCCGTTTGCGATTCTTGTCGTTCGAGTCCTGATTGGAGCGCAAACGAGGCTTTTCGTCAGTGCTCTCCTGAACGACCGTGACCGGAACGTTGGCTCGCCTGAAGGCAAGCTCCAGATCCTCAACGCTCCCGCCTAGCCCCAGAGCGCTCGACCGTGCGAGCACGTCGGACGTGAACCACAGCGATACTTCGTTGGTGGATTCAGAGGACGAGGCCTGGGTTCCCTCATCGGTTACAGGCCCCTCTACCGGGGGCGGGGTACTTCCTACTTTGGTGAAGGTACTGCCCACAGTGCAGCGGGCGCGTCCGAATGTGCCTGTGAGCTTGCGGGAACCGAGGAATGCTGGCTGCTCAGCAATGCCGAGGTTGAGCGTCAGAGGTGAATCTGCGGATGTAGCATCGGTGCCGCGAAGCTCACTCAGTAGTCGTTGCGACACGACAATCGAGGTACGCAGCTTCAATCCGGCGGGCAGGGCGCGCACGAGGAACAGCTGGCCGTCTTTCGCTGCACCCGTCTCCGAATTGATCGCCGTCGACTGTCGACCAATCAGCGAGGGCTTCCCGATCCACCCCGTGACGGGAACGCCGCTCGATTTAACAAAGACATAGCGGCCACGCGTGGGGATCGTGTTGTCTCCGCATTCCTGATCGTCGATGGGGATATGCCTGTTGAAGAGTGTGCAGGGTTCTTTATCGTCTTTTTTGTCCTCGAGTTTGTCCTCGGGCACCTTCTCATTCTCCAGAACAAAAGGAACGGGCAACCCAGCCACACCCTTGTAAACCGGAAGTGCATCGCTGATACGCAGGTCACCGCTGACGATAGCGGAATTCACGACGTCACTGTCCGGATACTTCTTGCGCAGGAAGTTGTGCAGCCACGGGACCAGCACGGTTCCGCGCAGGAAATCCAACGACCGCACCTCGTTCGAGAAAGGGACCTCGTAGGAGACAACCGGAGTGTCAAGAACGACGTCGAGGGTCGTTTCATACCAGGTCGTGCTGCCGGACTCCGACTGCTGAAGGCAGGGCATTGCGATGTCTTGGGGGCTGTCCTCCGGAAGATCCTTTGGCAGGTCTGGGACCTTCTGCAACTTCTGCAAGCTCTTCCGAGCGCGGTACTGCAGTTGGTCTGCGACGGTCGCTACATCTGCCGACGAATATGTGGGGCTGTTGACGTCATCTTGGTTCGCCAGGATCCGTTCAAGCGCGTCGGCGGCTTCCTCATTCCGCAGGTTAGTCTTCGTGTAGTCCTGGCCGCTGACCACGACCGTGCACTCGCCGTCGCCTCCGCTGCGGCCCGAGCCGATGCCTCGGACCATGAGGCCCGCGATCCCCAGGAGGAAGTGCGCGGCATTGATCGTCGCTTGATCAGAGAGCTCAGACCCGGCCTCGTCGATGAGAGTGAACGTGCCCGTGAGGATGCCGGCCGCCGCGCGTTCCGTGAAGCGCAGGAACTGGGCGCGTGCTGTCCCCGTCTTTGGGTCGATGGAGAGGGATACCGTGTCGTGGACCGGGATCGGCGAGGCCGGGGTCGCGTCCGAGAAGAGAACGTGACGCGGGTGGGGAGTTGGTCCTGGCTTGCTGTCGGGGCTCTGGCCGAAGAGCCACAGGGCGAAGTTGGTCCACTTCCCCTCCTTCTGCCCGTCGAGGGTTTTCGCCGCCAGCATCGCCTGCTCGCGCAGGACACCCGTGATGACCGTGCCGCGCACGACAGGGTCGTCCCCGGAACGCTCGATTGTTGAGTGTGTGCGCCCCGCCTGGCCAACGCCCGTCGACACGCCCCAGTCGGACGTGAACACGATAGTCATGTGGCCGCTCGCGATAGGAGAAGTGGTAGGTGAATCGGTGGTCACTTGGCACCTCCTTCGGTGGAATCGTCTGCTGTTTCCTGGAAGCCAGCGCCGTCGGTGCCCTGGCCGATTCGAGAAGCGAGATACCCGTCAGGCAAGTTCTCAGACAGGTCGATGAGGTCCAGGAGCCACTTGATCTGCTCGAGGGCCTTGCCAGCCTCATCGGAACTCGACGAATGAGGCGGGAGTAGCTTCAACTGTTTGGCGAGGCGTCCAGCACTGGGGGCATTCTGTAGCGCGTAGTCCCACTCTGTTGCAGCCTTCTCTCCCTCTCCTTCCGCGAGGAGCTTCACGATGCGGTTCGCGCGGGCACGCGGGAACGGGTCGCCGGTGGTCTGCGTGGGGTTGTCTGGTTTCTTGCCATCGAAGACTGCGACCGTGCGGAGAATTTCTTTCCACTGATCCCGTGTCTGCAGACTCTTCGCAGTGGACGAGGTCGTGGTGGCTTCCCCGATTCGCTCCGGCGCGTAGTGGCCGACCAGGAAGGGACGCTGCGTGCGGCCCTTGTACTCGGCCAACGTCTCCTCCGGGTTGAGCACCGTCGCGTCGCGCAGGACGTGGAAGTCGATCGTCGAACAGGGAGCCTCATCCTTCTTCTTGCCGAGCTTCTTCCCGCGCGAGACCAAGCCCTCCGCCAAGTCGTAGGCGATGTGGAACGGGAAGTTACGGCCCACAATGGCCACGCCCGCCGAGGCCGTGAGCGGACCCGCTTTCTTCGAGCCGGCGATGACTGCTAGTCGCCGAAGAAGTTCGTCCTCGCCGGTCAGCTGCTCATAGTGACGAACGTATGATTCCGCGAATGGAATCGCGAACTGTCCTTCCACATAGACAGTGAGGTCGTCGCCTCCGACAAGTACGGGGACCACTGGAGGAGCTGATCGTCCATGTGCGTAATCCTCCAGGTCCTTCCAAGCTGAGGCCACCGCCGCTTTGACGACTCCGTCGAGGCGGTAGTTCACTTCCATGACGAACCACTGGAAATCAGAGGGTGTACTGTCATCGGGGCGGACACGAGGAGGTTTCCTGTCGTCGGAGTGGACACGAGGAGGTTTCTCGCCGCACGGGTTTGGCTTTCTCGGATACGGTGGTTCGGCGAGCTTGTCGAGCGTGTTGTTCGTCTTCTTGAATGCCTTACTAAGATCACGCATGATCGCGCCCACGCCATTACCGTCAACATGGACTACACCAATTGAGGACAGAAGAGGAGGAGTGGGGTCCTGGTCTAGATCTGATCCCTGGGACGCGTCGCCTTCTTGGATTATTTCCTGCTCGCCGAGTGCTGTCTCCTGAAAGGCTGCTTCCAAACGGGTTGGATCGCGATAAAGATCGGCCATGGAAGTCTTCAAATGACCAGCGATGTCGTCGAGCTGCTTGAAACGCGCAGGCAACGCCCACGCGCGCTTGACGCGAGCGGGAAGCGACAGCTTGTGCTCGGGTTTTGCGTCTTCCTCCGTAGCCGTGTACAGGATCGAGTTGAAATCAAAGGAAACAGTAGGCTGCGAGCCTTCGGTGTTTTCTACCTTCTTCTGTTCCTTGAGCTTTGCGCGACCCTCGTATGATTCCTTAACTCCGACTGCACGCGCCGTCTTGTAGATCCTATTCGTCTCTGGCTCTGTTAAGGGTACGACAGCTGGGAGTGCGGATTCGTCGGCCCGTTCCAGGAACGGGAACTGCGGGAAGCGCGCCGCCGCCGGACGGCGGTTCAGCGAGTAGTCCAAGAACACGCGATCAAGCTCTTGTAGGTCGTCCGCATCTACCGTGTTGGATGACGCCTTGACGAAGACACCCGTGACGTCGAGGCCCGGGGCGTCGGTGAGGGCTCGGAGGGTGACCTTCTTGATCAGCTCCTTGGCCTTCTTCTTTGGCTCGTCTCCGTGTCCAGTGAATCGGACGATCACCTTGCCGGACGAGTCGGAGACCCAGAAGGAGTTCGGAACGGTGAGGGGCTTCTGCTCGAGGATCTCTTTCGCTTCTTTCTCAACCCAATGGGATAGCAGCGTGATCTCGAAGGATGCGCCGATCTGCTCACGCAGGCGAGGTGAGGAGAAGATGAACGGCTGATTACTGTTCGTCTGCAGCATGACGAGGTAACTTGACATCATGATTCACCAACGTTATCCATTGAAAGCAGTGAGTTGCGCGATAATATCCGCTGTGAGGCGTCCACGCGCCTGACAAATTGATGTGTTTGCTCGGTCTGCAATCTTGTCGAAGAGTTTACGATTCATCATCTTTTTTGCGAAAACAACAATCGGCTCGTCTGTTGTTTTGAAAGAGTCGTAGTGTTCTTCGAGTATCCTCTCTGCCTTTTCTTGTTTGTGATTTGTGAAGTCATCTTTTGAATTTGAGGGTTTTCCTTCGTAGTCAAACACGATGATGACGATATCAAATCTGTTATGAAATGAGGGATTATGTGTATCTGTGAAAGTTTCGCACGTAATATTTTTTTCTTTGAATAATCCTGTTGAGGCAATTGATTTGCTAATGTTGTTCTGTTCTGTGTGGTCAGCTATGAGTGCAATCTTTGGGTTTCCGAGTGTTAATTTTCGAAAAAGCTGGCGACCGTATTTCCATCTTGAAACTAGCTTGCCGATACAGTAGGTCGCAAAGGGGGCGATGATTGGAGCCCAGAGCCAATCACAGACAATTTGCCAGTTCATTTTTCTCCTTAATGTTATGCGGCCACAGCGTCTATGACGCCCATGCCGAAGCTTGTGTGCGAGCCGACGTTCGTGTATGCGGACAGTGCCATGAGGCGTGAGAAGACGCGGGTCGCTTCGGCTCCCTCGACGCCGCTGATGCGCAGGTGGCCCTCGTGGGCCGGGATCTGGCGCGAGCTGAGGCGACCCTGGCCCGAGTTGCGTGGCATCGCCAGCGACACCGTGGATGAGTGGGTGAAATCCTGGGTCGCCAGCACGCTCGCCATGGCATGACGGTTGATCCGTGGGGGAGCGAGCCTCCGATTCCACGTCCACCAGCGCTGCTGCAGGCTCGTCGCAATCGTCGCCGGAGACAGGCTCGGAACGTGACGTCCCTTCGACGAAAACGTCGTCGGCGTGACCAGGCGTATCTCCCACGCGGTGTCCTGATCGCGCTGCACCAGCTCCTCCCAGGATGCCTGGTTGATGATCTGTCCCTCGGTCGCAATCAGCACCGCGTCGTCCTCGGTGCCTGCGCCGAGGCGCATGACGCCTCCCCATGACAGCCATGCGTCCAGCGTGTCGACCAGGCGATCATCCAGGAAACGCACCTCTACGCCGAACGTGGACTCTGAATGGCATAGCTCCCCGAGTGAATACGGTTTCACGCCGCCCGCGCCGTGCGGGGGCCGATGCGCCAGCGTCGGGAACTGGGAGGCCCTGGCCGGGCTGATACCCGGCGGTAAGTCCAACACTGCTGACAGTGCAGCGTGAAGCCTCCGGGGTGTGGCTGGCACCCCCTCGGGAGCGTCAAAGCTCACGTAAACGGATGTCGGCATCGGTGCCTCCCATCACTCGCGTGTGACTGTCGTCTCTGACGGTAGCATAGAATACCTGACAGATCATGTCCAACTGTCAAGTGACTCGCCTAGCTGGCCAATGTGCGCCTAAAAGGACTTTTCTGCTCAATAGGTCCCCTAGGCATCGCCATTTATTTCAATTGGTGAACAACTGTCTAGCGCATTGTTGGGTTCATCTGCGGATTTGGGGACCGGGAGCTGCTGCAAGCCTGCCGCCCATCGTCAAGAATGCTCGAATCCCTACCCACCGCCACAAATTAGGTCAAGACTTCTTAAAATGTGAAACCCCTCTGGGAGGTTTGTCAGGAACCTTGAGATGATTGACACTATGGCGCGTTGTCTGGACTGACCAGGGGCCGCGTCTCCGTTAGCACAGCAGCACAGAAACGAGG
>ERZ773074.415-NODE-415-length-18451-cov-3.440531_pt1 | contig 18451 bp, 14 predicted proteins | sample MGYA00580615_ERZ773074 | MGnify/ENA primary metagenome ERZ773074 (study PRJEB29015, sample SAMEA2738126) | human oral metagenome | biome: human oral; feature: human-associated habitat; material: saliva | place: China | collected 2160 ...
AATTTGACTATTAACTTACTAATAACTATTTAAACGTAATTTGATTGCTACTCAATAATAGCTTTGAATTAACGATTGCAAAGATAAGATATTTCTCAAATAAGTTCGTCTATATAAATAGTTTTTGTTTGTTATAAGTGTAATTTATTATTGTCAATAGTTTAAAAACACGATTTAGACCTCTATTTTGCCCCTTTTCATCGAATTTTTACATTGTACCTTGTCTTTGAATCTTGTGTACTCATTTATGTTGTTATTGGCTCTATAACCTTCCTTCTATAAATAGTTGGGGCAACACCAAAGCGTTTTTTAAAGGCTTTGCTCATAGCGGCAAGGTCACTGTACCCACATTCATAGGCAATCTCGGATATGTTCTTTCTTTCGTCTTCCAGTAATTCCTTACAATAGTTCATTCTACATTCACTCTGCCACGATAAGAATGTTTTACCTGCAAATTCATAAATATAATAAGACAATGAAGATGTACTAATACCGATTGATTCGGCCGTTTTTTCCATTGTTAAATCAGCTTCCGATAAGGGGAAAGGTCTCTGTTCTAACCAAGTGTCTATCTTTTCTTTGATACTATTATCTTCATCCGAAACATTGTGTTCTATTGCCATTAAGCTCTTATGAAAACTGAGATAGAAGATTGTTGTGCAAATGACAAATCCAATAATGAGCACTCTTAAGATAATGTGATAGCTCATTGATGGTACAATCTGACCGATAGTCATGGCAAGAAGTAATAATGCCCATGCTCCATAAATAATGCTTCTGAATTTTACACCTCGTAGCTCTCCTTTCTCTTCAACTATTTGTTTCTTATATCGGAATTGTTGATGAATAATTTCGACAAGCATGATGAGTTTACAAAGGGACAACCCCATAGAAAGGGTTATCCTTGTATAAATCTGCAAGGGAAATGGCTGACTTAATACATCTATAAGTTGTGTGTAATTATGTATTTCTAGCTCCTGCCCCATAACTTTAAATAAGATATGTGGAACGATTAAGGTCGCTGGAACAATATTATAAAATAGCCAAGCATAACGATTCTTATAGATTTGTCCATTGCTAAATGTTGTACATGTAGCAAGGTAACTCTCCCAAAGTAGGTATAGAATTAACATCGATGGAACACAAAGAATCTCAGTTTCATCGTTATGTTGATGTATGAAGTAGCTACACAGATAACCTACTAAGAAGAGGTAATTAATTATAATTACTCTGCGTTTAATGGTCAATGGTCCACTCCTAGCTTTACGATATTTACGTGCAACTAAAGCGAAGCATATCAGTGTGATTACTAGTGTAACCAGCGTTATTGTATAACTTATAATCATGGTGTTGTGTGTTGTTGTGGGCGGCAAAGATAAGGATTTAAACTGATACTACCTTATATTTTTATCTTTATTAAGTCATTGTTGTTTTCATTATCAATAGGATATCTGTATAAGTAATGTCGGCTGGACACAAGATCTTAATGGCTTTTAAAGACGCTTCTTTACCAGCAAGCTGTAATTTTTGTAGTATTGTCTTTGCTTTTTCCTCATCGATTACTTCGTTTAGTTTTATCTCTCCTTTTTGGATATAAGGGATGAGATGTCCTTGTATAGTAGCAGGTGTTAAGCTACGCTCCTTAGCAATTTCTTCTATGCTCTTGCCGGTCTTAAAGAGATTAAATGTGACTTCACCCGTACTAATCTTAGGTGCTTTAGGAGCTGTTTCTTCGATTTTATTTTTTCTATTCCTTCCTGTTTTCTCATTTAAACTGTTAAGTATTGCTTCTTGTTTAGCGGCTAAATAACCATTAATAGAAAACCCTTTTTCAATGATACTCTCCAATAATTCATGCTTAACAACATAAGTCTGACGTAAATCGGCATAGTTGTTATCAAAGCGTTTATAGGCTATTTTATTATTAGATTGTACACCTTTTGTCATATCAAGTAGGTGACTAAAAATCTCAGTAAGTTGACTATGAAAATAAAGGGCACCTTTTTTTACACGTTGTAAGAAGTCATCTTCGTGTAATTGATCTGTTGTCATATTACAGATAATACCTTTCCATTTTGAAGAAATACTCATTATCCGTTCGTCAAGATCAATTATTGCCATCTTATGAAGCGTTATGATCTTAGGATACTTATAAAAGTATTCTGTTAGAACACGATAGAGTGTATCTTCACAGGTTTTTAAGTCGGTGAAACTGAACAATTCTAAGAGTAGTTGTCGGTAATACTCAGCTTTCAAAGTAGGTAGTGCTGCTATGCTCTTTTCTGCTTCTTCCGTTTGAAGAGAGATATAATTCATTACCTGATTATCATTAATAATGGCAGAACTACTTATTGGTGAGGCAAGGATAAGCCCCTCCAAAGTCTTACAACGGCTTAAAGCAACATATACCTGACCAGCGGCAAAGGATGACTGCGCATCAATGATAGCATGTTCGAACGTCAATCCCTGACTTTTGTGTATAGTGATAGCCCATGCTAAACGTAAGGGATATTGCTTGAAAGTACCTTGTACTTCTGCTTCTATTTGCTTTGTTTTTTCGTTTAAGCTGTATTTAGTATTCTCCCATGTCTCTTGCTGAACTTCTATCTCCTTGTCATCACCAGGACAAAGTACAAGTATTTTCTCATTGTCAATGTGTGTTACGTGTCCAATCCGACCATTGTAATAACGCCCGTTATTATCATTTCGAATGAACATTACCTGTGCTCCACGTTTTAGCGTAAGTTTGAAGTCGGCTGGATAGTTGTATTCTGGAAAATTACCATCTGCTTCTGCTGTGAAAGTACAAGCCTTTGAAGGTAGGTTGTGTAGTTGTACTTCATTATAACTCTCTGCCATTTTATTGTGAGTCGTTAGTCGAATATAATCACTTCCCACCTCTGGTTCAAAATTAGGGTTGAATCTTTCGTTTAGTTTCTTTAGATCTGTCTCACTTACCTGTCCTTCTCTTATATTATTAAGTAAGGTGATAAATTCCTCATCTTGCTGTCTATATACATGTGTTAATTCGATGGTTACATAGCTAATACTGCGTAAAGCTTTTGAACCAAAGAAGTAAGATGTGTCGTAATAACGCTGAAGTATTACTTCGTCTTCAGGTGTTACGACAGGTGTTAGCTGTTGTAAGTCGCCAATCATTAGTAACTGTACACCGCCAAAAGGCTTTTCGTGTTCCCTAAATCGGCGTAGAACAGAATCAATAGCATCAAGAACATCAGAGCGCACCATACTTATTTCATCAATGATAAGTAAGTCTAGCGTTCTTATTATCTTACGTTTCTCTTTGCTATAATCAAATCGATTCTTGAAGTTTGCTTCTGGTACAAATGGAGATAATGGTAATTGAAAGAAGGAATGGATGGTCATTCCCCCCGCATTAATTGCTGCTACACCTGTTGGAGCAACAATGATACTACGTTTAGAACTCTTTTCTTTGAGTGTTCGGAGAAATGTTGTTTTACCAGTACCAGCCTTTCCTGTAAGAAATATACTGATACCAGTGTGCTCTACAAAGTCCCAGGCGTGCCTTAATTCAGAGTTCTTTTCCATTGTCTAATCCTCTATTTATAATGAGGAACAAAGGTAATTGAAATAATTTGAAGTAGCAAATAAACCTCAAGTTGATAAATATCAATCGTCTTGACGCATAATAATAAAACTATGCCAATAAGCCTTTAAGTATAATAAATGCTTGTCTATCGGTTGAAAACTAACTATCTTTGCACTCGTAAAAGATAAAGGATAACATATTAAAGAACCAGAGACAAAGGGTCTCTATTAAACGTAAATGATTATGGTTTCATTAGTATTAGCAGCTGTAGTAATTGCAGCAACAGTAGCAAAGGCAGTAAGTGTTAATAACCACATGGCTGCCTAATTTAAAGACAAGATTTAGAAATTTGAGAGTAGAAACAGGATTCCAAGTTCACTAAGAGTGAGTTTGGAATTTTTATTTTATAGGTTTTTTGTTGTATAAATATCATTGATTTACCCCATAGCCAAACAATGCGAAATCGGCTTTTAATGGATCTTCGGGGAAGAAGGTAAGGAGTTTCTCTGTTAAGCGACGTGCTGCGACCATTGTTGTAGACTTACTTGTGAGAAGCCCCAATAGTATAGCTTGCTGTATTACGTGTGTGTCAAGGGGGATTAACAATGTACGTTGGTCAATAAGTTCTGCCCATATTCCAAGATCAACAGGGGAGTTCTTTCGAACCATCCATCGTAAGAACATGCAAACACGTTTGCAACAAGAACTTGTGTCCTTTGGTACAATACCTTTGACTTCATGGTTTTTAAAGAATAAACATAGAGCCTCTATTGCTATGAAAGCGTTAATTTTATTACCTAAATTGTTTCCTTTAGCATACGAGAAGAGATAGTTTTCCATGTCATCATATTCTTCATACATTAATTGCAATGCTTGTAACAGCTTGAACATCATGTGATTCGTATACAATCGATAGAAACAATTTTCATCATCAGGGATGTCTTGTTTAAACTTACCTGACTTTATCCATTGGTAGGGAGATCCTTTAGAACAGTCAAGTAAATACTGGATACGAGGCATGAATACTTGTCTAGAACCATAGCTAAGACAAGATGCTATGAAGGCAATGGTTTCTTGGTTGCGCTTTCCTATTACTTGATGCATGAACCATGAAGGGTCGCCTTTTATAAAGTCTTGTGTTTCGTATTGAGCAGCGAGGGCGTGAAGTTTATTCTTCAAGCCCTCAGTAGTTTTTGTTTTTACCATGTATTTATTCTTATGGAAAAACTTATTATGTTTATTCTCCGTTACTTCTTTTTAGTAAGAATTTGTGCTGCATGATCTTTTGTCTTAATCTCTTTCGGACCAATGACACGTTCTATAATACCTTCCTCGTTAATAATAAAGGTAGTACGGAAGGTCCCCATGTAAGTTCGACCATACATCTTCTTTTCTCCATAAACCCCAAAAGTCTCTACAAGCTTTAGGTCTGTATCAGCAATGAGGGGGAATGGTAGCTCATTCTTCTCTATGAACTTCTTATGCGATTTCTCGTCTTGTATACTTGCTCCAACAACAGCATAGCCTTGTGCCTTTAATTCCGTATAGTTGTCACGAAGGTTACATGCTTCGGTTGTACAGCCTGATGTCGAATCTTTTGGATAGAAGTAAAGTACGAGCTTCTGCCCTTTATAATCACTTAATTTAATCTCTTTACCATCTTGGTCAGTACCCAAAATCTCTGGTGCCTTATCTCCTACATTCATAATTTTATAGTTTTTAATGTTTTACTTTATTGGTTTACAAAGATACAGAAAGATGTGGAATTATTACAAGCAAAGGCTCTTAAACATTTAAAAAATATGGGACCTCATCTCACGATGAAGTCCCACTGGTAACTAAAAATATCCTATGAAAATAGGATTTAGTAGTTTTCCCTTCCGTATAACACCTATCTGCTATACTTTATATCTTTATGCTTTCAACCACTTCTTAATACGTGTCATAGCCTCAAGACAATCTTCGCGATTACCGAAACTAGTAAGTCGGATGAATCCCTCACCAGCTTGTCCGAATCCAACTCCTGGTGTACAAACTACTTGAGCACCATAGAGCATATCCTCAAAGAACTTCCATGAAGGAGCATTATTCGGCGTTTTCACCCATAAGTAAGGTGCATTCTCACCACCATAAACTGTCAAACCTAGTTCGACCAGACCCTCACGCATAATGCGTGCATTCTCCATGTAGTAAGCAATTGTTTGCTTGATCTGCTTCTTTCCTTCTGTTGTATAGATTGCTTCTGCGGCTCTCTGTGAGATATAACTCGTACCATTGAACTTCGTGCATTGACGTCTATCCCAGAATGGAGCAACTTCCACACGATGACCATCAGCTGTCTTGGCTGTCAATTCCTTTGGTATAACAGTGTAACCACAACGTACTCCTGTAAAACCTGCAGTCTTGCTATAACTATGAAATTCAATGGCAACCTTCTTTGCACCTTCTATCTCATAGATAGAGTGGGGTATATTGGGATCTTGGATATATGCCTCGTATGCTGCATCATAGAGTATGATAGAGTCGTTCTTGATAGCATAATCAACCCATTTTGCTAACTCTTCTTTTGATATGACCATACCCGTTGGATTGTTTGGGTAGCATAGATAAATCATATCTACACGATGGTCTGGTATTTGTGGAACGAATTGATTAGCTTCATCACAAGGCATATAAGTGACATTACTCCAGTGTCCATCCTCATATACCCCTGCACGTCCAATCATTACATTAGAGTCGATGTAAACAGGATAAATAGGATCGGTAACAGCCATGGAGTTATCCCAACGAATCAATTCACTAATGTTACCCGTATCACTCTTGGCACCATCATTGACAAAGACTTCGGTTGGTTCTATTTGAATCCCACGTGCCAGATAATCGTTCTTAGCGATAGCTTCACGTAGCCATAGATATCCTTCTTCTGGTCCATAACCATGGAATGTCTCTTTTGTCGACATATCATCAACAGCCTTATGCATGGCTTCGATGACTGCTGGTGCTAGTGGTTGGGTAACGTCGCCAATGCCTAAGCTGATGACGTTTGCTTGAGGATGTGACTCTTTAAAAGCACTTACCTTTTTAGCAATGTCTGCAAAGAGATAATTCTTCTGAAGCTTTAGGAAATTCTCATTTATATGTGCCATTGTGTTGTATATATCTATAAATCAATTTCTCCTTCATATGAGAATGCTGCGGGACCACTCATATAGATGTGATTGTCTTTACGCCATTCTACGCTTAATGTTCCGCCATCCATCTCTATCTCAACAGGCTTCGACCTATCTGCAAGTCCATTTAGTATAGCTGCAGTAGCTGTTGCGCATGAGCCTGTTCCACATGCCATTGTTATTCCACTACCACGTTCCCATACTCTTGTACGCAAATGATTATTAGCTGTCAAGCAAGCGAATTCGATATTGCAACGCTCGGGGAAAGCTGTATTATGCTCTAGACTATGACCAAACTCTGTGAGTTCTGCATTGCTGATAAGCATATTCGTATCCTTTATCTGTTCCTTATCAAGGAAGATAACGAAGTGTGGATTACCCATACTTACGAAGGTTGGATGAACGCTTGCACCCTTGATTAAGGGGAGGTGGAATTCTGATAAGTCGGGTGCAATACCTGTGTATTGTGCAGGAACGTCAAGTTTGGGCTCGAGCATATCTACTGTTACAGAATCAACTTGTTGTTTGTTCGTATTTAAATGGAGCTGCAAAACCTTGATGCCAGAGGCTGTTTCTAGATTAATCTCTGTCTTTTTGCAAAGTCCTTTCTCAAACAGATATTTACCAATACAACGACTTGCATTCCCACACATCATTGCTTCTGAACCATCTGCATTGAAGATGCGCATACGATAATCTGCACCTGCTTGTGTTGGTTTACCTATCAATACCAACCCATCACTACCGATACCTGTGTGGTAGCGACTCCATTTTATGGCTGCTGCTGTAGGGTCAGGTATATTATTCTCTAGTGTGTTAACGTAGATATAGTCGTTACCTGCACCATGCATCTTAGTAAACTTTACTTTCTTTGCCATCCGTGTAAATGTTTTTACCTAAACGGTAGTTGCTACACCTTTTAATCGCCTGCAAATATACTACTTTTTATGGAATTAATAGATAAATATCCTCATTTATTGTTCGTAATAAGCAAATATTTGATAAGTGTCATTTGATTTTATCTATGTTAATTTATTACAGATATGCCTAAAACAAAGGCTTCGATTGTAAAGTCAAGTGACATCATTTGCGACCCATATAATGCTATCTTATAGGATTGATCAGCAATGCTGGGATACAAGAAGAGCCTCTTCTGTAATGGAGAAGAGGCTCTTTTAGGCTTGAAGAAGGCGTTATCTCACGTCAAAGAAAGCATCTCTTACCAGATGTGAGCACGCTTCTCCTGTGGGATAAAGAGTTTGTCACCTTCTTTAATATCGAATGCCTTATACCAAGAATCTATCATTGGTAGGGCTGCGTTAACACGACTTACGTTAGGAGAATGTACGTCAGAATTAACAATGTAAGCAACAAATTGAGGTGCAACATTGCTTGCCCATACTCGACCCCATGCGAGGAAGAAACGTTGAGAAGGGGTGAAACCATCCTTGTCTGTAAGCGGATTTTGCTTCATACTATTCTCTAATGCACGATAAGCAACGTTCAAACCACCATTATCACCAATGTTTTCTCCAAGTGTTTTCTCGCCATTTACCTTTAGTCCTGGTATAACTTCTTGCTGGTTGAACCAGTCTACTAACACCTTTGTACGTGCATCATAGTTCTTCTTGTCTTCGTCTGTCCACCAGTTCTTCATGTTTCCTTCTTTATCAAACTGGCAACCTTGATCATCGAAGCCGTGGCTCATTTCATGCCCAATCACTGCACCAATAGCACCATAGTTAGCGGCATCATCAACCTCAGGATCAAAGAATGGGGGTTGTAGAATAGCTGCTGGGAAGTTGATACTATTCGTTGATGGATCATAATAAGCATTGACTGTCTGTGGTGTCATGTGCCATAGTTTCTTATCAACTGGTTTGCCCCAACGCTTAGAGATAATATATTTTGAAGCAGCCTCTTGTACGTTTTTTACATTGTCAAGAAGTGACTTTGCGTCGTCAATAACAAATACACTATCCATGTTTTGCCACTTATCTGGGTAGCCAATCTTTATGTCGAATGCCTGTAACTTCTCGAGTGCTTTTGCCTTTGTTGCAGCTGTCATCCATGTATTCTCTTCGATACGCTGTGCAAAAGCTGATTGCAAGTTCTTAACAAGTTGAATCATTCTTTCCTTACTACTCTCAGGGAAATACTTCTGAACATAGAGCTTACCAACGGCCTCTCCCATAATACCTTGTACGAAAGATAAAGCACGCTTCCAACGTGGCTGTTGCTGCTGAACGCCGTAAGCAACTTTTGTGTATTCGAATTTACGGTTTGAGAAAGCATCGGAGAGCATACCCGCAGAACTTGAAATAACAGCTAATTCCATGTAAGCCTTCAACTGATCAAGTGGAGCTGTAGCCAAGATCTTTTCTACCTCATGTACTGGTTCCGGTTGACCAACATCCACTTTACCACCATTATTAGGATAGCCAGCAATCTTTAAGATGTAGTTCCAATCAATACCTGGGTAATCCTTTAAGAGTTGTTCCCATGTCATTGGATGGTAATTAGCCTGTGGGTCACGTGATTTCACTTGGTCATAACTAACCTTTGCAATACGATTCTCCAGTGCAAAAGCCTCTTCCATCTTCTTCTTTGCAACTGCTGGAGCATTGCCAACCATCTTCAGGTAGTCATTCTTCAAGCTCTTGTAAGCAGCCACAACAGCCTTTTGTTGTGCATTAGGTTGTGTGTAATACTCTGGATCCAAACCCAATCCTGACTGTGAAACTCCGATGATGTATCGGCTAGAATTCATGGCGTCAGTAGTCATCCCAAAGCCTACTGGGAAAGTGTTATAGCCCTTTTCGTCAAGATCATACATCAGTTTGATGAGTTCCTTGCGTGTCTTAGCAGCGCGAACTTTAGCTAATACGGGCTTAATAGGGTTGTATCCCTCACGATTGCGGCGTGTGCTGTCCATGTAGAGATTGTAGATAGAAGCAATCTTCTGTGCTACAGTACCCTTCTTTTGTGGTTTCTTGGCATAATCCTCAACCATTTCTCGAATGCGTTTGTTGTTTAACTCTTCTAGATCAACAAATGCGCCGTTCATTGGATGTTCCTTGTCTAGAGGGTGAGTCTTCATCCAGTTACCTGCAGCATACTCATAGAAGTTCTCTCCCGGTTTGACATTTAGATCCATGTTGTTGCGGTCTATACCCGATTTCAACCCCTGGGCAAATGCCGAGGTGGCGACGAGTGAAGCCGCTAGAAATAGCATTTTTGCTTTCATGTGCTTAATGTTTTATGTGTTGAATATTATCTTCTATCCTATTAAAAAGCTACGAATAGTTTACAAAGATAGCCAAAAATGAGTAATTGTTTTACTTATAAAGCTCTTTTTTGATGAATACTAAGTTTGTAAAATATACTTTTGAGTATTTTAACAGGGAATTTATACAAGTGTAGGTCATTGTCTTATATTTCCTCTTTCAGCTTTTGGAAGCGTTGTTGACAACGTTGTTTATAGTTGTACTTGAATACATGTTTCTCAATCTTCCTTATGTTATAAACGAGAGAGAAACGAATCTTATCCCAAGCCTTAGGGCTTTCATCAGCATAAATCGAACGTGGAATACGAACAAAATAAAGGTCGACAATTGTGTCAAAGGCAGAGAATTGCTTGTGATTAGACAGCTCGAAGAGCCATACCTCCGAGTAGAATCGATTGGTAGAGATGATGTTCTTGTCGAAATGTGGGAGTCTCTTGATGTAATCGGACTTAGCCCACCAGAAGCTACCAGAGTACATGGTATATTTGCGAGGAGGCCATCGATAGCAGCTGTAAGTGTCATATCCAGCTGTTAACACATTCACCGCTACCTTCCACTTGTCAAAGATAAAGTATTCTAAGAGCTCTCTCCACGCATCAATCTTGCGCTTGAACGAATGAAATTGACGATCTCTTGTAGTAATAGACTGGTATGATATACCCTTAGAATGGAAGTAATAAATCAAGCATTCCTCGTTATCTGCAAGTTGTCTGATATATTCTAATGCTGGATATTCGTACTTTTTGGGGTCAGAACTATTTGATATAATCTCTACCTTATCACTATCGATAATTTGTTTCAGAAGTGCCACATCCACTTGTTTAGAGGCTATACAACTGACATATAGTTTCTTAGTTGCAGTTAAAAGACCACTTCTCTTGAGGTTTTCTATCTGACTTTTAACTAATGAAGTCCAACCTGTATCTAACATAACATGATAAACTCCATAGATAGGGAGTGGGGTAGACGGCGTGTGTTCCCATGCACTCAAATCCTTTCGATTATATGTGTGGAAGATACTGTCTTTTACTCTTTTATATAAGTTACTCATATCTATTCTTCCTTCATGGAGGCTATTAAGCGACCAAACATATCCTTCATATTATAATAAGGTGTCCATCCCAATGTCTGTATCCGTTGCGTGTCTAAGCGTAATTTGGTGGTAGGTGAATAGCCTAAACCCTCTTGCATCTCAATTACAACATGCACATGATTAGGATTGAAAGTCTTGGCAACGAGTTCAGCCATTTGTCGAATGGAGATGTAAGTCGCTTCATTTGCCACGTTATATGCTGTTCCGTCTTCACCTTTCAATAAGATATAAAGCATGGCACTGATTGCATCTGTCGTATAGCAATAACACCTACTTAATTCGCCAGTTGTATGTAAGATGATGTCTTCATCATGGATAACGCTACGTGCAAACTGCGCAAAGACACGATTGTCCTGTTTGCTAACTCCTGCGCCAAAGGTTTGTGCCAATCGTGCAACCTTTACTTTTACTTGCTTCTCCACAGCATAGTTATGACATAACGCTTCTGCTGCACGCTTTGCCAAAGGGTAACTACTACGGGTTGCCATAGGGTTCAGATAACCTTGTTTGTCCTCCGTGAGTGGGGTAGAGTCATCTGTTATTGTACCATAGACTTCCAATGTTGAGGCTAAAACAAGTGATTCCAACTTGGCTTGCTCTGCATAATTGAGGATATTCTGCATACCCATATAAACCGTATTCATCGTTTCTACGGGTTTTTCAACGAAGTCTTTTGATGCGGTAGGGGCTGCAAAGTGGAAAAGATAATCCACCTTTCTCTTCGGTTGGAAAGGTTCCGTTGAACTGAAGTCATATTGGTAATAGCTAAGCTCCTCACGCCCTTCTCCAAAGAGGTGAACAGCTTTCTCCATATTTCGAGCTACTGCCACGATATGTAAGTTGACACCTCTTTGTGCCTTCAAAGCCAATAGACAACGCACCATACAAGCTCCTAACAATCCTGTGGAACCAGTTATTGCAATCGTCTTACCCTCAAACTCTGTGGCTAAAGCAAACCGAGACGCAAAGAGCTGTATATCTTCTTTCAGTATGTTATTCATCTTCTTCCTCGTTCTTACAATCCAAATATCTGCTGATCTTCATGTACTTGAACCATTGCACGCAGTACGAAGTAGTCTGTTGGAGTCGTAATCTTGATATTCTCCATGGGGCCGATAACCGTTGCCACCTTATGTCCATAATGGCTCATCATCGTACAGGAGTCTATAAAGTCATGTCTTCCTTCCTGCAAAGCACGTCGATGTGCTGCCATGATATCCGATAAACGGAAACTCTGTGGAGCACGAGCAATGAGTGATCTAGTACGTGAAGGAATCTCTAAATTGCCATCATCTTGTTTCACAATAAAGGTTTCGGTGGCAGGAATACAGGTGATGCAGCTTCCTTCCTCTTCTACTTTCTTGATATTATCGGTGATGGTTTCTTCCGTTATCAATGGTCGCACACCATCATGGATTAGTATGGTTGTCTGCTTTGCATCAGCCTTATGTTCTTGTGCATATTCTTCGGCAGCACACAAACCATTATAAATAGATTCTTGCCCAGTACTTCCTCCAGGCACAATCTTCACCACTTTGTTGATTTCAAACTTGCGTATCTGCTTTTCTAAGAAGGGTATCCAACTTTCGATACAGGCTACAACAATAGCATCAATAGCCTCGTGGTTATCGAATAACTCTAGTGTGTAAATGATAATCGGCTTACCATTGAGGTCAAGAAACTGCTTCGGTCTTGACTTTGTATGCATGCGGAGACCAGAGCCTCCTGCGAAGATTACGGCGATATTCATACGTTACTTTTAGAAGATTAATTATCCCTTTGCTTCCTACTTGAACTCAACATCAATCTTATGTCTGTCCCGCTTGTCCCTTGGAGGCAAGTCCATGTAATTGCCATAAGCAATCCTACAAAGACCCTCAGGGTCAGCTGGACCTTCAAAAGTATATCCTTCGAAGACGATATCTTTGTGAGGAATCATGTATTGACGTGGGTTCTGCTCATAAAACCATGCTCCGTATGAGTGCATGTATAGGTCAGGATTGCCAAAGAGCCTACCGAGGATGCGGAAACCAGGAAACACAATGTGGTGTAAGAAATCGTAACCAAGTTGCGCTAACATAGGGTATCTGCCAGCAAATTCTAAGTTGAGATTCACTGACAGTTTAGCTGCAAGGCGTTGTAAAGAGGGTATCATATATCCTTCGTAAGGGAAGATATCAATATGCAAACCCCTAAACTTTTGTGCTTCATGTACTCTTCTGTTCTCGCTGTCACTTGCTTCATGACTGTGATTCTCACTCTTTAGGTCGCGCAGGCAAGCCCATTCTTTATAGAAACCAGGGTCAGTATCATTGTCTTGCAGCACATATTGAGGGTGAGGGTGGGCTTTGAGGTAATCACAAAGACGCTTGAAATCATAATAGCTCACCACCATATCAATATCATCATCCCATGGAATAAAGCCACCATGACGCAGAGCACCGAGCACATTACCACCATCCAGTCTACAAGGAACGCCTATCTTTCGTGCTGTCTCTTGTAGATAGATTGCCATATCCAATAGTCTTAGTTGTGCTTTACGTAGCACCGAGCCATCTGGATTGTATTCCTGTCTCAAACTCTCTTGAGTCTCCCCCGTGTTGAATGTTTTTATCATCTCTTCTTGTTATATCTATTGCAAAGATAATAAAAGATTGTGATTTCCTTAAATACTTATAGTCTAAAGAGATTAAATATGATACTTTAAGTACCTTTGTTCTCTAACTTATACGTTAATCGTACTTATACTTACGGGGCATTTGTACTTTAACTTAAACGTCAATCCTTTTCTAATTTACAATTAATTGTTCTTTAATTTACATATTCCGAAGGCTTAATAATGCTTAGATGTCTAACCTGTAATTCTAAATCAAAGAAAACTTGCTAAGCAAAAGGCTTAATTGTTAACAACGACGAAATGTACTTTCGTGGGGTAGGGGTTATACTTCCGTGCCCTACGGGTGTATGACTCGTGCCCTGCAAGTCCTATTAAACTTCTAAGCGTCCTTTTCAACATTGCTCAAGTTATCATGATCCTATACCGAGGGTATCTCAGTATAGGACCGAGGGTATCTCAGTATAGGACCGAGGGTATCTCAGTATAGGACTGAGGTCTTATTAGTCTTGTGGTTGACAATATATACTTTTGTGCCCCACAATATATACTTTTGTGCCCCACAATATGTACTTTTGTCATTGACAATATGTACTATTGTGACGCACACTATAAAAAAAGGAGCAGACTCTTTATGAAGAATCTGCTCCTAATCTAAAAAAGTTATAGATGTCACTCTTTAGCTTTAATCGTTCCAAACTGAGTAATTTTCGTCAAAGAGGAATGGTGATTCCTTTGCGCCTACATCATTTTCATCGGCATAACCATTTTGTGGTATTGAGCTACCACCTTGCTGACCAGATGCTGCTTCTGCATTAGTAGTTGTACGAGCTGCAGTCGCTGTCAACATCAATGTCTCTGACTCAACGCCGATGTATTCTATGGCAGGTGTTATATATAATTTCTTTCTCATTGTATGGTCCTCTTTAAATGTAGAATATAGATTTTAATTCTCTTAGGATAAAGTCCCTTCCCTGTTTAGAGTGTTGTCTCTGCATACATTTCTGGCGATGTGTAGTATAGAGAACAACACTCCTTACAGAATGAAGATACTATTAATGTTTATTTACTTGGTTGTTTATTTTAAAACAACTTTCTTTCCATTGTGGATGAATACACCATGTTGTGGATTCTCTACACGCTGACCTTGCAAGTTATAGTAAACATTGTTGTCAGTTGTTGTAGTATTCTCAATGTTCTCAATGCCTGTTACATCATTGTTATCTTCCTCATCAAAGACTGGCTGAACCTTAGCAGCGCCACTGAAGTTATCTTGTGGTTTTGCGTATGCCTTGTGAACTGGGAAGTTGAAAGAAGTTCCTGGCTTGATTAACTTGAACAAACCTTCACTCTTTGACATTGCGTAGAGAGGATCAGCGGTTGTTGAGTTAACAACAGCCTTCTTTACAGTAACACCTGTCATCATGTTGTTGGTGATAGTGTAAGTTTTGTTGTCCTTCTCACCAATTGCGTAGTAGAAGTCTGCTGGCAATGTACGACCTTGTCTTGCCTCGATGAGTACACCATTGTCTGCAGGAACATAAGATTCATCACCATCACCTGATACTCCTTCGTGCATATCGATACTCTCAACCTTGAACTTATAGATACCGAATGTGTGAACAGGGTCAGCAACCTTTACGTCAGCAGACTTCTGTGCTACGAAAGCAGCAACCTTACCCTTACCAGTTTCACGGTTATAAATACCGAGGTCAGCATCAAACTCACGAGCGAAAGTACCCCATAAGTTCTGAATTGTTACTTCACCTGGAATCTTATAAGAGATTTGATCTGCATAGTGATTCTTCCATCCCTTTGCGTTCTTATAATCATTCTCAGCAGACTTCTTAACGTAAATCTTCAAGTCTGAGCTAAACTCATTCTGAGTATAGTGACCTGCGTTGTCAATGTATTCCCACTTCGTTGCACTCATATCCTTTGTAGGAACAGTAGCGGTGAAGTAGATGCGCTTAACAGTTGAAGAACCATCCTGCTTCTTGAAAGCATCGATACCAACATAATCAAGTGTGTTCTTGAAGACAACCTCCTCAATGTTAGTTGTGTTATCGTTCAATGCATAGTCACCCCAAAGGCGAACCTCGTATGGGTCACTGTTGTCCAAATGATTTTTTACCTTAGGCTGTACAACGTAAGTATATACGTCTGCCTTTGTACCAACAATCATTACAGCCTTCTTTGACAATGGGAAGTACTCTGTTAAGCCATTACCTGCACCATTTGTCTCTTCAAAGAATGAAACTCCTAACTGATGGAACTTCTTCCATACATTATTAGCTGCATATTCGCTCTCAGTACCTTTGCGTACACTAAGGTCAATTGTATTTGGATGTACATTGTCTGGATTGAATGCAGAAGGGTCAATGTTCGCTTCAGCAATAGGATGCTTACCCAAGAAAGCAATAGTCTTCAAATTCACAAGATTATCGAATGCAAATCTCTCAATTCTGTTTACCTTCTCTGGGATAGTAATATTCTCCAACTTGTTGATAGCATAGAATGCCTGTGCACCAATTGTCTCAATGGTTGGAGGCAATAGTGTGTAGTAAGTGTTTGCCTTTGCTGGAGGGAAAGAAATCAATTTCGTCTTATCCTTACTCAACAAGAAGCCGTCAACACTTGAATAAACGGTGTTATTCTTATTAACATCAAATCTTTCTAATTTCTCAGCTTGCTGGAAACCTGTTGGGTCAATCGTAGTTACAGTAGAAGGAATACCAATCTCTGTCAATGAAGTACACTTGTTGAATGCATCCTTTTTAATTTCTAACAAACCTTCAGGAAGGTCAATATTCTCCAAGGCGTTAGCATTCTGGAATGCAGCCTCTCCAATCGTTTTAATCTTTGCAGGAGCCTGGAATGTAACATGCTTCATAGAAGATGTTCCATCGAAAGCTGCCCTATTAATTGTTTCAACATTTGCAGGAACATCGAAACTTGCAAGCTTAGTATCATTAGAGAAAGCGTTTCCCCTAATAGTCTTTAAAGCAGTTGAACCCTCGAAAGTGAATGACTCAAGATTACTATTATCAGAAAAAGCATAAGTACCGATTGACTCCAATTGAGAATTAGCTGCAACTGTAACAGTCTTCAAATTATTATTCTTACTGAATGCTGTCGAACCGATCTCTTTAAGAGATGCTGGCAATTCCAACTTTGTTAAGCCAGACATATAGAACACCCAAGTTCCAATTCTCTTTAAGCTTGAAGGTGCTGCGAAAGTTATTTCGTTAAGAGCTGTAGTAACTTGGAAAGCATCATTGTCAATGTTTTCTAATGCGCTATTGAAGTTTACTTTTGTAACCTTCTGTGCATAATAGAATGCACGTCTACGAATCTTCTTTGTAGTAGGTAAGGTTGAATATTCACCAGCTCTACCAGATGGATAGAGTACGAGCTCTTCCTTGTTCTTTGTATAGATAATACCTTCTGCATCAGCAGTATAGTTAGGGTTATTGCTATCAACAGCAAAACGAGTAAAGTCAGGTGAGCCAGTGATAGCACCATCTTCGATTGTCTCAACAGAAGCACCCAACTCAACGTTTCTTAAGTTACGAACAGAGTAGAATGCACCTTCACTAATCTTCTTTACATTGTTCAGTTTTACTGCTGTAATGTGTTGTACCTGAGCGAAAGCACCCTTGGCTATGGTCTCAACAGAGTTTGGTATTGTATAAACCTCACCAGCATGCATTGTTGCTAAAGGACCATTATAAGCTGGATCTACAACTCCACGTCTTGCGAATGGGTATGCAACCAATGTCTTGCCATCCTGTGTTAGGACAACACCATCTTCATCTTTGAAATTCGTATTAGCAGGATCAACCTTGATAGCTGTAAGCTTTTTAGCTGATGTAAAACCATTAGCTTCTGCAGAAGCTGGTAAATCCTGAATAGAAGCAGGAAGATTGATAGTTGTTAAATTCTTAGCCAGCTGGAAACCATTAGTAGAAACACCATACACACCACTAGGAACTGTGAATGTTGTTCCAGCCTTTGCTACTGGATAAGCCTTCAAATACTTATTACCGCTTTTATCCTCATAGAGTACTCCATCTTCTGCTGTATACTTAGAATTACCAGCATCAACAGTAATTGCGGTAAGATTTTCTATCTGAGCAAATGCACCATCCATGATATTATCAGTTCCCGCAGGGATGTTGATGGTTGTAATCTGCGAATTTGAGAAGGCATTTGTGTTGATAGTCTTAAGCGTACTTGGTAAAACAACTGCGTTCACATTGGTGTATGAACCAGCAGAAGCTATGGAAGTAACATTAAAAGTGTACTGATTGTTTAAGTCCTTAACAGTGCTTGGAATTGTTAAAGTACCACTTAGAGTGGAACTTACAACCGCCACCTCGTCGCTCGTACTACCCGATGCTATCATAGAGGTTACTTGGTAAGTAATACCATCTCGGGTGAACTGGTTACCTTTCGTGAGTGCCCTTACATTGGTCACATATAGTAATGCGAGCAATGCAAACAACAAGAATCTAATTTTTCTCATAATTTAAGTAAATCTATATTAATTATTTAACTAGTGATTATTTGTTTTTATCCTACGATTGTTTGCTTTTATCCTAACTTAATCCTTACGTCTAAACGTGAGTGTTTTTTGTCGTTGCAAAGTTATTTACTATTTTTTATATACTATAATCCACTCACCCTTTTTATTTGATCCGATTCTTTTAATTG
>ERZ773074.420-NODE-420-length-18365-cov-3.249208_pt1 | contig 18365 bp, 13 predicted proteins | sample MGYA00580615_ERZ773074 | MGnify/ENA primary metagenome ERZ773074 (study PRJEB29015, sample SAMEA2738126) | human oral metagenome | biome: human oral; feature: human-associated habitat; material: saliva | place: China | collected 2160 ...
TCATACGATGTTAGGATACCCCGAAGGCACGCGTGCAGACGTCATTCGCATTTATCGACATAGCCATGCTATCCCACAATATATGCCCGAAACAGATGCTAGGCTCCATGCTATTGACGTCATAGAACAAGCGCACCCAGGATTGCATATCATAGGTAATCTGAAAGATGGTATCGGGATGGGCGACAGAATTAAGCAAGCTGTGGATATGGCAGATAGGATTAGTTCGATATAAGGAGTTAAAAGAACTATTAGACAGCCTTATGAATATACGGGAAGGGCTGAGTCACCTATTGTGATTCAGCCCTTTTGTTATTTCAGAGAATACTAGTTGCCTATTTGTTAGAAGCGATAAGTCACCGTAGCCTTGATGTTTCGTGGTGCTCCAGGGAATGAGCGGAGCTTGTCGTAACCGCCTACCCATTAGACTTCAATGTCTAGTCATGTAAGAACGGGGTGCTCGATAGCGAGTCTTGTATTAGGCTATCTTTTTGTAGTTCCCCTTGCGAGTGCGCTTGCGCATGAATAGGAAGGGCAGCACTATATAATAAGGTACCCGTCAACAATAAATAAGAATGTAGTCTTGCTAATATGTGATATTAAAACAGGTGTATACGGCAATACCTAAGAATAGGTAATATAGTGCGTTTTAGCGACACATACGTGTCAGCTCAGTGACACGTATGTGTTACCACCTGTAACACATACGAGTCATTTCATTTACACGTATGTGTCATTTAGGTAACACGTACGTGTCATTTTCGATTACAATTATGAGTTCTTCTCCCGTCTAAAGGCTATAAGTACATAGATGAGGCTAATGATAGCGACCGCAGTTTCGGCTATGTAGAGACCGCGATAAGCGAAGATGTGTGCCACGGTTCCCGCTAGTACGGCAACGAGCAACCCGCTTATATGACTGATTACAATCTGTATCGTGAAGTCTGTACCCTCTCTGCCAGGTCGCACGCATCGCATGGCTGAGGTGTAGAGAACCACGGTAGCTAGTCCGTAACAAGCCTGAATGTAAATGATACCTATGACGAATGCTACCTTATTGAAGTCGGTGAAGGTCATTGCAAGGAAATATACGGGTGCTAGAATGATTAGCCCTGCAATGATGATACGTGCTTTATGTATTCCGATTCGGCGTATGAGTACTCCAGAGAACCATGCCATAATAAAGGAGGCAGCTGTACCAACGATTCCCGTGAGGAAACCAATCTCCTTCATGTCGTAACCCTTATCAACGAGGTAAGGGCGTAACATGGATAGAATACCTATAATGCCCATGTAATAGAGCATTAAGAATCCTATCTGTGGCCATATTTCCTTACGTGTAAAGAAACGGAAGATATCCGTCCACTTGGCACGCTCTCGTGGCTTCTCATTCTCTATTTTGATATGAGTATTGAGCAGTAAGGGAATGATCATCATCGTAACAAATAAGGCTAGGCAGGGCACTACGACATTCCAACCATAGCTTTTAAGTAAGATGAGTAATAGTCCTCCACCAATGACTGCGCCTCCGAAAGCTCCCATAGATTGCATGCTGTTCAGCATACTATGATCGTTTTTCTTGAAGGCGAGTATGGCAAGCGCATCAGTAGCTATGTCTTGTGTAGCAGAGGCGAGCATGGAGATGCAGGCAAGGATGATGACGAGCGTAATTTCCGAGTGCACATTGATGAGCCCAGTGGCTAAGAGTGCAACGGCATATATCAGTTCCGTGGTGACAATCGTTCGTTTGTAGTCGCCTACTGTTATGCAATGTCGGTCAATGAAGGGCGACCAAAGGAACTTAATCGTCCATGGTAGTCGGACGAGGTTTAGCAGTCCGATGGTTGCAAGACTGTATTGTCCCTCCCTCATGATTACCTGTAAGGCTGTCATGAGAAAGGATGAAGGTACCATCTGTGCGATGTATAGACAGAAGAACGTACCGAGACTTAGTTTCTTAGAAGATATACTATTGAACATGTGATTCGTTGGTTTTTCTGCCCTGATTCTAGAATGTCACGCTGACAGAAGTACCGAAGGATAGAGGTTTACCCTTCTGTGCGTAGTTACCCGTTGACATCTTGAAGCCATACGCCATATAGTCAGTTCCCGTTAGATTCTTGCCCCATAGATCCCATGTAACTATACCCTTTGTGATACTAACTTTCGCATTGAGCGTTGCATAGAAGTTCTGTCGGACGATGTTATCATCAGCCCAATAGATACGACCGAGACCTGTTAAACCAGCATTAAATACTACCTTATCAAACCATCCAGCCTGCATAATGGTGTAAGTACCATCTAAGGATAGCGTGTGGTTAGGCACCATAGGAAGCCTATTACCTGAGAAGTCCTCGTTAGCACTCTTCTTGTATTCCAAGTAACGAGCATGGGTGTATCCGTAGTTCATTGTGAGCTGTAAACTCTTGATTGGATGATAAGCCATTGAAAGCTCGAAACCCTTGCTATCCGTGTGCCCTGCATTCGCAATCACGTTACCCACACCAGGGACAGTGTAAGTCGTTTGCATGTGTCGCCAGTCAATGTAGAATAAATCAGCCTCGGCTGTCATTCGCCCATTCAAGAACTTCAATCGTGCTCCAACCTCATAGTTCCAGCTGTATTCTGGAGCGTAAGTACGCTCAGCATCAGTCTTGAATATCGTGTTAAATCCGCCTGGCTTATAACCCCTAGTGACACTCGCATAGTAGAGATTATCCTTGTTTGTGAGATATTGAAGCGTGAACTTAGGTGTGAACTGGCGGAAGCTAGCACTACTAATAAAGTCCCTTACATGAGCCGTTGCACCTGTTGTAAGTGTCACCTTCTCCTGGTTGTAGTTCGTCTTAGCGTGTTCGTAATCAAAGCGTAAACCCGCTGTTGCTGATAAGCCTCTCCATATATTATATGAGCTTTGATGATAGATTGCATAGCCCGTAGTGGGGTTCTTATAGGTAGTAGGCGTTGAGAAATTCCTCGTGTAATAGCTTGTTTCAGCGAATTGGTTGGAATGTAGCAACATACCAAACATGCCAATAATCCATTGGTAACGCCCCTTGTCATTCGACTTCAAGGTGATGTCCTGTGATAACATATTCTGATGATAGCTATTATCAGTGAAGAATATGTCCTTCGGGGTGAAGTCCTGGTCAAGTCCTTGGTGTGATTTGATGAATTGATAAGATGTCTGACTATTGAAACTAATATGTCCGTTCTCATATCGTACATTGAAACCAGTAGAAGAGATAAGACGTTTGTAAGGGCTATTGCGGTTATAACTGATAGGCGATAGCTCATCTTTTACAATGTCATAAGGCGCATAAGGATATCCATTCTGCTTACTAAGTGTGAGCGTACTATTGAGATGGATGAGCCAATTCGTGTTGGGTCTCCAATAGAGTCCTATGCGTCCTTCGCCCTCATTCAGCTTGTCAGCCTTCTCATTTAGGAAGTGATTGGTAAACATACCATCGTTGTGATGATAGGAGATAGCCGTAGATATACCGAATTGATCACTCACTTTTGAATAGTTAGAAGCCTGTGCAACAAAGTCGTTAAACCTTCCATAACCAACTTTGATGCGTGTCTTTTGATAGTCAAGAGGGTTATGTGTGTAGACATTAATAATGCCTGCAATAGAGTTACGCCCATATAAAGTGCCTTGTGGACCTCGGAACACATCCACGGCGGCAATATCACTGAGGTCAATGTTGAATGCTGATGACTCAAAGTGGGGCACACCATCAACATAGAAGCCCACCGCAGAGCCCTTACTCTTCGAACCTATACCACGGATATATACCGGTGTATTGGCATACGAACCATAGTCAGGCATATAGAAGTTAGGCATCACAGCCGTTAACTCCTTTAGATTCACAATCTGCTGGTTCTGTAATTGCTGAGTGCTAATGGTTGATACTGCCGTAGGGGTTAGGTTTCTCTTGTTTTGCTTAAAGTCAGTTACTACGATCTCATCAAGTGATACGTTCTTGTTCGCTGTTGAGTCAGGGTTTATTCCGGCTGCCCCACTGATAGTTAGGGACGCAAATAATAAGGCATTTAACATATAAGATGGCTTAATTTAAATGTTTTTGTGCTGCAAAGGTACGGATGATGACTTATCCTGGCAATCCTCATTTATAAGGAAATTAAGGCGTATAACTGGTGCTAACAAGCAAAGAGAATGATATTACAGCAGGCAGGCTGACGCTATTTAATATATTTTCTAATATAGGATAAGCCCTATCTAAAATACTTTTCTTACCTTTGCAAGGTATAATTAAACGATAGAAACGGAATAAGAAGAATGAAGAAGATATCATTTCTCATAGCGATGTTGGCGGTAATACTCGCTTTTGGTTCATGTAGTAAGAGCGAGACTTATGCCAACCAACTCGATAGAGAGAAGAAAGCGATGAACGACTATATCATCAAGCATAGCATTAATGTCATTACGGAAGAGATGTTTGAGAAACAGGGCTTCACGACTGATGTCACCAAGAACCAGTATGTGCTCTTTAAGAACACAGGTGTGTATATGCAGATAGTAGATAAGGGGACAGGTAGTGCTATTAAGCAAGGTGAGACCGCAACAGTGCTTTGTCGCTTCCGTGAAGACAATCTCTTAAAAGACACCTTACAGCTTACAAACAATGTACTATACTTTGGAGGTAAGGTAGATAAGATGTCTGTGACAAACACAAGTGGCACTTATACGGCTTCGTTTGATCCATCTTCTAGTGTGATGTATGATGTTTATAAGACGGCATCTGTACCTTCTGGTTGGCTCGTACCATTACCTTATATAAAGATAGGACGTATCACTTCGGCAACATCAACACTAGCTCATGTGAAGTTAATTGTTCCATCACAACAAGGTCAGATAGAGGCGTCTCGCAATGTTTATCCATGTTTCTATGATATAACTTATCAGCGCGGTTTCTAACATCCAGCACATTAATATATAATAGAGGGTAGCTGACTGCCCTCATAAAGATATTCAAGCATGACTCTTATAAAATCTATTTCCGGCATCCGTGGTACTATCGGAGGTCGTGCGGGGGATACTTTAAACCCGCTGGATATCGTTAAGTTCACATCAGCTTATGCTACTTTCATTGCTCGTAAGCACCCAGGAAAGAAACTAAAGATAGTTGTTGGGCGTGATGCTCGTATCTCTGGACCTATGGTTAAGAATGTGGTATGTGGCACGTTGATGGGTATTGGAGCAGATGTAATTAACATTGGGCTTGCAACAACGCCTACCACAGAGCTTGCTGTGCGTATGAGTGGTGCTGATGGAGGTATTATTATCACTGCTTCTCACAACCCTCGTCACTGGAATGCACTGAAACTTCTGAACGAGGAAGGTGAGTTCTTGACTGCTGCTGATGGTGCTGAGGTACTCGATATAGCTGCACGTGAAGACTTCGAGTATGCTGATGTAGATGGAGTAGGGAGTTATACGGATGATAACTCATTTGATGAACGTCACATTGATGCGGTTATGAAGCTTGAATTGCTCGACCTTGAGGCAGTAAAGAAGCGTAAGTTCCGTGTGGTTGTAGACTCTATCAATTCTGTTGGTGGCGTTATTCTCCCTAAGTTGCTAGATCGTCTTGGCGTTGAATATAAGTTCCTTAATGGTGAACCAACAGGTGACTTCGCTCATAACCCAGAGCCTATTGAGAAGAACTTGACGGGTATTATGGATGAGGTAGCCAAAGGTGGCTATGATCTTGGTATCGTTGTTGACCCTGATGTGGATCGTTTAGCATTCATCCAAGAGGATGGTAAGATGTATGGAGAGGAGTACACACTCGTCACTGTGGCTGACTATATCCTCGACCATGTGAAGGGTAATACCGTTAGCAACCTCTCTTCAACACGTGCTCTACGTGATGTTACCGAGAAGCATGGCTGTAAGTATTATGCATCAGCGGTCGGTGAGGTCAACGTAACCACAAAGATGAAGGAAGTGGGAGCCGTTATCGGTGGTGAAGGTAATGGTGGAGTTATTTACCCAGAGAGCCATTATGGACGTGATGCACTCGTTGGTATAGCTTTATTCCTTAGCTCATTGGCACAAAAGGGAATGAAGGCAAGCGAGTTACGCAAGACTTTCCCAGAGTATTTCATAGCAAAGAATCGTATCGACCTTACGCCAGAAACGGATGTAGACGCAATCCTTGTTCGTGTAAAGGAGTTGTATGGTCAAGAGAAAGACGTGCATGTAACGGACATTGATGGTGTGAAGCTCGACTTCCCAGATGCATGGGTTCATCTCCGCAAGTCAAACACTGAGCCTATTATTCGCGTCTACAGCGAGGCTAACACGATGGAGGCTGCAGATGCATTAGGCAAGAAGCTCATGCAAGTAGTTTACGATATGCAGTAGTACTCACCTTATATTATATAAGAGAAAGGATGCTTTAGAACTATTCTAAGGCGTCCTTTCCTTTTTTATAAAAGGCTATCTCCCAACCTCTCTCCATTCCGTAAGGGAAGTAGATAGCGTTGTTTGTATATAAAGGAGATATTCCTTTGAAGAGAAGAGGGCGTTTCTTCGGCGAGTAGAAGGCGTTTCCTTATGATGACGAGAGGCTCTCTTGGTCACGAGGAGACGCCCTCTTTATTTCCATTCATTAGCCCTCTTCATTGAAAGTGATGGTGCTAAGTAGTACAGCAGAAGGCATTTGTCCTACTAGCTTTGGATAGTCTCTTGTAGAGATATAGTCCATGACTATTCCTAAAGATAACCATGTCGTATAAAAAAGTTATCAGAAAATGTCTCAATTAGTTGCTTAATATCTAAGAATTACCTATATTTGACGCGTGATACCTACGCGATCCTAAATCATAAAAGCAATATACTAATCTAACAATGTGATCTTATGAGAAAAACAAAGAATGACCTCAAGTCTGTAAGGAGGGGCGAGAGACTATTCATGGCGAGTCTATTTGCTACATCGTGTTGCATGCTCCCAATGGTTGGTCTAGCATCTCCTGCGGATAATGCTGTCATGGTTGTGCAGCAGAAGAGCAATGTAATTCATGGTATGGTGATGGACAATAACGGTGAAGCCATTATAGGAGCTTACATCGTGAAGAAGGGCGAACGCAGTGGAGCTGTCACCGATGTGAATGGTAAGTTTACGATGGATGCGACGGACGGAACCGAGTTAGTTGTGAGTTACGTGGGCTTCCAGTCCAAGACCTTCGTAGTGAAAGCGGGCAAAGCAGACTATTCCATCACCTTAGAAACAGACCATAAGGTGTTGGACGATGTTGTGGTTGTTGGCTATGGAACCCAAAAGAAGGTGAACTTAACGGGCTCTATTGCTACCGTATCAGCCGATAAGTTGGTGAATCGTACGGGTAGTGACGTATCGAACATGTTGACAGGTCTCATGCCTGGCGTTACTATTATTCAGAACTCCAGTATGCCAGGTGCCGACCAGGGAATCCTTCGTGTACGTGGATTAGGCACCATGGGTAATTCCAGTGCGATGGTAATAGTCGATGGAGTTGAGTCCAGTTTGAGTGCTGTAAACCCTAACGATATAGAGAATATATCGGTATTGAAAGATGCTGCAGCCTCTGCCATCTATGGCGTTCGAGCAGCTAATGGTGTAGTCCTCATTACAACGAAACACGGACAGAAGGGGCGTACAACCGTCACTTATGATGGCTATGTTGGTTGGCAACAAGCCACTCGTATGCCTAAATATGTTGGTTCTTATGACTATGCGAAACTGATGAATCTTGCCTACAAGAACGATGGGCAAGCCGCACCTTATAGTGATTCTGCCCTACAGAAGTTCAAAGATGGTAGCGATCCCGACCGCTATCCAAACTCTGATTGGTTGGGTGCTTTGTTAAGTGAAAAGGGCTTCTTCCATAACCATCACGTGGGTATAAAGGGCGGAGGTGAGCGCGTTGTCTACTCTTTGGCGATGAACTATTTTGATAAGGACGGCTTGATTTATAACACAAACTACAAGAAGTTTAATATCTTAACCAACCTTGATGCACAAATAAATAAGCGTGTTAAGTTGTCAACGAATCTATCGCTCTATCGTAGTAAGCAAACATCTCCTGCAGAAGGGGTGAGCAACTTGATGCATTATGCCTTTAGAGAGGCGCCTACAACAGCCATTCAATATGCAAATGGGCACTATCCTCTCTTCAAAAACGAGCATAACTCGGTTGCTTCCGCTCGAATGGGTGGAACGAGCACAAACGTTGTAACGAGTGTTCAAGGTAATCTTGGATTGACGGTAGACATAGTTGATGGCTTGAAATTCCGTGGTATTGCCGCTTCCTCATTCAGCCTTTCTGACAATCCTGTACATAGTATGTCAATGCCATTCTATGGTATCAATGCTGGTGGCGAATCGTTGGTGAAGACCACACAAAGCTATATCTCAGAGTACGACATCAAGTATTTTGAGACGAACCTACAGGCTTATCTCGATTATAACAAGACCTTCGGGAAGCACAGCATTAGTGGTTTACTAGGCTTATCTCAGATCTATCAGCAAACACGTTACCTCTATGCGATGCGCAAGAACTTACCCAATAGCCTCAGCCAGTTGAGTGCTGGTGAAGTAAAAGGGCAGAGTACTGATGGCAATGAGGTAGAGTATGCATTGCGTTCAGCCTTTGGCCGCTTGAATTATGTATATGCTGATAAGTATCTCTTCGAGGCTAACTTGCGTTATGATGGTACTTCACGCTTTCCAAAGAATAAGCGATTCGGTGCATTCCCATCCTTCTCTTTAGGTTGGAGAGTATCTGAAGAAGCCTTCATGCAGTCTACTCACTCGTGGCTTAACAACTTGAAGTTGCGCCTGTCATGGGGATTACTTGGCAATCAAGAGACCGTTAATTCTGATGGTTCCGTCAACTATTATCCTTACCAGAACACTTACAGTTACGGTTACGATTACAGTTACAACGACCAGTTGCAGTCGGGTATCTCCATCTCATCACGTATGGCAAACCCTAATATTACATGGGAGAAGACAGCGCAGTGGAACTTTGGTATTGACGCAACTCTCTTCAGTAACCGCCTGAACTTCACGTTGGATGTGTTCCGTAAGGATACGCGCGATATCCTTTTACAGCTCCCTGTTCCTGGTATCTTGGGCGTTGATCCTCCTATGCAGAATGCTGGTAAGGTGCGTAATACAGGTTTCGAACTTCAAACGAGTTACAACAATCATGTCGGTGACTTCGTCTATTCTATAACAGGGAACTTCAGTTATGTACATAATAAGATAGTCGACCTTAGTGGAGGCGATGTCCCTGGGCAGTCGGTAGGTGACCCACTTTGGGCATACTATGGCTATGTGTGCGATGGAATATTCCGTTCACAACAGGAGATAACCAATCATGTTAGGCAGTCGATGGGCGATCCCGTACCAGGTGACTTGAAGTATCGTAATCTCAATGATGACGATAAGGTGGATAGCAACGACCGTAAGATTCTAGGTTCATACTTCCCTAAGATCAACTATGGCATTAATATCAACTTGCAGTATAAGGGCTTCGATCTCAGTGCAGTGCTACAAGGTGCAGCCGACGTGAAAGGCTTACCAGTGCCCGAGATACGCTATGCCTTCTATAATGGTGGTAAGGTGACAGACAAGTACCTCGATAGTTGGACAGAGGATAACCCAAATGCTTCGATGCCACGACTATCTATGACTGACAAGAAGAACAGGCTCATCTCGAGCTTCTGGGTACAGGATGCTTCTTACTTGAAGATGCGCAATATCCAACTCGGATATATGCTCCCTGCAAAGCTAATGAGCAAGTATGGAGTTAGTAGGATGCGTATTTATGGTAGCATAGATAACCTCTTTACCATCTCTAGCTTCGATAGTGTAGACCCAGAATTAGTTTCTGGTAACTACTACCCATTGACGCGTAATTATACTATAGGGCTTAACATAACATTCTAAAAGATTACAATCATGAGAACAAAATATAGTATCGCTGCTTGTCTGTTTGCGCTGTCTTTCTTTACTTCTTGTAATGATAGTTTCTTGCAGCGTGACCCTAAAGATAAGTATTCTGACGTATCTTTCTGGAAGACTCCAGCGGAGGCAGAGAAATACGTGACTGGTATAAATCTATATCTGGTAGCCCCCGAGAACCACACCATTATGACGGATTGTTACACTGATAATGCCGTCCCTGTGCACGTGGGAGCAGAGCAAGGATCGCTGTCAGCTGGTACGGCTGTGTCGACGAATAGGCATTTCCAACAGGTTTGGGATGCTGCCTATGAGGGTATCCGACGTTGTCTGGTGTTCTATCAACATATAGATAATGTGCCCATGGCGGCTGCTGATAAGGCAAGACTTACGGGGGAAGTGCAGTTCCTAGAAGCCTTCTTCTATTCAACATTGATGAAGTTTATGGGAGGGGTGCCTATCCTTGATCACCCGCTTGCGTTGAGAGAACCAATGCCGGAGCGTGCTACGGAGGAAGCGACTTATAATTACATTGTAAGTCTACTTGACAAGGCTGCACCAGCATTGCCTGATATCCGTCAGAGTAACGATCACGGCAAACCTAGTGCGGGTGCTTGCTATGCGCTCAAAGCACGATTGGCACTCTATGCCCATAAGTATGACGTGGCTGAGCAAGCCGCTAAGAAGGTGATGGATATGGGGAAATATGGCTTATATAACAATTATGCCAACCTCTTCCAGCCTGTTGCTGAGGACTGTAACGAGATTATATTCGACCGAGAATACCTGTCGAATCCTAAGAACTCCAGCGAGGGAAGCATGATAGGACTATTCTTTGCACCTATTGTAATGGGTGGTTGGGAAGCCTTGTCGCCAACGCAAGACTTAGTGGATGCCTATCCTTGCACTGATGGAAAGTCCATCCAAGATTCGCCACTCTATGACCCTAATCATCCGTTCGAACACAGAGATCCCCGCTTAGCAGCCTCTATCCTATGGAATGGTTCGATGATTGCAGGTCATGAGTACACGACGAACAGTATTGGTGATGGCAACCACACACGCACGGGCTATTGCATGCGCAAATATATGAATCCAGAGAACGATGGTATTAATAATTACGACTGGACAAACTTCATTTATATCCGCTATGCAGAGGTGCTACTCACTTATGCTGAGGCGCGTAACGAGCAGCTTGCCTCACCTGATAACCAGGTCTATGATGCGGTGAATGCTATTCGTCAACGCCCTAGCGTGAATCTCCCAGCATTAGCTTCTGGTATGACCAAGGATGAGATGCGTGCGGCAATTAGGCTTGAGCGTCGCCTAGAGTTTGCCTTTGAAGGCATACACTTATTCGATACACGTAGCTATAAGACGACAGAGGCTGACGTGAAGAAACCCGTTTATGGTATGCGCCCTGACGGCACGAAGTTCCTTGTAGAACAGCGTAAGTTCAATCCTAATCGCGATTACCTGTGGGCTATCCCATTGACTGAAGTCGATCTTTCAAAGGGAGTTCTAAAGCAGAACCCTAACTGGGATTAAGCCCCCTGATACCTCATAGAGAAAGCCGTGCTACGAGTAATGAATCGTAACACGGCTTTCTTGCATTATAGCTGTTTATGATCTACTAAAATCGATACATACGAGTCAGCGTTCTGACACGTATGTGTTAACGCCACTGACACATACGTGTTATTGAGCTGAATCGTATGTGTCATTGTGCTGACACGTATGTATTAAAAAACATGGGAATTATGTGTCTGTATTTGAACTTATTACCCTCAAGATAATTCTCACTTATTCTCAAGAATATTCCCACTTATTCTTAAGGTAGAATCTTACTTATTCCATGGAAAGAGGGTAGAGGAAGTTAGCTGATAATCATTGCTAAGAGTAAGTCTTTTTCGTGGCTTATATTAGCGTAGCATGTACCGTTGTCACATTGCTCTTCACGTCTTATTGAGTTCTTCAGATGAGGATTAAGCATTTATAGTAGTCTTATCTGCACATTTTCTGCAACCCCTCATCCATTCTTCCGATTCTCCTTATTAGGCAACCCTAGCTTCTGTTATTAGTCGTCTTAGTTCTTCTTATTTGCTTTTCTGGCTCTCCTTATTCGCTATACTATAACGAAAAACGGAAGACCTTATATAAAGTCTTCCGTTTTTAAGGGTGGAGGGTGGGACTCGAACCCACGACATTCAGAACCACAATCTGACGCTCTAACCAACTGAACTACATCCACCGTGTTGGCTATTTCTCTTTAGCGTGTGCAAAAGTACGGCTTTTATTTGAACTGACCAAATATTTCCCGTACTTTTTTAATATAATTCCTTACTTAGCAGGTGCAGCTGGAGCCTGTGGAGCGTTGCCCTGCGCACCTTGTGCTGGGGTAGCTTGCTTTTGCTGACTTGCGCCAAAGTTAGGTAAGTTGTTAGGATTTGTTGCGCTATTGCCCGTTGCAGCTTTCTCTATAACGCTCTCATCTGTGTTTGCTGTTGGAGCAACATATGCGCTTGCAATACTGATAACAACCATTGCAATTGCCAAACCCCATGTAGCTTTCTCTACGAAGTCAGTAGTCTTACGAACTCCCATGATGGCATTAGATGAAGAGAAGTTAGACGATAAACCACCTCCCTTTGACTCTTGAATCAAGACAACTCCTATCATCAAGAGCGCAGCAATCACAATAAGGATTACGAATAACGTGTACATTTTCTTGTCTTATTTAATATTGTTATTTATTATCAATTTCTCTAAGAAACGTATTTGATCTGCAAAGTAACGATTTTTTTTCGGATATACCAAATTTAATCGCTTAATAATTTCCAGTGCCTTAGAATATCTACCCTGTTTGATGTATATACGTGCCAAAGTCTCGGTGAAGTAACCAGTATCCTCTGTTTCAGCTGCTTCATCATCATTGTTATCCTCGGGTTCGTATTCTGTTTCCTCTTGTAGGGTAATTTTACCACCCTCGTTATTGATGAAGTCATCAATTAGTTCTTGTCCTTTCAGCTGCGGCGTTCTATCTTGCTTCTGCTCGCTCTCGCTTTCAAGTAGGTAAGCCACGTAATCAACAGTAGCATCAGCGGGTGTCGGTTTCCTATGAGGGGTTGTTGCCTCTTCGCCATTATCTTCTGGAATTTGATCAAGGAAGGAGTCAATGAGCGAGCGAGTACGATCTTCTTCTGCTTTTGGTGTAGGTTGCTTGTCGTCTGTAATAGTTTTCTGATTAGTTTCTGCCTGCTTTTCCTGCGTTGCCAGTTGATAGTGAATACCCTCAACAAGGTTAAAGAGTATGTGGCAATCAGAGATATAGACAGCTGCTCGGCGCAATTCATCATCAAACGTAGGGTCATGCATTAAGAAGAGATTCTGCAACAGAAGGATGCGTGCTGGCTGATAGTAAGGATATAGCGCAAGCAGACTCCTAAGACTGTATAAAGTCTCCTTGTTCAGTTTCTCCGGATGTTTAATGAGGTTGGCAATATCCATTGGTTGATGTGTGATAGACGATGATTATTAGTGAATAGCGTTCTTTCGGATTACCAGTTAGCAACTGTAGCGTTGAAGATCTGGTCAGTTAAATCCTTTATCATATCCGTAACTAACTTCTCCTGTACGGAGTTTAAACTTTGCGTAGTAGAGTAACTAGACGTTGCAGTAAACTGGCGTTCGAAGTCTTCCTTATGGTTTGTATTATTCGTAAAGCGCACATTCACCGTTATCGAAAGTTCCGTCTGAGCCGAGTAACCCTCGCTAGACACACTCTTATTGCGTTGTTGGTACTGCGTTATCTCACCTTCTATCTTCATATCACCATTCCGCTTTACTTGTTGCAAACGCGTATGGTTAGCAAAGACATCCTTCAGTTGATTGTTGAACATTGGTCCCATAGGTCCCCATACGTAAGCAGATCTGATAGGGAAGTCCACAATCTGAATCGTATGCACCTTATCATAATTGATACTTGCACCATTAAACTTATAGGAAACACTGCATGCTGCCAGCAGAAGCACACAAGTAATTGCGAGCCCCCACTTGCCTAAGCGCATTGACTTAAATCTCTTTCTATTATTCATCTTATGTTAGAATCGCTCTGTGAAGTCCTTATTCTATAGAATCCTTCTCCAATCCATACTGCTTAATACGGCGATAGAGTGTGCGGTCACTGATACCGAGCTCTTGCGCAGCCTTCTTCCTGTTCCCATGATTGCGCTCTAGTGCTTTCTCCACTAATTGCTTTCCAATATCGTTAAGATTGAGCGTCTCAGGCTCTGATATTTCCTCTGCTACCGCATCCTCAACTTGTTGTAATGGGGTCTGAATAGGCTGTTTGTCAGGAGTAGTAGGTAGATTAGGTGTTGCTATAGGTGCTGCTATAGGTGCTGGTTGGAACCCACTTGCACCATTGAGTTGCCTACTCTCTTCTAACTGCTTCCTAACGTTGTTAAGGTCACGACGCAAGTCACTCACATTACCCCTTAGCTCGTATAGAATCTTATACAATATCTCTCGTTCGCTCTCATAACTCGGCGAGCCGTTGCCGTTTGGAATAGTTGCCAACTGCGTACTATCCTGGTCGCGGGGTATAAAGTGGAGCAGGGTCTCTGCGTCAATCTCCCGCTTCTCGCTCAGTACTGACATCTGTTCCGTAATGTTCTTCAACTGTCGAACATTGCCCGGCCACTTGTATTGCAGCATTATTTGGCGTGCCTCCTCAGTCAGAGTAATCTTTGGAATACGATACTTCTCCGCCATTTGCATAGCGAACAGGCGGAAGAGCAAGATAATATCTTCCCCGCGTTCTCTAAGTGGTGGCATCTGAATAGGAATCGTATTTAAGCGGTAAAACAAGTCCTCTCTGAACTTACCTTCGCTGATAGCCTTACGCATGTTGACATTCGTTGCGGCAACAATGCGCACGTCTGTCTTACGAATCTCCTGTCCGCCCACACGTATATATTCTCCCGTCTCCAGCACACGCAACAATCGTGCTTGTGTTGCGATAGGCAATTCGCCCACCTCATCGAGGAAGATCGTACCCTTATTAGCTATACCGAAATATCCCTCACTCTCACCGATAGCACCAGTAAAGGAGCCTTTCTCGTGACCAAAGAGTTCGCTATCGATAGTTCCCTCAGGGATAGAACCACAGTTAATTGCGAAGTATTTCTCCCTTCTACGTGGTGAGTTATCGTGGATTACGCGTGGGATAATCTCCTTACCGACACCACTCTCACCGATAATTAATACTGACAAATCCGTAGGCGCAACTTGAAGTGCTACGTCTAAGGCGTGATTCAGCCCATCGCTGTTACCTACGATGTTATATCTCTGCTTGGTTTGTTGTAATTCTCTTGTATTCATTCGACTGACAAAATTACCTATTTAATTTGAATAAGCTGCAAGATTGGCAGACTTTAACAACTCCTTTCAGCTGGCTTTTAGGCTTTACTAACTTGTATGAGGCACTCTATTTATTCAGCTAATATAACAAAAAAGAGTCTAGCCAAATCAGGAAAAGTCACATTAACGAATATCCCTTGAGTTTCAAGTAATGAAACGGTGCGTTCCATAGGATGAAACGGTAGGTTTCATAGGATGGAACTGTGCGTTTCATTCACTGAGTGTCTAAGAAGGAAATTAAATAGTCTCTATCCTTAAAATACGACTTTTAGATAAATTTAAAAGAATCATTAGATTGTCATATTTACTTCTATTCTGTTCATGTCTTAAAGAGATTATGTGTAGACCTTTCGTAGGAGAGGATACACCCTTGTTGGGGTTTGTTGAATAGTATATATAATAATACTTATAAAGATTAACTAATACATAGATACGCCCCCGATACATATATGCAAGGTATTGTTTGAAATAAGTATTTAGATCCAATTGTATTGTATTGACTGGTATCATCTTTGGTAATTGCTTGCTTAAAATACTTCTAATTTTTGTCAACTCTCCTTCTGATAGTTCATAATAAACCTTATCCATCCCATAAAAATGTGTTCCATTGCTATATATAGCAGTTGCTATCATCGGAATATCAAGATCCTCTTTTGAAACCTCTGTAGCATATATTTTCTGTTGTAACACATTATATTCTTTTGTTTTTGGTTGTTTATCATTACAAGTACAACCTACAAATGTAAAACAAAAAGCTATAATTAAGAGATTACTTAATTTATACATAATTTATTTCTTTTTTGTATTGAGTCTATAATCAAATCCTCTTGTACCAGGTTGTGCTTTTGCACCATATATAATTTCTTTCCCCGCTGCATCTTTAAAAGGAAATCCATTCATATATACATGCCATAATCCTGAACGTTTCTTCTCATAGTGCTTCCCGTAAACTAAAGAATTAAGCCATTCTCCTTTTTCTTTTGTGGTATGTAATGTTACATCTGGGGCAATAATGATAACCCATTTAAATTCTTTAGATGCAGAGATTTCTTGTGCAAAGGTAGATGAAGCACAACTATGTAAGACCAATATAGGATGACCATTGTTCCTTTTCCGCCATCCCTTATCGGCAATGTCTATACGCCTTGCAAATAAAGAAACATCCCTAGATAAGTATGAAGCAACTTCCATCCACAGCTCTCCTGAACTAAGTTTAGATATACCTATCCCCCATGCTTGTTGACGATATTTTTCATCCGAAGGGTCTTTTAGTCCATGAGCCCATATATTTACAACATTATTATCATAATTGTTTCTAAAATATGCAGAATTATTTCTAATATCATTTTGTGGAGGAATACCTTTTGTCAATATAAACCAATTAAGTTTCTTATCACCTTTTTTATCTATAAAATTAATGGGATGGTTGTCACAATAAGAGTAAGAACTACTAAATGGCATTTCTCCTATACGTGGATCCACCCCATACCATAAACTCGTGATTGGGTTCATATACCTTGCACCGTAATAGTACAAACCTGTCTCTTCATCGAACTGCTTGCCATTGAACTTATATGGCAGTTCTTCACTGCTACTATGTTCGTCAACCAACAGCTCACCATACGGTAGGTAAGCATCATACTGCGTGATGTTGGCTTTGTCATCTGTGATGTAAGACGTGCTACCGAGGTGGTCACTGTGATAGAAGAAAGTTTCCTCTTTCGTAGTGTCATTTGGAATATAACCATAACCAGCCTGTGGATCATCCGGGTTACTCGGTGCGTTCATCACCAACAAGTATGTAATGGTGATTGGTATAATCCAGTTATACAATGAGAATCAATGGTGTTTAACACCCTTGATTAACAGTGTTAAACACCTTTAGTCAACAGTGTTAAACACCCTTGGAATGAGGTGCGATATACCAACGAAAGAAATTTATTTGACGCTGTGCTATTCATACACATAACGGTTGATGTCGCTATTGAAGTCCAATTTTTCGGTAGCCATCTGACTGGAAGGTAGGCATAGTTGAGATAATACTTATTTATATTCAGCAAAGCAAAAATTCTTATTTATGTGGTATTGCCTTTTATATTTCTTTTTCATTCGATTATACTTTGCACACTACTATAAAAGAGAGTTCCATCATTCAGATAAAAATATATTTCTCCATGATTTACCTTATAATAATATCTTACTTTCTTATTTGACTTACTATTATAGATCAGTACTTTATGTTTTATTAATAAGTCTGGAAGACAATCTACCAATGTTACATAAAACAAAGCCTCCTTTTCTTTTAATCCAGCTGGAATGGATATTGGAATCCTTGGAGGGATATACAAATAGCTAAAATTATATCTATTAGAATCCAAAAGCGAGCATATATCTTGATATGATTCTACTTTCTTACTTTTAGCAATTTTCAAAAAATCATCTTTTCTGATATACAAATCTTCTGTATGTGTATAAGCTTTTATATAACTTGGCGAGGTTGTATCCAAGATATTTGTACATCCCGATATGTAATTTAATATTACTCCGAGAATTAATAGTTTTAAAACAGAGTATAAGCTATCTATTTTCATAATTATAATTAAAAAATAAGTCACCTTTTTCATCATATGTGTACGCAATACGCAAAGGATATCCCAGTTCGTACCTTATCATATTTTCAAAGTGCATAGCGTTATAATCATCTCTATGGATTCTATTTAATGGCGGCATAGCTTTTGGAGAAAAATAGTTATAATCTGCTTTTCCTTTTAGTGCAGCATATGCATGCCCCATTTCATGTGCCAAACCGATAAAGGCTGGTCTTTCTGTATTGCGAAATTCATCTGGACCGCCCTCTGTATTATATGGATCCCAATAAATGTTTCCACCAGACCCTGCTATACTAGAATACTTTGAATTAGAAGGAACCATCAATAGTGAAGCACTTGTTCCCAAAGGGGT
>ERZ773074.425-NODE-425-length-18162-cov-3.330590_pt1 | contig 18162 bp, 13 predicted proteins | sample MGYA00580615_ERZ773074 | MGnify/ENA primary metagenome ERZ773074 (study PRJEB29015, sample SAMEA2738126) | human oral metagenome | biome: human oral; feature: human-associated habitat; material: saliva | place: China | collected 2160 ...
GGAGTAGCGGTCCAGGGGCATGAGGGTGAGGATCGAGCGCAGCAGGTCGGGGATCATGAGGCCGTCGGCGCGCACGGTCCGGGGGTGAAGGCGGTGGCCCGGGAAGTTGGCGTCGGCGAGAAGGATCTCATCGCCGTGGCCCATCTCCATGAGGATGCGCACCAGCTCGGGAGACAGATTGGCTGGGATGTTGCGGAGCACTGGCATGCCTTTCGTTGTGCCTCGGCCGGGGCCTGCGGTGGGAATCGTTGTACGAGTGGACCGACGACTGGATCTCTGCGGCCGGGTAGCGGGATTACGAACCGGATGGCGGGCACCAGGGCCCTGGTGATGGGGCGCGAGCACCCGCGGCAGCAGCGGGGTGGTCAGGCGCGCCGCACCTCGGCGAGCCGAGCGCGCATGGCGTCGAAGGCGGGGGCGCCGTCCTGCGGTGCCAGCACTGTGCGGGAGCAGGAATCGTTCAGGATCTGACCGCGGTCCTCAGGGCGGGTGATGCCCAGTGCCTCGAGCTGGGCCAGGAGGTTGCCGGTGGCACTGGCCTCCACGGCGCCCACGATCACCTCGCGCCCGCAGGCGGTGGCGGTCATCTGGGCGAGGAGCCGGTTGCGCGCCCCTCCCCCGATGAGATGGATGGGCGCCGTCGGTCCCAATCGGGAACCGGCCAGGCGGGTCAGCTGCTCGGCGTAGGCCGCGTGGGCGCAGGCCAGGGACTCCAGGATGAGGCGTACGGTCTGGGCGCGTCCGTCCGGCGCCCTCCCGTAGCGCTCCCGGCACCACCGCGCCAGCTTGTCCGGCATGTCGCCCGGGCGCGTGAAGGACCCGTCGTCGGGGTCGACGACGACGCCCAGGGAGGACGTCCCGTCCGCGGCCCGGATCAGCGAGACGACGTCGTCGTCCCGCCAGGCCCGCTGGCACTCCTGAAGCAGCCAGAGCCCGGTGAGATTGCGCAGCAGGCGCACGCCGCCGTCGGTGCGGACCTCGTTGGTCAGTCCGGCCCGCAGCGCCGCTTCATCCAGGACGGGGCTGGGAACCGCGGCTCCGATGAGGCTCCAGGATCCTGAGGAGATGAACAAGCGCACCTCGTCAGCGGCCAGACCGAGCGCATGGACGGCACAAGCTGTGTCGTGCCCGCCGGGACGCACGATGGTGATCCCCTCCGGGGTCGTCCCGGCCACCGTGGCGTCGTCGACGAGCGGGGGCATCCACCCCTGAGGAATCCCGGCGGCCTGGAGCACAGGAGCCGACCACTCGTGCGCCCCCGGTGAGGCGAGCCCGGTGGTCGAGGCGATCGCTCGCCCCGCCTGCGCGGGGGCGCCGAGCAGGTAGGCCACGAGGTCGGGCAGGGGCAGGAAGCGATCCACCCGATCGATGAGGTCGGGCTCCTGCCTCAGGTCCGCGTAGAGCTGGTAGACCGTGTTGATCTGCTGGGGCAGGATGCCGGTCTCTTTCCAAGCCGTCTTCACAGGGAGAGCCCGGTCCAGGTCTGCGGCCCAGCGGGCCATGCGCTGGTCCCGGTAGGCGCGCGGGGCGCGCAGCAGCTCTCCGTGGGCGTCGAGCAGGCCGTAGTCGACCCCCCAGGTGTCGATGCCGATGGAGTCGGGGGCCCGCCCCAGGCGCTGCGTCGCCATGGCGATGCTCCGACGAACACCATCCATGATGCGCTCGAGGTCCCAGGTGAGGGTGCCGTGGTCGTCCACCGCCTGGTGGTGGAGGCGGAAGACCTCCTCGGTGCTGATGACCCCCTGCCGGTAGGTCCCCAGGACCGCTCGCACAGAGCTGGAGCCGAGGTCGAGGGCAAGGGCGTGGTGCTCGCCGGTGCTCGTCATGGCGGCACTCCGTCAGCGGTAGAGAGGACCGAAGGTGGCGCAGGCCCGGAAGTCGGCGCTCTCGGGCTCGGCGGTACCGAAGGGCACCCAGGCCTTGGGGCGCAGGATCCTCTCGCGCTCGACGTTGTGCATGTAGACGGGGATGCGCAGCATCGAGGCCAGGGTGATGAGGTCGGCACCGAAGTGCCCGTAGCCGGTGGCCGTGTGGTTGGCGCCCCAGTTGGCCATCCAGTCGTAGACGGAGGTGAAGGCGCCCTGGCCGGTCAGGCGCGGGACGAAGAAGGTCGTCGGCCAGGTCGGGTCGGTGCGGTTGACGATCTGGTCGCGCACGTCGTCGGGCAGCTCCACGGTCCAGCCCTCGGAGATCTGGAGGACCGGCCCCTGGCCGGCCACGAAGTTCAGGCGGGTCGCGGTGACGGGCATGTTGCCGGCGGTGGTGAAGTGCGTGGAGAAGCCGCCTCCGGGGAAGTACTCGCGGGTGGCGGCATGGAAGGTGGAGGCCTTCAGATCCGCCTCGATGTCCGCCTCGGTGATCTCCCACCAGTGCTTGATGATGGGGTTGCCCTCGGCGTCCTTCTCCTCGCCGGTGGCGTTGAGGGTCGTCGCCCCGGAGTTGCGCAGGTCGATGAAGCCGTTCTCGGCGCGCCCCTCGAGCTTGTAACCGGTGACCCGCTCAACGGCCTCGGGGCTCCAGTAGGTGCGCACGTCACTGAAGAGCTGAGGACGGTGGGTCAGGACGGAGTTGAAGAGCATGGCCACGGCGTTGCCGGCGTCGCCCTCCGTGGCGAAGACCTTCTCGGGCCGCTTGCCGTTCCAGTCGAAGGTGGTGTTGAGGAAGGTCTCGAGGATGTCGCCGTTGGGCTTGTAGTCCGTCCACTGACGCTGCCCCTGGAAGCCCGCCGCGATGGCGTCGTGACCCTCGGCCTCCTCGACGAAGCCCAGCTCGGCCAGGGCGGGGTTGCCCTCCATGAGGTCGCGTCCGATGAGGAGCATCTTGATGCAGTAGTCGAACTGCTCGTCGTACTCCTCCTGGGTGAAGCGGTTGGCCTCGGGGTTGCGGTTCTCCCCGATGGTGAGGTGCTCCCGGGCCCAGGCCAGGGCGGTCTCGTACTCCTGGTGGTCGTAGATGCCGTGGGCGATACGGCGGTCGATCTCGATCATGTCGATGTACTCGGCGCGCATGCCCAGGTAGTCGACGAAGAACTGCTCGGGGACGCGGCAGCCGGCGATCCCCATGGAGACGGTGCCGATCGAGAGGTAGCTGCGCCCCTTCATGAGGCCGACCCCCAGGGCGGCGCGCACGTAGCGCAGGATGTTCTCGACGACGTCGTCGGTCAGGCCCGAGTCGTCGGCGTCCTGCACGTCGTGGCCGTAGATGCCGAAGCAGGGAATGCCCAGCATGTTGTAGGCGGCGGCCGCGGCGGCCAGGGTCACGGCCCCGGGGCGCTCAGTGCCGTTGAAGCCCCAGATGGCGTGCGGGATGGAGGGGTCGAGGTCGAGGACCTCGGTGATGTAGTTCCAGGAGGCGGTGACGGTCAGATCGGCGCACACGTTCTCGGTGCGGAACTGCTCCTTGCAGCGGTTGGCCTCGGCCACGCCCCCGATCGCGGTCTCGGAGACGACGCAGCGCACCGGGCTGCCGTCGGGGTAGGTCAGGCGCGAGGAGATGAGCTCGGCGACATCCTTGGCCAGCTGAGCGGTCTTGTCCTCGAGGGACTCCCTCACGCCACGACGGCGTCCGTCAATGAGGGGACGGATTCCGATGGCGGGGTAGGACGCAGCGGACATGGCAAGTTTCCTTTCACTGGGCGACGATGACCAGGACCCACATCGATGTGAGCGCAAACATAGAATGACCCCGACCGAGCGGTCATGTCAAGCATGAAAACAAGAACGCGAAACCATGGACATGAGAGCGCCAACATGGGACGATGCCTCGGTACCACTTCTGACGCAACGGGGCGCGCAGCGGTACGCCCCGGGGAAAGAGCCCATCATGCTTCTCAACGACGCTCGACAGCAGATCGCCGATGCCTGCTCCCACTTGTCCGACGACGGCCTGGTCGTCGGCACCGCCGGCAACTTGTCCGTTCGGGAGGGGGACCTGGTCGCCATCACCCCCTCGGGGCTGCCCTACCAGGAGATGCGCCCCGACCTGGTCGCCGTGGTCGAGTACGCCACCGGCAAGCAGGTCGAGGGGCCGCTCAAGCCCGCCAGCGAGCTGGACCTGCACCTGACCGCGCTGCGGGCGACCGGACAGATGTCGGTCGTGCACACCCACTCCTATGCGGCCACTACCGTGGCCAGCCTCGAGGGCGTGAGCGCGCTCCCGGCCGTGCACTACTACATCTGCATGTTCGGCGGCAGCGACGTGCGAGTGGCCGACTACGCCATCTACGGCTCCCCCGAGCTGGCCGCCAATGTCGCCAAGGCCCTTGAGGGGCGTACCGCGGCCCTCATGAGCAACCACGGCTCCGTGGTGACCGGCCCGGACCTGGCCTCCACCTACGTCCTGGCCCAGGAGCTGGAGTGGGTCTGCGAGCTCTATCTGCGCACGCTCGCCGTCGGCACCCCCAAGATCCTCACCGACGAGCAGATCGAGGCGGTCGCGTGCAAGATCCGGGACACCGGCTACGGTCAGCACGCCCCGGCCGAGGAGAGCTGAGCGTCGCGACCACAGAGGACGCGGTCTGCCGGCCGGGTAGGGTCTTCCCCATGACGAGGATCGTGGCCGGAACCGTGGGCGGACGCAGGATCGAGGTGCCCCGGTCCGGGACGCGCCCCACCTCCGAGCGCGTCCGCGAGGCTCTTTTCGCCCGCCTGGACCACTACGGGGTGCTCGACGACGCCCGGGTGCTGGACCTGTGCGCAGGTTCCGGCGCCCTGGGCCTGGAGGCCGCAAGCCGAGGAGCCGGCGAGGTCACGCTCGTGGACTCCTCGCGCGGTGCATCGCAGACCTGCCGACGCAACATCCACTCACTGGGCCTGAGTGGGGTATCGGCGGTGACCGCGAAGGCGGCCGCCTTCCTGGCCGGCCCGGCGGGCGCTCCGGCGGACCTGGTGCTGATCGATCCTCCCTACGAGCTGAGCGAGGAGGAGCTCACCGCGATCCTCACTGCCCTGGTCCGCAGCGAGGATCCGTGGCTGGCGCCGCGCGCCGTCGTCGTCGTCGAGCGCTCGACGCGCTCACCGGAACCGACCTGGCCGGCGGGGCTGGAGCGCTTCGCGGACAAGCGGTACGGCGAGACCACGATCTGGTTCGCCGAGCCGGCCTGAGCCGCGGACGCTCCCCGGTTCACCCCTGGGCGCTTCACGCTCTTTCGAGGAAGGCCTGGGACTCCTCATCGAGGCGCTCGACGATCGCTGCGGCCAGGGCCCGGTGGTCGCTCAGCTGAGGATCGGCGGCCACGATCCGCTCGGCCTGACGCCTCGCGGTGGCATGAGGCGGGCATCGCGGGTCACGCGCAGCAGGTCCAGCCCGGAGGCGCGCCCCGACTGCGAGGCCCCCAGGACGTCTCCCTCGCTGCGCAGCTCGAGGTCGGCCTCGGCCAGCGCGAATCCGTCCGTGGTGGAGGCGAAGGCCTTGAGCCGGTGGAAGGCGGTGGAGCCGACCTCCGCACCGGTGACCGCCACGCACAGGGACGGCCTGCTGCCACGCCCGACCCGCCCGCGCAGCTGGTGGAGCTGGGACAGTCCGAAGCGCTCGGCGTCCAGGATGACCATCATGGAGGCCTCGGGCACGTCCACCCCCACCTCGATGACGGTGGTGGACACCAGGACCGGGGTGTTGCCCGAGGCGAAGTCGGCCATGGCGGCCGCCTTGTCCTCACCACTCATGCGGCCAGTGAGGACCCCGACGCCGATGCCCCCCAGAGCGGGCTCGCCGGCCAGGCGCCGCCTCCACTCCTCGACGGCGGCCAGCGGGCGGTCGGGATGCGAGCCGTCCCCCTCCTCCGCGAGCGCCTCCTGCTTCGGCCCGTCGTCGGTCTCGACAGCCGCCGCGCCGTCCATCGGCGTCTGCCGGGACTCGTCGTCGACCTCGATCCGTGGGCACACGACGTAGACCCGCCCCCCGGAGGCGACCTCTTTGGCGGCGCGCCGCCAGATGCCCTCCACCCAGGAGGTGCGCGACCACGGGACGAGGTGGGTGGGTACGGCGCTGCGCCCGGCGGGCAGCTCGTCCAGGACGGAGGTGGCCAGGTCTCCGAAGACCGTCATGGCGATGGTGCGCGGGATCGGGGTGGCGGTCATGACCAGGAGGTGGGGCGTGTGGGTCTGCCCAGTGGCCGGGTCGGTCAGACCGCCGCGCTCGCGCAGGGCGTCGCGCTGGGCGACGCCGAAGCGGTGCTGCTCATCGACGACGACCAGGCCGAGGAAGGGGATCTGCACCGTGTCGGACAGCAGGGCGTGGGTACCCACGACGATCGCCGGCTCACCGGCGGCCAGCTCAGTGAGGATCCGACGGCGCTGAGCGGCGGGGGTGGAACCGGTCAGCAGGTGGACGCGGGTGGCGCGTTCGGCGCCGCCGAGCATCCCGAGGCGGGCCATGGGCCCCAGGACCACCTCCAGTGAGGAGTGGTGCTGGGCGGCGAGGACCTCGGTGGGGGCCAGGAGGGCGGCCTGCCCGCCGCCTCCAACCACCTGGAGCATGGCGCGCAGGGCCACGAGGGTCTTGCCGCTTCCCACGTCGCCCTGAAGAAGGCGCTGCATGGGAACGGTGCGGGCCAGGTCGGCGGAGATCTCCTCACCGACCCGCTTCTGCCCGGCGGTCAGGTCGTAGGGCAGGCGGGCGTCGAGGTCCGCTCTCAGGGAGCCCTCCGTCTCCGGTACGGGCCAGGCGACCGCGGTGCGGGTCGCCTCATGATGGGCTCGGCGCTGGGCCAGGGCAACCTGCAGGATGAGGGCCTCCTCGTGGCGCAGCCGTTTCCGGGCAGCTTTCCACTGCCCGGAGTCCTCGGGCCGGTGCACCCAGCGGTAGGCGGTGTAGGCGTCGACCAGCTCCGCCTCGCGCCGCAGCTCCTCGGGGAGGGGGTCGGCGACGTCGCCCGGCTCCAGCTGGTCCAGGACGCTGCGCACCGCCTTGGCCACCAGCCAGGACGGGAGGGCCTCCGTGCCGGGGTAGATGGGCATGGGTCGGGCCAGCAGGGCCTCGCGCTCGTCCTCATCGAGCTCGTCGAGGACGTACAGGCGCGGGTTGGACAGCTGCTTGCGTCCGCGGTGGAGTCCTACCTTGCCGCTGAGCAGGACGGTGGTTCCGGGGGCCAGCTGGGCGGCTCGGGCGCGCATCTGGCCGGCCGCACCGAACTGGACGAGGTCCATGGTGGAGGCGCCGTCGGTGACGGTGGCCTCCATAAGGGCCGGGACCCGTCCGGAGCGAGTGCGCCGGGAGGAGGCGCGCACGACCTGGGCCTGGATGGTGGCTTGCTCACCCTCGACGAGGGTGCGCATGTCAGTCAGCTCCCCCCAGGTGTCGTAGCGCCGGGGCAGCAGGCGCAGCAGGTCCGCCCCGGTCTCCACCCCCTGCTTGGCGAGCTGTGCGGCCGTGCGCTTGCCCACGAGCCGGGTCACGGGACGCTCGAGCAGGCCGACGCTGCCAGGACGGGGCGTGCGGGTTGAGCGATCAGACGAGCCGGACACGGCCCCACCCTATGACGAAGGAGCCTGGGAGCCCTTCATGACCCGAGGCGCTTGCATATGCGGGTACCTCAAGGCATGGCAGCGCGCAGAGAGGGCTACTCGATGGCGATGAGGACGTCGGGGTGCTCCTGGCCGCCGGCATGGACAGCGACCTCCACGTCCTCGCCGACCACGTGCCCCCGGGCCCCCACCGCCGCGCTGGCAGCCAGGGCACCAACGTCCCGGCCGGCATTGCGACCGGTGATGACGGTGAGCAGCTCATCGGAGGGCCGCAGCGCCAAGGCCACGGCGCGAGCCACGGCCTCGGCGTCGGCCTGGGCCCCATTGAGGGCGATGGTGCGCAACCCCGCGGCGGCGCTCCAGGCGCGGCGGGCCAGCTCGGCCAGCTCTGCCTCCTCGCCCCTGCCGGCAAGGGCCACCGCGGCGGCCAGGACCCGGGCCTCGTCGTCGGTGTCGCACACGAGGAGCTGAATGCCCTCGGCCTCATAGCGCTCCGAGGCCACCCCGGCGCGGGCGGTCTCTCGAGCGGCGCCCGTCTTGCGGGTGGTACCCACCGGAGGGCGGACGGTGGAGACGGCGGAGCGGGCCGCCAGGAAGCGGGCGGCATCGTGGGCCGCCTCGGTGCAGGCGGCGTCACAGGGCAGCACGATGACCTGGGAGGCGCCCAGGTCCGCGGCGGCGCGGGCGATCCCCTCCCGATCCGGGTTGAGGACGACGGCGGCGTCGGAGCGGGCGAGCTGCTCGATGAGCCCGGGAGCCCGGGTGCAGGCGATGACACCGACGCCGGCCTGCCGCGAGCGCACGGCCAGTTGCGGGGCCTGCGCCGGTGCGGGACGGGGAGCGGCCGCCTGGGAGGGGTGCATGCGCACCGACTGCGCCTTGCGCTCGGCCCGGCGCGCGGCCAGGCGCTCGAAGGAGACCACGTGCCCCGTGGGGTCGGAGTCGAACGCCTCCCACGGGGAGGGCGGCTCGTCCGTGGGGCTCACCAGGGCTGTGGGGTGGAGGTGGTGGATGCAGATCTGCCGGGCACGGCCCGCGTGCGGCAGTGCGGCACGCGGAGTGTCGGTGTGGACGTGGACCTGGTAGAGGCCCACCCCCAGGGCGTCCGGGGTGCCGACGACGCCCACGGAGTCGCCGATGCGCTCCAGATCCCGACGCAGCTGACCGGCCTGGACCGCGGTCGCCTCCAGCAGGTACATCACCTCGAACTCGCCGGTGGACATGCCCAGGGGCTCGGGACCGACGCTGTGCGGAACCCCGCCGGCGGCCAGGTCGGTGAGCATCTGGCGGGCGACGGCGGTGTAGGGGGCGTGCTCGTCGGCATCCTCGTGGCCCTGGCGCAGCTCTGGGTCCTCAGTCGTCCCGCGGCCGGCGTCCTGCATCGCGTCGATGGTGTCCGACAGGCAGGTCAGCAGCAGCATGAAGGCCGCTCCCCCGGCATCCACCGGGCCGTGCCCGAGGCCGGCGGTCTCCACAACGGACTCCTGGGCGCCGAAGGCGGCGGCAGCAGCGATGAGGCTCAGGGTGGCGGGCGAGCTCGCCGTCGCCTCCTCCAGGGCGGAGCGGGCCGCCGTGGCCGCGTCCCGGGCGACTGACAGCAGGGTCCCCGAGACCGGGCGTGAGACCGCGGCCCAGGTGGTGTCCGCCATGGCCTCGTAGACGTGGACAAGCTCGACGGGACGCAGGCCGGTGGGGTCGGGGGCCTCGGCGCAGACGTCCGCGAAGGCGGCCAGGGCCTGGGAGATCAGAAGACCCGAGTTCCCGCGGGCTCCCCGGACGGCGCCGTCAGCTGCGGCGCGGGCCACCTGGGCGGCGTCAGCGGCCCGCCCCAGTCGGTGGAGGGCGTCGGAGGCCGAGCGCAGGGTGAGCAGGACGTTGGTTCCGGTATCCGCGTCCGGCACGGGGAAGACATTGAGGACATCCACCAGGTCCCGGGTCTGGTCGGCAACGATCTCCGCCAGCGCGATCCAGCGGCGTACTGCGGCCCCCTGCAGCACATGGGTCCCTGAGACAGGGGTAACGGGGCGATGTCCTTGAGACTGCGCCATCTTCGCCTCCCCTGGATCCTGGCTACGACCAGCACCATGTGTGTCACGCTGTGAACACCTTCTGTTCCATTGCATGATCTGCATATGTGCAGGCGTTCAGCGAGCCTGGTTCATGGCTGGGCCGAGCCTTTGGTTTGATATGTGGTTTTAGAGTACCGTCCCAGGCACATTCCTCCCACCGGAGCGAGGCGCACGGACAAGGACCGTGCTCTCAGCGACGCAGAGCCGAAAGGGCACTCAGGCCACCGGCACGCTGGTCAGGCCGTTACCACCACACCCACCTGAGACACACGTTCTTTGATCAGTGAGATACAACACACTATCGACTCACTCTACCCTTACTCCTCGGGTTCCATACAGGGCAGCATGTGCCCGAACGCACGCCAAGGCGGCTTGGGGCGCCGCACACGGGTCCGCTATTGTGTTCGGGTTGCCCGGCGCCCCGCGCCTGGGCGGTAAGACCTGGCGCCAGGCATCGGCCTGAGCGTTGAAGCATTGAAGATCAGGAGTGAGACCGTGGCTGCTGTGTGCGACGTCTGCGGCAAGGGCCCCATCTTCGGCAAGAGCGTCTCGCACTCCCACGTGCGGACCAACCGCCGGTGGAACCCCAACATCCAGCGTGTGCGTGCTCTCGTCAATGGCGCCCCCAAGCGCCTCAACGTGTGCACGTCCTGCCTCAAGGCCGGGAAGGTGACGCGCAACATCTGAGCGCATCATCTCGAGTCCTTCGAGCACGAGGCCGCCGCTGCGCAAGCAGTCGGCGGCCTTTGTCGTACCCCGTGTCCCTCAACGGGTGACGGCCCGTCATGTGTGGGAGAAGTGGTCCCATCCGGTGTGCTCCTGCGCGGGCTCTCCTGCCAGCAGGACACCCGGTCGGTGCCCCAGCACCCGGGCCGGTGAGGACTGCGGGCTCAGGACCCGGCCGATCACCCGGGCGCCGGCGGGCAGCCGATCGAGGGCGTCCGCCGGGACGGTGGCGAGCAGTCCGTGGTCCTCTCCCCCGGTGAGCAGCCAGCTGCGGGCCAGGTCACGAGCGGCCGATCCGTCACAGCCGCTCACGAGCGCAGCCACCGGCTCGAGGAAGGACGCGTCCGGCAGGTCGCCGGGATCGTCGAGGTCGATGACGACGCCGCTGGCACGGGCGATCCGACCGGCATCCCGCAGCAGCCCGTCGGAGACGTCCAGCATGGAGGTGGCGCCGGCCCGTGCCAGGTCGCGGCCCGCAGCCAGGGGTGGGGTGGGGGCGCGGAAGGTCTCGATACAGGCATGGGCCTGTGCGTGCTCCTGACCTGAGGGGACAGCGGCACTTGAGCCTGGTACGCAGTCAGTGCCCGCGCTGAGCAGGGCCAGTCCCGCTGCGCTGCGTCCCAGGGTTCCGACGTGCACGACGGCGTCACCGGGCCGGGCCCCGCTTCGCAGAACCGGGGCCCGGCCCTCAAGGTCGCCCAGGACCGTGACGGACACGATCAGGGAGTCACCGGAGCTGAGGTCACCGCCCACGACGCCCGCCCCGCAGGGCTCGCAGCCCTGGGCCAGTCCTCGGGCGAAGTCCCGTACCCAGCCGACCGGGGTGGACGCAGGCATGACCAGGCCGACGACGAGCGCGACGGGCCTGGCCCCCATGGCGGCGGCGTCGGCCAGGTTCTGGGCCGCGGCCCTGGCCCCGACGTCGCGGCCCGTGGACCAGTCGGTGCGGAAGTGGCGCCCTTCGACCAGGACGTCGGTGCTCACGGCCGTGCGCGAGTCGGGGAAGGACAGGACCGCGCAGTCGTCCCCCGTGCCGACGGGGGTCTGCGGGCCGCGGGGCAGGAGGGGGGTGATGACGGCGAGGAGCTCCTCCTCGCTGAGGTCACCGACCCGTGCGCCCTGCCCCGCTGCCTCTGCGCCGGCCGGGGCCGGCTCAGCGGTTGACATCGGTGGAGCGGGCCACGGCCAGCTCGATGAGCTCGGAGACCAGCTCGGTGTAGCCCAGGCCGGAGACCTGCCACATGTAGGGGTACATGGAGAAGGGGGTGAATCCGGGCATCGTGTTGATCTCGTTGACGACTGCCTCACCGGCATCGGTGAGGAAGAAGTCGACCCGGGCCAGTCCCTCGCAGCCGAGCGCCTCGAAGGCCCGGGCGGCGGTGTCCATGAGGAGATCGCGCGCCTCGGGGCCGATGCGCGCCGGGCACACCATGGCCACGGCGTCGTGGGCCAGGTACTTGGTCTCGTAGTCGTAGAACTCGCCTGCGCCCTGGGAGGCGTCCATGGCGATCTCGCCGGGCTCGGCCACCCGGGGGGCGTCGTCGCCGCGGCCCTGAAGGACGGCGACCTCGACCTCGCGTCCCACGATGCCGCTCTCCACGAGGACCTTGGGGTCGACCGCGCGGGCCGCCTCGATGGCCCCGGCCAGGTCCTCGGGGCGGTCGACCTGGCTGATGCCCAGGGAGGAGCCGGCGCGGGCGGGCTTGACGAACAGGGGGTAGGTCAGGGACCGGCAGGCCTCCAGGATCGCCTCGGGGTCGCGCTTCCAGGCATGGGGGCCGACGACGACGTGCGGCGCCGTGGCGATGCCCGCGGCCCCCAGGAGCACCTTGGTGACCTGCTTGTCCATGCCCGCGGCACTGGCCAGCACCCCGCAGCCGACGTAGGGAAGGCCCATCATCTCCAGCATGCCCTGGATGGTCCCGTCCTCGCCGTAGGGCCCGTGCAGCAGCGGCAGGACGACGTCGACCCGCCCCAGGATCTCAGGCCCCGTGGGGCCGAGCACCGTGAGCTCTCCGCCTCCCAGGGGTGCGGTGAGCCTCCCGCGTCCCAGGCCCTCGGCGGTGATGGTCACCGGGGGGCGGTTATCGCTGAGCTCGAGGGCGGCCGGATCGTCCTCGACGAGCAGCCACTGGCCCTCGGGGGTGATGCCCACCGGAAGGACCTCGTAGCGGTCGCGGTCGATGGCTGACAGGACACCGGCGGCGGTGGCGCAGGAGATCGTGTGCTCACCGCTGCGTCCGCCGAAGACGACGGCAACACGCACGGTGGACTTGTCAGAACTGGGCACGGAGGGGCCGGTTTCCTGGAGGGCTGTCATAGGTCCCACGCTACCGCGCTGCGCCCGACATGCTGATAATGCACAACGAACCCGGGATAAAGCAGGCCTCCACGAGCCTGGGAGGCTAGGCCTGCGACGGTGCCGCGTGCACGCCCTCGGACTTGCGGGGGCGAGCCAACAGCGCGTCAGTGACCTGCGCGACGCTGGCGGCGCCCTCGACGACGGTGACGACCCCGGCGGTGATGGGCATGTCCACGCCGTGGGCCCGGGCCAGGTCCAGGACGGCGCGGGCCGACTTGGCGCCCTCGGCCACGCCTCGGGAGGCCGCAGCGGCCTCGGCCACGCTCATCCCCTCGCCGAGGTGGCGGCCGAAGGTCTGGTTGCGGCTCAAGGGCGAGGAGCAGGTGGCCACCAGGTCCCCCATGCCGGCCAGCCCGGAGAAGGTCTCCGGGCGAGCCCCGAGCTTGAGGCCCAGCCGGGTGATCTCCACCAGGCCCCGGGTGATGATCGTGGCCTTGGAGTTGTCCCCCAGGCCCCGGCCCGCGGCCGCGCCGACGGCCAGGGCGATGACGTTCTTGACCGCCCCGCACAGCTCGACGCCCAGGACGTCGGTGTTGGTGTAGGGACGGAAGGTGCCGGTGGCGCACAAGGAGGCGATCCGGGCGGCGACCTGCTCGTCGTCGGCGGCCACGACGGTGGCGGTGGGCTGGCCCGCAGCGATCTCGTCGGCGAGGTTGGGGCCGGAGACGACCACGACGCGGGAGGTGTCGATGCCCAGGGCCTCGGCCAGGACCTCGCTCATGCGCAGCCCGGTACCCAGCTCGATGCCCTTCATGAGGGAGACGGCCACGGCGTCGTCGGCCAGGGCGCCCCTGAGGGGCTCCAGGACCCTCCGGGCCTCCTGGGAGGGCACGGCCACGACGACGACGCTCGCCCCCGCGGCTGCCCGAGCCAGGTCGGTGGTCGCCTTCAGGCCCTGCGGCAGACGGTGACCGGGGACGTAGCGATCGTTGGTGCCGGCGTTGATCTCCTCGGCCACCTCCCGGCGCCGGGCCCAGATCGTCGTGGGAGTGCCGGCCTGGGCCAGGAGGCTGGCGAAGGTGGTGCCCCAGGCTCCTGAGCCGATGACGGCCGCGGCCGGGCGCAGCGGCGCACTCGTTGCGGGTTCGACGCTGTTCACTGCCCCTCCTCCCGAGTGTCGGCCTCAGGCAACGGGTCGGGGCGGCGCACGCCGATCTTTCCCTTGCCGGGGTCGCCGTCGTAGTGCATGTCGAAGGGGCGGGGGGCCTTCTCGCCGCGTAGTTCCTCAACCAGGGCGGTGATGGCCCGCATGATCTCGGCGGTGCAGGCGCGCACGGCCTCGCGGTCCTGGGTGTCCTGCCCGAAGCGGGACAGGTCCATGAGCTCACCGATGGTGACGCGCACGTCCTTGCGGGGGAAGGGGTGGAAGGAACGCCCGTAGGTGTCCAGGATCTCGTGGGCCCCCCACTGCCCCATGGGCAGGACGGGGGCGCCACTGGTCATGGCCAGCCGGGCCGCCCCGGTCTTGGCCACCATCGGCCACTTGAGGGGGTCTCGGGAGAGCGTGCCCTCGGGGAAGATCATGATGGCGCCGCCGTCGGCCAGGACCTCACTGGCGGCCTTGAGGGCCGTGGCCGCGTTCTGGGTGCCCCGCTGGACCGGGATCTGGCCGCCGGCCCGCAGGATGGAGCCGAGCACCGGCACCTTGAACAGGGTGGACTTGGCCAGCGAGTAGACGGGGACATCAGCATCGACCAGGGCTCGCATGGCCGTGAGCGAGTCGAGGTCGGTCAGGTGGTTGGCCACGGCGATGAAGCCGCCCTCGCGGGGGATGTTCTCCAGACCGCTCACTGTCTGCCGGGAGACCATCTTGAGGAACGGGATGATCGCCCCGCGCGCGGCGAAGCGGTAGAACGGGGTCATGGGGCGTGTTGCAGGCACGGGTGAACTCTATCCGCTCTCAGAGTCAGTCGGGCGAGGTTGTCCGGGCCGCACTCGCGCGCCCCGACATCGCCGCCGCGCAGCCGGGCCCGCGGCCCGCACGGCCCTGGCCTCGCGAATCCTCGGGCAGGGACCGGCCTGCCTCAGGCCAGGCGGGTGACGGCGGCGTTGAGGGACTCCAGCTTGGACATGAAGTGCTCGTAGCCGCGGTCGATGAGGTTGACGCCCTCGACCCGGCTGGTGCCCTCGGCGGTCAGGGCGGCGATGAGGTGGGAGAAGCCGCCGCGCAGGTCGGGCACGACGATGTCGGCACCGGTCAGCGGCGTGGGCCCGGAGATGACCGCGGAGTGGTAGAAGTTGCGCTGGCCGAAGCGGCACTCGGTGCCGCCCAGGCACTCGCGGTAGACCTGGATGGTGGCCCCCATCTTGCACAGGGCACCGGTGAAGCCGAAGCGGTTCTCGTAGACGGTCTCGTGGACGATGGACAGGCCCTGGGCCTGGGTGAGCGCCACGACGAGGGGCTGCTGCCAGTCGGTCATGAAGCCGGGGTGGACGTTGGTCTCCACCACGATCGACTTCAGGTCACCGCCGGGGTGGTAGAAGCGGATGCCCTCATCGGTGACGTCGAAGGCGCCCCCCACCTTGCGGAAGGTGTTGAGGAAGGTGGTCATGTGGCTCTGGTGGGCTCCACGCACGAACACGTCCCCGCGAGTGGCCAGGGCGGCCGAGGCCCAGGAGGCGGCCTCGATGCGGTCCGGCAGGGCCGAGTGGGTGTAGCCGCACAGCTCGTCGACGCCCTCGACGTGGATGGTGCGGTCGGTGTCCACCGAGATGATGGCGCCCATCTTCTGCAGGACGTCGACCAGGTCCATGATCTCGGGCTCGACGGCGGCGTTGCGCAGCTCGGTCAGTCCGTGAGCGCGCACAGCGGTGAGCAGGGTCTGCTCGGTGGCTCCGACCGAGGGGTAGGGAAGCTCGATGACGGTGCCCTTGAGACCGTGCGGCGCGGTGAGCCGGATGCCCTGGGCCTGCTTGTCGACCGCGGCGCCGAACTGGCGCAGGATCTCCAGGTGGAAGTCGATGGGGCGGTCACCGATGCGGCACCCGCCCAGGTCGGGGATGAAGGCCTCCCCCAGGCGGTGCAGGAGCGGACCGCAGAAGAGGATCGGGATGCGCGAAGAGCCGGCATGCGCATCGATATCAGCCATGTGAGCCGACTCGACCTTGGACGGGTCCAGCTGGAGGACGCCCTCGCGCTGGTCGTAGTCGATGCTCACCCCGTGCAGGCTCAACAGCCCCGAGACAACATCGACGTCACGAATGAGCGGGACATTGCGCAGCACCGAGGGAGACGAGCCCAGCAGCGCCGCCACCATCGCCTTGGGAACCAGGTTCTTGGCTCCGCGGACGGTGATCTCACCAGTCAGCGGGCGACCACCCTCGACCTGGAGCAGACCGTCGACCATGCACACCTCCATGACGTCATCTGGGCGTGCCGCGCGCGTGAGCCGCTCACCCATCCCCGCGCAGGCGCGCGAGGCCGTCCCAGCATAAGCGCACCGAAGGGGCTCCCAGGACCTTTTTCAGGGCCGTATCAGGTGGCCTTCGACTCACAGAAAGTGCCGATTAATCCCACCCAAGACCGTGCCAATACCGATGAAACTGGCAGGACGAGCTTGTCCGTGCTCCCGTTGCCGGCTCTCCCGGTCCCGCTCAGGGTCGAGGCATATCCGCGGCCCGCGCCGAGACGACCTCCTGGGCCGGCAGGTGCTTGGCCGGCAGGGTGCGCGGCTTGAAGGCCGGGCGGGCCTCCTCGTAGGCGCGGATGGCGTCCTCCTGGGTGAGGGTCAGGGAGATGTCGTCGAGCCCCTCCATGAGAATCCAGCGGACGTAGTCGTCGATGGAGAAGGCACACCGGAAGGAACCGGCCTCGACCGTGCGGTTCTCCAGGTCCACCGTCACCTCGGTGCCCGGCTCGGTCTCGAGGATCTTCCACAGCTGCTCGCAGTCCTCCTGGGAGACCACGCCGGCCACCAGTCCCTGTTTGCCGGCGTTGCCGCGGAAGATGTCGGCGAAGCGGGGGGCCAGGACGACCTTGAAGCCGTAGTCCTTGAGCGCCCACACGGCATGCTCCCGTGAGGAGCCCGTGCCGAAGTCGGGACCGGCGACGAGCACCGAGGCCCGCTTGTAGGCCTCCTGATTGAGAATGAAGTCGGGCTCACCGGCCCGCCAGGAGGCGAACAGGGCGTCGTCGAAGCCCGTGCGGGTGATGCGCTTGAGATACACCGCCGGGATGATCTGGTCGGTGTCGACGGCGCTGCGCCGCAACGGGGCGCCGATGCCGGTGTGTCGGATGAACTTGTCCACGGTCGTTGAGCTCCTTGCCTCTACTCGGCCCCTACCGGGCCTGTCCTCGCCTGTATGCCTTCATCTCCTGCGCGCCGGCCCCTACTGGACGGTTGCCTCAGGCGCGGCGGAGACCGGCGCAATCGCCGGGACCGTCGGGATATCGCCCGAGTCCTGCGTGGCCTCGGGACGCGGCGGCAGGTCTCCCGGGGCCGACAGCGCCCCGCGCACGGCGGTGGCCGCGGCGACGACGGGCGAGACGAGGTGGGTCCGTCCGCCCTTTCCTTGACGCCCCTCGAAGTTGCGGTTGGAGGTGGAGGCCGCACGCTCCCCGGAGGAGAGCTTGTCGGGGTTCATGGCCAGGCACATGGAGCAGCCGGCGTTGCGCCACTCGGCGCCGAAGCTCGTGAAGACCCGGTCCAGGCCCTCAGCCTCGGCCTGCAAACGCACTCGGGCCGAGGCCGGCACCACGAGCATGCGCAGCCCCTCAGCCTTCTTGCGCCCACGCACCACCTCGGCGGCGGCCCGCAGGTCCTCGATACGGCCGTTGGTGCACGAGCCGATGAAGACGGTGTCGACCTTGATGTCGCGCAGGGGCGTTCCCGGAACGAGGTCCATGTACTCCAGGGCCCGTTCGGCGGCCAGCCGCTCGGTGGCGTCGGCGATGTCCTCGGGGTCGGGGACCCGCGCGGACAGCGGCAGGCCCTGCCCGGGATTGGTGCCCCAGGTGACGAAGGGCTCGATGTCCTCGGCCTGGAGAACCACCTCGGTGTCGAAGACGGCGTCGGGATCGGTGCGCAGGCTGGACCAGTACTCCACGGCGGCGTCCCAGTCCTCGCCGACGGGGGCGTGAGGACGGCCCTTGAGGTAGTCGAAGGTGGTCTGGTCCGGGGCGATCATGCCGGCCCGGGCCCCACCCTCGATGCTCATGTTGCAGATCGTCATCCGGGCCTCCATCGAGAGCTGCTCGATGGCCCGCCCGCGGTACTCAATGACGTGCCCCTGGGCGCCGTTGGTGCCGATCTTGGCGATGATGGCCAGGATGATGTCCTTGGCCCCGCTGCCCGAGGGCAGGTCCCCGTCAATGGTGACGCTCATCGTCTTGAAGGGGGCGATGGGCAGGGTCTGGGTGGCCAGGACGTGCTCGACCTGGGAGGTGCCAATACCGAAGGCGAGGGCCCCGAAGGCGCCGTGAGTGGAGGTGTGGGAGTCGCCGCAGACCACGGTCATGCCGGGCTGGGTCAGGCCCAGCTGCGGGCCGACGGCGTGGACGATCCCCTGGTCAGCGTCCCCCAGGGAGTGCAGCCGTACCCCG
>ERZ773074.431-NODE-431-length-17978-cov-28.216482_pt1 | contig 17978 bp, 14 predicted proteins | sample MGYA00580615_ERZ773074 | MGnify/ENA primary metagenome ERZ773074 (study PRJEB29015, sample SAMEA2738126) | human oral metagenome | biome: human oral; feature: human-associated habitat; material: saliva | place: China | collected 2160 ...
CGTCGTAGGTGAAGAAGGCGTCGCGCAGCGCCAGTTCGGCGGCTTCGAGCGCGGCATCGTCGGCCTCGTCTCCATCGCGTGCGATGTCGAAGTGGTTCTCGAATGCGTTCAGCAGGCGCGTCAACGCGCGGCGGGCATCTCCAGTCATGACCACCAGTCTACCGTGAGACCGCACACTCTTTCAGGGCAGGTTGAGCTGTGAACGAATAACGGACACCATGAGGTCCGTGCCCTTGATTTCCGCCGTCTGCTCGGTACCCAGGATGCGTGTCTGCCCATCGCTGTCCAGTAGCTGCGAGGCACCCATATTCGGTCCGAGGGGAAGGATGACCCATTCTTTCGTGGGCACGTAATGTGCATCGGGGGTCTCCCCCTCGATCTGTGCGGTGATGTTCGCGATGACGACGCGGGCCTGCTGGCGGGCAGCATCCGCACGCTTGGATTCGCGCACGTCGGTCAGGTCACCGACGGCGTAAACGGTGGAGTGCCCCGCTACCTGCATGGTGGGTTCAACGCGAATCGTCCCATCGGGGTGCAGGAGGGATTCGTACTCGCTGCCGATCAAGAAGCCTGTGTTGGCGCGCGCTCCGTAGCACTGGAACCAGAGGTCAGCCTCAATGACATCGCCGTTCTTGGTCTCAACCATGAAGTGCGCGAGGTCGCCAACGTTCTGCGGCGGCAGGTATGCCAGCTCCGAGCCGGTCACGACGCGGACGCCGAGGGTGGCTAGCTGCTCGCTGATTTCACTGCGCAGCGCGTCGGTGTAGCCGGGCGTACCCAGGATCTGATTGGTGGCCTCGACGATCGTGATGTCCAGACCCGGAAAGGCGTTGGCTAACTCGCCGGTTAGCTCGATGCCGACGGTGCCGCCGCCGACGATCATGACGGACCTGGCGCACGAAAGATTCTCGTGTAGCTGCTCGAGACGAGCCTTGGCCACGGAGGAACGGTAAGAGGAGTACTTGGCCGGGAAGGGGTAAGTCGACCCCGTGGCGAAGACAACATAGTCTGCTTCGATGGGATCGTGACCAAAGACATGGACCGTGGTTCCATTCACGGCGGAAACGGTTCCGCGCACGACCTCGCCGCGGTTCAGGAGGTTCGTGTAGGGCATGAAGATCGCATGTTCCCACACGGTGTCCACAGCGGCGCGCAGGGCAGCCGCGTGATGGACGAACTGGTCCTTTTGTTCAATGAGGACAACGTCTGCGAGGGGGTCGAGTCCCTTGGCGACCGTGACACCCCCATATCCTCCGCCGATGACTGCGACGCGTGCCATGACATTCCTCCTTTTGAACGGACGGCGTCTATTGTGTCACCTCACGCCTACAAATGCGCGCGATAGGGACTTTAGTCCGCTTCGAGTGGATTCTTGTCTGTCGTCAGGCCTAGTCCGCGCGCAATGTTGGGCTGGAAAAAGTTGGGCCCCTTGAGAACCTTGCCATCCTCGCGCAGCTTGACAGATCCGTCAGGCATGAGCTTGGACAGGTTCGATGCCTGCACCTCAGCCAAGACTGAGTCCAGGTCTATGCCAGACTCGATGGCCATGCCGTAGATAACGTAGACCAAGTCAGCAAGGGCGTCCGCCGACTCGATGAGATCACGTTCGCCGTCATCAGCCGCCAGCGCCTGCCTCGTCGCAGTTTCGATAATTTTGCGGGCGCGCGGGCCGTAAACAGCCCCCATGAGTTCGGCGAACTCCTCTGCAATCAGGCTCATACGCATCGTCATGCGTTCATAGTCCAGTGTTGGGTCTGTAACAGGACGGATGGGCACGGAGTAGGTGTGGTGGAACTGCATAACTAGTTCCATTGGGCTGGGTGCAGCCGTAGGGGCCGAGGCTTGGGTGTCTTTATCGCTCATGAGCGGTCCTTTCTCGCGTTATCCCAGGCAGTGGCCAGGATGTTGGAAAATGCTGTGACGGTCTGGGGGCCATCAACGAGGAACTGAGAGTTCAGCACGTAGGTGGGGACGGCTGTTACCCCCATGTGCAGCGCCATCTGATAGTCGGAATAGACCTTCGAAGCCCATTCCTCTTCACCCAGCGCCAGGGCCGCCAAGTGAGCGGACATGCCGATGTCCTGAGCGCAGCCGATGAGCACCTCGGGGTTGGACACGTCCAGACCCATCTCGAAGTGAGCGCGCATGATGGCCTCGGCAACTTTGAGATGGAGCGAGTTCGGCCCGGCGACCGTGTACGCGTCAATATCGCCGTCGTGGGCGGCGGCGATCACGCGGTGCGCACGCGACGTGGGCGCGATTATCAAGGAGTCGAAGTTGAAACGAATGCCTTCGCGGGCACCGAGCGCGCACATGCGCTCGTCAGCCTCGCGGATCTCGTCCAGGCTTGCTGCGCCGGATTCGACGAGGGCAACGATGCGCGGCGTTTCAGCGGCGACCTCCAGGTCAGGGTCGAGCAGGTAGGCGTGCAGATAGACCTCGATGTTATCGCCGTGATCACAACTGGCTATGGCCGCGCGCAGGTGTCGCAGTCCCAGGTAACTCCACGGGTCGCACGTGTCGAGCCACATATCAATACGCACGGTTTCTCCTGTTCGGCGATATGGAAAACCCCGGAGCCTTTCGGCCCCGGGGTATGTCGTGCGCGGAGGGGGACTTGAACCCCCACCCTCGTTAAATGAGGACTAGCACCTCAAGCTAGCGCGTCTGCCTATTCCGCCACCCGCGCAGGTGAGCGATGCGAACCGCTGCGATCCGCAAGCGAGTAGAAGCTTAACACACCGCGGGCGGCGTGCGCCAATCGAAACTAGGACTCGACTTTTTCACCCTTCAGACGGGAGTCCAAGGTTGAGAAAACCCTTGCAATTGCGTCAATGTCGCTGTCCGTCATCCCGTCCAGTAGGTACTCGCTGACCGTCTGTTGATGCAACTCTGTGGCAGCAAGCACAGTTTGGATTCCTTGCGTGGTCAGGCATGCATCATAGCCACGTCGATCAACCTTGGACGCAATGCGTTCGACCCAGCCATCGCGAGAAAGGTTGGAGACCAGGTAGGTGACGCGCGACGGGGAATAGACGACGCGGTCGGCCAGTTCACCCATGCGCAGGCGGTGGGCGGGTGCTTCCCATAGGGCAAGGAGAATATTGTAGTCGGGCATGGAAACGCCGTAGGTGCGCTTTAAGCGCGTTTCAAGGATCCCCTGAAGACGACCGGACGCTTCGAAGAAAACTCGCCACGCGGCAGCACGCGCACTATTGGCTTGAACGATCGGCGTGAGCCGTGCTCGTGATTCCACGTCTGTCTCTCTCATAGTTGTGTCGGATGCTTCTCTCGGGATAATAGGGCATAGTGACTAAGAAAGCACCAACAACGCGGGGGATTCAGTGTCTTTACATATTTCAGCTGTTCTTTTCGATGTTGACGGGACAATTGTCGATTCTGCTCCCGTCGTACTGTGCGCGTTTCGAAGGACGCTGGCAGATTTCGGACTGCCGATCCCTGAGGATCAGCGGCTTCGTACGTATGTGGGTCCTCCCCTGTGGTACGCATTTGGCGACCTGGGATACTCGGGGAAGCTGCGTGCGCAGCTGGTGACACGGTACCGTGAACGCTACATGGATCACTACTTAGATCCGGAGCCATTTGACGGGGTACCCGAGCTGCTGTGGGACCTCCATCGCGCTGGAATCCCGATGGCGACGGCCACGTCGAAACAGGCGCCCATGGCGATCGCGCAGATGGAGCACTTGGGTCTATCGGAGGCCTTTGACGTCATTGCGGGGGCAACGCCGGACCCGGGGTCCACGAAGACGACGGTCATTCACGAGGCCGTGGCTCGGCTGGGCGCCAAGGGTGCCGACGTGTCGTATCCCGTCATCGTCGGCGACTCGATATGGGATGTGCGCGGCGGTCATGAGGCAGGGATTCCGGTGGTCGGGGTCGGGTGGGGTTACGCGACGGAAGACGGACTGGACGATGCCGACGCTGTGTGTGACTCTGTCAATGACCTGCGTGCGCTGCTCGTGCCAGCTGCTCGCTGAGGTGCTAGCGGAAGTCACGCGATCGCACCTTGATGGGCAGATGAATGGGTGTGAGGCGAAACGCTCGCACATTGATCGCGCCATCACCCCACTCAAGAGTGCCCCGCACGAGCAGGGCGTCAGACTCCAGGCCAACGCGCCGAAACTTATTCCAGGTGCCTTTACTCACTGAAACATTGACATACCCGCTATCGTCTTCGAGGGACAAGAAGACGGTACCCCTTCCCGTGTGAGGTCGCTGGCGGTGCGTGAGCAGACCGGCAACGTCGACGATTCTCCCGTCGAGGTGGGATCCCAGGTCGGTAGCACGCAGGACGCCCTGCGGCAGACCCGCCCTCAGATAGGAGAAGGGGTGATGCCCGGGGGTCAGCCCCGTGGCCGCAATGTCGGCGCGCATCTGCTCGACGTGGGTCAGGGGTGCCAGTGCGGGGACGCGGGTACCGACCTCGGTGCCAGGCAAGAAAGGCTGCCACTGCCCTTCTCGCGTCGATGGCGCGGCCAGAGCGCCGGCAGACCAGGCTCCCCCACGCCTGCTCACCCCCAGGCACTCGAGAGCACCTGCCATGGCCAGGCGCTCCATGTCCGAGGCAGACAAGTGAGCGCGCTCGGCCAGGTCTGCCTGACTCGTAAAAGGCCCCGCTCCCCTGGCTGCCACGACGCGCTCGGCAGCCCGGCCCAGGCCTCGTACCGACGACAGGCCGATGCGCACCGCCAGCTCCCGGTCAACATCCAAGGGTATGTTCTGCCGGGATGGAAGCGGATCGGAATGCCCCTCCCGGTACTCCTCCGTACCGACCGGCGTGCGTTGCACGCCCGCGTCCACGAACGACTCGTTGACCGAGGGGCCCAAGACCGCAACCCCGTGTCTGCGCGCGTCCTGTACCAGCGTCGCCGGCGTATAGAAGCCCATCGGCTGTGCGGCCAGGATCGCGGCGTAAAAGTGTTCGGGCGCGTGGACTTTCAGCCACGCGGACGCGTACACGATGTGCGCGAAGGAGAAGGAGTGCGACTCTGGGAACCCAAAATCCGCGAATCCTTTGAGCTGCTCAAAAATACGTTCACGTGTGGAAGCGTCGATCCCGCGTTCCTCCATCCCAGCCATCAGATCCCCCTTGAGGGCCTCCATACGTTCAGGGCTGCGTTTGGCTCCCATCGCACGCCGCAGCTGATCGGCACGGGAGCCCGACAAGCCCGCAGCATCCGTGGCAATGCGCATGAGTTGTTCCTGAAAAAGAGGCACACCTAGAGTCTGACGCAGAGCAGGTTCGAGCAGTGGATGCAGGTAAGTGACCGGCTCGCGGCTCGCACGCCGACGCAGAAAGGGGTTGACTGCACGGCCCTGGATGGGGCCCGGGCGCACGAGAGCAACCTCGATGACGATGTCGTAGAAGCAGCGAGGTTTCAAACGCGGCAGAGTGTTCATCTGTGCGCGCGACTCCACCTGAAATACACCCACGGTATCTGCCGCACATAGCAAATCGTAGACGCGCGGATCGTCTGGAGGAAGCGTGTGCAAGCCAAGCGGTCGATCTGCGTCCCCTACCAACATGCGCGAGGCCCATCCACGCAAGGGCGGGAGTTCCGCGCTGCGCTCCCCGCCCCTGAGCTCATCGAAAGCGATGCGCAATGCCGTGAGCATCCCAAGAGAGAGCAGGTCGAACTTCACCAGGCCCGCGTCCGCGCAGTCTTCCTTATCCCACTGCAACACGGTACGTCCCTGCATGGCTGCCCAACCCACCGGACAGATACGCGAGACCGGCTGGTCGGTGAGCACCATGCCACCCGAATGGATACCCATGTGTCGAGGAAGGCGCGACAGTGCCCGTGCTGCTTCGGCAACCAGAGGCGGAACCTCACCCTTACCCCGCGCCCAGGCCTGCGCGCTGCCCGCCGGATAACCCAGAGCCCGCGCCGCATCGCGCATGGCTGATCGCGGCCGATACGTGATGACGTTGGCCACCTGGGCCGCACGATCACGCCCGTAGCGGTCGTAGACATGCTGGATAACCTCCTCGCGTCGGCCCGCCTCAATATCGACATCAATATCGGGTGGCCCTGAGCGCGCCTCCGAGAGAAAACGGTCGAAGAGCAAGTTGTGACGCACCGCGTCTACAGCCGTGATCCCCAAGCAAAAGCACACAGCCGAATTCGCAGCGCTACCTCGTCCCTGACACAGGATGCCGTGCTGGGAGCAAAAGTCGACGATCTCTTTAACGATCAGGAAATAACCCGCAAATTCGAGGCGCTCAATGATTCCCAGCTCTCGTTCAATCGTCTCCCACGCCCGCGGATATTGGTCGCGCGTGCCGTAACGCTCGCGGGCACCTCGCCAGGCTAGGTGTGCCAGCCACGTCTGAGGCGTGTACCCCTGCGGCACGCTCGTCCGCGGCAGTCTGGGAGCAACCATCCTCAGGTCGAAGGACACCTGCGCGGCGACCTCGCACGAATGGAGAAGAGCCTCGGGGTGGTCGGCGTGCAGGCGAGCCATCTCCCGCGGCGATCGCAGGAAAGAACGATGCGCACCCAGGTGCGCCACAACCTCGTCTAGGCAGGAACGCAAACGGGTCGCTGTCAGGATGTCACCAAGCGCTTGCTTGGAGGGCGAGGACATGCGCGCCCCCGTGGTGGCGAGGAGTCTAGCCCCGACACATCGTGCGAGTTCAGCCAGCGTGTCCCCTTTTTCCGGCGCGTCTCCCGAGGCCGCCTGCCACTCCACGAGGACGTGCTCCATCCCACCAGCAGCTTCCGCGAGAGCGCTTGTGACCCGTCGCGCCCACGCAGGCCCGCCTGCTCGCAGGGCTCGCATGAGGGGGCCTCGCCTTCCACCAGTCAAAATAATCAGGTCACCCCCTGCCTCACTCACATCCTCGAGGGTGATGCGCGGCGCACGCTCCCCCTCCTGCGCGAGGGCCCGCTCGCTCATCATGCCGACGAGGTTCTCATATCCAAGCGGACTCGCAGCCACGATCGGGACTCTGACCCCCGGTTCTTCCGCGCCTGACGCGAGTCCCCATCCGGAGACATGAGCGCCGGGGACAACAGATCGCAGCGCGTAAGGATCGAGAGTGACCTCGGCCCCATAGACGATCGGCAGCCCGCAACGTCGCGCCGCCATCGTCGTCTGAACACTCGAATATACGCCATCAACATCGAGGACGGCGAGGGCATCAAGACCCAGGCGCGATGCTTCGTCCACCATGTCGGCGGGTTCGTCGGTGCCCTCCAGGAAAGTGAAAGCGCTGTGTGCATGCAGCTCCGCGTATCGAGGTTCATCACTCACCCACACATTATATCGAACGTATGTTCGAAGGTGGTGGAGGGTACCAACATGATCCGAGTACCCGAACACGCCCTGCCGCGCATCACCCCACCGAACGCGACATCAATTCGGCCCTCCTGGCGTTAGCCAAGGAGACCACGCACATCAGCAACGCTCAGAGGAGCGCTTCCCGTTCCGTTCATGACAGAGGAAATGAGGCGGCGTTTGCGATCCTGCAGCTCCACCACTTTCGCCTCGATCGTATCAGCGGCAACCAGTCGATAGACGTTGACCTTCTTCGTCTGTCCGATACGGTGGGCACGGTCAATTGCCTGTTCTTCAGTCGCAGGATTCCACCACGGGTCCATGATGTACACGTAGTCAGCTTCCGTCAGTGTCAGACCGGAACCCCCCGCCTTCAATGAAATGAGGAAGACCTGGGACACACCAGAGCGGAAACGCTCAACAACCTCCTCACGGTTGCGCGTCGATCCGTCCAACTGCACGACGGACACACCGCGCCGCTCCAAGACGTGTCGGATGCGCGCCAAGAACGACGTGAACTGGCTGAAGATCAGAACTCGATGCCCCAGCGGCACAATCTCATCAAGACGATCGGCCACGTACTCGACCTTCGCTGATCCCACGTGTGCGTAGGAATCCTCAACCAAAGCCGGGTCGAGTGCCAGCTGACGCAGCCGCGTGATCGAGGCCAACACGCTCATGCGATTCGCGTCCGGTTCAGCCAATAGGTCAAGGATACGAGCCCGCTCACGAGCCAGGTACTGGTCATAGATGCGGCGGTGTTCCTTCCCCAGTTCAACGCGCACAACATCGACGATTTTGTCAGGTAAATCAGTGGCTACCTGCTCCTTCGTTCGGCGTAAAATAAAGGGAGCGACGTAGGAAGTCAAGCGCTCGAGCATATCGACATCGCCGCTCTCGATCGGGCGGCGCACCTTCTGGGTGAAGGTATCCCACGCAGGCAAGAGTCCAGGACAGGTCAGAGACAGAATTGACCACAGATCACCCAGAGAATTTTCGATCGGCGTGCCACTGACCGCCAGGCACCAGGGTGTATCCATGCTGCGCAGCGCGCGATAGGTGGCCGTTCGCGGGTTCTTGACCGCCTGGGCTTCATCGATGACGACGCCACAGAGACGCACCTCGCGCCACTGATCGGCCTCCAGGCGCGCCAGCGTATAGGAAGTGACGACAATGTCCGAGGCCTGAGCCTCCTGCACGATCGTCGTCCCCCTGCGCGCGGCTGTCTCACCGACACAACGCACACGCAGGCCGGGCGTAAACTTCGTGGCCTGCTCCGCCCACACGCCTACAACCGAAGTCGGGGCAACCACCAACACCGGACCCTTCTGACCACCCGCAGCGCGCAGCGAAGCGATCGCCGACAAGATCTGCACGGTCTTACCCAGACCCATATCATCGGCAAGAACACCACCCAATCCCCAAGACAAGCGGGACGTTAGCCAGGCGTGCCCCTGGCGCTGATAGGGACGCAGCACCCTGGCCAAAGCCGACACGGGTGCGAGACTCCCTTGACGTCCCTCACCCCGCAACGACGCAACACGCTCCCTCCACGCCTTCGACAGAGAAACAGAATCCACCTGATTCTCGAATAGGTCAACAATGCCAGCCGCCGCAACCGACAGGCGTAGCCCCTCCCCCTCCCAGCCAGTCAACGCCCGAGCCTTGTCCAACAGTGCATGCAAGGCGCGGATACGAGGACCATCCAGGCGCACCCACACGCCCTCCACCTCGACATACTCATTCCCACGCCCAATGGCCTCCAACGCTTCGCGCACACTCAGATAGTGATCCCCAACGCGCAGGCGTACATTCAAGTCAAACCAATCCGACGTGGCACCGTCCACAGCCAGCTCCACGCCCATCCCATCCTGCGAGACTTCGATCGCCCGCACGTCCGGCGCAACATCCCAAACGAGTCCATCCACGGTCTCACCCTCCACACAGGCCGAGAGGAACTCTGGCACACGCCACGGATCAAGGCGCCCCACAGTCGGCAACGTCGGCCACAGGTCGCTTCCCAGCGCGGCGCCCCATCCGTTGATACGACCCACGAGACCAGCCACCGCCTCGTCTCCCAAGGCCTGCGCAAGAGGAACGCGCGAGCGAGACTCCCCCTCGTCGTACTCCACCCACCACCGCACGACGACGCCGCCGTCACGCCGCACCGTGCCCACGACCCTCATCTGTGGCCTCGCGTCAGGATCGAAACTCCCATCCGATGAACTCATGACGAAACGCCTACGCAACGATGGTAGCCACGACGCACGAAACTCCGCCACATCCGACGCAGGCACAACGAGAGGCCTATCCAGTGGAAAACCCTCCAGCGCATCCACCCCCTCAATGCGCGCCGCACGCGTCCCCCCATCCAGGAGAAGCAACCCAGCCTCACGATCAATACGCGGGGATGCCAATACCTGATCCCCGTTGCGCGCCACGACGCGAACCTCCAAACCCGCCTCCGAAGCCACCACATCAATATCGGCATCCCACGTCGCATGCGACAGCACGAAGGACTCACGCCCATCCTCCGAAACAAAAAGTTCCACCCCTGCGCGCACAAGGCGCTCCAGCCACGCATACGCATGCTCCTCCAACGAACTAAGCGTCACCTCCGTCCGCGAATGCCACGACCGAGACTCACGCGAAAGCCGATACCCCTCACGCAACAACGACACATGAGTCGGATCAAGCCCATCCGTCACTGACGCCCACTGCGTCGCCGTCAGATCAAGCCACGATGCGCGCTTCGTCGTCCACGCGAACGACGATCCCCGGCGCAACGGAATCAACGCGGCCTCCACCGCCGGATCATGTGCATCGATGACAAGGGCAAGTGGTTCCCCGCTGCGCTCGCGGATACCGCCCAACACCTGTTTCAGGACACGACTCCACTCAGGCACAGACTCCTGGCGCTTGAGAGCCTCAGCGCGCCCGGCAATCAACGCAGCCGCGGCATGCGGACAATCCGTGCGCAGAGCGCACGCGCACTTCAGTGAGGGGCGGATAGCTCCCTGGGAAATCCACGCACGATAGGTCAGCCCTGCCTCCTTCACACGTGCCTCAAGGAGGTTGCCGTCCTGGTTCCAGGACAACTCGCGCACCGCGCCCGCGTGCTCGAGGCGCAGCCCGTTTGCCCAGGTCGCAGGACCGACAAGAGCCATGATGTCATCATCGGACATCGACGCAAGGGTCTCGCTCAAGGAGAGAGTTACCATCCTTTCAGTCTACGGCACACTCTCGCGCGCGTCGCCGTCAGCTATCCATTCCCTCTACCATCCACTGCCCCTTGCTCCACACCAGCAAGACAACCTGACCGTCTTCGAGTGTGACACGCATGTAGGCACGGGCATGCTCCCCCGCCCACCAGCGTCCGCTCACGGGCCACGGACCAGCAACGGTACGAATCTTCGCGCGCTGGCCGATTCCCGGTAGCCCATCACGTTGAGAATGATCGAAGAGGCGGTCCTGAGTACAGGACACCAGTAGATACGCAGGACACGCCGTCAGCGTCCCTCGATGATCGACGCGCACGTCGCCACCCGCTCCGCGCTCTGGAGCAAGAGAAACTGGCACAGGCTCATCGAAAAGGGTGGCCGGCGAACCAGACACGGCCCCCTCCCACTCCCCCTCTTGAGAGCGACACGACTCCTGATCACCCCAGCGCGCCATGACGATGCGGCTGCGCGGATCGTAGCCGCCCTGCACTCGAGGAACCAAAAGCGAGTCCGGCCCCGCCAGCCCCTGAATACGCACGGCGCTACGTAATACATCCCCCTCTCGATGTCCACGCCCCCACAGGGACGATGAAGAGTCCCCGAAACGTGGGTCGCAGGCCGTCAGACAGAACGAGCACACCCGACCGGAGGGTTCCTGGCCGCCTGCCAGCCACCCAGCCAGGGTCCATCGGACACGCAACGCGATGTCGGCGGGATTCGATAGGTCGCACCCGCTCCATGTCCGACTGCGTCCATCTCCTCCCTCGTCCTGCACGTCGATACGCAGCGTGTACGAGACGAGTCCCTCCTGAAAGAGATGATGCGCAAGCTCCGCGGCTGCCTGAGTCACGGGGACCATCATCATATCGATGCTTTCACCCCCGCTCTCAATGTCGCGGCCAACCGATATGTCAGACAGGACTCGCTTTGCGGACGCGACAGACACGTCCTCTCCCGAAGCAAGTACCCACAGGCGCTCGCCGATGTCGCCGAAGCGCTCACACACGGGACCCCGGCCAAGCGCGATCAGATCCGCACAACTCACGATGCCCAACCCAGCCATGAGTTCCACAGCACCGGATGCGCGTTCCCGCATCGACGGCGGCACACAGGCCAACGCACGCGTCACACCGATGCTCGACAGGAAGGAACGCGTGTCGTCGCTGAGCACAATGCGCCCTGCTCTGGCAGCCTCGACGGACGCCAGGGGCCCGTCAGCGACCCCAACGAAGCACTCAACGCCCACTTTCTCTTCAATCGCCTCGACGAGTAGGGAGGCCGCCTGCTCCTCACCTCCCGCCCAGCGTGCTGGACCACGCGCCCGGCACCGGGCCAATCCCGGGCGCAGGCACTCGACCCCCGCAGCGACCGAGTCGAAAGCATCAATAACCGCACTGAAGGCACGAGCCTCCCGGTCGGGGTCACGCGGCAGACACACCAGTTCCGGGCATAGGTAGGTTGCCTCACGCACACTCATTCCCGCACGCACCCCGCAGCGCCGTGCGGCAGCGCTGGCAACATCGACACGATCAGCGTGAACGACAGCCCCACTCCCGCCCGGTGGCAGGTCAACCACCAAACAGTTCACGGGCCAATCGGGCACCCACACCACCATGTAGCGCATCTAAACCACCAGGCGCATACGCTCTGCGTCTCTCATGCTGCGCGAGAGACCCGGCCATGCGCGCAGCGTCACGAGGGTACGCCCCAGGGACCGGGCGCGTGCCGTCAGGCCACGTTGCTCGAAGCGGGTCAATCCTGCGACGTCGAGACACACGACGTCGCACGCGTCGAGCAGGAGTGCACACAGCTCGCCCATGTTCGCTCCCTGGTCGGGATTTAGAACGAGCACCCGCTCCAAGTCCATCCCCTGACGCGCGGCCCATTCCCACCCGACATGACGCACACCACACAATCCGATCCACCCGTCTGGCGGGCACGCGTCGATGAGGATCCGTATCAGCCGTCCCCTTTCCTGTGGGCCCAGGAGTACCGGTGCGGACACACCCGATGCACGAGGCACCTCGATGTCGACCCGACCACGCAGACCAACAGAATCTTCGGCGCGACTCAGGGCCTCTCGTGCTTTCAGCAAACGCACGCGAGCATCGGACATCTCTCCCCCTGCCACATAGATAGAACATCTGTTCGATAGGGGAAGTCTAGAAGCACGGTCGCACATCTGCGTTCCGAGCGCACGTTGCCTGCCTCATACGCAACAATACGCAACAATAGAGAGGAGAGAAAAGGAGCACTCATGACCATCGATACCCGCCCCCTGGCCCCCACTCCCTTCGAGGGCATCGATCTGCCCAGCTTCACCCTGACCTCGTCCACACTCACCGACGACGCACCCATGCCGGAGTCAGCGACCGCGCGCGCAGGCTCACTCTCCCCCGACCTGACATGGGAAGGCTTCCCCGAGCGGACAGCCAGCTTCATGCTGACCTGCTTCGACCCAGACGCCCCCATCCCCTCGGGCTGGTGGCACTGGACGATCCTGGACATCCCCGCCTCGATGACACACCTGGACGAAGGCGCGGGCGCATCCGATCTCACCCTCGATGGCCCCGCGTTCCACCTGCGCGGCGACGCAGGCGAGGCCTCCTACTTCGGAGCTGCCCCGCCGGTCGGCGACCGCCCTCACCGCTACATCTTCACGGTGCATGCACTCGACGTGGACACCCTGGGACTGGATGACGACGCAACCCCCGCCATGGCCTCGTTCGCCGCGCTCGAGCACACGATCGCACGCGCCACCCTGACCGTCACCCACCAGGCTTGAGAACATGCTGCACATCATCTTCTGGGAGCCCGAAATCCCCGGTAACACGGGGGCCGCGATCCGACTGTCGGCCTGCACCGGGTCCATGCTGCACCTCGTGGAACCCCTGGGCTTCGACATGGATGACGCCAAGCTGCGCCGGGCGGGCCTCGACTATCACGACCTCGCGCACGTCATGGTCCACAAGAACCTCGACGACGCGCTCGCGCAGGTTCCGGGTCGCGTGTGGGCTCTGACGGGACACACACACTCCATGTATTCAGATGTCGCCTACCAGGACGGCGACGGCCTGCTGTTCGGGCGCGAATCGGTAGGTCTGTCCGAGGAGGCCATGAATCATCCGCGCGTGAACAAGCGCATCCGTATTCACATGCGCGAGGGCATACGCTCTCTCAACCTGGCCAATTCCGCTTCGATCGTCCTGTACGAAGCCTGGCGTCAGCTGGGATTCCCGGGCGGAGTCTAACCTAGTTCCCCAACGCTTTCGGAGACTTGAAAGGAACGAGGCCCGGGTAGAATCGCTCCGCCGGGCCTCGCTCTGTCTCACCATCGCTGAGCCGATGCCCAGGTCAATGAGTCTTCCACGGCGGACTTGGGCGTTCGACCTGCTCGGCGAGCGAGACGATTCTGCGCGGATTCGAGCGCCACATCCACACAATGCCGATAAGAGAGACGACGAGGGGAATGTAGTAGAAATCCACCCCCATGCCGGTCCACGCAGAGCGTGCAGAGTTCAGCTCGTCGAGGCCAAGGGAAGCGACCCACAGAACGATCGGAACGGCGATCGACAACGCGATACTCACCCAGCCAACCATGCGCATACGCCTGCCGTTATGCGTCAAAGCCGTGGCGGCGACAAGGTAGTCAACGCCTGCGAGGAGCGCAACAAGCTGGGGACCCCACGGCTTATCCTGCCCATGAAAAAGATCAATGACTGCCGTCACGAAAATCCAGACGCCAAGCACCCAAAACAGGGCAATGATGATACGTCCCAGACCAAGGGAAGGCGGGCGTTGATCGCGCGCACTGTCACCGCCATTAGTCGCGTCTTGTTCATACACGATTCGATCCTACCGATCACATCATCGCGTCGCACCGCATTCCAGGGAGCAAGCCACACCCGCCGAGGCGTGTGGCCCGATACACCAAGTCGAGACAGCGACCTGTGGGACATCACCGCACAAACGTGGGACAATAGGCCTATATGGACCGTGAGGCCCGTCATGAAATCTACAATTCTGAGCGTTAAGCTCGTCAACGAGGAGTTGTCAACCTTGAGCGAATCGATCTACGACATCGTCATTCTGGGTGCGGGTTCCGGCGGTTACGCGACCGCCCTGCGTGCAGCGCAGCTGGGCATGAAGGTCGCCCTCATCGACGGCGATAAGGTCGGCGGCACATGTCTACACCGCGGCTGCATCCCCACGAAGGCGTACTTGCACGCCGCCGAGACTGCCGAGGCCGTACGCGAATCCGCGAAGTTCGGCGTCAACTCCACCTTCAATGGCATCGACATGGCGCAGGTTGGCGCATATCGCGACTCCGTCATCTCGGGCCTCTACAAGGGCTTGCAGGGCCTGCTCAAATCGCGAAAGGTTGAGCTGATCTCCGGTTGGGGGCACCTGGCCGACGCCAACACCATCGAGGTAGGCGGCCAGAGAATCACCGGTCGCAACATCGTGTTAGCCACCGGTTCCTATTCGCGCTCGATTCCTGGCCTCGACATCGGCGGACGCATCATCTCCTCCGACCAGGCACTGCAGATGAACTGGGTTCCCTCCTCCGTCGTCATTCTCGGCGGCGGTGTCATCGGCCTCGAGTTTGCCTCTGTCTGGCGCAGCTTCGGCGCCGAGGTCACCATCATTGAGGCGCTGCCCCACCTGGCCAACAACGAAGACGAAGCCATCTCCAAGCAGCTTGAGCGCGCCTACCGCAAGCGCGGCATCAAGTTCCACACGAACACCCGCTTCGCTTCGGCCACGCAGTCCGAGCAGGGCGTGCACATAACAACCGAAGATGGGAAAGCGTTCGACGCCGACGTCCTCTTGGTCGCAGTCGGTCGTGGCCCCGTGACCGAGGGCTTGGGCTACGAACAGGTCGGAATCACACTGGAGCGCGGTTTCGTCATCACCAACGAGCGCCTACACACCGGTGTTGGCAACATCTATGCGGTCGGCGACATTGTTCCCGGCCTGCAACTCGCCCACCGCGGCTTCATGCAAGGCATCTTCGTCGCCGAAGAGATCGCCGGTCTGAACCCGAGCATGCAGGCTGACATCAACATCCCGCGCGTGACCTTCTGCGAACCCGAGATCGCCTCGGTCGGTATGACAGAGAAACAGGCTCGCGAAAAGTACGGCGATCGGGTGCGCACAGTCGAGTACAACCTCGCCGGCAACGGAAAGTCGTCTATCCTGGCAACGTCGGGTCTCATCAAACTGGTCTCGGTCAAGGATGGTCCGATCGTGGGCTTCCATGGCATCGGGGCACGCATCGGAGAGCAGATTGGTGAAGGCGAGCTCATGGTGAACTGGGAGGCGTACCCCTCGGATGTCGCCTCGCTGATCCACGCGCACCCGAGTCAGAACGAGTCGCTCGGCGAGGCAGCTATGGCGCTGGCTGGCAAGCCCCTTCACGTCCACAACTGATACAGCTTTTATTAGGAGAACACACATGGCAACGTCAGTGACCATGCCCGCGCTGGGCGAGTCCGTCACCGAGGGCACCGTTACGACGTGGCTCAAGCAGGTCGGCGATACCGTCGAGCTCGACGAGCCCATCGTTGAGGTGTCCACCGACAAGGTCGACTCCGAGGTCCCCTCCCCCGTCGCGGGCGTCCTCCTCGAAATTCTGGTTCCCGAGGATGAAACCGTCGAGGTCGGCACCGCGATCGCACGCATCGGCGACGCCTCCGAGGCCTCGACCCCCGCAGCCGCTCCGGCTGCCGTTGCGCCGGTCGCCCCCGCGGCCCCCGCTTCCGCCGCACCGGCTACGGGCACCGAGGTCCGCATGCCCGCGCTGGGCGAGTCCGTCACCGAGGGTACCGTGACCACGTGGCTGAAGGCCGTGGGCGACGCCGTCGAGGCCGACGAGCCGCTGCTCGAGGTGTCCACCGACAAGGTGGACTCCGAGGTCCCCTCCCCCGTCGCGGGCTTCCTCGCCGAGATTCGTGTGCCCGAGGATGAGACCGTTGAGGTCGGCACGGTCGTCGCGGTCATCTCCGCGTCCGCCCCGTCGGCTGCCCCGGCGGCCCCCGCTGCCCCCGCCGCTCCCGCCGCTCCTGCTGCTCCCGTGACTCCCGTGGCTCCCGCCGCTCCTGCTGCTCCCGCTGCGCCCGTCGATCCTTTCCCGAACGCCTCCACGCTTGCGGCGGCTGCTTCGAGTGCGCCCGTCGTCGCAACCCCCGCGGCCGCGACTGGCAGCGCCTACGTGACCCCGATCGTGCGCAAGCTTGCCCGTGACCTCGGCGTTGACCTGGCGACAGTGTCGGGAACCGGTGTCGGCGGACGCGTACGCCGCGAGGACGTCGAGGCAGCCGCCGCAGCTGCTCGTGCCGCGGCTGCTACACCCGCCCCGACCGCGCCTACAACTGCTGCCCCGAGAGTTCAGGCAGTCCGTGAACCCTCGCCGCTGCGTGGCACGACCGAAAAGATGTCGCGTCTGCGTCAGACGATCGCCCGCCGTATGGTGGAATCGTTGCAGACGGCCGCCCAACTGACCACCATCATCGAGGTTGACGTCACTAAGGTTGTCGCACTTCGAGCCCGCTCGAAAGACGCGTTCCTGACCACGCACGGCACGAAGCTGACGTTCCTACCCTTCTTCGTGAAGGCCGCAACGGAAGCTCTGGCCTACCACCCAAAGATCAACGCGACCATCAACGACAAGGAAGTTACGTACTTCGATCACGAGCACGTCGGCATCGCTGTTGACACGCCGCGCTGCCTACTCGTGCCCGTCATAAAGAATGCGGGCGAGAAGGACATCCCGGGTATCGCCACGTCCATCAATGACCTGGCCGCACGCACGCGCGACGCCAAGATCGGTCCCGACGAACTGTCCGGCTCGACCTTTACGGTGACGAACACCGGTTCCGGCGGCGCACTCTTCGACACGCCCGTCCTGAACATGCCGGAAACCGCGATTATGGGCGTCGGCACGATCGTCAAACGTCCCGTTGTCATGAAGGGTGACGACGGCGCTGATGTCATCGCGATTCGTTCAATGGTCTACCTGTCACTGTCCTATGACCATCGCCTGGTCGACGGCGCGGACGCCTCCCGTTTCCTCATGGATGTCAAGAAGCGTCTCGAGGCTGGCGCGTTCGAGGCCGATCTGGCTCTCTGATTGACTCACACGCATCGTGATGGGGTGGGTCCAGTTGACCCACCCCATCAGTGCATCCAGTGGGCGCAGAAGGGCAACCAATCGTGGCTTATAGGCCAGGTTGTGTTGGTTTTTGGGCTGTTTTTCGTTGCTACAAAGCCGAAAGGTGGGGGTTGGACTCGTTGTGACTTGAGTTCTTGGTTGGCCAGGTCGTGTTGGTTTTATCCCGGTTTTTGATTGATATTCCGCGGTAAGGTCGGGGTTTGAATCGGCTTGGATTGGGGGATGGGAAATCCTCGATGCAAAATCTGTGGTGGCACGACGCAAAAATGGGGCTCAAC
>ERZ773074.432-NODE-432-length-17948-cov-20.792545_pt1 | contig 17948 bp, 31 predicted proteins | sample MGYA00580615_ERZ773074 | MGnify/ENA primary metagenome ERZ773074 (study PRJEB29015, sample SAMEA2738126) | human oral metagenome | biome: human oral; feature: human-associated habitat; material: saliva | place: China | collected 2160 ...
TAGAAAAGTCGCCCAGTCCCCGTTCGGCTTGTCCACGGGGCGCACCATTAAGGTCACCTGGGTGGCTTTTTTCTTGGCTTCGCACATTACCTTCATAAAGAGTATTGCGCCCTGTTGTATTATTCTTTGCAATATCTATTGTTGACACATAATCTTTACCCCTATATCGCACAGGAATTTCTCTGTAATCAAACCCATCAGGTGCTATTCCGTGATTCTTGGTGTCTTCAGCGCTATCAATAAGCTTAGACTTCGCAATAACCTCATCTATTTGAGGCGCCAAGCGCTGTTTAACTATAAAATTATCATTAATAGCACGAGCTCCTGTACTCGTGTATTTTCTATTGCCCGCTTTACTTAACTCCACATCCATCCCATCACTTGTTCGGTATGGATTACCAGTTCGTGCCTTCTGTAGATCGCCAAAAGCCGCTTGACTGAGACGTTTCCTCGTATCCCCAGTTATACCGCCCACAACTTCGGCGGCGTTGTATTTCATTTGGGCTGGAGATAGTCGGTTAATCCCAACACCATTCTCTCCATAGGGATTAATTTTATTCCTCACTATTCCCTTCGCACCACTAACAGCACGACCAGCACCGTGCATCATACCCCCTCCAAGCGCACCAAATGCCCCAGATTGGATATAAGCATTTTTATCCATGTTTATCTTGCCGTCGTCCGCTAAGTCCTGTGAGAACGTCTGAACGACCTCTTCCGCACCTTCTTTTGCTGAGTCTTTGACTAGGTTTTTAGCACCATTGAATACAGCACGACCAATACCTTGTTTTGCACCTTCTTTTAATACATTACCAGTCGCTTTACCCGCTAAGCTACGTAGAAGCGTACCAGAACCGCCGAATCCTAATCCACCGACTGAAATACCAGCGTCTAGCCCCTTACCGAACCTCTGAACACCGTTTAATTGCTTTACTTTACCGTTTTCGTCAGATTCTATACCTGTAATTGCGTTTGCCATCTTGTTTGGGGCTTCTGCTAGCCCTTGAATCATACCGCCAGGTATTTTAGCGGCAAATCGTACGTAATCCCCTGGATCGCTCCATTGGAATCCTTTTTCCTTGTCTGAAGAGTCAATCCAGTTATTAAACTTATTAATATTATCTGTGATAGGTTTTTCTACTGTTCTCTTAAAGTTTTGCTGTTGTTTCGCCCCAAATAGACCATGCTCGCCAAATGGATTTGCATAATCAAAATATGTTGGTTTTTTAGGTGTAATTATAGGTTTGTTTACTAAGTTTTGAGTTTGGATTTGCTTGTTTTCTTTATTGACCCAGTCCTGTTGACCTTGAGGTGTTAGTACCTTAGGGGCGTCATTTATAGTCTTCTGAGGGATTTCTGGCTTAATCTCGGGAATAATAGGCTTAGTGAATTGATTTGCCGTTGGAACTGTATTTACTTTAGGTACTGTATCTGTTTTAGGAGTTTCTTGTTTTTGTTGAAAAAGTCCTTGAGTAGGAGATGGACTACCAAAACTAGGCGCCTTGTTTAAGTTGTTTAAGACAGGATCCTGCTTAAAAGTAACTGCTGGCTTATTCTGAGGTTGCGCTTGAACTTGTTGTTCTTTACGTCGTTTTTCCTCATCACTAACCCAGCCTTTACCGCTGAAAAAGTTACCTATTCTTTGAAAAAAATCCATCTCCTAATACTCCCTACATTAACTGCTGCTTCTTTTTCTTTTCTTCGTCGCTTAAGATTGGGCGCAAGTTTGGTGAAATCTCATCATTTACACCGCCAATCTCTGAATTATCCTTGACCGTAACGTCCTTAGGATCGTATGTAGCAAGGTCTGGAGCCTTCCAGTCCACTTTCTTGATAGGAATACTACGATCGCGTCCTAATTCGTCAATCTCTGTACCTAATCGGTTGATTTGGTCGCGTGTGCCTTGCTGGCTTGCAATAGCAGCTGCCATGCTTGAGCCATTTGCCGTCTGTTTGCCCACGTTAGCGCTTCTAACGCGATCTAGCAGCTCAGCACGAGATTGTGCTATCTTTTGTTTCACGCTGTTCACACGGTTGTCATATTCGCTCTGAATGTCGTCTTTGTTTTTGTTGTAAGCGTTCTTCACTGCGAAATAATTGACGTCCATATCTCGACGGTTCTTAGCGTATGCGTCCTGAGCCTCGCCTTGCTGCTTTGAAGCGGCTTTAGCAATCTCGTAAGGTGCTACAGTCTTAGCAAATGAGCTATCTCCTGCTCCACCAGCCGCTAGAATACCCTTAGCTGAGCGAACTTTAGTCGCCGTGTCGCTTTCAATTTGGTCGCGTGTCTTTTTAATATTGTCAATTGCGTCTTTGGTGTTCATGTTGTAACGACCAGTTGACTCATTGAAGCTATTTTCGTTTTCTTGCCATGCACGGTCTTTAGCTTTTCCAGCATTAGCAATACCAACAGCTTCCTGTCCGCCTAGACGATTGATAGCTGAATTGGCTTGGTTAATCTCGTCATCGTATTTAGCGATAGCGTCTGCCTTGTTTCTAGCTTCTTGAGCAGCGAATGGGTTGAAGCCACCGCCACCGCCGTAGTAACCACCTCCGCCGCCAGAATTGTCTTCAGGAACTCCACCGCCACCGCCTCTGTTTCTAGCCATATCCGCATAATAAAGCTGCTTAAAACGGTCATTAATTCCGCTGATTTCATCGTTTTTGTATAGCTTTCCATCGCCTCCTTTTACCCAAGTGTTGCGTCCAAACAATCCTGTTTTACGAAAATTACCACCATTGCCTACGTTGCCAGATAGAAAGTTGCGGTCGATACCCATGTCATCGCCGACGACGTTTAGCAACCCTTGTCCTTGAGACCTTGTATTTTGATCTGGGTGGTTGTTTACATAATTTTGTAGCCAACTTCTATAGCCCATAAAAAATCTCCTTATTTTTTATATAAGGAGAGAGACTCAGTAGAAGATGTTATTTATGGTTGGCAGAAGTGTTGGACGACGATAAGGTCATATCCCTGCTTGGAAATACCAAACCCCACCAGACTATATTTTGCGTCTAATATGGCTTCGCGATGCCCCTTGGTTGAATGCATCCAATTATCTATAGTAAAGCGGCTACTACTAAACTTACTATCAGTAGTAGAAACCTCGGCTAGATTCTCACTTGCATATCGACACTTACTTGGCATGTGCTTGAAAACAAGTGAATAACCTTCAATGCCGTCTGGCGATTTGTGATCGTAATAATCACGGTTTTGCATGTCATCTGCTTTTTCCTGTGCACTAGCATTTAATCTTTCGTCTAGTTTTAGGGGTGCTACACCGACTTTAGCGCGCTCCTGGTTCACTAACTCAAGCATTTCCTGTGCATCTGGTGGACCGACATCATATTTACTCTCCGGTTGCTCCTGAGCCACTCCAGCAGCTGCCTGAGCGTCCAGACGGGTCTTTAGCCATATTCCACCGCCAACGCCTGATACAAGCGTTAAAATGACGGTAATGACTATAACCTTTTTCATACCCTTACACTAGCACAACAGAGGTAGTTTGTCAAGATGTAGTTTAATATAACCACTGACTCACTCCGCCGTGATGTGAGCAAGTTCCTCTTCCAGTTGAATACGACCGTGTACCATCTCGACAGATTGCACCACCTCTTTCTTGCTGAGATTCCATATACTCCATGTATTCGTCGTTATAGTCTGGCTCTCCCTCATCCATGGCTTCTTTACAGTCATCATTGTATATACAATCATATGCAGCTTTAGAAGTCGGCGTATATCTGACAACCTGATTGACTGGCTGTTTTACAACAGTCTCTTTGTTAGGATATCCAGATTTTGAGGCTTTACAGACTTGTTTTGAACCATTCTGACCGACAGTTTCTATGCGACTTGTTTCGTACCGAGATTTACCCTTGTCTATGTTGACAGTGTCGTAATTTATAGTTTCTACCGTGCAAGGCTTGTAGTAAACTGGTGCGAAGTAGTCGTATATCTGTTGCCAGTATACAAGACTAAATATACCTATCCAAAATGCTGGTAATATTAAATATCCGCCAATTTCTGACCAATCTATGTTTTTGATCCACTGCTTCATCTATCTTCTCCCACAAGATTAAATGATTTGCCATCATTATAGCACCATAGAGCGGTTCATAACACACTCTACCAAGTCTCTCTCCAAATTGTTAATCTTCGACCTCTCATTTATCGCGGAGAGGCAAAACGCGGAGAAGGGGCGAGTTTCCCCGCCCCAAATTGCTAGGCATTCTTCAGAACTTGAATAGCACCCTTTTTCTTATTGAACACGAATGCTTCGTATACAACGCGACCAGCTACATAGTAACCGCTAGCCTCTGGACCAAATTCACCCTGCTTGTACTCAGACAAGTATTTTGGAGCTGCTGCTGCGTCTTCGTGAGTCAAAACGATAGTCGTCTTAGTTGGCATGTAGTCATCTGGAACTTCGATAATCATACAGCCGTCAATTTCACCATAGTTACCATCACGGCGACTCTTAGCGGTCATTTCGCTAGCTGGTGTGAAGCTACCGTCTTGTTTTAGTAATGAGTATGCACTTGCGGCTACGAACGCAACACGACCCTTGTGAGGCACTTTAGCGTTTGTTTGAGCAGTAGTCATAGCCATAAATGTTTCATAAGCATTTGCCTTAGTAATAGTCAAAGTCTTAACTGCTGTAGTTTCAGCTGCTTTTGCTAATGCGTCAATGTTGTATTTATCCATTGTTGGGTAAATAGACTCTTCTAGAGTTACGCGCATAACTTCTTTAGCGTCGAGTGAGCCATCGCGTGAGAACTTAGCGTCAGCCTTATCGATTTGCTGTGAGAAGGCTTTGTCCTGAGAAGCCGTAATAACTTGCTCTTTATTGCCAGCTGCTGAATACTTGTAGCCGAATGAGCCAACACCCTGACCGCTAGCATTCTTATTTGCAGAATAGTCATACAGAGAAGCTGCGTCTGTACTGTAAACCTTAAATGATTTAGTAGTACCACCAACTACCTCGTATTTACCCTTAAAGGCAGGTGCTGTTAATGATTTAAGTGTATATCCCTTGTCAAGGATTTTTGAGTATGCCTGTGGCAAATTAATAGCCATTTTATTTTTCTCCTATAGTTAATTTTTTAGATTGAAGGATTTAATTGAAGAACCCATTTACAAATTGCTTTTCGTCTACTTCTTCTGATGTAGATACTCCGCCTGCATTCATTACTGCCGCAGATTGTTTTGCCCTAGATATCTTCTTACCGCCAGCTTTCAGACCTTCTTCGTAAATGCCATGCAAGTCTGTCATAAACTCATAGAGCTTTTTATCTGCCGATATTGGCGCGCCCTCTTCGTTAAATTGCAGATTTGCCGCACTTACGTACATGTCAGCTGCTTTTTTAGTGAAGTCTGCATTGTATTCAGGTGAAGTTTCATCGAATACAGGATAGTCTTTAAGCAGTTCTACTCTATCGAGCGACATATTGTACTGAAGGTCAGCAATATTCGCTGATATTTCGTTTACTTGTGCTTGCTGTTGGTCAAGCTCCTGATTGTATAGAAGAGCCTGGATTGCAGCGTCTTGAGGATCTAATCCTGCAGCCTCTAATTGTTCTGGTGTTATTCGGTTTTCACTAATTGAGCTTTGTAGCTGTTTGATACCTTCGTATTCAGCTACTTCTCGCTTTAGTTCTTCCCGACGGGATACCAACCCTCGAATATCGTCATTCAGTTGAGCTTTACGCTCCTCTGCTTTTGAATATTCCGGCTTTTCTTCGGATTTCTCCTCTGTTTCTTGGGTTTCGTCTGTTTTGGACTCGCCCTCCGACTGTTCGCCTGAATCCTTATCACCCCAGAAGCCGTCTGTCAGCGATTTTTCATCAGTGTTGTCGGTTGAGTTTTGTGATGTTGACGACACATCGGCCGCACTCTGGCTTGTATTTACGTCTGTAGTGGTGTTGTCCACGGTTTTTTACTCCTTTATTTAGTTATTTACGACCTTTTACATCGGTGCGCAGATGAGAGCTCAGGAGGCGAACTCTTACCTGTAGAGATACTTCCGAGGTCCCACCTCTACAGGTAACAACCCGCCTAGAATAACTTCTCTAGTCGATACGCTCCTTTCTCTCCAACCAAATAAACACCTAGCGGTAGTACTGCCGTTAAGCTTGGATCGTCTACACAAATCAAAACCCTGCCCTCCTGTCTGAATTCATGACTAGCCAATAGTGATTCGGTATCTAAGGGCTGTTCTAGTTTTTCTCTAACGTCCTCAGTCATTTTCTTTTACCTTGTCTGTCTGGGCTTTTATCCACGACTTAAGCTCTATAAGGTCATTCACGCGCCACCTAGCAGCTAATATCTGCACTTTTAGGGATTTCTCAGAAGTTTCAGGATTCATTGTTAATTGATTGATGTTTTGAGCTAATTGGATCTTTTCATCAATTCCATTGAGCAAAGTTTTTAGCAGGTTAATCTCTTCTCTGGCTGCAATCCTCTCCTTACTTTCTTTAGTTTTCCGTTCTTCTGGGATATCCAAAGAAAACCCGCTGTTTGGGATCAAATCGTTATTCATACTGCTCCTCACTGTCGGCTATGCCGTTATTATTTTGGTCTGCGTCGATAATCAATTCTTCAGGGTCGTCAACACCCGATTTGTTAATCATTCGCTTTAATAGCTGATCTTTGCGGATAAGCTGTCCTAATTCAGGGTCAGATTGAGCCAACTCTAAGATTCCCTTTAAGTTCTCCATAGACTGCTCGTCATCTTTAAGCTTTGAGGTAGAAGCGTCGACTTTGAACTTGAATCCTTTTAGTTTCTTGTTGTAGTCAACAACAGCTGTACTTGCGTCAAACTCAGAGTCTTCAAGTTTTCGGCGTTTGATGTATTCTTGAGTGAGGTCAACTTCCTTTTCACCTTCAGACAAAGCAAAATGAATATTGAGCATAGTCTCACACACATCACCAAACCAACCTTCGAATTGCTTGCGAAGATGATTATCACTAACACCAACGCGCTCCTGTTGTGCTTTTACTCCGCTGTCTGTCTTTGAGAACCCAGGATTTCCGACCTCAGCAGAAACGCTTGTGTCGTTTGAGTTGTTCAAGTTTAATATTTGGCTCTTAATTAAACCGTAGTTGTTTGAGAAGTTGTTTGTTGCATTAGTTGAGATATTCGCAGGTGAGATGCTTGCGTTCTGGTCTGCGCCTAAGTCCCAGATAGCGTTTACTTTGAATCGTATAGTTGAAGTATCAAATGAACCTCGCTTAATTAGTGGTGGGTTGAGACCCAAGGCTTGTGCATATTGGTACATCTGCATTTCTGAATCGAGCATGTTTTGAAGCCCTGCCACAAGTTCGACTGCACCACGACCGATTGGATTAGACATATCCATATCGTGATATATGAAGTGGATCGGAATAATGCCTCGTGGGTCTGGATTCACGGTTGAGTAGACCACCTCGTTATTCTCTGGGCTATACCCGTAAAAAGTAGCTCCTACTCCCTGTTGGAATGCAAATATAATCTGTATACCACCAGTCTCAAGGCTCTTCTCTCGCTCGGCTGGTGTTTTGCTTTCGTCTGTTTTCTCTTTTGCCTCTAGTTGAGTGAGTTTATCTAACCTCCAACCACTCTTTATTCCCTGTTCGTTTAATTGTTTTTCGCGATAAATTAGATATTTAATATCACTTGGTTGGTACCAGGCTCGTAAGAAAATAACATTACAGTCTTTGTCATAGACTTTACCAGCCTCTAAAATAACGTCTTTGATGTAAGGTAGTTTGAAGTCTGCGCCAAAATAATTTCCATGTTGTGTATAGAAGCAGTAAGCTGGCTGTGAGCCGTATGTCATAGCCTTACTTAAAGCTCCCCAGGATTTTTGAATAACACTTCCTGTAGTGTTTGCGTTTGGTAGGATTTCTTCAGTTAAGACCAAATTAGCGACATCTGCTAAGTCTTTGTCCTTATCTAAGCTAGTAACTAGCCCAGTCGGCAATTGCTGAATAACGCTCTTAGGTCGAGATTGAACATAGCTAGCTGTAGTTCCGTCTGTAACATTAGGTAAGCCATCTGGAATGTTTGGCTTAGGTTTATTTAGAGCAATACGTTCAAGCTCATCAATACCAGATAAAACTGCCTGGTACTTCTGCAAACTTTCATCGTACGCGTCGCCGATGTTAGATTCGTCTATAAAAGAAAAAGCCACTGGTTTCCCCCAACGTAAAAATTACTGTTACGTAATCATCACGCTGGGCATTTCCCAGTAGCTTGTTACTCGTCTATAATATCACATTTGAATAAAAACGTCTATAGCCGTGAGTTTTTATCTAAAATAGTCTTTTTAACCATCTGAGGCAATCCTGTTTTCTTGTCTATTCTGACGTTTAAGGATATGTCTAAACATTCCCCATTTTCTGCTTGTTTTATTAAGTCCTCAAACTCTTGTCTGACTTCTGTAAAAGTTGATACCTTTGATGAGATTGTAAACGACCTGATACTCTGAGCGGTCATATAATCTCTTATTTTTCTGATTTCTTCCACTTCCACACCCTCCGCAGTGTATTTATTTCTTACCTCGCCGAATCTTAACTCCATAATGCTGATAACTCTCCTGAAGTTTGAGTGGTTGGTCTTATTTCATACTTAGGCTTTAATATGCTTGATAGCTTATATCTCACAGCGTCTAGTGCGTGATCGAATCCGCCTTCTGGTATATTGATAGTCTTGCCATCTTTATCAGTCTGCCATAAATAATTTCTATATTCTTTAATCAAATTAACACTTCGTTTGGTCATTGAGATACTCTGCTCTTGCACGTAACCGATTCCCTGCAAAATAGAGCCACTACCTTTTTTCGCTGCAACAACAGACAATCCGTACATCTGTAGTTCATCGATAGACTTCGGCTCTGCTGAATCTGCTACAATCACACCAAAATCTAAGTTATTCATAAATGAGGCGATTTGTTGATTGCTCATACCTTTCCTGTAAAGTATTTCATCTAAGATATACCCACCGTTGTAATAGTAAACTGCAACTACTGCCGTAGGGTCGTTTGAGTAGCCAAAATCCAGCCCATAACCTTCTAGGCGGGCTTCGTGAGGTATTTCGTCAATGATTTTCCAGCCTTTGTATATTCTGCCTTCGACCTCTCCTAGTTGACCTAATCCGTAAACAGTCCACCAGTTTTTGTTTGATTTATGTGCTTCAATGTCTTTTACGATTGTTTCAGGCAGACCTTCATTGTCTTTATAAGTAACTGTAATCATCTCCACGTCATCACGTGTATTTAATAAGTCATAGAACCAAAACTCGTTTGTAGGGTTCCAGTCTAACCAAATCTCTAATCGTGTACGTACTGCTAATTGGTCAAATGATTCATAAGCTACGTTGTTACACTCATTTATGAACAATCTATCACGACGTGGGCCACGTACTTTACTTGGCTGATCGGCACTGAAAAACTCTATCTTTGAACCTGTTTCGAATGTATAAATAGAGTCTGTAGCATTCCAAGCTGATTCTTTCCAATAGCCATGCTCCTGCATAATATTCTTAAAATCACGCATAGCACCTCTTTTAAGATGTGGAAATGATTCAGACACAACACTAGTTAAAGTCGCTCGCTTGTCTGTCTGAGCCTTACTGATGAGTATTTGAAGAATAGATATAGTCTTGCCGGCCGATGTTCCACCGCACACACCACGGATACGCTTTGTCATCTTAGCCAGCTTTTTTGTTGAACTGGTCAAGACGAACATATTATTGTTCGCCCTCCACCAAATCACCAAGGATTGGCTTAGGAAGTTTGACATGGACTTCCTTCTTTTCGGTTATTCGCTGTTTGAGCTTGTTATATTCTTTAATTGCTGACATCTTAGCTTTGAAGTCGGCGTCTTGTGTGATCAGTTTTTCCATTTGTTTATCGACAAATTGGTCATTCAACCCACCAGCTTCAAATAGCTCGTCTATCCTCTTCAGAATGTTACGCTTTGTCAAGAGTTCAGAAGCTCTTGTTCGTGCGGCATTATACCAATTAGGTTTTGACTGATCAGGTTCATAAGCCTCTATATAACTTTGAACGCCATTACCAAAAAACTCTCTATCGCTAGCATATAGTCGACAGAACTTTTCTTGCCTTGGGTTTAATCTTCTTGGCTTTTTATCCATTTATATCCACCTCATTTTAAAAATACATAAGAACGTTTTACTTCAGAGTTGCGTTCTTTCAACTCACATACTGTACTTATATTATATCACATTTACGGATTCGATAAATATCCTCATGTCCTGGATTGTATATAGAGTTAGCATAGTCACGTAAATCACGCCTTATTTGTAGTTTTTCCATATCACTCCTTTTCATAAATTACATAACCACCTGGCAAATCCATATACTGAATCTCGTCAAACGGTATTTTTATGACTTCACACCATGATTGCGGCGGGCGGGTTGGCTTCATATTCTTAGCAGCCTCTCTCGCATCTTTTATGTCAGTAAAAGCAACAACCCGACCAGCACCATCTCTGTAAGGTTCGACCTTATGTTCTTTATTACTGAGTTTTCTTACAAGATATAGTACCTTCATTGGCTTAATTCTTCTACTTAAAGATGCGCCGCTTACCATAGTTTTCAGCTATAAATTTCTCTGCCTTGCAACCTGACGCTAGATGCCAACCTGGAGCAAAAACGACAATGTCAGCCTCTGCCATAATCTCTATGGATTTGGCAAGATACCATATGCCGGCGTCTGCGCCTTTAAAAGGACAGTCCTCCTCTATAATCTGGTCTAACAATTCTAATTTAGAGCCTGGAAAATCTTTTTTGACTTGTTTGAAAATCTGCGACCTAGTTTTTACAATTTCCTCCGTGCTCTTACCTCTCATCGGCATCGATATAAATACTTTCATACTTTCTCCTTTAATTGACATTGTCATTTCATTTTCACAATCAGATTAGCCACATTGCCGAGTCTGGTTTTGTGTATATCATCTATAGCGATTACTTTACGGGTACTACACAATTCTTGATATTGACTTTTAGAATAGGTCCTCCATACATATTTCTCAAGCTGTAGTCGTTCAACCCATTGTTGTGCATACTCTTGACCACCAGCACTCCAAACAACCACCTTTACGTTTTTGAATATACGAGAGCAAAGAATAAGAAACTCTACTACTTGAGTGTTTGCTGCATCAAATGGATAAACTTGACCATGGACTCGTCGTTCTTGTATAACATTTTCATTGATATTACTAATTAAAGTTCCATCAACGTCAAAAGCTATAATAAAGTTTTCCATTTTATCACCTGTTGGTAAACTGTCCATAATTCTCACCTCTGTTATTTTATTCTCGCTTATTTGTAGTTAGTAATTTCAACCGCAGAACTGGTTGGCTATATAAGGTGATGATTTGCCGAGATGGTCATTTTAATCTCTATATCTTCGCAAGACCGACTTGCCTCCCTTATGGGCGATGCTGAGATACCACTCAGAGCTACCTAGTTAAGGCAGATGTACTCGTATAGTCACATCTTCACTGCTCAAGTTGCAATGTCAGCAGTTACTTTTCTAGCTCTAATTGCGGAACTTCGCGAGCTGCAACGCAAGGCTTAGTTTCAGGCTTTCGAGCCACTTATATAGCCAGTTGATAGCACCAAATAATAGTCTTTAGTATGTAGATATCTAAGTCTCGATGAAAGTAAAATGTACGTTGGTGCTACCAGTTGAACAGACGACTCGGGTGGGCAAAATAGTCATCTGTCCAGTTCTACGGTTGAATTTTTAATGTTCTAAACCATTTTTCCCAAGTGGGGAAATTGGTTTCTACTGGGTACGATTTGTACCTGGTTGCCCAGTTTATTGACATATGGCAGGTCATTGGTTAATGGTGTTTATACATTCAGTATTTCTATAATAAGTGCAATAATCACAATTACGAACGCTATGAGCAAGACGGCAAGTCCAGCAAGTATTATCACACCAATCCAACCGACTATCGCTTCTGGTTGCATTATTTTTCCTCCTTACCCCCGTAGGGTACATTTAGCTTTCATTTGTATCTGACGGGTCAATTCCAAAATAAATCAACCAATCTTCTCGGTTTTCTTTGATAGATTTCTCAGCTTCTGCTCTGGTTTTGTAACGTACGATTTCTCCATCATCATAGTAATCAAGTTCACACACGGCGAGCGTTTCACATCCATGGTCATAATAGACCATCCACCCACCCTTGCCTTTCGCAAAGTCTGGCTTAAAGTCTGAAGTTCGGCGTAGCCTAACTTCTGCTAGCCTTCGGTCGAGAGCTTCTTCACATTCTTCTTCAGTGCGATAGACAAACCCAAAAGCAAGACGTTTATTGTCTGTATAATTGTCATTCCAAATATCTGAACATACACTCCCATGGTCACTAATGTAGAAGTACCAATCGTCATTTTTAGGCTTCCAGTGAATACTGTCTGTCAGTTCGATTTCCTCAAACCACTCTGTGAGAATATTTGGAAACTTTTTCAGGGTAGTTTCGTGGTAAATCATTATTATTAAGCCCGTTTCTGTGGTCTTTTGGTTTTCTGGAGTACCAGCAATAAGATTTCCCGTTTTAGAGATATATGCCAACTGTCCAGCTTTGAATGTGGGCAAATCTTTTAGAAGTCTATAACGTTTCATGCTTTTTTGCTCCTTTCTTAAACACACAATATAGAAAAGTAAACGTAATCATAACCAACTCTGCTAAAAGTTCAAGAGTACTGAAAGCATATATCACATATGCACCACCTGTAGTATCATCAGATATTTTGAACCCCCATATGAGCTCCGATAGTTTCATAGTTATAAATATGAACATCAATTCCTTCCCCTTAAAATAGCTCCAATTGCGTGGCGTAAATTGCACGACTGGCTAATATTTGGTTAATTCGGTGAATTGTTCGCTCGTTCTCGTTCAGGTCTTTTAATGCACCTTCCTTCATTTCCAGTAAATCTACTGTATCGACCTCATCTAGTGATTGATAGTCATCTTCATAGTAAGGCTTTACTTCTTTTTCCATTCCTCTTCCTCTCTATCCTTTAATTCTTCTATAGTTTCTTTCATCGCAACCAAACCATTCTCTTCATTGTCTATCAAGGCGTAATACCAATATTCAATTGTTTCTCTTTGAAGCTTTTCCATCGCCTTTATGATACTTTCAGAAGCTCTATTATCAAGTGAAGCTTGATAACTTACAAGGTCATCATATTTAGTGTACCCTTTAGCAATATTAAGTTGAGCGGCTTGTGTAAGAATCTTATATTCAAACAGGGCTTGATAAATACTTGATCTAGTGGCTTTTGGTAGTGAACCCATTATTGCTCCTATTCTTTACGATTGCGTTTCTTATTTTGCAACTCGTTCATCCATTCTTCATCTTGCTTAGCGATGTTGTACTCTGAGATTGCTACGAAACCTAACAAGAACATGACAATTATTATCCAAATTAAAATAAACATTTATTGTCCTTTGTTTTTTAAGTCTTTAATTAAGATTTCCAGCTCTCCGTCTGTCCATTTGTAGGGCTTTTTCATACTTTCTAATAGGTCGACGATATCTTCACCGTAAGTTTTAAGCATGAATCTTGTGTAACCAATCATATTTCCCTCATCGAATCGATTACACGATCGACATTGAGCGTGCACGTTTCGCTCGTCGTATCTGAGAGCCATCCATCTTCTATTTATGAAGTGTCCAGCGTCAGCCTGTTCAAAAGGTTTCCTCTGTCCACATGAACAACAGACAAAGAATCCGTCTTCAGAATCTCTCAATCGTATGTATTTTGAGAAAATCCTATCAGCTTTTTGAATTAATTTTCGACTCGCCATCTACCCTCGCATTCTCCAGATTCTGACAAATCTACCATTCATCAATGGTCTTTCACTTTTTCTCCAACCAACAGGTACAAAATCATCACATCTGAATATGCTACCAGTTGTGTTTCTGTGTAAATAAGGTGGTCTAGGACATTCCTTGAGTACGTCTTCAATTGTAATCAGAGATTTATTCTCTAATAGTTTTCTCGCTGTTACACGAGCGTTTTCTATCCAGGCTTCACGCTCTTTTTTGAATAAATCTTTCATCACATTACCCTCTCGACAATGAAATTATCTATCATTGTTATTTTGTGAATCGTTCCACCGTATTTTTTCTGAAATTGCCGTGCGTCTTTTCGCTTTCTAAAGTTTCGATTTGAATCGTCGCTTTTTACTAGATACAATTTCTGTAAACCCATCATCTTCCCCCTTTTCAAGTCTGCGTGAGATTACCAAGTCATTATCGATAAATGACCATTTATACTTCCTCATAAAACTGAGGTCTGGGTCTACAATTCGAATAGTAAACCCGTTGTCAGTTTCAAGCAGATAAACTCGCTTTCGTCTTGCCATTCGACCTCCTAAAAAGGGATTTCGCTCAGATCTACTGGCGTGCCGAGGTCTTCGCTTGATTTCGCTGCTTGAGCCTTGCCGTCGCTCAAAAATTGAACCTGCTCGACAATCACCTCAGTCGCTTTACGTTTATCACCGTCTTTTTCCCACATCCTAGTCTGTAGTCGACCAGTTACACCAATTTGTTTACCTTTTGGTGCGTATTGAGCTAATAACTCAGCTGTTTTATTCCAAGCCGTCATGTTGATGAAACTTGATTCAGAGTTTTTATCACCGACTGCTAAAGTAAATGAAGCTACAGACTTGTTAGTGTTAGTTTTTCTAACTTCTATATCCTGAGTTACTCGACCGATTAAAGTTACGCTATTTATCATATTCCTCCTTAGAACATTAATTTTTGGACTTCTTTTTCTACTAGCTCAAGGGTAGCGTTTTCTACCCGCTTTACTATTTCGATTTCCTCTTTATAGTCTTCTCGATTTAATTCAAAAATCTGTAATCCTAGTTCTGGATTTGAGAACACGTCTGAGTAGATACAGAAGTAAAGCTTCTTCAATTTATCGTTTACTACAAAGTATTGAAGAATCTGCGGCTTGTATTCAGAAGGTGGATGTTTTTCATAGTAAGCTTTGACTACTTTCCAACTATCCAAGCATTTGATTTCTACAGCTTCTGTCTCATCTTCAAACTCGCCGTCTGGTGAGCAAATCATATATTCGTTTTCTTCAGACTGCCAAACTCGACCAGGAATAATTTGTTTACCAAGTTTTTCACTGATTAAATCTCTAGCTTCCTCTTCTAGGATTTGACCTCTCAGCATAGCCGAATAAGTAGCACCATTTAATCTATCGGCATAATCGTTCGGATTAATTGGCTTAGCTATTCGCTGAGCAATTAGCTTATAGATTGAATCGTTTATTTGAACATTCGCATAAAGTTCATTCAATTCATCTTCAGTAAGCATTGCCTTAATATTATCCATGGTTAGATTTTTCGGAAAATCATAGCCTTTACTTTCAGCGAATTCGACCAGCTCGGCTTTTGGTATATACCGAACTGATGAGTAATCTTTAGCTGATGAGCCTGAAATCCTGCCTTCGTGAAAATCCAGCCATTCTTGACTTCTTTGTTCAATGTCTAGGATTTTCATTTATCGCCTCCTAGTTTTGCCTTTACTTCATCCTTAACGCCGACAAGTTCACGTGATAGCTTTGGATTAGCTTTGAGGATCTCAATATACTTCTCTTTCAATTCTCCTAAAGTCTTACAAGCTCGTAAGGCTGTTTCAGCAGCCTTTAGGTCGGCAGACTCTTTGTCAGTTCTTTCTTTGAGCTTACGCTCAAGATTACCGTCATCATCAGTATCGACAAGTAAATCAAGCATTGCTATGTATGAATATCGCTTCATGTAAGTAATGCCTGAGCCTTGCGTCTGAGGATTGTTGGGCGCGCTCTCAACTGGTGCAACATCTTCAAGCACCTCACCACTTTCCAGGTGAATAAGCTTTGTTCTAATAGCTGTTTTAGTGTCAATATGGCTAATTGTTTGTTTAACCATCAATCCACATTTCTCTAAATCTTCTCGTGTTTCACTAACTACAATGTTGTAGTCTGCGTACTTGCTTTTGAAATATGGGTTTTCTTTTGAGGCTTTAACCAGTGGTGTTATTTTGCGAAACTCTTGTAAGGCTTTGTATAATTCACTCATCTATGCCTCCTTTCTATAAAAATCTTAAATATCTTCCATTCGTATACACTGACCAAGCTTTATAACCTTGTGATTTCCACACGTGATAAGCACAGTCAATATTTATTTCTGGGTTGTGCGAATCGCAAGCTTCTCGTCCAGGTAAAATTCGTACCTGAAATAGAGAAACTGAATAGCCATATGTTCGACCGTTTTGTGTAAATGTCAGGCTTGTATCACCTGTTGCGTTTTCATTACACGAACTTTCAGCTTGCATAATAGCTTTCATAATTCGCACGTCCCAATTGTATTTCTCAAGTAAAGGTTGAAACCTGTCGCAGCCGCCTACACCAGCTTTCTCCATAGCTTTTTGAGGTGCAGGCGAGACTTCAACCTTTGCGGCAGTTTGTGGTAGCAACGGTTGCCGCTTTTCCGTTGCTACTGTTTTGACACTTCAACTTTCACATTCTTGACGATTGTCGCAGCCTCAGTTTTGACTTGTTCAGTTTGGTTCTTCTGATATTGCATACCGCCGATAAAAGCGATAATCCCTGTAATTAAAATCGTAATGATGATAGTTTTGATAGTTTCAATATTAAGTTTTTTCATTTTCTTCTCCTTGTTTTGTTTTTTATTTTCTTTGCTTTCTACGCTAGACATTGTATTAACTCCTCTCTAGCGCAGATATTTACAACTTCGTCCTCAATTCCGTCACAATCTGGATTTGGACAATAAAACTCAGGTTCGCCATGACAACCACACCATTCAGCTTCTCTGCCTGAACAGCAAGGTTGAATTACTTCTAGGTTGTCGTGGTTGCAGTACCACTCGTTATCAAAGAAATCAAAGCGATAACTCGCTCTGACCTGCTTTACGTTAATTTTCATATTTACTCTCAATCTGCCATTTGATATAATGGCTTTGTAGCCGCTCTTTTGAGCGGTTTTTGCTTTATACTGCCCACTTTTCAGCGCAGGTGTGGGAGACCTGTAGTGAGCAGCGCTGAGCGTTCGAAAATAAACATAGGACTACAAAGATGTAAACTTAAACCCTCGAACGCCAGCTGAATTAAAAATGTGCTAGCGGCTATACAAACCGCTCGACGCTACCCACTAATTCCAAATTGTTAAAATACTAACTTCTACACGTGTTACGCCTGAACCTGAGCAATCTGTCACGCTTGTATAATTTTCGTCGTACGCTCTTTTACGGTGTCGCTTACGTAATCGTAATAGCACAGTTTGTTAATTCTGCACGAGATTATCAGACAGCCGATTGATAACCTCGTGGAAATTAAAAAACACCACTTTCGTGATGTAGATAAAAAAAGAACCGCCATAAAGGCGGTGGTTTACAAAACCGTTGCTCTAGCCAACTGAGCTAAAGCGGCAACTGAATTTATTTTATCAATTTTTTCTCTCTGTGACAAGAGTTTACATAACTATTTTTCGTGGTTGATGTATTTTGCGCTGCTGGCGTGGGCGTGGTGCTTCAGTTTTACTATTTGTCGGCGCTACAGGAGCGATCATTTTTGTGGCTTTCTTGCGTAATTCTTCGGCTAATTCAGTCTGTCCGGCATTATCGTAGGCCTCCGCTAAGATCTTCAGGGTTTGAGGAATCGGCTCTAATTCAACGGCCTTTTCCAGTGCATTAATAACCTTCTTCGTGTTCCCTATTTTCTCCTGAACTTTGGCATAAGCTATGTAGCGCGCAGCCAAATCATCTTCCATCTCCAATGCCTGCTCAAATGCTAAAGACGCCTTTTCATAGTTCTCTGTTTCGTAATAGATCAAGCCGACATTATGAAGACTTGAAGCGCTTGGCTCGAGACTCTGAGCAATCTCAAAGCATTCGATAGCATCCTTATACGCCTTCTGCT